>WNEY01007110.1_pt1 | contig 11896 bp, 12 predicted proteins | sample 5400531 | NCBI WGS metagenome assembly WNEY01 (sample SAMN13153338, study PRJNA577476) | soil metagenome | isolation source: 200 cm saprolite under Douglas fir tree site 1 | place: USA:California | collected 2015-04-18
CAGGTCTCCGAGAACGCGAGGAAGGCCGTGCTGCTCTGCCGCCCCGCGAACTCGCGCGGGACGGGATGGCCCTTGAGGGTGCGCCCATTGACCGTGGCCGTGACGCGCCGGGCGTCAGTGAAGACGCTCAGGAGCGCGTGCTGTCCGGTGGCCGACTGCTCCTTGGGCAGCTGGACGACGAAAGGCTCGCCGAGATCCTCCCAGGAGAGCGCCGCCTCGACGTCTCCGCCTTTGACCCACTCTACGACGGACGAGCGCGTGTCGCCCGACGGGGCGACGCCCTCGAGCGGCACGTAGTCCATGTGCCGGAGCGCCACGGCCCCCTTGAAAGCGCCGAAGTGGCTGACGAACCCGTCGACGAGGTAACGCGCGAGCGCGTCGTTGTCCGTGACGCACACGTTGAGCGCCTCGGGCAGGCTGCGGTCGAGCAGCGGCGCCTCGAGGAGCACGAGCGCGTGGCCGCGCCCGTGCGGCGAGGCGACGACGCGAAAGAAGGAGACGAGCGTCACGAACGGCCCGTCCGCTTTCTCCTTGAGATACATGCCCGGATTTTCTCCAGACCAGTCCACCACGCCGGGATACGTCAACGTCGGTGTCGTCATGCGCGCGATGATACAACGGCCGTGGTATGCTCGCCACGCCATGACGCGAGACGAAATCCCGACGCCCGCGCTCCTCCTGGACCTCGACCGCTTCGAGCGCAACATCGCGAAGATGGCGGCCCACGTCAAGAGCGTCGGCAAGAAGCTCCGCCCGCATTCCAAGACGCACAAGTGCCCGGAGATCGCGCGGCGCCAGATCGCCGCGGGCGCTGTCGGGATCTGCTGCGCCAAGGTGGGCGAGGCCCAGGTGATGGCGGCCTCCGGCATCCGCAATATGCTGATCACGACGGAAGTCGTCGGGCCTGAGAAGATCGGGCGGCTCCTCGGCGTGCTGGAGCAGGCGCCCGAGACGCTCGTGGTCGTGGACAACCCGGCCAACGTGAGCGAGCTGGGGCAGGCGATGGCAAGCGCGGGCAAGGTGCTCAACGTCCTCGTCGACGTGGACGTCGGCGGCCGGCGGACGGGCGCGCAGCCCGGAGAGCCCGCCGTCCACGTCGCGCGCATGGTCACGCTCGAAACCGCGCTCAACCTGCGGGGGCTCCAGGGCTATGCCGGGCACTGCGCGCACGTGCCGGGCTACGCCAACCGGCGCAAGACCTCGCACCGGTGGATGAACCGCCTGATGAAGACGCGTGACCTTTTCGAGAAGAACGGGCTGCCGGTCGAGATCGTCAGTGGCGGATCCTCGGGCACCTTCAACATCGACTGCGACCTCAAGGGGCTGACCGAGCTGCAGTCGGGCTCGTATTGCGTCATGGACCTCGACTACCGGCGGATCGGCGGCAAGGGCGGCGGCGACTACGACGACTTCGAGATGGCGCTGACGGTGCTAACGACGGTGGTCAGCGTGCCGACCCGGGAGATGGCCATGGTGGACGGCGGGCTCAAGGCGTTCTCCACCGACAAGCCCTTCGTGCCCGAGGCCGTCGAGTGCCCGGGCGTGACGTACTCCTGGGCCGGCGACGAGCACGGACGTCTCATGGTCTCGGAGGAAGGGCGGCTCCCGGCCTTGGGCCAGCTCATCGAGTTCTTCCCGCCGCACTGCGACCCAACCATCAACCTTTACGATCGGATCTACGCCATGCGCGGCCGGCAGGTCGAGGCCGTCTGGGACGTCGCGGGCCGCGGCCGGTCGCAATAGCATCGTTTGACGGGCCGCCGGCGATCTGGCAGGATTGACCCATGAAGACGCTGCAGCGGGCCATCGTGTCGTGGGCCGCTTTGGCCCTGATCATCCTCGCCGTATCGACGTGCGCGAGCGCGAGCAACCCGCTGACGAGCCCCACGGAGTTCGACTCGCTCGTGCCGGGGTGGCAGTCGAAGTTCTCGCTCGACTTTAAGGTCCAGCCCTCGAAGGACGGCACCAACATTTTGTACGGCCAGATCTACAGCCACTACGGCCAGTTCGCCTCGCGCTTCCGCGTGCTCGGGATGGCCGTGGACGCGTCCGGCAAGGTGATCGCCCAGCGCATTGGGGTGGTGCCGGGCGGCGTCCCTGGCTTCACGCAGGTGTACTTCGAGATCGACAAGATGGTGGCGGCCGCGTCGTACCGTGTCACCGTCTGGGACTACACCTTCATCGAGGGGCGCGGCCCGATACAGTAAGAGATGGGCGGCGCGGCGGCGTCTTCAAGCCGGCTCCAGTTCCTCGACGGCCTCCGTGGCGTCGCGCTCATCCTGATGGTGGTCAACCACACCTCGCGCGACTGGCTGGACGTCATCATGGGCTGGCAGCGCTACCACCTGGTCTACGGCAGCCTCATCCTGCCGGCCGCGATCTTTCTCTTCCTCGTGGGCTTCTGCCTGCCGATCTCGTACCACCGCAGCGGCCGCTCCGAAGGACTCGTCGGCGATTTCCGCCGTTACTTCCGTCGCGGAATCGGCATCGTTGCGTCCGGATACCTCCTCAACCTGATCATGCTGCCCCGGCCGCCCGTGCCGCCCGAGGAGAAGCTCTGGCACGGCGGCGTGCTTCAAACGATAGGCATCTGCATCATCCTGCTGGGTCCGCTCGTGCCGACGCTGCGCCGGCGCTCCACCCGGTGGGCGATGCTGGCCGCGGCCGTGCTCATCTACCTGTCTTTCGGGTGGTCGCGCCCGGCCCTCGCGCGCTGGTGCGCCGCGCATCCCATCGTCTGCACCATGACGTTCGGAGATTTCCCGCTCTGGCCGTGGATCGCGCCCGCGCTCATCGGCCTCGTGCTGTCCTGGGTGTGGCTCGACGCGCGCGCGCGCGGCCCGGCCGCGGAGGCTCGCTACTTTGCGACGGCCGCCGTCATCGGCCTGGTGTTCATGATCGCCTATGATCTCTGGGAATTCTGGCTTCCGACCGTGCCGCGCTTCGGCTTCCCGCGAGACTTCGGGCTAAACCACTACTGGACGCCGCGGGGCGTCACGATCTTCCTGATCATCACGGGCGTCGCGTGGCTCCTCGCCCTCTGCTACTGGCTCATGGAGGTGCGGCAGTGGCGCCTGCCGTGGCTGGTCACGTTGGGCCAGACCGCGCTCGTGCTGTACTTCGCCCACCAGATCATCGAGGAGACGATCGTCCACCGGGCGCTCGGCCTCCGGCTCAACAACTGGCTCCTGTACTGGGCCGCGAACGTCGCGTTGATCGTCCTGTGCGTGTACATGGGCCGCGCCTGGCAGGCCGTGAAGCCGCGCGTTCGCGCGGGCACCGTCAGCCGCCGGACCTTTCTTCGTGCCGCCGGCGTGGTTGGAGGAGCCGCCCTCGGCCCCGCCGTCCTCCGCGGGCGCGCCCTGGCCCAGGAAACGCCGTCACCCGTCCGCCCCGACCCCGCGGCCAAGCGCGGCGGCACGCTCCGCTACGCGGTGCACAATGCCCCCGCCCACTTCGACGTCCATCAGTCCGGCACCGTCGCCAATATCGGACCGCAGTCGCCGATGTACGACTGCCTCATCAGACGCGATCCGAAGGACGGGCAGACCATCATCCCGGACCTCGCCTGGAAGTGGGACATCTCTCCCGACGGGAAGAAGTACACGTTCCACCTCCGCAATGGCGTGAAGTTCCACGACGGGGCCGACTTCACGGCCGAGGACGTCAAGGCAACGTACGAGCGCATCGTCCGGCCGCCCAAGGGCGTGGTCATCCCGCGCTCGTCGCTGTTCACGACGGTGGGGGAGATCGTGATCCTCGACCCCCATAAAATCGAGTTCCGGTTGACCGAGGCGCGTCCGCGCGCCTTCATGCTGGGCTCCTTCGCGAGCGGCTGGAACATCATTGTCAGGAAGAAGACGCTCGAGGACAACCAGGGCAACCTGCGCCAGGTCATGAACTTCCCAGGCACGGGACCGTACAAGCACGTGTCGCGGAGGGACAAAGAGATCTGGATCATGGACAAGAACCCCAACTACTGGAACAAAGGGCTCCCGCTTCTCGACAAGCTCGAGATCTACCACATGTTCCCGTTCTCGCCGGAGCTGGGCTCGTCCTTCCTCGCCGGCAAGATCGACTACGCGCGGCTCCTGGACCCGGTCTCCTGGCGCAAGGCCAAGGAGATGCCGAACGTCACCGCCGCCGCGTTCAACCAGAGCGTGATCCAGGCGTTCTGGATGAACCAGAAGAAAAAGCCGTTCGGCGACGTCCGGGTGCGCCGCGCCATTCACCTCGCCATGGATCGCCCCACCCTGGTGGAAGTGGTGAAGGACACCGCGCCGATGCAGATCGGCGGCTTCGTCTATCCCTTCCACGAGATGTCGACGCCGAAAGCGGAGCTGGTCAAGCGCCTGGGCTACCAGACGGACGTCAAGCCCGCGGTGCAGGAGGCGCGCCGGCTCATGAAGGAGGCGGGCTACGGACAGGGCATCAAGGGACTCGACTTCGTCGTCCGCGACATCCAGACGTTCAAGCTGTGGGCCGTCGCCATCCAGGCCATGCTCAAGGAGCACCTCAACATCGAGTGCAACCTGCGCACCGTGCAGACGTCGGTCTGGTTCGACGAAGCAGCGGCCGGCAACTTCGACCTCGCCATCAGCGCCATCGTGTCGAGCCTCATGGACCCGTCCGATTACTTCACCGCCTGGTACGGGCAGAACGGCCCGCAGAACTACGCGGGATGGTCCAACGAGCAGTTCCACTCTCTCGCCAAGCAGATCGAGCGGGAGCTCGACGACACGAAGCGCAAGGCCATGGTGCGCAAGGCGGAGGACATTCTGGAGCAGGACCCGCCGCTCATCCCCATCTCATACGAGCAGATCTACGACGCCTACTACAACAAGGTGAAGGGGCAGAACCCGTCGACCTTCTTCGGCATCTACGACGTGTGCCGCTGGGACAACGTCTGGCTGGCGCAGAGCTAGCCGGCATCGCCGCCAGTACGGCCGCCGTGCGGAAGTAGCGGTCCTCGCGCATGAGCAGGTATCTTGCCCGGCGGGCGCTGTTCGCCCTGGCGACGATCGCCGGGGTGTCGGTGATCATCTTCGTCGTGTTGCGGGTCCTTCCGGGGGATCCGCTCGTGGCGATCCTCGGCGTGGAAGGCATCGCGAAGATGACGCCGGCGGACCGGGTCCGGATCATGCACGACCTCGGCCTGTCCGACCCGCTCGCCGTCCAATACGTTCACTGGCTCAAGGACATCGCCTCGGGCCAGCTCGGCAAGTCCTTCTTCCGCGGCGACACCGTCGCCGAGCTGATTCTCCGGCGGGGGCCGATCAGCGCCGAGATCGGCGTACTGGCGCTGATCGTGTCCTGGCTCGTCGGCCTCCCGATTGGCATTCTCAGCGCGATCAAGCCCAACAGCGCCCTCGACAATATTGCCCGCTCGCTCGCCATCCTCTTCATCGCCATTCCGGGCTTCTGGCTCGGCATGCTGATAGTGCTCGCGCTGCTCTTCTGGTTCGGGTACAAGGCGCCCATCATCATCGTCCAGGCCTGGGATTCGCCCTGGCAGAATCTCCAGATCGTCGTCGGGCCCGCGATCGTGCTGGGCCTGGCGCAGGGCGCCTACATCGCGCGGATGGCGCGCTCGTGCCTTCTCGAGGTGATCCACGAGGACTACGTGCGCACGGCCCGCGCCAAGGGCGTGCTGGAGCGGCGCGTCGTCCTGAGCCACGCCCTGCCGAACGCGCTCCTGCCCGTCATCACGATCTCGGGCGTCCTGCTCGGGTTCGTGCTCGGAGGCTCGGTCGCGGTCGAGCAGGCCTTCGGCGTCCCCGGCCTCGGGCGCGCCCTCGTGACCGCACTGATCGAGCGCGACATCATCGTCGTGCAGAACCTGGTCCTGCTCTACGCCGTCATCTTCGTCCTGGTGAATCTCCTGGTCGATCTGAGCTATGCCTGGCTCGACCCGCGCATCCGCTATGGCTGATCCGGACCGGCGGACCATTCCGGGCGAGCTCGCGCGCTTCGCCGTGCGCAATCCGCTGTCCGCGGCCGGCGGCGTGGTCGGCCTGCTCATCATCGCGATGGCGATCGCCGCGCCGTGGATCGCGCCGGCGGACCCGCTCAAGACGAATTTCCGCCGGATGAACAAGCCTCCTGACGCGCAGGCGTTTTTCGGGACTGACCAGGTGGGACGGGACACGCTCTCCCGCGTCATCTACGGCGCCCGCACGTCGCTCTTCGTCGCTTTCGCGGCCGTCCTGCTCGGGACGACGGTCGGCTCGCTCTGGGGCGTGGCCTGCGGCTACCTCGGCGGCCGCTTCGATCTGGCGAGCCAGCGCATCATGGAGATCCTCCAGGCCTTTCCCGACCTGATCCTCGCCCTGGCCATCTCCATGGCCATGGGCACGGGGCTGCCGGCCGTGATCGTCGCCATCGCGATCACGCGCCTCCCGTTCGGCGGGCGGGTCATCCGCTCGGTAGCGATCACCGTGCGCGAGATGGCGTACGTCGAGGCCGGGCGAGCCAGCGGGGCTTCCGCGTTCCGCATCATGCGCCTGCACGTGCTGCCCCAGTGCGTGGCTCCGTACTTAGTCCTCGCGACGACGCACCTGGGCGTGGCCATCGTCATCGAGGCGGCGCTGGGCTTCCTCGGCGTGGGCGTGCCGCCGCCGACCGCCACGTGGGGCAATATGCTCGCGGATTCGATCACGGGCCTCGTGCCGTCGTGGTGGCTCGTGTTCTTTCCCGGGCTCGCCATCACGGTCACGGTGCTCGCGTTCAATCTCCTCGGCGACGGCATCCGCGACACGCTCGATCCGCGGCTGTCGCCCGGCTTCCTCCGCCTCGTCACGGGCGCGGGCCGCGCCGCGCCCGCCCCGGCCGTGATGACGGTGCCGCGCACCGATACCGCCTCCTGATCTGACTCGATCGCGGAAAAGGTGAAGCCCGGAAGCGGGACCGGTAACCCGCCTCCGGGCTTCTCTGTTGACGCGCCGGGCAATATGGTCCCGGGCATGTTCCGGCAAAAGCCGGAATCTTAGGGTATGGCGACTGCTGCCGCGTTGCGCGCCATCAGGAGAGCAACAGTCCCGGTGGCACGCCCTGTGAGCCGGGTGGCGTGTCTTCCATCTCGACCTCCTCGAGGGTTTCTGCCACGACAGCGAGCTGGCGCCACGGCTGCCGTCACCCTCAGCAGACCGCCCGCCGACCCGGTTGTCAAGGGCTCACGAGGGCTGGTACCTTATGCGCCATGACCCTGATGGGCTTCCTGGTCCTCCTGCTGGTCGCGGGCATCTGCGGCTCGATCGGCCAGGCGATCGCGGGCTACAGCGCCGGCGGCTGCCTCGTGTCGATCGCGCTCGGTTTCATCGGCGCGCTCATCGGGATGTGGATGTCCCGCAAGTTGGGCCTGCCCGAGCTGTTCGTCATCAGCATCGGCGGCGAGCGCTTTCCGGTCATCTGGTCGATCGTCGGCGCGGCGCTCTTCGTGGCGGTGCTGAGCCTCGTCACCCGCCGCCGGTAACGCCCGCCGCGGCGGGCTGCCGTCCGGCCTCATGACCACCAACTACGATCCCATCGCGGAGCAGTACAAGCGCGCCAAGCTTCAGCCGTGGCGCGCCCACATCGAGGCCTACACGCTGCTGGGTCTGCTGGGAGACCTGTCAGGCAAGAGCCTGGTGGACGTGGCCTGCGGCGACGGCTACTACACCCGGCGTCTCCGCGCGCTGGGGGCGGCCGCGGTTCGCGGCATCGATCTCTCGCGGCGGATGATCGACCTGGCTCGCGCGCAGGAGGCGGAGCACGCGCTCGGCATCGAGTACGAGGTGGGCGACGCGCGGGATCTCCGCCTGCCGGCGCCGTGCGACACGGCCGTCGCCGCCTACCTGCTCAACTACGCGCGGGATGCCGCGGAGCTCGGCGCCATGTGCTTGGGCCTCGCGCACTGCCTCGAGCCCGGCGGGCGCTTCGTGACGGTGAACCAGAGCGCCGCCCTCGACTTTCGGTCCGCGCCGTCGTACCGGCCCTACGGGTTCGAGACCACCGCCGCCGGCGAGTGGCGGGAGGGCACACCGATCACGTGGACGTTCTACCTCGACGACGGGCCTTTCTCGATCGAGAACTATCATCTCGAGCCGTCGACGCACGAGGAGGCGCTCCGGTCGGCCGGGTTCCGGGAGGTCCGCTGGCATGCGCCCCGACTCTCGCCGGAGGGCGAGTCTCAATTCGAACGCGGTTTCTGGCGCGCATTCCTCGACCATTCGCCGATCACCTTCCTCGAATGCGTGAAGTGAGCGATGCTCGAAGCCACGCTGGTGCTGGCAGCCATCGGGGCGGTCGGGCTCGTCATTCTCCTCGCCGCGCTCTTGACCGCTCCCGTGCTGATCGTGGGCGCCATCGGAGTGCTGTTTCTCGGGCTGATCGTGGGCGTGCCGACGGGCTTCTGGTACCACGTGGTCCTGTACCGGATCGTGTCGGCGAAGATCCCGGTGCCGCGCAGGTGGTGGCTCTCGCCCTCCGCGCTCCACGTCCACTTGACCGACCCAGAGGAGCGCCGCATTCGCCTGTGGTACCGCCTGGGCGGGATCGGCTTCATGCTCTCCATGGTCGGCGGCCTCGCGGCCATCGCGGCCCTGCTGATCCTCCGCTGAAGGGGTCAGGTCTCACAAAACGACATTCGCCAGCGCGCAGAGTTGTGATATCCACTCAGATGTCGTTTTGTGAGACCTGACCCCAGTACGGAGGAAGCGCATGCGTCTGCTGCTCGCGATCTTCTCACTCCTGCTCTCGCTCGGGCTGGCCGACGAGGCCTCCGCGCAGGCGGCCGCCCAGGGCCCCGTGAAGATCGGCTTCCTCGGGCCGCTCTCCGGCGCCATCGCCCAGGCCGGCAAGGACATGTACAGCGGCTGCGAGCTCTTCTGGGAGGAGGCCGGCTGGCAGATTGCCGGGCGCAAGCTCGAGGTGATCCTCGAGGACAACGAGGGCCTGCCGGCCACCACGCTCGCCAAGGCGCGCAAGCTCGTCGAGTCCGATCACGTCAACATGCTGGCGGGGGTGATCCTGTCGAACGTGGCCTACGCGCTGGTGCCGTACATCGAGGCGCAGGGCATCCCCACCATCTACCCGATCAACTCCGCCGACGACCTGACCCAGCGCAAGCGCCCCAAGTGGCTCATCCGCACGGGCTTCTCGGCCGGCGGCAACATGCATCCGTTCGGGGAATACGCCGCGAAGACCCTCGGCTACAAGAAGATCGCCATCGTCTCGCTCGACTATGCCTTTGGCTGGGAGATCGCCGGCGGGTTCCAGAAGACGTTCGAGGACAACGGCGGGCAGATCATCCAGAAGATCTGGGTGCCGCTCAACGTGCAGGACTACGCGCCCTATATCGGACAGATCCGCAAGGACGCCGACGCCGTGTTCGTGCTGGCGCTGGGGCGGTGGACGCTGCTGTTCGCCAAGCAATGGGCCGCCAGCGGGCTCAAGGTCCCGCTCATCGCCGGCGGCACCTACAGCGACGAGCACGTGCTGCCCCAGCTGGGCGACGAGTCCATCGGCGTGATCAGCGCCCACCACTACTCGGCGGCCCTCGACACGCCGGCCAACCGAAAATTCCGCGAGGCCTTCGAGAAGAAGTACAACCGCCCGCCCTCGTTCTACTCGGAGAACTGCTACACGGGCGCTCGCGTCGTGTCCGAGGCCGCCAAGGCCGTGGGCGGCCGTGTCGAGGACAGGGCCGCCTTCATGGCCGCGCTCCGCGCCGTCGCCATCACCGACGCGCCCCGCGGGCCGATCAAGATGGATCCCTACGGCAACCCCACGCAGAACATCTACATCCGGAAGGTCGAGCGCGTGGGGGGAAAACTTCAGAACACCGTCATCTACACGTACCCGGCGGTCAGTCAGTTCTGGAAATACAACCCGGAGGAGTTCCTGAAGCAGCCGGTTTACTCGCGGGAGTTCCCGCCCTGCCGCTTCTGCTGAGGGCCGCTATGGTTCGAATGCGTCTGCTCGAGTGGCAGTGGAGCGACTACGCCGCCAAGCACCGCAATCGCGTGAACCTCTTGCTGCACATCGTCGCGGTTCCGCTCTTCCAGATCGGCACGGTGATTCTGCTCTACGCGCTGATCAGGGTCTCCGGAGCCGCGGGGGCTCTCGCGATCGTCTGCATGGTGGCCGCGCTCGTGGCTCAGGGGCGAGGCCACACGCTGGAGCGCGAGACACCGGTACCGTTCGACGGGGCCGCCGATCTCGTCAGCCGCTTCGTCGCCGAGCAGTGGGTGACGTTTCCCCGCTTCGTCCTCTCAGGAGCGTGGTACCGAAACCTGACAGCCGGGGGCAGCCGCTAGGGCAACCTTCAGTCCAGAATGAAGGTGACCTCGATCGTGGTCCGGTACTCGGTGATCTTGCCCTTCTCCACGTGGGCCTTCTGCTCGATGACGTGAATGCCGGTGACGCCTCGCAAGGTCTTGTTGGCCCGCTTCACCGCTTCGTCCGCCGCGGCCTGCCAGCTTCTCGGAGATGACCCAATGATCTTGGTGACCCGTGCCACTGCCATAGGTTGACCTCCCATCGGCCCGGCTCTGACGAGCGGGCCGACCGCCGAACCGTGACACCGCCGAACGTGCGCCGGAGTCTAGGCGTGCCCGTGATGGTCACGTAAGAGGGTAAGGCGCGGCGGGCTGCTTGGTCAAGGTCTCGGCGCGGGCGAGGGAACTAGAGGGCGGCGGGGGCGGACTCGGCGCGCACCAGGCCGAGCTCCCAGTACCCCTGGAAGACTTCCCACACTTCGGCCGGGGTCTTCGTCTGGAAGATGCGGGCGCGGCAGTCGGCCGCGCGCACCAGCCCTTCTGTGTACCAGGCGAGATGCTTTTTCATCTGCGAGAGCGCGTAGCGGTCGAAGCAGTGCTCCTGGATCAGCGCCATGTGACGGCGGATGATCCGGTCCTTGTAGTCGCGCTGGGCGCCGGCATCGAGCGCGTCGAATCCCTCGTCGAAGATCCAGGGGCTGCCGAGCGCGCCGCGACCGATCATCACCGACGCGCAGCCCGTCTCCTCCGCCATTCGCCGCGCCTCGGCCGTCGAGTGCACGTCGCCGTTGCCCGTGACCGGGATGCGCACCGCCTCCACCACCTCTCCGATGATGGCCCACGGCGCCTTGCCGGTGAAGCGCTGCGAGCGCGTGCGCGGGTGGACCGTGATGGCGTCCACGCCTTCGCTCTCGGCCATGCGCGCCACCTCGACCGCGTTCAGGTGCAGGTCGTCCCAGCCGCCGCGGATCTTGATGGTGAAGGGCACCGCGATCGACTGCCGCATGGCGCGGAGAAGCCGCGCGGTGCCGGGCACGTCCTTCATGAGCGCGGCGCCCTTGCCCTTGCCGGTGATCTTGGGCATGGGGCAGCCCATGTTGAGATCCACGATGTCGGCGCCAAGCTCCTCGCAGCGGAACGCAGCGCGGATGAGAGCCTGGGGATCCTTGCCGAGGAGCTGCATCGCCAGCGGTTTTTCCTCGGGGTAGTACGCCGCCATGTCGCCCGAGCGCGGCGTGTCCATCACGAGGGCGAAGGCGTCGATCTCCTCCGTCGTGGTGAGGCCGCTGCCGCACTCCTTGGCGATGAGCCGGAAGGGCGCATTGGAGATGGCCGCCATGGGCGCCAGGCGGCAGAGCTCGGTGATCTCGATCTGTCCGATTTTCATAGTGGAGCCGGGCTCGGGCCCGGGTCAATGACTATACACCTGCGCCCACCCTCACCCCAGCCCTCTCCCTCCCAGGAGGGAGAGGGAGCCTTTTCGATCCCTCGCCCCCGAAGGGGGAGAGGGTAGGGTGAGGGGGAGCCTCTATCAGCTCATCGGCCAGCGGGAGAGGGGGAAGGTGATGCCGGTGCGTGCCTGGAGGCGCTCGCCGATCTCCTGCACCTTCCCGAAGAGGCGCGCCTCGTCCACGAAGGTC
>WNEY01003435.1_pt1 | contig 11894 bp, 9 predicted proteins | sample 5400531 | NCBI WGS metagenome assembly WNEY01 (sample SAMN13153338, study PRJNA577476) | soil metagenome | isolation source: 200 cm saprolite under Douglas fir tree site 1 | place: USA:California | collected 2015-04-18
GGCGACCATCGCCACCCAGATGCCCCGGTCATCCAGACGACGCAGCTGGCGCTCGGCCAGGTCCACCAACGTCGCAGACGGCCGAGGGCTGTCAAAGAGGTCGCCGGCGATCACGACGACGTGCACCCGTTGCGCAATCGCCACGTCGACGGCGCGCACGAATGTGTCTTCCAGGGCCCGGCGCTGCGCGGCGCCTTGGGCTCCGAGCATCTGGAACGCTTTGCCCAGGTGGACGTCGGCCACGTGCAGGAGTTTCAACCCGGCGCTCATGGCTGCTCTTCCAGCTCAGGATCACCCGTGGCCGTATACGGGCAGATGGATGCGAAGGCGCAGTAGCGGCACGCGCGATAGTAGTCGGGCGTGGCGATAAACTGCCCGGCACGGATGCCCGACGCTACGCGTTCGACAATCGCTGCTGTCTTCTCCAGCATCTCACCGTCGGGGGCCGTCGCGCCGACCAGGACCTGCTGCGGTCCGAGGAAGTGCAGTTCCAGGCGAGACGGTGCCGTCCCGTAGACCTCGCGGTACGCGAGGGCGTACAGTGCCAGCTGGAAGCTCTCACGCGCACGGCGGTCGGCGTCCTTCTGGGTCCGCACATCTGAGGTCTTGAAGTCGATCAGCACGACTTCGTCCCCCCGCAGATCGACCCGATCCCATCGTCCTTTGATGCGCGTGAGCCCCACCTGAAATGAGAACGGCGCCTCGACAAAGGTGGGCACCCGGCCGCTGGACTCCTGGTACTGGAAGAAGTGTGACAAGACTTCCCGGCCCTCCGCCAGTCGTTGGTCTTCATGGTCGCGGCTGACGAAGCCCTCGTTGACCCACGCGCGTTCGAAATGCGCGACCAGGTCCTCGAAGGTGATCAACTGGCGGCGGGCCTTGCGGCGGTGGTACTCACGGATCGCTTCGTGGATGGCCGACCCATAGACGACGCGGTGGTCGCGCAGGAGCGGCACGCGCAGGATGTGCGTGTACTTGTACTTCAGCGGGCAGAGGTCGTAGTCGTCGACCTGGCGGTACGAGAGGAAGATGGGCTGGTCGGCCGGGATCAGTCCTTCCAGGCCCTGCTGGCCGTTGCCTCGTGGCGCGTGCCGGTGGATGGCCTCGACCGGCGAGGCGTGAAACGCCTCCGCGTCGGCTTTGGGCAGGTCGAGGGCTTCCAGGACGAACCGGCTGACCTTGCGTGATCGCACGCCGCCGTAATCGCGCGCGCTGGTGAAGTACAGCTCCCGCTGCGCGCGGGTCATCGCGACGTAGAAGAGCCGTCGTTCTTCCTGCACATGGAAGTCTCCGCTGGGCAGGATGTCTTTCACCAGCGGATCCGGCAGTGGGATCGGTTCCCCGCGGTTGCGAGTCGGGAAGCGGTCCGCCACGCAGCTCACCAAAAAGACCACGGGAAACTCGAGGCCCTTGGCCCTGTGGACGGTCAGGACGTTGACAGCGTCTTGATCCAGGTCGGCCTGAGCCACGGGAGGATCGTCGCCGGCGGCGATGAGGTCGTCCATGTGTTTGACAAACTCCGGAACGCGGTCGTAGGCTGCAATCTCCCCGTAGCGGGCGACGAGGTCGAAGAACTTGGCCAGGTTGGCCACGCGGACTTCATCCTCCGGCGCGCCGCTGGTGGCCAGCCGCCGCACATACCCGGTGCGCGTGACCAGATACTCGTACAACACGCGGCCGGTGGCGTGATCGGTCATGACCTTCCGCATTTCTTCCAGATCGTCTAAGAGTTTCGCGATTGACGCCCGGCTCTCGAGCGGGATCTCTTCCACCAGGTCCGCATACGGACCGTCCGGCCGCGCCTCTCGCACATAACGGAACAGATATTCCAGCGTGCGGTTCTTGCGGTCGGCGTAGCTCAGGCACTTCGCGAGATCTGTGGCGGGGATGAGGTACAGGGGGGAAGCCCCCAAGTAGTAAAGGCTCAGGTTGTCCTGGGGTTTGGCCAGGGCCCGCAAGAACGCCAGCACCAGCCGGATCTCCTCACGGTTGTACAGCCCCCGGCTCCCCGTAAAGCGATGCGGGACGCTGCGCATGTTGAGGGCCCGCAGGAACGGATCGGCATCCGCATTGCTGCGTACCAGGATCGCGCAGTCCTTGTACCGATACTCCCCTCGCTCGACGCGTTGTGCGATCTGCTGGGCCACCCAGTCGGCTTCGCTGCTCAACGTGTCCAGGTGCATGTGCTGAGCTGGCCGGCCCTCGGTGTGCGCGGCCTTCAGGCGTTTGTCGAGCGAATGGCGGATCTCCAGGCGGTCGGGGTTGTTGTGCTGGATGAGGCGGTAGCCGGCATCGAGGATCGCCTGCGGAGAGCGGTAGTTGCTGGTGAGCACGAGTTGCGCCGCCTGCGGATACACGTCCAGAAAGTTCAGGATGTTGCTGATGGCCGCCCCGCGGAACTTGTAGATGGACTGGTCGTCATCGCCCACCACGGTGATGCTGTGTGGGCTGGCGTCACCGACCAGGTGCCGCACCAGCTGGAACTGCGCGTAGTTGGTGTCCTGAAACTCGTCCACCAGGATGTACTTGAAACGCTCCCGGTACTCGCGCAGGACTGCCGGCCGGTCACGCAGCAGCCGCAGCGTGAGCGTGATCAGGTCTCCGAAGTCCACGAGGCCTTCGCTCGCCAGGAGCTCCTGATAACGCTGGTAGGTCAGCGCCAGTTCCTGCTGCTGTCGGGCGAAGTCGGCGAGCTCTCGATCCTCAGGATGCGCTTCCGCCTCACTGATCACGCGGTTGGCGTAGGCGCGGTACTCGGCAGGGCTACAGTCTTCATCTTTGGCGCGCGAGATCAGCGCGATGAGGGCTTCAATGTACCGTGTCGGGTCGCCGAGTGGGCGGTAGACGTCGAGCGGGAACTCGAACAGGTGCTCACGGAAGAAGATCACCTGCTCGGCTCTGGTGAGAATGCGAAAGTCAGGCGTCAACCCCAGTTCCAACGCGTGGTCGCGGAGGACGCGATCGCCAAAGGCGTGGAACGTGCTGATCCACACGTCGGTGTACCCGTAGGGCACCAGGACGTCCACACGCTCCTCCATCTCGGCCGCGGCCTTGTCGGTAAAGGTGAGCGCGAGGATCTCGGACGGGCGGGCCCGCCTGGTGGCGATCAGCCAGGCGATCCGCCGGGTGATGACCGCCGTCTTGCCTGTCCCGGCCCCCGCGACGATCAGCAACGGCCCGGACTCGTGCGTCACCGCGCGCCGCTGTTCGTCGTTGAGGTCGGCCAGGATGCGGTCGACCGGAGATTCACTCGCCTCGTGGCCGCCAGCAGGGCTCAGCTCCAGGGGGAGCTGTCCGGCAGCCTGACCCTCGAGTGTGAGGGAGCGACGACGATCCGGCATCAGTCTCTGACCTGTGGCAGTGAGCCCAGCAGATCGTGCAAGACCCTGACGATGACCCCCGTGTCGAAGCCGCGGCGCGTCAGCACACCGGCCAGCCGCCGGTAGAGAATCTGTTTCGGCAGCCCGCGGTAGCGGCGCAGCCTGGCGCGGGCCACATCCCGGGCCAGCACGCCCTCGTCCTGGTCGCGCAGGGTTTCGCCCAGCGTCCTGGTGATGACCTCCCGTGCCACGCCCTTCTGGGCAAGTTCATGACGCAGACGCACCCGGCCGGACGGAGATAAGGCCAGCCGTGTGCGCACCCAGGCATCGGCGAAGCGGGTGTCGTCCAGCACACCATGACGCTCGAGATCGGCAGTGAGGGCGGCGACGATCTCCGCGGAGATCCCCCGCCGACGCAGTCGATCGGTCAGTTCTTTGCGACTGCGCAACCGGACGGTCAACAACCGGTGGGCGAGCTCCTCGGCCAGCGTCCGCTCCGCCCGCGCCCGCAGCTGCGGCAGCACCGCCGCGTCCAGGTCGGCGTCGGGCCGCAACGCCAGCGCGGTAATGTCCTGGGGTCGGAGGCGTACTGTTGTGCCGTTATCCAGCACCACCCGCTGGTGACCCAGCCGGCCCTGCGGCGGGCCGACGCCCACGACCCTCACATGCGCTACGCTCTCCCCTTCGCCGGCTCCCTGGCAGGCGGTGCGTCACGCACTTCCGCCGGCGCAGCGGGCGCAGGCTTGACGAGCCCCAAGTGCGTCCGCACACGGCGCTCGATCTCCCGGGCCACCTCCGGGTTGGCGTCCAGGAAGTCGCGTGCGTTGTCGCGGCCTTGGCCCAATTTCAACTCGCCGAACGAAAACCAGGTGCCGGTGCGCTGGACGATGCCGTGGAGCGCCGCGACGTCGAGCGTGCTGGCCGCCTTGGAGATGCCATGCCCGAAATAGATGTCGACTTCTGCGTCGCGGAACGGCGGGGCCAGTTTGTTCTTCACCACTTTGACCCGGGCGCGCATGCCCTTGATCTCCTCGCCCACCTTGATGCTCTCCGTACGCCGGATCTCTATGCGCACCGAGGCGTAGAATTTTAGTGCCCGCCCACCGGTGGTAGTCTCGGGGTTGCCGAACATGACGCCGATCTTCTCACGGAGCTGGTTGATGAACACCACGGTGGTACGCGACCGGCTGATCGCGCCGACCAGCTTGCGCAGGGCCTGCGACATCAACCGGGCCTGCAGTCCCATGTGCGCCTCCCCCATCTCGCCTTCCAGCTCGGCCTTGGGAACCAGTGCGGCCACCGAATCGACAACGATCACGTCGACGGCGCCGCTACGCACCAGCATCTCGGCGATCTCCAGCGCCTGCTCGCCGGAGTCCGGCTGGGAGATCAGCAGGCTGTCGACATCGACACCGACCGATTTGGCGTAGTTGGGATCCAGAGCATGCTCGGCGTCGATGAAAGCCGCCACCCCCCCTGCGCGCTGCGCTTCGGCGATGATATGGTAGCCCAGCGTCGTCTTGCCGGACGACTCGGGTCCGTATACCTCAATGACACGGCCGCGCGGGACTCCGCCCACGCCCAGCGCGAGATCGAGGCCCAGCGCCCCGGTGGGGATGACCTCAACGGCCAGCTTGGTGCTGGCCTCTCCCAGCTTCATGATGGAACCCTTGCCGAACTGCTTCTCGATCTGTGTCAGGGCGAGATCGAGGGCTCGCTGCCGTTCATTCATCGGACGTGACCTCCAGCGCTGGCCCGCCTCAGCCGTGATTGGTGCGCGCAGTCTACCAAACATTTGTTCGCTTGTCAAGCGCTCAACCCAGTGAGCTGCAACTACTACTTCTCGTGGCTGTGGAGGCTAACCTCCTCAACCCGTGTGTAAACGGGTCCTCGGGGAGTCAGCTCACTCTCCATTACCGTCACCGCCTGCACCCGCTGGGATCCGACGCCGATGTCGCGGAACTGGGTCAGCGCACGCACCACGTCCCCCCACTGCCGCTCATCGCGGATTCGCGCCAAGGTCAGGTGGGGCCTGAACGGTCGCTCCTCGGGCGGGAAGCGGTGGTGGGTCAGTTGCGTTTCGAGTTGGGCTGCCAGCGTCTGCAACTCTGCGGCGCCGTCCTCAACGCTAACCCACACCACTTGGGGGCGGTGAAAACTGGGAAACGCTCCGAGCTGCCGCAACGTGATGGTGAACGGCGCGATCTCGTTGACCGCTTCGCGGGTGGCGACCTTGACGAGGGCGACCTGCGCCGGCGTGATCTCACCGAGGAAACGCAACGTGAAGTGGAGCTGGGCTGGCTTGTTCCACCGGACTCTCGCCCCAGCCGCCTCCAGTTGGTGTTGCAGCTCGATGACGGCTTGGTGGAGCGTCGCATCGAGCTCCACGGCGATGAAGATGCGGTGCTGCTCGCTCATGCCCGCGTCAGGTGCAGCCGGAGCAGGTTCAGTCCCGCCTGCGCCGCCAGGACGCGAATCCCCTGCCGTCCGGCTTCAGCGCCAAATGTCAGCTTCCGATGCATCGTGCCTCCGACCCCGGCCAGGGCGAGGTACACTAACCCCACCGGCTTATCCGGGGTTCCCCCGGTCGGGCCCGCGAGGCCGGTGACACCCAGCCCCACCGCCGCGCCGGACCGGCGTCGCATTGCGCCGGCCATCGCCTCGGCGACTTCCGCGCTGACTGCGCCGTGTGTGGCAATCAGCGTGGGATCCACCCCGACGTCGTGGACTTTGGCCTCGTTGCTGTACGCGACCACCCCTTCCAGAAAATAGGTGGAACTTCCCGGAATGTTGGTCAGCCGGTAGCTGATCAGCCCGCCGGTGCACGACTCGGCCACCGCCAGCGTCGCCTTCTTGGCGATCAGCGCCTGCGCCACGACATCTTCCAGGGTCTGTTCGTCGATGCCGTAGACGAGGTCGCCGAGACGCTCGCGCACCTGTGCCTCCCCGCGGGCCAGCGCTGCATCGACCTCCTCGGGCCCCCCCTTGGCGGTCAGGCGCAGGTGCACTTCCCCGAGCTTGGCGTACGGCGCAACGGTGGGCTCGGTCTGCTGCAGCAAATCCTTGATCCGCTCCTCGATGGCCGACTCGCCTTCCCCCGTGATGCGCAACACACGCGAGCGGATGACTGTGAGTCCTGTCCGGTCCCGCAGCGCCGGCAGCACATAGTGCTCCATCATGCCTTTCATCTCGTACGGCACGCCTGGCATGATGAAGATGGTGCGGCCGCGATGCTCGATGTGCACGCCGGGGGCCGTGCCGCGGTCGTTAGGGATGACATGCGCGCCGCGCGGCACCAGCGCCTGCTTATAGACCGTGCTGGATGGGACGCGGCCGCGGGTCTCGAAGAAGCGACGGATGTGGTCGGCGACCGCCTCGTCGTGTACGAGGTCGAGCCCAAGGGTGGCGGCGACGGCGGCGACGGTGAGGTCGTCTTCGGTGGGTCCCAGGCCGCCGGTCATCAGGACGACGTCGGCCCGAGACATCGCCAGCCGCAGCGCCTCCTCGACTCGCGTGGCGTTGTCGCCGACGGTTTGCTTAAAGTGGACGTCGATGCCGATCTCGGCCAGCCGTTGCGCCAGGTAGGCCGCGTTAGTGTCGACGATCTGGCCGAGTAGCAACTCGGTACCAACGGAGATGATCTCTGCACGCATGAGAGCTATGGGGCAGTAAAGGTTTCTTCCCAGACGTGGCGGTGCGGATCTTGCCGCACAGGCTGGCCGTTGACCAGCACCGATACGGCTTCGCTGTTGCCGACGCGCACCGTCAGGCGTTCACGGGCGCGCCAGATTCTCACGTCCCCTGCCTGCACGATTCCCTGAAAGACTTCCTCGCCGTCCGCCGACACGAGCAACCAGCAGGGACCGGCGGCCCGGACCAGCACCTCCACCCCGCCCCCCGGAATTCCCGCTGACGCCTGGGGCGCGGCAGGCTGGGCCGCGCCCGTCTGCGCGGGGGGGCCGGGAGCGGGTTCCGCCTTGCCTCGTGGTGGGGTGGGCTCGCCGACTGCGGCAGGTGGTGTTGGTTTCGGGACAGGCTGCGCAAACTGGTGCAGCTGCTGATAGCCGATGATGCCGAGGATGGCGACGATCACCAGGACCACACCGCCGGCGTACAACGCAGCGCGGCGGAGCGGTGACGGCGGCACTGCAGGTCGGATGGGGACCTCGGTCGGCGGCGACGCGAAAATGGGCTCGTCTGGTGCATGGAAGGCTCCCGGATAGGTGTCCATGAGTTCGTCGGGATCGAGGCCCAAGGCGAGTGCGTAGGTGCGCAGATACCCGCGAGCGTAGACCGCACCCGGCAGGCGGTCAAACTTCTCTTCTTCGAGGGCCTCCAGGTAGACGGCGCGGATGCGGGTCAGCGTCTCGGCCACCGCAAGCGTCAACCCTTTCGCCTCGCGGGCGTTCCGCAAGCGCTCCCCGATGCCCAGCGTGTCGTCAGGCGATGATGGTCTGCGGTGGTCCTGCACGTTCTCCTTGTTCCATCGCGTGAACAATCAATCCTCTCGTGTGCCACGCGAAGAATCCGCAGACGAAATTCTATGCCGTCTCCGGGCGTGATACGGCGACCGCCACGGCGCCGGCCAGCGCCGCATTGGCGCGCAGCAACGCGAGGTTGGCGCGTAGCGACTGACCGCCGGTGAGGTCGGCCAGCGCGGTGAGCAGGAATGGTGTCAGGTCGCCGGCGCGCACGCCCGCGGCGGACGCACGCTCCATCGCCCGCCGTACCGCATCCTCGACGTCGGTCTCGCGCAGCGCCTCGGCGGCCGGGATCGGGTTGGCGATCAGCAGGGCCGTGCGGCGGCCGAGCGCGCGGGCGGCGGCATGGATCGCGGCGGCCTCCTGTGGCGTCTCAATCCGCCGCGGCGCGGGAAAGCCGCTGTCCCGCGCGTAGAAGTGGGGAAATCGATCTGATCGATACACCACCACCGGCACGCCCGCGGTATCCAGGTACTCCAGCGTCTTGCCGATATCACAGATGGCTTTTGCGCCGGCGCAGACAACAGCGATGGGATGTTCGGCGAGTGCGCGCAGGTCCGCGGAGACATCCCACGTCCGTTCGGCGCCCAGGTGGACACCGCCGATACCGCCGGTGGCGGCAACGGCGATGCCGGTGAGATCTGCGATCGCCACCGTCGCCGAGACCGTCGTGCCCCCGCTCGCCGAGGTAGCGGCGGCCACGGGCAGGTCACGCGCGGCAATCTTGATGACGGGGGCAGAGCGTAGCCGCTCCAGCTCTCTTGCGGTGGCGCCGACCTTGATCCGGCCGGCGATGACGGCGACGGTCGCCGGGATTGCTCCCGCGTTGCGCACCTCGTCCTCCAGCGCCGCCGCGGTCTCCAGGCTCGTCGGATGCGGGAGCCCGTGAGAGATCACGGCAGACTCCAGGGCGACGATGGGTCCTCCCTGCTGGAGCGCCGCCGTAATCTGAGGGGCGACGTCAATGAGCACAGATGTCCGCATGGCAACCCTGCGATCCTGGTTCCTGCATCGGTCTATTCTTCTTCTTTGGTATACGGCACCCCGTCGGCGGCCGGCATCCGCGCACGCCGGACGAATCCGGCCAGCACCAGGATGGTGACGATGTGGGGCAGGACGCTTATGAACTGGTACGGCACAGGCAACCGCACCACCCGGAGGCTCAGCGCATCGAAGTAGCCGAACAATGCCGATGCGCCCAGCGCGCCGACGGGCCACCAGTTCCCAAAGATCATGGCCGCCAGGGCGATGAACCCCCTGCCCTGCGTCATGCCTTCAAAGTACAGATGCGCCTGCTCGATGGCCAGATACGCACCCGCCATCCCTGCCAGCGCCCCGCTCAGTAGGACCCCCGCATACCTCAGGCGATACACGTTGATCCCGAGAGTGTCCGCAGCCAGCGGGTACTCACCCACGGCGCGCAGGCGCAGGCCGAACCGGGTGCGCGTCAGCACCCATTGGCTCGCGATGACCAGCAGCAGTCCCATGACAATCATCGGTGAGACTCCCGTGACCAGCGGTCGCAGCGCCGGGACGTCCCGCAGGAGCGGAATGTCGATGGGCGTGAACCCGCGCACGCCGGGAGACTGCGTGGCCCTCTCAAAGAGCAGGATGTTGAGGAAGCGCGCCAGCCCCCCGGCCAGCAGGTTGAGCGCCACGCCGCTGATGATCTGATCCACACGGAATGTAATCGTCACCAGCGCGTGGATCAGCCCGAACAGGAGACCCGCCGCCATAGCGGTCAGCACTCCGGCGAGCGCCGCCAAGTCTGGCCACGCCCCAGCCAGCTGGGGAAACTGCGCGTCGAAGAGGTAGGCGCCGACCGCCCCAAAGAACGTGCCCATGATCATGATGCCTTCCAGCCCGATGTTTACGACTCCGCCGCGCTCGGTGTACACCGCCCCCAGCGATGCCAGCAGGATCGGCATCGTGACCCGAATCGCCGAGGCGATGAGGGCGAGACTGAACAGCGAGGTCACATAGTCCATTGGCTTTTTGCGCACGGGGGGGCGACGCCGCTCACCGTCCCGCCTCCGTGACCGGTGTTGCCGTCACCACCAACTCCGCCTCGCGTTTGCGTTGTGTGCGCACGTACCGGGTCAGCAGTTCGTACGCCACGACGATGGCCAGAATGATGATCGCCTGCAAGATGACGATGATCTCTTTGGGCACCCTGGCGAAGAACTGCACCCCCGCCGCCCCGCGGTCCAGAAAGCCGAACAGCAGGGCCGCCAGAATGACTCCCAGGGGGTTGTTCTTGGCCAGCAGCGCCACGGAGATCCCGAGGAAGCCGAGGCTCTTGGGGAAGTCGATGTCCAGGTATCCGAAGAAACCCAAGATGTCGTTGAGCCCCACCAGGCCGGCGATGCCGGCGCTGAGCATGAACATCTCGAACTGCACGCGGGCGTTGGGAATGCCGGCTGCTTCCGCGGCCAGCGGGTTGAACGCCACCGCGCGCACCTCATAGCCAAACCGCGTGCGGCTGAGGAAGTAGGCTAGGACGACCGCGACGGCGATGCCCAACGGCAGGAGCAGGTTGAGTTTCTCCACGTCGGATCCATGCAGCCCCAGCGGAGCCAGCAGCGGGGCCATCGACGGCACGCGCGCCGCGGATGCGACCACAGGGGTGCGCACGCGGGGCGTCCCGATCTGGGTTGGATCGCGGAAGACGTCGTTGATGAGATAGAGCAGCAGCGCGGAGGCGATGTAGTTCATCATGATCGTGGTAATCACTTCGTGCGCGCCCCGGCGCAGCTTCAAGGCGATCGGCACGAGCGCCCACACCATCCCGCCGCCCGCGGCCGCCAGGAGCGCCAGCGGCAGGTGGACGACGGCCGGTAATCCCCTCAGGCTGAATCCGACCAGCGCGGCGCAAAACGCCCCCATGTAGTACTGTCCTTCCACGCCGATGTTGAACAGGCCGGCCCGGAACGACATGGCGACAGCCAGGCCGGCGAAGATGAGCGGCGTGGTCTTGAACAGGATCGAGAAGAGGCTGTCGGTGCGGGTGAGGCTGAACCGGACCATCACCGCATAGACGTCGATGGGGTTGCGGCCGATGGCCAGAATCATGACGGACGCGATGAGCATGCCAAAGAGGATGGCCAGCACCGGCGTCGCGACCTGCAGGAGCAGCAGGCGGCCCTTCATCCCGCCCTGGCCTCCTCCTTCCGCTTTGTGCCGGTCATGTACAGTCCGAGTTCGGCCGGCGTGGCCGCCTCACGCGCAAACTCCGCGACCATCTCCCCGCCGTACATCACGCCGATGCGGTCAGAGAGCGAGAGGACTTCTTCCAGGTTGGCCGAGATCAGCAGCACCGCCATCCCGGAAGACCGGGCGGCCAGCAACTGCCGCATCACAAACTCGGTCGCGCCGATATCCAGACCGCGGGTCGGCTGCGCCGCGACGAGCACCTGGGGGTTGAAGCTGAACTCGCGCGCCACCACCACCTTTTGCTGATTGCCGCCGGAGAGGGCGAGCACCGGGGCGTCGGTGTCGGCGACGCGGATATCGTAGTCACCGACGCGCCGGCGCACAAACTCCCGGATCGCCGGCCGGTCCAGCAAGGCCCCATGGGTGAACTCATCCCGGGTGTGGTGACCGAGGATCATGTTCTCCCACACCGCCATCGGCAGGACGATGCCCCGGCGGTGTCGGTCTTCGGGAATGTGCGCCACCCCCAGCAGCCGGATGGCGCGGGCCGTGGCGTGGGTGACGTCGCGCCCGTCGATCAGCAGCTGGCCGCCGGCGATCGGACGCAAACCGACGAGGGCTTCGACCAGTTCGGTCTGCCCGTTTCCCTCGACGCCCGCGACCCCGTAAACCTCGCCGGCCAGGACGGCCAGCGAGACCTCGCGGACCGCCAAGCGTTTGCCGCGCCCAGGGACCCGCAGCCGCCGCGCCTCCAGGCGCACCTGGCCTGGCGTGACCGATGGATGCTCAAGCGCCAGCAGGACCGGCCGGCCCACCATCATCTCCGCCAGTTGGGCTTTCGTGGTGCGGGCGGCCGGCACCGTGCCGACGACGCGCCCGGTGCGCAGCACGGTGATCTGGTCAGAAATTCCGAGCACCTCGTCCAGCTTGTGGCTGATAA
>WNEY01003436.1_pt1 | contig 11893 bp, 13 predicted proteins | sample 5400531 | NCBI WGS metagenome assembly WNEY01 (sample SAMN13153338, study PRJNA577476) | soil metagenome | isolation source: 200 cm saprolite under Douglas fir tree site 1 | place: USA:California | collected 2015-04-18
ACCGCAATCAGATTCGTCGACTATGTGCTCGAGCAGCTGCCCTTCAAAGTCATGAAGATCCAGACCGACAACGGCGCCGAGTTCCAGGCCGGCTTCCACTGGCACCTCCTGGACAAAGGCCTCCAACACGTCTACATCCGGCCCTCGACGCCGCGGCTCAACGGCAAGGTTGAGCGCTCACATCGAATTGACGACGAAGAGTTCTACCGTCTGCTGGCCGGCGAGGTCATCGACGACGCCAAGCTCTTCAACAACAAAGCTCCACGAGTGGGAGCGCTTCTACAATTTCGCGCGGCCCCATGGTGCTCTAGGCGGCCTGACCCCCTACGAGCGCCTCAGGCAGTTGACCAGGCCCTCGGTGTAGGTGAACACCGTCAGTTGCACAGCAATTTGGCTCCGGGACGGAGACTCGAACTCCGAACCTTGCGGTTAACAGCCGCCTGCTCTACCAATTGAGCTATCCCGGATCGGAATCATGAATTCTAGGTGACGCCGATCTGGCAAGGCAGCGTGCGCTGAAGGGCCCGACTCGGCTCTCCTCCATTCGCTCCTGGAACAATGCTGTGCCCTTGCCTACCTCCATCCGCACCGAGCGACTCGTGCTCGAGCCGATCGACCCGGAAGTGGTCCGTCTGCTGATCCGCAGCGACCGCGCGGCCGCCCAGCAAAAGGCGGCACGCACGTTCCCGGACGAGTTCCCGACCGCCGACGACCTCGGAGGCTTCCTCCCCATCCAGCTCAAGCGCATGGAGGCCGACCCCCACCGCCGGGACTGGATGGCCCGCCTGATGATCACCCATCAAGGCGAGGTGATCGGACACTGCGGTTTTCACGGCCCGCCTGACGTCATCGGCCGCGCCGAGATCGGCTACACGGTCTTCGAACAGTTCCGCGGCCGCGGCTTCGCCACGGAGGCGGCGCACGCGCTGACCCAATGGGCGTTCACGCACGGTGAGGAACGGGTCTTCGCCAGCGTCGCTCCCGACAACGCACCCTCTCTTGCCGTCATCCGCCACCTCGGCTTCGTCCAGGTCGGGGCGCAGGAGGACGAGGTCGACGGCCTCGAGCTCGTGTTCGCGATCGCGAGACCTTCGCCATGAACGCGTCGTGCGCGCGCTGCACCTCCGCCGCCACCGTCACCGCCGTGTCGACGAACGCCGCCGCGGCCGGCGGCCGGTAGCGGTCACGGTGCCAGACCACCAGCAGCACCCGGTCCGGCACGGGCTCGACAAGCGGTAAGACCCGCACCTTCGTGTCGTTCTCGTCCACCGCAAGCAGCGGCGCCAGCGCCACGCCCAGGCCCGCGGCCACCATCGCCTGCAGCGTCGCGTTGTCGTTGGAGCGAAACACGACGCGCGGCCTGACGCCGAGGCCCGCGAGGAACTCCTCGGCCAGGACCTGGTGACGGCCGAGCTGGAACGCGACCATGGGCGCGCCATCAAGGTCGTGGACGTGAGGTTGCCGCCACGCCCCCGCTCTCGCCGTCCCCGCCGCCACGACCAGCACGTGTGCGTCGTGCATCAGCTCGCGCACCGCGAACGGGCCGTCGGGGATGGGCGCGATCGCAAAGCTCAGGTCCAGGGCGCCGCGCTCCACCGCCTCGACCAGCGCGATGTCGTTGGTCTCTTCGGTGGCCTGCACCTCGACCTCCGGCCATCGCGCCGCAAAGCGCCGCAGCACCTCCGGCAGCACCTTCGTCGCGACGCTCTGGTAGATGCCGATGCGCAGGCCGCCCGAGACGCCTGCAGCGTAAGCGCGAAAGTCCGCCTCGGCGGCACGCAGCCGCGACTCGATCGCCTCGGCGTGGCCCAGCAGCAACCGACCGGCGTCCGTCAACTCGACCGTTCGCCGGCCCCGCGAGCGTTCCACGAGCCGCTGGCCGACGAGCGCCTCCAGCGCGCCCACGTGGTCGCTGATCGTCGAGAGCGAGGTGTTGAGCTCGGTGGCGGCGGCCCAGAACGTGCCCGTGACCGCGACCGCGCGCAGCGCGCGGAGGTGCTTCAGGTCGACGCTCTGCCAATTATCCGGGATGGCGAAATTTTAGGAGTAAATCTCATGTTGCTCCGGAGTTTGCGCAAGGGAACACTTCACCTCGTGGAGTCGCTCATCGCGTTGGGGCTGATGCTCTTGCTGGCGATCGCCGCCCAGTTCTGGGGCGTCGATTCGCGCACCGTCGACCCCAACAGCAAGGTCCGGTGGTTTCCAGGGGCGCCCCGCGACTGACTTGACAGGTCGACCATCCCCCAATAAGGTCGATTCTTAAATCGCGCTTAAACCGCTCATGGGGTGAGACTGGGTTAATTGGGCGCGGGACGGGCGAAGGAGGCCCGTCAATAAGCAGGCGGCCTGTAAGCGATCAAGGGGGTTTGAGTATGAGGCGGCTGATTCGGCTTGCCGCGGTCGCGGCGCTTTCCGTCGGCTGGCAGGCGGCCGCGGTTCCGGCAGCCCACGCCAACACCACGAGCGGCGTGGCACAGACCTGCGCGCTGGGCAACAACACCCAGCACGTCGTCAACGTCGTTTTCGACAACGTGCACCTGACACGGGACAACCCGAACGTGCCGTCCGACCTCGAGCAGATGCCGAACCTTCTCAACTTCGTCGAGGACAACGGCACCATGGTCACGCACAACTTCACACCCCTCATCTCGCACACCGCCAACGACATCGTCACCACGCTGACCGGGCTGTACCCCGATCAGCAGGGGCTCGCCGTCTCGAACAGCTACGCCTTCTACAAGCCCGACGGGACCGAGGGCGGATTCGCGAGCGCCTTCCAGTACTGGACCGACAAGATCGGCAGCGGCGCGTACAACAACGTCACTGCCAACGGCATGAACACGCCGGCTCCGTGGGTGCCTTTCACCCGGGCCGGCTGTGACGTCGGCGGAGTGTCGACCGCCAACATCGAGCTCGAGAACAACGGCAACATTGCCAACGTCTTCGGGGCAGGCTCTCCGGAAGACGTCGAGGCCCACAACAACTCCGCCCAGGCAACCAGGGACTTCATCGGCATCGCGATCCACTGCGCGAAGGGATCGCCGGTGTGCGCGGCCGGCAACGCGAAGCCCGACGTCCTGCCGCAGGAGCCAGGCGGTTACGCCGGTTTCACAGGCCTGTTTGGGCACAAGTACGTCGTGCCGGTCATCGCCCCGAGCGGGCTGAACGACCTGGCCGGCAACCCGATCGCCGGATTTCCCGGCTTCGGCGGGATCACCGCCGCCCAGTCGCTGGGGTACACCGCCGCGATGCAGGAGCACGGGGTCCCGGTGACCTACTCGTACATCTCAGACGCTCATGACAACCACAACTTCCCGTTCGGGACCTTCGGGCCGGGCGAGGCCGGCTACGTCGCCCAGCTCCACAGCTACGACCAGGCCTTTGGCGCGTTCTTCACGCGGCTTGCCGCCGACGGAATCACGCCGCAGAACACCCTCTTCAACTTCACCTCGGACGAGAACGACCACTACGCCGGCAAGGCTGGCTCACCGGCGAACTGCGACGGGCTCACAATCCCGTGCACCTACAACCACGCGCGGGGCACCGGCAACATCGGCGAGATCGCGACCAACATGACCTCGCTGATGGCGAAGGCCGGAGTGACGACGCCGTTTGACCTGCACTTCGACGACGCCCCCGCCGTTTACCTGCTGCCGCGCACTGGCCCCGCAGACACGGTCACGCGCCAGTTCGAGCAGGCCTCCGCGACGCTCGTCGACCCCAGCAACTACATCACCGGACAGAAGACTCAACTGATGCAGCGGATGGCCGACCCGGTCGAGATGCAGAACCTGCACATGATCACGGGCGACTCATTCCGCACGCCGACGTTCATCTACTTCGCCAACGCGGACTACTTCGTGCAGACCGTCGGCACGCCGGACTTCCTGCAGAACCCCGGCTTTGCCTGGCAGCACGGCGATTTCCAGCCCGACATCGTCACCAGCTGGCTCGGCCTCGTCGGGCCGGGCGTGCTCAATCTCGGAGTCGACGACCAGACGTGGGTCGACCACGCCGACACTCGGCCGACCATCATGGCCCTCGTCGGCCTCCAGGACGACTACACCACCGAAGGTAGAGTGATCCTCGAGGACCTCGACCCGGGCGCGCTTCCCCAGAGCCTGCGCGCGCACCACGCGACACTCATCGGACTCGGCAAGGTTTACAAGCAGCTCAACGCGCCTGTCGGGCAGTTCGGGCTCGACACGCTGCAGATCTCGACCACGGCGCTGGCGAGCAACAGCGCCGGCGACTCGACCTACAACACGCTTGAGAACGAGCTCACGAGCTTCGGCAGCCAGCGAGACAGCATCGCCGGCCAGATCGACGCGCTGCTGCTTGGCGCTGAGGTCAATGGCACGGTGATCAACGAGCAGCAAGCTAAGGCTTTGATCGCACAGGGGCAGGGCTTCCTCGCCCATGTGCACGCGTCCGTTTAACCGTAGGACCTTCCTGATGGCAGGTACCTGAAAACAGGTACCTGCCGCTTCGTTTTTCAGGTGTTTCCCTCCTTTTGGCATGCCTGGGTCGATTCCTACGCTCCTCTCAACGGTTCGCACGGGATGCGGCCGAAATCAAATTGACCAGGAGAGAGCGATGGAAGCAAGGCAAACGTTTACGGGGACCTCGGTCTCGAGGGGCCTGATGGTCGTCATTGCGATCGCCGTCACCGCGGGCATCGCGGCAATCGGCGCGCTGGCGACCAAAGACCTCGGTGGCTCGCACGCGAACGTGAAGAGCACCGTGCAGGCTCCAGCCGCCCTGCCGCTGCGGCAGGACAACGATTACCCGGTCATCAGCCGGCAGGTCCTCACCGACCGCGCCGCGGAGCGGGGATTCGTCCAGACGCACACCGGCCGCATGGGCGGCACGATCGACTCCGCCGGCGTCGGCGCCACCGCCGACGCGAACGGACCGGACTCGGACCTGACCCGAGTGCTGCCGGTCTCCGGCCCGAGCGAGCTCCCGCTGTGGGTGCAGAAGGAGATGGGTACCTCGCAGCAGTCCAGCGACAAGATCATCGTCGACCAGAACTACGTTGACCAGTACCTGACGTCTAGCCCGGGCTGGGACGCTCGCTCAGTGCGCGAGGGTCACGGACCGTAGTTTCGAGAGCCGTCGTCCCCCTACCCCCATGCGACGGCCAAAAGAGAGGGACCAGCGCGGTCCCTCTCTTGATACGTCCCGAAGGTGTCGCCGAATCGTCCGCCCGATTGGCGAAGATAGCCCACATGGGCCCGGTGGCCGGCTCGCGCCAGGCGGGGGTGACAGTTCCCAACAACCTGCCGCGCTTTCTCACCAGCTTCGTCGGGCGCGAGAGCGACATCCGCTCGCTCAAGAGCCTGCTTGGCACGTCGCGCATGGTGACGATCACAGGCACGGGCGGGGCCGGCAAGAGCCGACTGGCAGTCGAGGTCGCGAGAAGCGCCGCCGACGCCCGGCCCGACGGCATCTGGTGGATCGAGCTCGCGGCCGCCATCGATGTCGCCGGCTGGCTCGTGACGACGCTCGAGCTGCCCGGCCGTGGACCGGCGCTCCAGGTCGTGGCGTCGTGGCTGGCGGCAAAACGCGCACTCCTGGTCCTCGACAACTGCGAGCACATCGTGGCTGCGTGCGCGAGCGCGTGCCGGCAGCTCCTGGAGCAGTGCCCCGAGCTCACGATCCTGGCGACGAGCCGCGAGCCACTCGGGGTGCCCGGCGAGGCACGTTGGCCGATTACCATGTTGAGCGACGCGGACGCGCTGCAGCTCTTCGAGGCCCGCGCCCGGCTGGTCCTCCCCGGCTTTGCGGCCGCTGCCCAGGCCCAGACGGTGGCGAAGATCTGCCACCGGCTCGACCTCCTGCCCCTCGCCATCGAGATGGCAGCCGCGCGCCTGGACCTCATGTCCGAGCGCGAGCTGCTGGCAAACCTCAATGACCGGTTCCAGGTCCTCGCGTCGGCTGCGCGAACGGTGCCCGAGCGCCAGCAGACGATGGCCGCGGCGATCGATTGGAGCTATCGGCTCTTGACAGCGGAAGAAGCGACCCTGTTCCGTCGCCTTTCCGTCTTCCGCGGCGGATTCACGCTCGAAGCTGCGCGGGCAGTCTGCTCGGACGCCGTGGGCGCCGACACGCTGGCTGTGCTAACAGGACTCGTCCAGAAGTCGATGGTGATGGCTGACCGCCTCGAGGAGGGCAGCACCCGCTATCGCCTCCTCGAGTCGCAGCACGACTTCGCTGGCGACAGGTTGGCGGAGTCAGGCGAGCTCGACTCCGTGCCGCGCAGGCACTATGACTACTTCCGCTCCCTGCAATGGAGACCTCGCGAGTCCCCAAATTTCTGGTTTGCCCTTGACTGGGCGCGGAGCAACGCAGAAGACGCAGGGCTTGCCCTCGCGGTCGAGCTTGCCGAGTCGGAGTTCTCTGACCAAACACGGATGCGCAAGCTGCTCATGGACAGGCTGGACCTGGCGCCCGCGCGAGATGCCGTCCGGGCCCGCGGCCTCAACGTCGCCGCACGCCTGGCCACCCGGCAATCTGACCACACCGCCGGCCGAGGGCTCGCCGATGCAAGCATCGCGCTGGCCCGCGAGCTCGGCGATCCAGGGCTGGTGGCGAGGATGCTTCGCGGCGCGGGCGTGGTGTACCACGCTGCCGGCGACCTGGATGGCGCTGCCCGCATGTATGACGAGGCCCTTGCCCTCCTGGACCAGACCGCCCACCGAGTGTTGGCCACGGATGTTAGGAACCAGATCGGACTGATCGCTGGTGAGCGAGGTGACTTTGCTACCGCGCTCGAGATCCTCAGGGAGTGTGTGGAGGTCAGCCGGACCGCCGGCGAGCGCCACTCACTGGAGCGCTATGTAGAGAGCCTGGCGAACGCGCAGCTCGGGGCCGGCGACGTCGAGGGCGCCGCCGCAAGCTGGAGGGAATCGTTGAGCATCTCCGAGGAGCTGAACGACCCGTTTGGCATCATCTGGGCTCTTGGCGGCCTGGCCCTCGCCGCTGCCGCGGGCCACGATGACGAACGCAGCCTCCGGCTGGCGGCCGTGGTGGAGCGGATGTCGCGTGAATTCTCGTTCAGCGCCTGGTCATCTCGGGTCGGACGGCTGAGGAAGAGTATCGAGGATATCCGCCAAAGGCTCGGCGCTGCGCGAAGCGACCAGGTCTGGAACGAAGGGTGGACGATGACAACCGCGCGGGCCGTGGAGTTTGCGCTCGGCGGGGTGGGACACGAGCCAGGCGAAGGGGCGGTCGCGGGACCGCTGAGCCGCCGTGAGCGCGAGGTTGCCGCGATGGTCGCCGCCGGGATGACCAATAGGCAGATTGCGGAAAAACTCTTCATCGCCGAGCGGACGGCCGAGGGCCACGTGGAGCGGATACGCAACAAGCTGGGAGTACGCTCGCGGACCGAGGTCGCCACCTGGGCAGTCGCCCACGGGATCGTGGCTCGCCAAGCTTGACAAGTCGCCGGTCGTGTGTAAGGTCAGTGCGAGCTCAGAGGAGCCGGAGTCGGAGTGTTGCTCACTAGGAGGGGCGTAGATGAGTTCTGAATGGGAACCTGAGGACTCTCATCTTGAAAGGGAAGGCGAGGCGGGAGCGGAGGCGGTGGATGCCGCACTGAAGAGACACAACCTGAGCATCGACCAGATCCTCACCTCTCGTGACCCGGGGATGGACATGGTCCGCTACGAGCTGCGCCGCGAGCGCATGCCGGTGGGCTGGATCGCCTGGCAGATACCGGCGTATCTCCGTTCCAAGCTGACTCACTTCTTCATCCAGACGGCCCTGCCGGGCGCCATCCTGCCGGCGCACGCACACGAAGCGGCGCAGTTTCGACTCATCATTTCCGGCGGCGTTCTCTACAACGGGATGGAGTTCCTCAGCGGCGACTGGATCTACACGCCGAAGGGCGCCAGCTACAGCTTGAGCGTATCCACAAACCCGGCTCGGCCAGCGATCGTCTTCTACGCGTACTGATCGTCGGAGCCGGCGAAAGGCGACGTCAGGCGGAGTGCGGCTGTAGCAGCTCCGCGATCGAGCCTTCGAACTTCGCCAGCTGCTTGTGGACCTCGATCACCTCGTCGGACGTGACGGGGTCGGTCGGGTCGATGTCAGTGTGGTGCTCGGTCCACTCCGTGCCGCACTCGCAGCGGTGGAAGAGGAATCGGTCGGTCCGCGACCGGTACGTGTAGATGGCGGCGTCTTTCAGGCGCCTGCCGCAAGCGCACTTGCCCTTGTCCGACTCCAACTTCGAGCGTTGCACTGACGTAAACCTCGACTCGTATAACGGCGCAGGACCGAATTTCGTTGCAGCTTACACATCTGCTCTGGAAAAGTGGAGGTCAAGAGTATGTAAATTTCGGCGGCCGGAACCTAGGACCCTCGGCCGTTCAGCTCCGCCAGCAGTCCATCGAGGTCGCGCAGGCGTTCCGTGCGGGCCGCGTGCTCCAGCGTCTGGTACTGCGACAGGACGTCGACGAACCCTTCGCCAAGGTCGTAGCCGTGCCGCCGCAGCGCCTGGCGGCCGGCGTCGCCGAGCTCCGCGACCACGTCGCGGACCTTGTTTTGGGGAGCGAAGCGTTCAGGCACTCGGCGCCGGAGGCGGTTCGGCCTTCTTCAGAATCACGCGGCGGCCGTGCCATCGCTGCGGCGCGCCGGCCGGCTCGTCGCCCTGGTAGGTCAGCTCCAGGCACCAGATGCCGTCGACCAGCGCCGGCGCGACGCTGAGCCTGGACTTCGGGTTCTTTGACTGGAGCGCCTGGAGGAGGGCGACCCCGTAGATCACCAGCGCGCCCGGGATGTTGATGGTGTTGATCCGGCCGCCCTCGCTGGAGCCGTCGACGCCGGACGTGCGGGAGCCGAGCGAATGGACCACGGAGGGCTAGGTTATCCGGTGGCGGTGCCTCAGCGCGGCGAGAACCGCCTCGACCGTGGCCTCATAGCCCAGCCGCCCGGTGTCCAGGACCATGTCGTAGTGGGCCGGATGGGTGCGGTCGTGGCCGTAGACCTGGCGGATGTACGCGGTCCAGTTCTCCTCGGTCTGCTTCAGCCGCTTCCTGGCCTCATCCTCGTTGGCAATGCCAAGCCGCTCCATGATCGCCTTCACCCGGACAGACTCCGGCGCGCGCAGGAAGAGGTGGAGCGCGTTGGGTTCGTCGCGCAGGATGTAGGCGCCGCCGCGGCCGACGATCACGACGTTCCCGCTCCGGGCCGCCTCCTCGATCACGTGCTGGGTGATCTGGAGAACCGCCTTGCGGGTGTCGAAGGCGGGCGCGGCGTTGGGCGGCGTCCACGCGGCCTCGGCCGGGATCAGGGGCTCGCTGCTGGCGCTGCCCAGAGCGACGAGCAGCCGGGCCAGCAGCGACCCGGGCTGCTCGTCCTCGGCTTCCACGTCCTCCTTCGGGAGCTGAAGCCGGCGGGCTACCTCGTCAATGATCTTGGAGTCGAGGAAGTCGGCCTTCAGCCGGGTGGCCAGCATCTGGCCGACCGTGGCGCCCCCCGCCCCGTACTGCCGCCCGATCGTGATGACCGGCATCTGCCGGTCAATCTACTTCACCAGGTAGGCGCGTAAACGCCCAGCTTGGTCGACGCGCCGTCCCCGCTGACGAGGAGGATTGTCGCCGGCCCAGGTCCCTGCGCCGTCGTCGGGTAGGCAAGCGCGAACCCATTGCCGCCGGGCTCGGCGACCCATCCCCCGAAGAGAGCGGTTCCCTCGTCCTGCCAGACGAGCCGGCCCGTGTGGACGTCGACGACTCCAAGATGCGCGGGCTGGCCCCCGACCCAGGGCGCCAGCGTGACCAGGGCCCTCGAGTTGTCGGCGCTGAACGCGAGTACACCCATCGAACCGTCGATGGTTGCGACAACCGACCCATCGGAGAGTCGCCGGATCGTGGTCCTCGACCTTGCCGACGACGCTTCCGCGCCGACGAACGCGGTGGACGCGAGCGAGTTCTCTGCGACCAGGGTGGAGTCGCCGCTCGCGACCATGCTCGCCATCGGGGTGGATACCAGGCGATGCGCCAGCACCTTGCCGGTCGACAACTGGATGACCCAGAACTCTGAAGGCGGCCCCAATGTCCGGACGGCGATCGCGATGTCGCTCCGAAAACTGCAAGACAACAGGCCCACGAAGGACTGCCCGATGTTCGAGTCGCGGGCGATGACCGTCACCTGTTTGGCTGTTTCTCCGGGCACCTGCGTCCACAGGATCCACTGGTAGGCCTGGTCGAAGGTGATGCCGCAGACGTGCTTTTCGTCGTCGGCCCACATGGGGTTGATCACCCCGGGCAGGGTCGTGGGACCGCCGATGGGCGTACCGACGCGGTCCAGGAACTGCCAGTTACCGCCCTTGGCGTACAGACCGAGGGCGAAGGTCTGCCCGTCGGGCGCCATCGTCACGGCGGTCTGGGTTGGGTCGAGCTTGAGCGTGCCTCGTGGCTTCCCCGACCAGTCGAATCCGGTGAGCCATGACGGGTGGTTCGGATCGTGGACATAGATCAGGTTCACGCCCGCAGGCGGCGCGCCGTAGTCACCGGTCGGGGTGGACGCCGGCGTTGCGCCGGGCGGGTTGACGGTCGCGCGGTTGTTCAGGCGCGACGACATCAAGCCCACGACCACCAGCGCGGCGATCAAGAACGCGGCCGCGATCGCCATCCACTGGAAGTTGGGCGCCGGGCGCGGTTCGGCAGCGGCCGTGCGGACGAGGTTAGGTCGCAGGTCCGAGGCGGGCGGGTGGGCGCCCTGTTCCTTTTCGAAGGCGGCACGGATCTCTGCGCGCAGGTCGTCCATCAGCTCATCTCCAGATCGGGCCGCAGCTTCTTAGCTGCCCGATACACGCGTGTTTTTGCTCCCGCCGCGCTCAGGCCGAGCACGGTGCCAACCTCTTCCAGCGGAAGATCGAGGTAGAAGTGCAGAAAGAGCGCCAGGCGATCGTCGGCCGGCAGCTTGGCCAGGGCGCGGCCGACATCGGCGCGGGTGGAGTCGACGTCAGGCCCAGCCTGCTCGACCTGGGGAAGCCGGACCACGTTCCACCAGTGGCCCCGCCTGGTGCTCTTGCACTGGTTGGCGACGATGGCGAGGAACCAGGCGCGGGCCGAGGCGGCGTCGTTCAGTTGGCCCATTCGACGCCAGGCTTTGAACGAGGCTTCCTGGACGGCGTCGCGGGCCTCGTCAGGGTCGCGGAGGATGGCGAGGGCTGTGCGATAGCCGGCTTCGAGGTGCGGGCCGACGAGGGCATCGAAGTCCGCCTCTCGCTCACGTTCAGCCGTCACCAGCGCTGCCTGCTGCACAAGATCCTCGCCCTAAAGACGCCGATCAGCAGGTTTTGGTTTCACCCACCCCCTCTCCCCCTTGGGGGAGAGGGTCGGGGTGAGGGGCCAAGCGAGAGGGCTGTTAAGGGCGTTGGCTTTTACCGAGGCTGAGCCGACGATCATCCGATGCCCGTGAACCAGCTCATGAAGCTTCGCGCCCGAGAGCTCCGCCACGACGGAAACAATGCCGAGCGCCAGGTCTGGAGGCTGCTGCGGGACCGCCGGCTCGGCGGCGTCAAGTTTCGCAGGCAGCACGTACTTGGCAACTACATCGTCGACTTCGTATGCCTCTCGGCCCGACTGGTCATCGAGGTGGATGGCGATGCCCACGACAACCCCGAAGCTGATTCCCGGCGAACCGCGGCGCTCGAGCAGATGGGCTACCGCGTGATCCGGTTCTGGAACTCCTATGTCTACGACCGGGAGTCAGCCGCCGCCGACATGATCCTCGATGCACTCCGATCGTCGGACCTGCCGCAGGCCGAGAAGGAACGGCTCGACCGCGAGGGACTCTTCCCGACGCCCTCACCCCGACCCTCTCCCGCTGGCGCGGGAGAGGGAGAGAACCCTCACCCCGACCCTCTCCCGCTGGCGCGGGAGAG
>WNEY01012956.1_pt1 | contig 11890 bp, 10 predicted proteins | sample 5400531 | NCBI WGS metagenome assembly WNEY01 (sample SAMN13153338, study PRJNA577476) | soil metagenome | isolation source: 200 cm saprolite under Douglas fir tree site 1 | place: USA:California | collected 2015-04-18
TCCCCCATCGGCGCCGTGGCGCGGTTGCTGCACCCAGACAGCCTCGGCAACACAGCGCTCGGGACCGGAGTCGGGCCCCTGGAGAGAGCGATCGCTCTGCTGTTCGCGCTCGCGGTCCTCGTCGTGACGACGTATTTCCTCGCCCGCTCTGTACCATCGGCCGGGCGGCGGTCGCTCGACCCCGCGGCGGCAGTGGCCGTCGCCCCGTTGATCAGCACCCTCGTCTGGCCGGGGCACCTGGCTCTCCTCCTCTTGCCTTTTGTGGTCCTGGGCGCTTTCGCCATCAGGCGCGGCGACTGGCGCGTTCTCACTCTCACGATCGTGGCGTGGGTCTTGACGGGGCCGGTCTATCTCGCGTTCACGAACGCCTACGCGGCCGGCTACTACTGGCTGCCGTTAACGCGCCTGTGGGCTGAATCGGCGTTGATCGGTGCGGTGCTGCTGTGGATCACCGTGCTCATCGCGCTGCGGCGTCAGGGTGATCGCTCGGAAGTCCGGGATCTAAACGCCCAGCCGGTGTTGGGCTGACGCGGGGCGTGTAGCGCAGCGGCTGAGGTTTTTCGCAGCGCGAGGAACACGAGCCAGACCGGCTGCCACAACACTATGGGTAGGCGAATGCCGATGGCCGGCAGCTGCGCGCACACGACTCCAATCGCCATCCAGGCAAGCTCGATGACGGACGCCGGCTCGCCAAGGGCAAGCCAGGCCGCCACCACCAGCCCCACGTAGTCGTACTCATGCAGGTGCAGCGCCGAGACCATGGTGCCCACGAGCCCGATGGCAAAAGCGAGCCTCCATGACCGTCTCTGCCGCCACACGCCGGCCAGCGCCACTGCCGCGAGCAGGGCTTGGCCGATGAGTAGAGATGCGGCGGGACCGAATGGAGCCATGAGCGGCTGGTCGGAGTAGCCGGCGTCTGCAGAGGCCCACGCGGCCACACAAGAACAGGACTGCCGGCAGCAACGCGACGTCCTGTGGTTTGAGCGTCAGCGCGAGGGCCAGAAGGATCCCGGCCTCGACCTCTCGGCGGCGTGACGCCATCCACCAGCTCCCCATCGCCAGGGCATAGACGAGGGGCACCGGCTGGCCACGTTCGATCGCGAAGATCGTGGGCCAGAGAGCGAGCGAGATGAGCAGCACCGCAACTCGTCCGAGGCCGGTGCCCGGAGAGACCATCCACCATGCGGTTACGAATGCCGCGATGTTGACCGCGGTCCAGACGTAGAAGGCCGCGGAAAGCGGGAGAGCGGTGAGCGGTGCAATGAGCAACGGCAAAAGAGGTGGGCTCGTCAACGTGTAGCTCGGCGTGATCACGGCGTCGGCCTGGCCAAAGACCAGGCTTGCCGCATGCAGCCGCCGAGGATCGTAGATATCCGACCATCCCCACATGCGGCCAACCTGGGCAGCCACGTAATAGAGGCGGAAGTCGGTGGCTGCAGGGTCGTGGCGGACCATCCCGACAAAACGTGGGATCTCCAACACCAGGGCCCACGCCCCGATCAGCGCAGGAATCGCGACTTGCAGAGGAGGCAGTGGCCTGCGTTGCGATGCGGCCCCGCGCTCGACGGCATCGACTTCATGCTCTGCGCCTGTCACGGCGTCCTTCTACACCACATCAACCAGGCTGCGCAACGCTGAACCGCCACCCGGAGCTTCGGGCGGCGACTTCTCATCCCCCCGCCGGATGACCACCTGCCCTGGCGGGCTCTTCCGGAGTCCAGACCAGCTCGCCACTCTTGGGGAGCTCGGCGGGCAGCGGCGGCGCGACCTCGCCCACGATGTCAAGCAGGTGCAACAGGGCGGGCGATGTGTTGCGTTGAAGGTAGGCCACGCCATAGTCGACGAACGCCATCGGTGACAGCCGTCGAGCGATCAGGCCTTCGCCCTCCCACAGGGCCGCGCGGTCGGCTGTGGCCAGGGTCACGGCGACGCCGGACAGCGCCACCGCGGCTGGAACCTGGTCGAGCGGTTCTTCGGCCACGATATTGGGCTCCTCACCCAGCTGACGGGCCAGCCAACGACGGCCGGCGCTCACGTGGGGCGAACCCGACGAGACGCTGATTATCGGCTCGCCTCGCAGGCACACGATCGGAACGGTCTGCATCGCGGCAAGGTGATTCGCCCGTGTCATGACCAGGACGATCTCTTTGCGGTCGATCGGCCGCACCACCATGTCGTCGCAATCTGCGCCCTGCATGCCGACGAATGCAAAGTCAACCTCATCGGCCATGACCCGCTGTGCATTCAGCTGCGAGTACCCGGAGATGGTTTCCAGCCTGACTGCCGGGTACCGCCGGCGGAATTCGGCGACGATCTGCGTGGGCAGGCCGACGTTCCATACGTTGAGATATGCGATGCGCAATCGGCCCGCGTTCCCCGCGACGTGATCTTTCATCTCACGCAACGCGCGGTCCTCCTCCAACACCAGCGCCCTGGCGTGAAGGAGAAGGGCCTCACCAGCCGGCGTCAGGCGCACCTCGCGCGCGTTGCGTTGAAAAAGCTGAATCCCGACCTCTTTTTCAAGGACTTGAATCCGCAGGCTGAGCGCCGGCTGCGTGAGGTTGAGGCTCGCCGCGGCACGGCCAAAATGCCGCTCGTCCGCCACAGCAACAAACGCTCGTACGTTCCTTAGTTCCATTGTGTGTGTTGTTGGCCGAATCCTATCGAGTCGGCCGGGATGACACACGCATTCACTGTGCCAGGTCCCGATCAGTGGAGCGCGAGGAGCCTGGTCACTTCATCGCCGAAAGCCGTCAGGTCGATTGGCTTGGTCACGTAGCTGTCGACGCTTTCGAGGTCCAACTGGTCGTGCAGCTTCGAGTTGACGTCCGCGGTTACGGCCATGACTCTGATCGGACGGCGCAGGAAACGCTTCCGGAGCATATGGAGCACCTCCACGCCGTCGTAGAGCGGCATGTGAATGTCGAGAATCACGAGATCGAACTGTCCACTGGCTCCAAGGTGCAGAGCGCGATTGCCGTCGCTCGCAGCAGTGACCTCGTATCCCTGGGATTCCAGGAACTCCTGAAACAGATCGAGGTCCGCCGGATCGTCTTCGGCGACGAGGATCTTCGCCTTGCTCATCGCACCGATGTCTCCGCCTCCGCGAGGAACCCGCGAATGAGATCCCCGAGCGTCCTCGTCTCGATCGGCTTGGAGATGTATCCGATGCAGCCCGCGGCCATCGCCTGCTCGCGGTCAGTCGCCATTGCATGGGCGGTCAACGCCACGATCGGAATCGAAGCTGTCGCGGGATCGGCCTTGAGCTGGCGCGTGAGCGACAGGCCGTCCTGTCCTGGGAGCTGCACGTCCATCAGGATCAGGTCCGGCGCGCGCACGCTGAGCCGTTCCAGGACCTCTTCGGCCGAACCCGCGGAATCGACTCGGAAGCCCTCGCGCTGAAGCACTGCGCTGGCGAGTAGAAGTCCACCTTCGTTGTCGTCGACGACCAGGATCAAACCCGGACTTCTCACTTTGCCGCCGGCCTCTTGTTCAGGACCGCCCGCAGCTGGCCGAGCAGCTCCTTGGTTCCGGTCGATCCGCGCCTCAGGATCGTCGCGACGCGGCCGTTGAGGTCGTCCATGTCGCCTGCGGAGAGATGCTTGGCGGTGAGGACGATGACGGGGATGGACCTGGTCGTTTCGTGCTCGCTGAGAGCCTCGAGCACGTCGAAGCCGTCAACTTCAGGCATTACAAGATCAAGCATCACCACGTCCGGCTTCTGCGAGCGAGCCAGCTCGATGGCCTCTTTGCCACCACCTGCGAGGATGGCCGTGAAGCCGGCCGGCTCCAGCAGCTGTTTCATCAGCTCGAGGTTCGCGGACTCGTCATCTACGACGAGCACGGAGGTCTTCGGGCCGTCGCCGTTGCGATTGAAGCCATAGTTGGTGAGCCGGCTGATGAGCTCTTTCGCCTCGACGGGCTTGACGAAGTAGTCGAGCGCGCCCAGCGCCGTCCCCAGCGCGGGGTTGTCTACGACACTGACGACGATGACCGGTATGTCGCTGGTCGCCGCGTCGCGCTTGAGGTGCGTGAGAACCTCCCAGCCGTCCATGTCCGGAAGCAGGATGTCGAGCGTGATGGCGGCCGGTTTGTGATCTTTTGCCATGGTCACCGCCTCGCCACCGCTGCGGGCCACCTCTGTCCGGAACCCGACACGTTCGATCTGGCGCGCCAGCAGCTCGGCGGCCACGGGGTCGTCCTCGACGACGAGGACCAGTGGTCGGTTGACATCGACCTTCGTCGATGCGGTCTCGCCGCCAGTCCCGTGAATTGGCGGACGGTATGGGCTTCGGGCCTGCACCGGAAGGTCGATCGTGAAGCGGCTGCCTTTACCAAGCTCGCTTTCCACGCTGACGTTTCCGCCGTGCAGAATCGCGAAGCTCCGCGTCAACGCCAGCCCCAGCCCGGTGCCCTGCTGCGTACGGTTGGCTCCTGAGTCGACCTGCTGGAACTCCTTGAACACGCGCTGAATGTCGTCTGGACCGATACCGATGCCGTTATCCGCAACTGTGATCTTGAGCCGCTCGCCGGCTCGGGCTGACTCGATCGACACGATCCCCCCTTCGGGGGTGAACTTGATCGCATTCGAGACCAGGTTCAAAATCATCTGCCTCAACTTGCCTTCGTCGGCCAGAATCTGCCCGGCCTCAGCACCACCGGTCTTGAGCTCAATATGTTTCTTCGAGGCCAGAGGCTCCACGGTGCTCGCGACCTGAGCCATGACGTCGGCGACGGCGACCATCTGCAGTCGCAGCTCCATCTGGCCTGCTTCGATCTTGGACAGGTCGAGGATGTCGTTGATCAACCCCAGGAGGTGCTTACCGCTCGAGTTGATCTGCTCGAGGAAGCGCTTTTTGGTCGCTTCCGGGAACTGGTCGTTGGTCGCGTCGACCAGCAGCTCCGAGAAGCCCAGGATGGCGTTGAGCGGTGTGCGCAGCTCGTGGCTCATGTTGGCCAGGAAGACCGTCTTGTGGTGATTCGCCTCGACCAGCTCGCCATTGGCCTCTTTGAGTCTTTCGAGCAGCATTCCGCGGTCTACAGCGGCGGCGACCGCCGACATGAACTGCTGGACGCGGCTCAGCTCGTCGCCTCCAAAGGTGGGCGTGAAAGGGCCCGCGAGCACCACGAGATGGCCGGGCGGCCCCGTGCCCGCCACCGGGAGCACCAGCAGGGTCCTGTCAACGGCGTCGATCTCGGTGCGCGTCACTCCTTCAACGAGTCGTGGAAGATGGCGTTCGACGTCGCGCAGCTGATCGGGATCCAGGCCTCGGGCCGCGAGGCGCGTTCCTGAACCGTCGAATACGACCGCCGCAGCTCCGCCGACCAGGCGCATCGCCCACTCGAGCGCGCGGTCGGACAGCGCGGCCGGACCGTCGCTCAACAGCAGCATGTCCTGCATGAAGCCGCGCAGGCCTTCCTCCTCGGCGGAGCGCCACTGCCGGCGCAGCCACGCCGGTGGGGCGAAGCTTGCATAGAGGAGGGGAACGATGAGCAGTACCGCCAGCTGGATCAGGACCTGAACCAGTGGGCTGGACCTGAACGCGCTGGCGCCTATGGCAAACGCCAGGACGCCCACCAACCCGCCGAAGCCAAAGCTCAAGGAGCGCAGGCGCCACGCCTGGACGGCCGGCAGGTGCCGCGCCACCAGCCAGAAGCGGACGATCGGCTCGACGACTGTGGCGGCCCAGACCAGGATCAAGGCAAATACCGCGACCGTCGCCACGCTCGCGGGAACCGCATGGGCAGAGACCAGGACTTGCGCCGCCTCATACCCGAAAAAGGCGGCCAGGATCGCCACCACGGCGGCGATGTGCCATCCCGGCCTCAGGGGGATCAGCGAGCCCCTGAAGCGAAGCAGCGCGTATCCGGACCCTAGGAACACGAGCAAGCTCAGCTGGGGCAGCAAGGGGGGCGCATAACTCTTCGGAATGCGTCCGAGCAGCGAAACGAGCGCCAGCAGCACGATGGCCAGGGCCAGAAAGCCGAGGGAGCGGTCCCGTCGCCTCGCCCAGCTCACGGCGGTGGCGAAGCCGAGAAGTACGAACGCGATCGCGTCCGCGTTCTGCAGGAACTGCAAGAACCCGGTCACGAGCGCCGCCGGCGATCGCTTGCCGGTGCGAACGGAAGCAAGCAGACCACGATCATGTCGTATTTAGAGGCGGCCATTTGGCGAACCTCAATCCTTCCATTTAGCCGCCCAAGAAGCGCCCTTGGATCGCACGGGCCGGATACCCTGAAGGCGCTCAGGGTCAGACCCTGTGAACTGCCAGCCACTCCGGTCAGCTACTCCGGCACCCGTCAGGCGCTCTTCACATCGGGCAGCGTCAGGTTGAGGCTGGTTATCTCGTCGTCGGCCACCACCAGGGGCAGGCTGAGAGTGAACACGCTGCCCGTTCCCAGCTGGCTGGTGAGCCTGATCTGCCCCCCGTGGAGCTCGACGAAGCGTTTGGTGAGCGCAAGCCCAAGACCAGTCCCGTGATGTTCGCGCGCGACGTCCGAATCCACCTGGCGGAACTCTTCGAAGAGGTGCTCACGATCCGCCTCGGCGATCCCGATTCCGGTGTCCGAGACCGAGATCTCTACCCACTCGGCCAGCCTCAATGCGCAGATCGTGACCAGACCGCCTTCCGGTGTGAACTTCACTGCGTTCGAAACGAGGTTGAGCAGCATCTGCTTCAGCTTGCCCGCGTCAGCCGCCACTGATCCGGCATCCGCCAGGTCGGTCTCGAGCCGGATCTTCCTTTTGGCGGCGAGCGGCTCCATGGTGCTGACTACGCCCTGCGCAACGTCCGCGATCACAACGTTCTCAATGCGGAGGACGGTTTGTCCCGCCTCGATCTTCGCGAGGTCGAGGATGTCGCTCGTCAGCTCCAGCAGGTACCGTCCACTCGAGTTGATCTGGGTCAAGAACTTCCGCCTGCGCGGCTCGTCGAACCTGTTGGTGGTGTCGGAGATCATGAGCTCCGAAAAGCCGATCACCGAGCTGAGCTGAGTCCGCAGCTCGTGGCTCATGCTGGCCAGGAACTCGCTCTTGTGGCGATAGGCGCGCGCCAGCTCCACGTGCATGCGCCGAGTGGACAGGAGATTGCGCACCCTGAGCACGACCTCCTTCCGGTCGAGAGGCTTGGTCAGAAAATCATCGGCGCCGAGGTCCAGGGCGTTGTTGCGAGCGACCGATCCGACGTCGCCTGTAAGCACAAGCACCGGCAAGAAGCCGAGGCGGCTTCTCGCATCTCGAATCCGGCGCAGGATCTCGAGGCCATCAGGCTCCGGCATGTGCAGGTCGAGCAGCACAAGGTCCGGCTCGAATTCGATGAAGGCCTGCTCCGCCTGGGTCGAATCGGTCAGGCCTTTGATCTCTATGTCGTCGCCGGACAGGAACCGGCTCAGGATCTCGACGTCGTCCTCGTTGTCGTCCACGATCAGTATTCGGTTCACGGGGTGGCCCCTAGGGGCTGGCGAGTGGGCGAGCTTGGAGGACCGCGAAAGATCGTCACGTTTCATTCTCTGACTGGACGCCGCAGACCCACAACCTAGGAACCGCGGGCGGGACCCCCTCAGTTCACGGGGGCTCTCTATCGGTCGATAACTATTACGGGATTGGTTGCGCGCCTAAACGCCGGCTTGCGGCACGACCTGAGCGATGACGGCCCCCCTGGCGATGCGCGGCCGCGAGCGCCAGACTGCCCAGAGCGCGAGCGGGCCGTTGAGCAGGGCGAGCAAGAACAGCGGAAGTCCGCGGCCGGTCAGCGATTGAAGCAGCCTCGGGCCCTCCGACGCCGCGATCGGCAATGTGACCAGGGCCAGGAGGCCGGAGACGAGGCCGGCAGCGATCGCCCGGCGCCGGAAGTCGGCCAGCAGCTGCGGGTGATTCTCGTTCTCGACCATCAGGTAAGTGGCCGCGAGGTAGGCGCACATCGAGAGAGCGAAGACCCCAATCACGAGGGCAAGAGGAGAGGTCCAGCCGTCGAGAAAACCGCTCGACAGCTGGCCATGCCGAGCATGGATCGCCCCGGACGCAACCGCAGCGGCCGCGGTGCCCAGCGAGATCGGGGTGACCACGCTCGCCACTCCGAATACGACGCCCCATGGCGACAGGGGCCCGACGGCAGACCGGCCGTGAGCCCGAAAGGCGAATGATGCGCCGCGGAACACGATGCCGACCAGCGCGATCGAGAACGGGAAGTAGAGGGCGAGGCCGAGCACACCGAACGTCACCGGGAACGCGGTAAAAAGGCCCACGATCATGAAGATCAGCCAGACGTGGTTGGCTTCCCAGACCGGGCCCATCGCCTCCGCGACTGCGGCGCGCTGAGCGCCCGCGCGCGGCCCGGCGGCAAAAAGGTCCCAGACCCCGCCGCCGAAGTCGGCTCCCGCGAGGACTGCGTACGCAGTGAGCGAGAGCCAGAGAATGGCCGCGACCAGCTCCGGTTCGCCCATCACGAGGCGGACCGGCGCTCGCGAGCCGCCAGCGCGAGCAGCAGTCGACCCGTGGTGAGCGCGAGGGCGACGTAGATCCCGATGAAGACGGCGAACGTGAGTCCGAGAGCGGGTGCAGTGGTCGCAGCCTCCGACGTCCGCATGATTCCGTAGACAATCCAGGGCTGACGTCCGAATTCGGTCACGAACCAACCGGCTTCCATCGCGGCCACGCTTGCGGGACCGGCGACCACCAGACCGATGAGCAGGGGGCGCCATCGCGGGACGGTCCGTCGCCGGATCACCATCAACCAGAAGGCCGCGGCCAGAAGACCGATCAGCGTGCCGAATCCGACCATGCTGTCAAAGGAAAGGTGGACAAGAATCGGGTTGGGACGGTCGGCCGGTGGAAAGCTGTCAAGGCCCAAGACCTGCGCGTTGAGGTCAAACGCCGCGAGGAAGCTCAGGCCTTTCGGGATCTGAATCCCGTAGAGGACGCGCTGCTGGGAATCGGAGGGGATCCCTCCGATTGTGATCGGGGCTCCGCGCTGGGTCCGGTAGAGGCCCTCCATGGCGGCGAACTTCGCCGGCTGGGCGCCGTAAACAAAGCGTGCGCTCGAGTCGCCGGTGACACCGGCGAGCACGATCGCGACCGCGGCCATCGCCATGCCGGCCGCCAGCCCGCGGCGGTGGAAGATATCACTCCGTCCTCGCAGCAGCCCGGCCGCGTATACGGCCGCCACCAGAAACCCGGTGACGACATAAGCCGACACCAACATGTGCGGATCCTCGGTCGCGGTTGAGGGATTCAAGGCGGCGGCGAGGGGATCGACGCGTACCAGCTGCCCATTGGTGAGCGTGAAGCCGGCAGGAGTGTTCATCCAGGCGTTGGCCATGACCACGAACACAGAACTGGCAGCGCCGCTGAGCGCGATCGGGATCGAGGTGAGCCAGTGCTTGAAAGGGCTCAGCCGCTCCCAGCCGTAGAGGTAGAGCCCGAGGAAGATCGCTTCGATGAAGAATGCGAATCCTTCTGCTGAGAACGGAAGGCCGAAGATGCCACCGGAGAAAGCCATGAAACGAGGCCAGAGCAGGCCGAGCTCGAAGGAAAGCACTGTGCCCGAGACGGCGCCCACCGCAAACAGGATGCCGAACGCTCTGGACCACCGCCTCGCGAGCACCATCCATGCTTCGTCGTGGCGCCACAGGGCGAGCCCCTCTGCCACCGACATGAGAAGCGGCATCCCGACGCCGAGCACGGCGAAGACGATGTGGAACCCGAGCGAAGTACCCATCGTGGCCCGCGCCAGCGTGGCGTTGTCCATGTCGAATCCTCCAAACCTGCCTTAATCCGACCGGGCCACCCAATCTCGTGGTTGACACGACAACGGCTTGGCTCTCAAATTTAAGGCTCAGTCTCGCTGCGCGGAGACCGAGCCGCCCCTCGAAGCGCACGGGCTCGGCGACCACGTCGCCGCTTGCAACTTCCCCCTCAACTAGCGACCCGCCGCGTAGCCCTGTCCGCCGCGCGGGTTTGCCGCCGCAGAAAGCATGCCGGTCTCGGGATCTCGGCCGACCGCGCAGATACGGCCTAGCGACCATGGACCCGCCTCGACAACCTGGTGACCCCGGTCGCGCAGGCTGCCGAGAACCTCACCTTCTACGCGCGATTCGATGTAGAGGCTCCCCGGCTCCGCCAGGTGCGGGGCGAACGAGCTCGGGAAGTGCGCGGTATGGAACATGGGGGCGTCGATGGCAGCCTGGTGGTCGAGTTCGAAGACGGCGTGCGCCAGGAAGAACTCCAGCGACCATTGGTCCTGCTGGTCGCCGCCGGGGGTGCCGAAAGCCAGCCGGGGCTTGCCGTCGCGCAGCGCCATTGACGGGCTGAGAGTGGTACGTGGTCGCTTTCCGCCCTCGAGATGGTTAGCGTGTTCCGGGTCGAGGTTGAACATCTGCGCGCGAGTGCCGAGGCAGAAGCCTAGGCCCGCAATGACGGGCGAACTCTGCAGCCAGCCACCGCTCGGTGTGCAAGCGACCATGTTGCCCCGACGGTCGACGGCGGCGACGTGGACCGTGTCGCCCCTCACCTCACCGACCGCCTGAGCGCCGGTGCCGGTCCAGTGGCCTTCGGCCACCGCCTGCCCGGATGGCCTTGGCAATCGAGGGATGCGGCCGCCGGGAGCGCCCGGGCGAAGCTCGAGCGATGCGCGCTCGCCCACGAGTGCGCGTCGCGAAGCCGCATAGTCGCGCCCAAGGAGCCCCTCCAGCGGCACCTCGGCGAAGTCCGGGTCGGCGTACCACGCATCCCGGTCGGCGAAGGCGAGCTTCGCGCACTCGGTGACCAGGTGGATGTGATCGCCAGAGAGAAAACCGGCGCGATCCAGGCCAAGCCCGTCAAGCAAAAGCAACTGTTGCAGGAACACGGGCCCCTGGCTCCACGGCCCGCATTTGGCGACCGTCCAGCCGTCGAAATCGATCGCGACCGGTTCCTCGTGCCGTGCTTTGTACGCCGACAGATCGGTGCCGGTCAGCAGGCCGCGATGGGGGGTCCCAGTGCTGTCCATGAACTCGTTGCGGTTGTGCCGTTCCACCGCCTCAGCGACAAATCCTGAATAGAAAGCTCTCAGTGCGGCCTCGATCTGGCCCTCCCGCCCTGAGCCCTCCGACCCGCCCTCCCGCACCAGGCGCGAGTACGTCTCTGCGAGGTTGGGGTTGCGGAAGCGCGCGCCTGGCGGCGGCAAGCCTTCGCGCAAGTAGGTCGTCGCCGACGTAGGCCAGTGCTCTCGAAAGAGCCCTTCGACCATCGCGATGGTATCTGCTGCGCGCGGCGCCAGCGGGTAGCCTGCTCCCGCGTAATCGATCGCGAAACGCATGACGTCGCCGATCCACCACGTTCCGTGATCTCGGAGCAAAGTCATCCATCCGCCGAAGGCGCCGGGGACGCATGCAGCGAGCAATCCAGTGCCCGGGACGTCCTCCAGCCCCAGCGAACCGATCGCCTCTTTGGTGGCCGCCTGCGGCGCGGGGCCCTGGCCGCAGATCACCTCCACGCGGGATCGAGAAGCGTCCCAGAGGAGGATCGGGACCTCGCCGCCCAGGCCGTTCAAGTGCGGCTCCACCACCTGGAGCACAAACCCTGCCGCGACGGCGGCATCGAAAGCATTCCCGCCCTGCTCGAGCACGGCCATTCCACATTGCGTGGCGAGCCAGTGCGTCGAGCTGACCATGCCGAACGTCCCCTTGAGCTCGGGTCGCGTGGTGAAAGCCACGGCTCGATCATAGTTTGGAGCGCATGGGGCTCCGGATCACGCGGGCGGAAGGGCCGCTGACCGACCGCTGGCGCCAGGTGCCCGTCGAGTCGCGGGGCGCGACACGCCTGGGCATCAGCTTCCGCCCACTTCAGGCCGACGGGCTCGGGCTGGAGCCTCGCGCCACCCTGGCTGCGCTGCTTGAGCATCCCTATGAGGTC
>WNEY01014328.1_pt1 | contig 11889 bp, 13 predicted proteins | sample 5400531 | NCBI WGS metagenome assembly WNEY01 (sample SAMN13153338, study PRJNA577476) | soil metagenome | isolation source: 200 cm saprolite under Douglas fir tree site 1 | place: USA:California | collected 2015-04-18
TGTCGCAGTGCGCGTACGCGATCGGAGCCGGAGAAATCCGGTCGAGCCAGCGGGCCAGCAAGTACAGCAGTGACATGGTCGCCTCGTAGCGGATTCGGTTATTTAAACGTGCGGCGGGCCCCAATCCCAGAGTCGGGCGGTCGCGGGAATCACGCCAATCTTATCATCTGGCAATTCGCTTTGTGTCTTCCTTGAAGCCTGGCTACCGGAACGTCGGGGAACTGCGGACCGAGTACAAAGCGAAACGTCCCGCCATCGAGGCCCGGTTGGAGGAGTTCCGCCGCGCGGGACGTTTGGCGGACGAGCGGCTCTTCGAGGAACTGTGCTTCTGCATCGTGGCCATTCAGTCCAAGGCCCGAGCGTCCGACGCGGCCGTCGCCGCTCTAAGAGAGACCGAACTCCTCTGGTCCGGTGAAGCCGCGGAGATCGCGGCGTTCCTGCGTCATCGCACGCGGTTCCACAACCACAAAGCCGCGTACATCGTTCGCGCGCGAGACCGTTTGTTTCCGGATGGGCAGGGCGAAATCGCGAAGACGTTGGATTCCTTCCCGTCCTCGAAGGACGCTCGCCTGTGGCTCGTCGGCGAGATCCACGGCTTGGGCCTGAAGGAGGCAAGTCATTTCCTTCGGAACACGGGCCGAGGCGAAGACCTCGCCATTCTGGACCGCCACATCCTCAAGAACCTGATCCGCCACGGCGTCGTTCGGCGACTACCGCGGACCTTGACTGCGAGGCGATACCTGGACATCGAGGCACGGACCGAGCAGTTCTCGAACGCGATTGGAATTCCGATGTCGGCCCTCGATTTGCTGTTCTGGAGCCGCGAGACGGGCGAGATATTCAAGTGAGGCCGCGACGCCATTCGAACGTGCGTTCGCGGCGCCCGGCTCAACCATCTCCAAGGTTAGCGGTGCAATCCGTTGGCGAAGGCGGGCTGGTCCGAATCCTGATGTATCCCCCGACGCATCGTGCCGGCGATGGGCGATCCCTCCCCGGACGAGGTTCGCACACGGCTGCTCGCGTGGTATGATGCAAATCGCCGGGACCTACCCTGGCGGCGCACGCGAGACCCCTATCGGATCTTAGTCGCCGAATACCTCCTCCAGCGGACTCGTATTGCAACCGGGACGCCGTACTACGAGCGGTTCCTCGAGCGGTTTCCCACGTTGCGCGATCTCGCCGCCGCCCCCCTCGATGACGTCCTCGCCGTCTGGGAGGGCCTGGGCTTCTACGGGCGTGCTCGGAACCTGCACGCGGCGGCGCAGTCGATCGTCCAACGGCATCGCGGGGAGATTCCTCGCTCGTACGATGGGCTGGTGTCACTCCCGGGAATCGGGCCGTACACCGCCGGTGCGGTGGCGAGCATCGCCTTCGGGATTCCCGTGCCCGCGGTGGACGGAAACGTCACACGGGTGATCGCCCGCTTGTTTCGGATTCGCGAGAATGTGACGGCGGGAACGGTCCGTAAGCGAATCGCGGAAATTGCCGCCGGCCTCGTTTCCCCAGAACGACCCGGTGCTTTCAACCAAGCACTGATGGAACTCGGTGCGACGCTTTGCACGCCCATCGCACCTTCGTGCGTTAGTTGTCCTGTCGAACGGTCTTGCTTGGCGCGTGCCGCCGGCGAGGAACGAGAGCTGCCCATCTCGTCTCGACCCCGGTCCCTGCGGGCGGTGACGGTTGTCTTCGGCCTCGTGACCGCGAACGAGCGGGTCCTCCTCGTGCGCCGACCGAAAGGACATCTGCTCGGCGGACTGTGGGCCCTTCCGGGCGGAGAGCGGAACGGCCCTTCGGAGAAAGCGGATCTCAAGGGTTCGATCCGTTCTCAAGCGGGGATCGAGGTTCGCGTCGGGCCGCGATGGTCGCGCGTGAACCGAAGCTTCTCCCACCGGAAGTGGTCCGGGTCGATCTACCGCTGCTCGCCCCTCAAGCGTCCCACAGGGACTGAGTCGGTCCGTTGGGTTCTCCGGGCTGAGGCCCTGCGGCTTCCTCTCGTGCCCTTCCATCGGGACGCCATCAGGTCCCTCGCGGGAATCGAGTCTTTCGGGAGCGCGGATAATATTTAAGCCACACGATAAATATGTGGCACCGAATCCTTAAGCGGGAATAATCCATCGGACCGCCGTGCGACGGTTCCTGCTCGTGGGGCATCGAGCCTCCACGGATCCGGCACTTCCTTTGGACGACTTGGCGGGAGGTGCGGGCCGGATGGACATCCTCTTGAACGGAGCGAATGCGGCCCTTCACCTCGCTCACGACCTCCGCCGAGACGTTGAAGTCGGTCTCCTCCTCCTGGGTCCGCCCCATCCGCCGCGGTTCGTGCGCCTCGAAGGCTTCCGGCTCCGCAATTACCAGCCGGACATCCGGAGCAATGCTGCGCTCGTGCGACGGGCGCTGGAGAATGCCTCTCGAATCGAGCGGGAGACGTCTCCGGGTGTGTTCGCCTCGCAAGCCAATTTCGAGGCGGCGCTCGATCGTTTCGGTCCCGCGTTCGTCTACGCCAAGGAAGGTGGCAAAGACATTCGGCAAGCGAGTCTCCCCGCGGACGCGACGTTCGTGTTCTCGGACAACCAGGATCTCACGACGGCCGAGGAGCGAGCCTTGACCGACCGTGGGGCCCTGGTCGTCGGACTCGGTCCGCTGGCCGTGCACACGGACCACGCGATCGCGATTGTTCAGAACGAACTCGATCGGAGACAACTGTGACTCGCGCGGTTGCCGCAGCCGCATCGTGCCACCAACGACCAAAAGCTCCATTCCCGCACGCCCGAACGCAGGATTACATGGTTCGCGTTCCTGCCGAAAGAAAGAGGTGGCTACGGCTTCACGGCCTACAACTGGGAGGCTCTAGGTCGGCGGATCTTGGGTTTCGCGGGACGATGTCCGATCACCCGAGAGGGCAGGATTATTTCGTTTGCAACGGGCTAGAGGCCCCGGCTCTCTCGGCCGCCGAAGCAGCCTGGGCCAACCGCCGGGACAGCAGGTACGCCCCGATGCTTAGAGCGGCAAATGCCCAGACCGTGGTGAGTCCGGGGTAATTTTCCAGGACAAGGATTAGCTCGAATGCCGCAAGGATAGCGATTCCAATCGAGACAAATGCTAGCATCCGCGCCACCCGGAAGTAGCCCGCCATCAGCTTGGGATTGCCCGACAACCGGGACAAGAGTTTCGGAGAGACCGCACCCTGGGTCACCTGCCAGAGGAGTACCAGTACCCACACGGTTATCAACACGGCAGCAAGCATCATCACGCCGGCAAGCACGTCCAGCATGGCACCCACCTCCACTAGGCATGAACCAGCCGTGCCCTTATACCGATGGCGCTGAACCCGACAATGACTCTGCCCGCGATGAATACGTCCACTGAGACTCGAGCCAGATTTCGGGGGCGACGATGGTGGCCGCAAAACCGTAATCCATCGCCCGGGCGGAATGTAAAAGCTCTAATAAACGGAGAAAGTAGCCGCTGCGGGAGAAATGCCCAAGCCCGCTCCGGGTCGTGACTTCTACATCGCCACGGCGGATGAGATCCGGGCGGGACGGACGACGGACCTCTACTTCGTGCGGACGCTCGACGTCTTGAAGAAAGCGGGCCGGAGCCGCGCGAACGTCGTCGCCGAGGTGACGACCGGCGCTTTGCCGAACGACTGGCCGTGGGGGATCTTCTGTGGCCTCGAGGAGGTCGTGCATCTCCTGGAGGGAAAGGGCGTGAGCCTGTGGGCCCTCCCGGAAGGCAGCGTCTTCCCACCGAAGACGCACCGAGGCATCCCGCTCCCCGTCATGATCCTCGAAGGCGCGTATGAAGAGTGGGCGTTGTACGAGACGCCGGTCCTCGGGATGATCTGTCAGGCCAGCGGCATCGCGACGAAAGCCGCGCGGATCCGGAAGCTCGCGAACGGAAAGCAGGTCCTCTCGTTCGGCGTACGCCGCATGCATCCCGGAATCGCGCCGCTCATCGAACGGTCCGTCACGATCGGCGGGCTCGACGCGATCACGACGCCCTTGGGCGCCGATCTCCTCGGTGTCCCCGCCATGGGCACGATGCCTCACGCCCTCGTCATTGTGATGGGCGGACCGCGCGAAGCTTTCGTGGCGGTCCACAAATATCTCGAAGCGAAGATTCCGCGCATCGCCCTCATCGACACGTACTACGACGAGAAAACGGAGGCGCTGATGGCCGTCGAAGCGATTCCAGACCTCTCGGGCGTCCGACTCGACACGCCGGCCTCGCGCCGCGGCAACTTCGCCGCGATCGTCCGCGAAGTCCGTTGGGAGCTGGATCTCCGCGGACACAAGGACGTGAAGATTTTCGTGTCGGGCTCCGTGGACGAGAAGTCGATTCCCGCTCTACTCGAAGCAGGCGTCGATGGCTTCGGCGTGGGCACGAGTCTGAGCAATGCTCCGACCATTGATTTCGCCTTGGACCTCGTCGAGGTCGATGGCAAGCCTGCGGCGAAACGGGGCAAGTTCGGCGGCCGCAAAGACCTTCAGCGCTGCTCGAAAGACGGCACGTACGAGGTGGGCGCGCGGACGTGTCCGGTGTGCGGCGCCAAGATGACCCCGGCGTACACTCATTACATGGATCATGGTCGGGTGACCGCGCCTTTGCCGGCCCTCGATGCGATTCGCGAGCGGGCGATGCGCGAGACCGAGCGGGCTCCCCTCGAGGCGTGAACGAGCGAGTCTTTATCCTGAGGCCCTTGCGTCTGCACTCGAATGGTCCGGACGAAAGCGGACATCCGCGCGACGTACGATCGGATCGCCGAATCGTTCGCGGCCCGGCGACGAGAACCTTGGCCCGAAGTCCGGTCGTTTATCGAGTCCTTGCCTCGCGGCTCGCGGGTCCTCGATCTCGGAGCCGGCCATGGACGACACACGACGATCCTCGCGGGCCGGGGCCATCACGCCGTGGCGCTCGACTTCTCCCGGCGCCTCCTGTCAATTGGCCGCGCGGACGAGCGTCGAAAGGGAGTTGCCGTCCGCATCGATTGGGTCGGCGGCGAAGCGACGAAACTGCCGTTCCGGGATGCGTCGTTCGACGCGAGCCTGTGCATCGCGGTCTTGCATCATCTCCCGCTCGAGTCGGATCGCATCGCTGCGTTGACGGAGCTTCGACGCGTCCTACGTCGGCGGGCCCCCGTATTCTTGAGTGTGTGGGCACGAGAGCAGCCGCGTTTTCAATCCATGCCTGCGGCGTCCAAGGTCGATGGCGATGTCGAAGTGCCGTGGACGATGCCCGACAAGACCGTGGTGCCGCGCTTCTACCATCTGTTCCAAGAAGGCGAGCTGGAGCGATTAATTATCGGATCGGGGCTTCACGGAGAAAGGTTTTTCCCCGGCGCCGGAAACTGGTTCGTACAGGCACGATCAAATGGCTGATCCGCTCGGTACCGTGAACGGTTTCTTCTCCACGATCCTGGGGAATCCCGTCTACCTGCTGGTCACGATCGGCGGGCTCGCACTCTTCGCTCTCCTGGTAGTTGCACATCACATCCACAAGATTCACAGCGAAGAGATCTTCGTCCACCAGGCCTGGGGCGCGAACTGGAAAGGCCGGTAGGGCGCGCGAAACTCTCATATCTGCACGGCCGCATCGAGGCGGTCCGGTTGGAGTCAATTTGTCGAACGTCCCGGAGGGGCTGCGCTACACGAGAGACCATGAGTGGGCGAAGATCGAGGGGAAGCGCGCCCGGATTGGGATTACGGACTTTGCTCAGGATCAGTTGACGGACGTCGTGTACGTCGAGTTGCCGCCGATTGGGAAGACCGTGAGGCAAGGAGAGCCGATCGGGACCGTCGAGTCTGTGAAAGCCGTCAGCGAGATTTTCGCACCGATCGGCGGAAAGGTCGTCGAAGTCAACAAGGCTCTCGTAGACAAGCCCGAGCTCGTAAACAAGGATCCGTATGGCGAAGGATGGATGGTCGTCGTGGAGGCCACCGAGCCCCCGCAAGCGAACGCTCTGATGGATCCCGCGGCGTACCGCCGTCACATTGGTGACTGATCAGGCCTTCACCTGGGGAACCCTTTTATCAACGGCTATGGTTCGACCGCCGGGCACGTCGGCTAGTTTGGACTAGGCTATGGGCCTTCGGAGCCTAAGACGGGGGTTCGAATCCCTCCGTGCCCGCTCTTCTCGAGGTCACGGCCGGCGCGTCATCGACTTCGCGTTGACCCCGAGCTCCTCTGGAGGACGTACCTTCCGGAAGTTCCGGTAAATTAACAGGTCATACGCCAATTTGAAGGATCCCGCAGCCACCAACGGCGTCCCGAGCCAGAGGTTCGCGAGGGCGTAACCCGCCAACGACGGACTGATCGACGACGAAACAGTCCGCGTGGAGCTCGTGAGGCCCGCCGCCGCGGTCCGGTCCTGCTCGTCCACGATCGACATGACGTACGATTGCCTCGTGGGCACGTCCATCTGAGACAACGACTGACGACACAGGAGAAGAAAGACCGCGCTCAAGGCCGTCGGAGCGAACGCCACGGCGATGAGCAGCACGTTCGAAGGCACGTGCGTGAAGACCATCGTCCGCAAAAGCCCGATCCATGAAACCGCCGCCGAATGAGTCGATTGCGAAAAGGGCCGACAGCTTCGCCACGATGGGCCGGCCGCGCGGGGAGAGCGCCGAGCGTTTCGCGGCGCCGGGGGCCGGTTCGACCTTTCCAGACAGGCCGGAGTAGAGCGCGGCGCCGACGAGTCCGGAGATCATGTAGCCGAGGAAGAGCGGCGCATATCCGATGTAGTTCGGAAGGCCCGCGAGGAGGGCCCCGGCCGAAGACGCTCCGTATCCGACCAGGTTATACACGCTGAAGGCGAGGGTCCTGCGATCGGGACGAGAGGTCTTCGGGAGGATCGCTTGTTCGAGCGACAGAAACGGCCCGACTTCTCCCGCTCCGACGGTCATGTTCCCGACGATGCCCGCCAGGACTGGGGCCCACCAATCCCTCGAGACGAAGAGCAAGGTTCCCGCGACGAAATCGGTGAGCGCGAAGAAGACGAGCGTTTTCTTCCGGCCAATTCGATCCGCGAGGAAGCTAATGACGAGCGTGTAGAGGGCGCTGCTGAGCACGGTCGCGGTCAGGACAATTCCGATCGCGACGGGAGTGAAGCCCAGTTGGGCGAGGTAGACGCCGAAGATTACTCCGAGGAAACCGTAGGGAGCCGTTCGGACGGTCTTCTCGAGGAAGACGAGTTTGCCGTCCCGATCGATCCAGTCTCCGAACCCCGTAGATCCCACCGCGCGCAGCATCGGTGCTTCGAAACGCTGCGCGCCGCGAAGACGTGAAAATATACATACATGTCCCACCTGCCTAGACTCGAATCCGGGAGGGTTCCAATGAAGTGGGTAACTCGAGAGAAAGCGAAGGTGGACCGGATCGCGTGTCCTTGGCTCATCGCGAAATTCATCGATTCAAAGGCGGAGTTCCTGTTCGTGCCCCGGGAGAAGGTCTTGGACGTCGCGAAGGAACAGGGTGCGATCCCGTACGACAGCCCCGGCGCCGAGCTATTCCATTACAAGGAAGCGGGCGACGAGCGGTGCAGCTTCGACGCGATTATCAAGACGTACAAGCTCACCGACCCGGCGCTGCTCGACATGGCAGAGATTGTACGCACGGCCGACGCGGCGCCGCGGACGCCTCGCGCCGAGGGTGCCGGACTCGAGGCGATGGCCCTCGGGTTCCGAACGAACGCGAAAGACGATTTCGAGAACATGCGACTCCAGTTCCCCACATACGACGCGCTCTACACATACTGCAAGCTCAAAGTGGCCGGGAAAGCCTCTTTGGAGCACGCTCGATGAGCCTTCCCCCGGAACGCTAGGGGGGAGTTCCCGCGATTCCGGAGAAAGCCCCCACCTCGGATTAGTCTGTACGGGCGTGGGGCGTCGCCGGGTCCCCGTGTCCCTTTTTTCCTAAGACACAGAATGCAAAAGTCGTCGAAGGTTCGTGAGCCCTCTCTTTAGATTTCGGGTCTCTCCACCTAGTCCCAGTCGGAAATGATCCGGCACCCCGAAGAACCGACCTTCTGCGATGACCGTCGCGTGCTGTTTCAACAGTCGACTCGCGACTTTGGCGACGTTCACGGTGCTGTGGGGGAACATCACGCTCCCGCACGAGGGGACGGCCCCTTGGAGCGCCGGCATCTCGCGCAGCGCCTCCAAGGCGATCTTGCGGTTCACGTCGAGAATCCGCTTCGCCCGCCGGAGGAAGAAATCCCATCGGCCCAACGCCCAAGTCGCGATCGTCTGGGCCAGGACCGATCCGCCTCCGGTCGTGTAGTCTTTCACCCCGGCGAATCGGTCGAGCAGGCCGGGCGCCCCGACGATCCATCCGACGCGGAGTGTTCCCAGGCCGCACACTTTTGTGACGGTGGAGAGGGCGATCATTCGAGGACCGAACGTCGCGACGCTCGGCGGCGTGTCCTCGAACGCAAGCTCGCGGAAGGTCTCGTCGACCAGTACGTGGCCGCCGCACTCCTCTGCGATATCGGCCAGCTCCCGAATGTCGGAGCGGGAGAGGGCCGTCGATGTCGGATTGTTCAGGTTCGCGAATACGAGAAGCCGCGCCTTTCGTCCCGCCAACTTCCGCCAGCGGTCCAAGTCGAGTCGCCATCCATCCTGACAGTCTCGCGGGATCTCGATCAGGTTCGCGCCGACTCCCCGCGGCACGTCGCGGAGCGGAGAATAGATCGGGGCATCTACGAGGACCCGGTCCCGCGGGTGGACGAGACCGGCGTTGACCAGGAAGTTTCCTTCCGTAGCCCCGGTGGTCACGAGGACCTGCTTCGAGCTCGTGCGGTGTCGTCTCGCAATCAGCCGACGCAGCTCGGGTGTCCCGTTGCGGAAGGTCCAGTTCAGGTCGAGGTCTTTCGGCAAGCTCCGCCCGAAGCCATCGAGGTGGAACTCGCGGATGTTCGAGTACGAAATGTTCAGACGGGCGCCGTGCACCCTCTCGTAGTACAGCAGATGCTCGAAGGGAGGAAAGTCCATCGCAGCGGCCGGATGGTCCGCCGACCTATGAACCTTAGGTCTATCTCTATTCGATAGGAAAAATAAAAGTCGGGCCGGTCAGAGCGGCCCGCAGGTGTAGGTGGGGTGGTCGGGGATCCCGAGTCCATCTGGTCGCTCGGCCCAGAACTTGAAGATGAAGCTCCCGCGGGATTGCGGGTGGACCTCCACCAAGAAGCCGTCCTGGACCGCACCGCCGAACGCGACGAACCGCTCCGAGAAGGCGGAGCTCAGGGTCCAGTCCGCCAGGTTGGGGCTGTCGCCGTTCGCGGTGGCCACCATCGCGTAGTAGTTCAGCGCTTTCAGCAGCGCCGATCCGGAGTTCCGCACCCCGGCCGAGGCGTTCAGGCCCGGGACCACGAGGGACGCGTACCCGGCGGGGTCTCGTTCCTGGATTTCGTGGAGGACCGCGGGCCAGTATTCCGCCGATCCTATCGCGCCGTCCACCGTGGCCAGGCTCGTTCCCGCCGCGAAACTCGTGCCCTTCGGCGCGAGCAGCGGTCCGTGCCAGCCGATGTAGTAGATCAGCCGCGTTCCGGAGACGACTTCCTCGGCGCCGCAGCCCGCGTAGACGGTCAGTTCGTTGGGGACCGTGTTGTTCGGGTTTCGGACCTCCATCCGCAAGACCGCCGGGATCGGTCGGTTCGCGTTGCTCGCCAGCGTCGCCGTCACTCGGAACACGTCGCCCGGTGCGACCGTTTCCGGTATGCCGTCGACGGTCACCGTGACGGCAAAGCCCGTCACTTGCACGTCCTTCGACACCGTGTTGCTCAGGGTGGGCGTCAAGATGCCCACCGCGCTGGCCGCCAACAGGACGACCAAGAGGATCGTCGCGCGCGGCCCCAGTTTGATTCCGTTTCCCATCGTTTGCACCTCGCCCGCCTCACCGAGACGGGTCGAGACGGCTCACCGCCGCAACGCGCGCATAAGGCGGGCGCATGCATGCATCATGCACGTAGGCGGGCGGCCCGTTCGGAGGCGTCATCTTTTTGTGCGCCGGCAATCGTCTGATGTCCGTGCGGTTTGCGATCCTCGGAGCGAGGGGGTTGATCGGAGGCGCCGTCGTGCGCCGAGCCCGTCTCGCGGGACACCAGGTCCGCGCCGTGGTCCGGCCGGGCCGAGAAACCCGAGGATTCCCGGCGGGGATTGAGGTCGTCCCCGCGGACCTTCGCTCGCGCGAATCCGTCGTTGAGGCGGTCCGCGGCATGGATGTCGTCGTCCATGCGGCGACGGTCCCGTACCCCGAGTGGCCGCGGTTCGTCCCGCTCTTTGCGGACAACGCGCTGGCGGCCGCGGAGGCCGCGGGCGCCACTTTGGTCTTTCCCGGCAACGTGTACGTGTACGGCCGTCCGCGATCCCGGTCCGTCACGGAAAGCCATCCACAAGAACCGCACACGGTGAAGGGACGGATTCGCCTCGATCTCGAACGGAGGTTGCTCCGGGCCCATCAGGACGGACGTGTGGACCTCGTCCTACCGCGATACCCGGACGTCTACGGCCCCGGTGGGATGCACGGGGACTTCCTCCCGGTCTTCGAGGGCGCCCTCGCTGGGAGGCCGTGCCGCTGGCCCCTCGATGCCGACGCGCTCCACGAATTCATCCTCAACGACGACGCCGCCGAGGCGATGCTGAGACTCATCCGAACGCCTGCGGCGCACGGCCGCGCGGTCCATGTCCCGGGGCCACATCCAATCGTGTCGAGGGACTTCATCCGGCTCGCCTATGCGGCCGCGGGGTCGGGCGAGCCCTCCGTCCTTGTCTTCGGCCGCGGAACGTACCGTCTGGTCGGTCTCTTCAACCGCTTGGCGCGCGCCGCGCACGAGATGGCCTACCTCTTCGACGATCCGATCCTGCTGGATGGATCGCTCTATCGATCGCTTACGGGAAGCCCACATCCGGCGACGCCATACGAGGAAGGCGTGCCGCGGACCTTGGAGTGGTTCCGCACCCATCGGACAAGAGCTTAATAGCGCGGCATCATCTTGAGATCCGTTGCGGAGGTTCCTCCGGTGACGGATGTAATTCTGGCGGGCGCCTGCCGCACTCCCGTGGGCAAGTACGGGCGCGCTTTCCGGAACGTGGAGGCGGTCAAGCTCGGGAGTACGGTGATCGCGGAGGCGGTGAACCGCGCGGGCCTCGTCCCGGCCGACATCGAGGAGGTCATCATGGGCAACGTGATCTCCGCCGGCCTCGGGCAGAACCCGGCGCGTCAGGCCGCGCTGTTCGCGGGTCTCCCCGACCGCGTCGGCGCGGTGACCGTCAACAAGGTGTGCGGTTCCGGACTGCAGGCGGTGATGTTCGCTTCGGACATGATCCGCGCGGGTTCGGCGGACGTCGTCCTTGCGGGAGGCATGGAGTCGATGAGTCGCGCTCCGTACCTGGTCAAAGAGGCCCGATGGGGAATCGGGATTAACAACGTCCCGTTCATCGACGCGATGGTCCACGATGGCCTGTGGGACGCCTACAACCAGTTCCACATGGGCGTTACCGGCGAGATCGTCGCGGAACGGTTCAAGATCTCGCGGGAGGACATGGACCGATTCGCCCTCGAGAGCCATCGACGCGCCGCATCCGCGACGCAGGACGGTCGGTTCAAGGCGCAGATCGTCCCCGTGGACGTCCCTGGCGCCGGCCGGGTCGAGGTCGACGAGGGAATCCGCATGGACACGTCGCTCGACAAGCTCGCGAAGCTTCCACCAGTCTTCCGAGAGGGCGGACAGGTGACCGCCGGGAACGCGTCCCAGTTGAGCGACGGCGGCGCCGCGATGGTCGTGATGTCCCGGGAGGCCGCGGACCGACACGGCGTCACGCCGCTCGCCCGGGTGGTGGCATACAACACGGCCGGCGTCAAGCCGGAATGGGTGATGGAGGCTCCGATCCC
>WNEY01009042.1_pt1 | contig 11888 bp, 12 predicted proteins | sample 5400531 | NCBI WGS metagenome assembly WNEY01 (sample SAMN13153338, study PRJNA577476) | soil metagenome | isolation source: 200 cm saprolite under Douglas fir tree site 1 | place: USA:California | collected 2015-04-18
GAACAAGACACAAGTCATGGCAGCCTGCAACAACATGTCGGACGTCCCGTCGATCGACAAGGACTTTGTCGCCAAGTCTCTCCCTGAGAGTAACTACAAGGGCCCAGAAGACGTCGTAAAGGCCCTCCTCAACAAAGTTTAAGCTTCCTCAAACTTCTCCCTTTTTTTTCTAGTGTCCCAGCGTATTCTACGCCTGGCCCCACCGCGAATGAACGGTGCTTAGAGATTGAATATGACGGCTCGGTCTGAAATCTTGGTTTTCGGCTGGACACCAGCCGCAACAAATGCTTCGCCAATGTAGTTGGCAAGGAATGTGGACCACTTCGGACCAAGCTCATGCATCAAAGTAATGGTCCAGCGTTCATTCTCGTTCTTCTCGTAGTATTCGAACAGATTGGCATAAGCCGAGAGATCATGAATATACTCGACCACAGTATTGACATTGATCTTTCCCCATTTTGAGGCGATCAGCGCAACGGGAGCGCTCTTCCCAGCAGCCACGCCGGCCTTGGCCAGGCTGTCTTCCGGGACGACGCTCAAGATCTCGCCAAAGGTCTTCCGGCTAATACGGAGCGCATTAACCCGCTGAAGGAACCTTCCGAACTCAGAGTAGTCCAGCAGCAACTGATTGACAAGCGTGTTTACACTCACACTCTGACGGGCAGCCTCCTCTTGGAGAGCCCCTAGGGCCTTCTCGTTAACTCTAAACGACTTGGCTACCGTCTTTCCTTCACGAGGCATGCGATGTTACTTTCCCCAAAGCTTCGATTTCTCCGATATCATACTTCCCACTGACCCCGCAATACAATTCGCTAGTTCTGTACTCAATGTGCACGGTCTCTATATCTACAATCCACGGGTATTAGGTGTCATGTTCAGGAAAAAAATCTGGACAAAACCATTGAACAAGAAAAGTTCGAGCCAACAGCCATGACTCAATCAACCGCAAAACCATGGTCCACCGACAAAATACTCCTCGTAGTAGGCATAGTCGCTGTAATAGCTGGTGCAGCCGTGGGAACAAGCGTAGGGTACGCTGTACATTATGCGGCGCCAACCACCAGGGCGTTCTACCTCTTCAACAATTCCTTGCCCTTTGACCAGCACACGTGGGGTATTCCGCACGACACCTTTTCCCCTGATCGCATCACTGTCAACAAAGGCGACAAGGTCATCATCTACTACCGCAATATAGAGGACACAACTGAAGCACACACCTTCACGATGGACACGCCCTACACATTCGATGCGGTAGTGCACGCTGGACAAAATGAAACCTTCCCGGTGGCCAGCTCCTTGAAGGGCGCCTCTAACGTCGTTGTGCAAGTGAATCAGACCGCTACCATCACATTCACTGCAAGCTGGGCAGGGGTCTTCCGCTACTACTGCGCATATCACCAACCCACAATGACTGGCTACCTAGTCGTGCTAGGTTAGGAGAGATACAAGAAATGCGAATTCGGAAAGAGGGAACGATGTTTCGCTGGAGCGCTGTGGGTCTACTCTTCGCGACCGGCCTGATCGACATCTACTACGGCAACTTCTATGCTGGCTTCTTCGAGAACCTCTGGTACGTAATGGGGTCAATCTACATCTTCACCGCAGCAGTCATAGCGGCAAACTTTGAACCAAGGTTCGCGCAGCCCGCCGTGTTCGGCTATGCCATCTTCCTCTTCGTCCTCTGGGCAACCACTGCCCTTGGAACAGGCGCAGGTCTAGACACCATCGCCTACTTGGACAAGGCGATAGAAGCATTACTTGTAGTGAACATGGCTGTGCTGATTCGTCGCTCTGGCACCCTAAGGCCTCTCACCTAGACTTCAACATCCATTCTGGGACTGACAGGGTCCCATTTTCTTATCATTGCGTCACATGATCGCTAGCTCAGATGGAATTGGCTTAATGGTTACAAATACTCTCTTCATATCAGGTATCCTTACAACAATTGAAACCTATGCGATACACTTTCGAAAAAGCAGTTGACCTGACACACGAGCTGCACAATGGCATGCCGATCTATCCTGGAGATCCTTCCCCAAGCTTCGTCAGCTACGCGACGCTGGAGAAGAATGGAGTGAACCTGACCAAACTGATCCTCGGCTCACATACTGGCACCCATACCGACGCTCCCCGACATTTCATTCCCAACGGAATCGGTGTAGACCAGATTCCAGCAAGCAAACTAGTTGGAGAAGCGTACGTAGCCGACCTGTCGAGTAAACCGATCGGGAGCGGAGTTACGGGTCGAGATCTACGCGAGAATCTCGAAGGAAAGGTAGCAGAGGATGACATTGTGATCGTTTACACCGGGTGCAGCGAACACTGGGGAGAGGAATCGATAACATCGAACTATACCTATCTTACGGGGGATGCTGCGGAGTATCTGGTCTCGAGAAAGGTCCGGGCTGTAGGTATCGATTTTCTCAGCGTAGAAAGATTCCAAGCACCGGACCCGGTGGCTCACAAGACTCTTCTTGGCAACGGTATCTTCATAATGGAATCCCTCAGCCGCGCGACCAAACAGTTTGCTGGGAAGAGAGTCCTCGTGATATGCATGCCGATCAAGCTCCAAAATGGAGACGGAGCCCCCTCAAGAATAATTGGCGTGCCAATTCATGAAGACTGATTGTTTACACTGAATTCAGGGGAATCCCGGGCGTTGCGGCCATTAGCACCGGCAAGATTAGTAATAACGAGTCATTGTAACTGACTTCGGAGATACGGCGATGTCGACGGTCAAGCTCTTCGAGGAGGCAACTGGCCTGGACAAATTCCAGCTCGGCGGAAAAGGATATGGCCTCGTCGAGATGAGTTCAATGGGTCTGCCTGTTCCGCCGGGAATGATCATCACTACTCAGGCCTGCAAGGACTACTACGCTAACGGCCGAAAAATGCCTCACGGTCTCTTTGACGAGATCAGACAAAAACTTGGAGAACTTGAGAAGCAAACCGGCAGGAAACTTGGTAGTCCCGACCGTCCCCTCCTGATCTCCATCAGATCCGGCGCTCCTTACTCGATGCCTGGAATGATGGACACGATACTCAACCTTGGTGTTGACGACGGTGTTGTAGAGGTCTTGGCGAAGAGGACGGGGAACGAACGGTTTGCGCTAGACGCCTACAGACGTTTCATCCAGATGTTCGGCAAGATCGCGCTAGGTGTCAGGGGGCAAGAGTTTGAAGATGTCCTTGAGCTGCAAAAGCGCAATCTAGGAATCAGGCAGGACACCGACCTAACTCCGGCAATGCTCAGAACAATCATTCAGGAATTCAAGCAGATCATCAAGACACAAACAGGTCACGGTATGCCTCAGGACCCTTGGACACAACTGGAACTGGCAGTAAACGCGGTTTTCGAGTCTTGGACCAATCCACGCGCGAAAGAATATCGCAAATTCTACAAAATCGGAGACGAGATTGGGACCGCTGTCAACCTGCAAGTCATGGTTTTCGGAAACATGGGAGAAGATTCAGGGTCAGGGGTCGGTTTCACTCGAAACCCATCAACAGGAGAAAGAAAACTCTATGGAGAATATTTGCAGAACTGCCAGGGCGAAGACGTAGTTGCGGGAATACGCACTCCGGAGAGCCTCGACAAGCTTCCTCCCGTCATAAGAGAGGAACTGGGCCAGATAGCGGCCAAATTGGAACGACACTTCGCGGATATGCAAGACTTCGAATTTACAATTGAGAATGCAAAATTGTACGTTCTGCAGACAAGAAGCGGGAAACGGACCGCTCAAGCGGCTGTCAAGATAGCTGTGGACATGGTGTCCGAGCAATTGATCACCAAAGAGCAAGCAATTGCTCGCGTTGACCCCGACTCGATCAACCAGCTTCTCCACAGGATGCTAGACCCAAACGCCAAGATCCAGCCGATAGCGAAGGGCTTGAACGCGTCGCCCGGAGCCGCGTCCGGCATCGTTGTCTTCGACACTGAGGAAGCCGCGACACTGGGGGACAAAGGAGGAAAAATAATTCTGGTAAGACCCGAGACCACTCCTGAAGATATTCGGGGAATAATCAGGTCCGAGGGTGTTTTGACGGCTAGAGGGGGAATGACATCGCACGCGGCCGTGGTGGCCAGGGGAATGGGAAAGCCCGCTATAGTTGGATGCAGCTCCATCAAGATCGACCCGGAGAAGGGTTTCTTCAAGACAGCAGATGGAGTGGTGGTGAAGAAGGGCGACATCATCACGATCGATGGGTCTTCGGGCCAAGTGATCCTTGGAGAGGCTCGGACAATAGAGCCTGAGCTCACTGGAGAATTCCAAACTCTCCTTCAATGGGCGGATCAGACTAGAAGGCTTGGTGTTTGGGGTAACGCGGACACGCCTGACGCCACGAGACGGGCTAGAGATTTCGGAGCGGACGGGATCGGTCTTTGCAGGACCGAGAGAATGTTCAACCTACCAGAAAGGCTCCCCATCGTTAGAGAGATGATACTGGGCGACGACGAGCGAGAGAGAAAGGAAGCACTAAGAAAACTTGTCCCATTCCAACTAAGCGATTTCAAAGAGATCTTCAGACTAATGGTAGGCAAGCCCGTGACCGTTAGGCTTCTCGATCTTCCGCTTCACGAGTTCCTCCCCGCCGCAGAGGAGATAATGGGAGAAATGGAAACACTAAGATCGAAGCATCTCATAGAACCTTTGGCAGAGAAAGCCCGCCTCCTGGCCAAGGTTCACGAACTAAGCGAGCACAACCCTATGCTCGGCCACAGAGGAAGCAGACTTGCAGTGACACACCCCGAGATTTACGAAGCCCAAACCGAAGCGATTCTAAGAGCCGCTATCGAGGTGCGGAGGGAGATGGGACAAACTGTCAGAGTCCTGATAATGCTCCCCCTCATCAGCACTTCGACAGAAATGGCATACCTACGCCGCGTTGTCGATTCGGCAGCAGAGAGGGTATTCAATGAGATGGATGAGCGAATTGAGTACAAGGTCGGGACCATGGTGGAGACTCCGAGAGCAGCACTGATTGCGGCTCAGCTGGCGCAGCATGCTGACTTCTTCTCGTTTGGTACCAACGATCTGACGCAGGCCACTTACGCGTTCAGCCGAGATGATGCCGAGGCCAAGTTCATGGCCCAATATCTGGACAAGAAAATCCTCAGCGAAAGCCCGTTTGAGGTGCTAGATTTCCAGGGTGTTGGCAGGCTCATTCAATTTGCGGCTCATGATGGGAGAGAAGCTAATCCGAAGCTGGAGGTCGGAATCTGCGGCGAACATGGCGGTGAACCGAGAAGCATAAGATTCTTCCACGAAACAGGCCTTGATTACGTTAGCTGTTCCTCTTACAGGATACCAGTAGCTAGGCTTGCAGCAGCGCAGGCGAAACTGGAAACAGCGGCGACAGTATCGACGACAGCCTAGAAGAGTGAGCACGAGAAATTACTCGGTTTCCTAGGCTCCTCCTAGGGTTACTATCAAATCAGTAAGAAATCCGGCGCACAACCCAACGAAAATTCCTATCATGAGGATCTGGTTTGTTGTCTGTTTTCTCCCCGAGTTGTACATCAGCATTGAAACGTAGAGAATCGCGCCCCCGGCGAGGCTGAGGAAGAGCACGTACGTGAAAACCGAGGTCCAAAGACTCCCTACTACGGTACCGATGAATGTGGGGCCTCCGCCCACTAGCCCGGCTACGGCCAAGAACCGTGCTGTAGGTCTCTTGATGAGTCCGGCCAGTGGACCCGCTATCCCGAACCCCTCCGTAGTGTTGTGGGCGCCAAAACCAACTATGAGGAGTAATGCCAGCCCAACTGACCCTGAAGCGTAAGACTGGCCGACTGCGAGTCCCTCGCTGAAGTTATGAGCGCCTATGCCAATCGCGATCATCATCGCAAGCCTGTAGGGATGATGTTCCTGAAGAACCCGGATTTGTTGAGCCTGTTCCGTCGCACTTAGCTGAGATGTTCCGGGTCCATTCTCCAAACGCGCCTTGACGATAGGAGGGGCCTTGGCCATGTACCTCGCTTCATAGGCGACGAGCCCCAAGAGTCCTAAGGCAAGTCCCCCGAAGACAGCAATAAGATCAGTCGCAGCCTCAGCAACGGACCAATTTACCGCTACCGTGCTTGACGCGACGCATATTGCAGCGTCTCCCGTAAAAGCGCTCGATGCAACACACGTCGCAGTGTTCCAGGCGTGGCTGAAGACATCGATGACAAGAAACAGTAGGATGCCGATTGATAGGGCGTTGAGAAAGCCTTTCTTGCGCGGGCTCACATTTTGAAGAATTGCCAGGGGCAGGCCGAGAAAGATTGTGAAGCCGGCTATGGCGCCTAGCAATAGGAGCTGCGCGTAGTCAATCAACCCGTGGCACGAGGTACGGGACGGTTGACGCCCATGTTATAACTTATGTCATAATTGATCTTGAAAGATAGATTTCCAATCGTCGTCAACATCCTGCCTACCCCATGGCCGTGTGTTTTTTTCTTCCTAACCGAATTCAGCAACCCGTTTCCAGAATCCAATTTTCCGTTCTAGCAAAAAGTCCAGGGAGTATTTGCTAGGACCGGAAATGGTGTTAATGATGATTAGCGAAAGAAATAGGAAACTGTAGATGACTCCTGTTCCTATATCGGTGGATGCTGGGCCGTATGGTCCCCCGAAGCCCTCTGGAATCGCCCAGATCAATAGACTGAGAACCATTCCGCTGAGGTAGGCGATCTTTCGCATGAACCCCAAGACTAGGGCTGCGCCAAGAACCACCTCCAACGTTCCGATGCTATAGACGAACGGGGCCGCGTTGGCCGAGGTGACGCTGGACCAAAAGTTGAACCAGGGCTGAAGCCAAGCCGGTTGGCCCTCTGACTTGATCAGAGCGGGGAAGGATTCGACCAGTCCCGGCGAGAACTTGAGGTAGCCATCGATCAACCAGACGATCCCCAGAATAATTCTGATGAAAGACTTTAGCCAACTAACATTTCTAACCACCCAGTTTCGGCTGCCTTTCCCGTCCAGTAGCCGAGCATTCGGTTCCGCGGGCTTATTCGCTCCTGTCACATTTGCCGCACTCCAAACATGAGAGGGGAACATGCTTGTTATTTTTGCTTGTTGAATAGAAAGACTGTTCCTTTCGAGTTGTACATTTCCCTATGACTTGTTGAAGTCTCGATTTAGCGATAGTCAGGTGTTTAACGAGACGGATGTTTCGTCGGGTAGAAACATGACAAGATTGACATATGACGAGTCTATCATATTAGGATCGAATCTAAGATGTCGAGGACCAAGCTTGTCACAATTGGAAGCACCGAAGCAGATTACGTGTCACACAAATTGCTGCTTCGGGCCATATCAAATGAGACGAGGTTTGCGATCATTTCTCTCCTCAAAGAGAAGCCTTTCTCTGTCGGAGAGATCTGCGAGAAACTAGGGTTCGAACAAAGTCGTGTTTCCCACAACCTGAAGTGCCTTGCGGACTGCGGCTTCGTCAACGCGGAGCAGGACGGAAGGAACAGAATCTACGCTCTAGACGACAAGACCGTTCGTCCGATGCTACAGCTAATGGAGAAACACGTGGAACGGTACAAGCATCATCTCGTCACCTGCAGAATCCTCGGAGAAGAGTAGCCCGATGTTTGACCTGGTCATAATTGGGAGCGGGTCCGCGGCCTTCGCCGCCGCCCTCAAGGCAGCAGAACATGACTCTAAAGTCGCAATGGTCGAAAAGGGAACGATAGGCGGGACCTGCGTAAACGTGGGCTGCGTCCCCAGCAAGAACCTTCTTCGCGCGGGAGAGCTTCGATACTACGACACTAACCGCGACTTCCCAGGGATTAGACCGGGACGAACAACTCTAGAATTCAGAAAGGTCATAGAGCAGAAGGACCAGATCGTGAGAGGCCTCAGGAAAGAAAAATATTCAGACGTTCTGAGGTCACTGCCATCCACCAAACTCTTTCGTGGAAAGGCGAGGTTCGTCTCAAAGACTCGGGTCAAAGTTGACGGAATAAGTGTTGACGCAGGAAGTTCATAGTTGCCTCTGGCTCCTCGCCACGGATCCCCCACATACTCGGAATCGACAAGGTAGACTACCTGACCAACGTGGAAGCGCTCAGTCTCAGGGACAAGCCCGACACTATGGTGATAGTTGGGGGTCGAGCATTGGGCCTCGAGTTTGCCCAGATGTACGCCCACATGGGCACCAAGGTAACCGTCCTTCAGCGTAACGAGCGAATAATTCCTGAAGAGGAACCAGCGATATCCGATGGTCTACGCCGATACTTGGAAGAAGAAGGGATCAAGATCAAGACAGGCGTTCAGGTGAAACGAGTTGGTGTGAAGAACGGAGAAAAGGTTGTCGTCGCTGAGGCTAGTGGGAAAGAGTTCGCGGCGCACGGGGATGAGCTTCTAATGGCAACAGGTAGAGAGCCTAACACCGGTGACTTAGGGCTTGAAGTCGTTGGCGTGAAACTCAGCCAGGACGGTGCCGTAAAGGTGAATCGAGAGATGCACACGACTGCTAACAACGTTTGGGCTGCGGGAGATGTGATAGGCGAGCCGATGTTGGAGACCATAGCGGCGAAGGAAGGAGCGACGGCAGCAGAGAACGCTTTGCAAGGAACACACAAGAAGATTGACTTTCTCCCGGTTCCAAGAGCCGTCTTTACTTCTCCCCAGGTTGCATCGGTAGGCCTTACTGAGAAGGAAGCGGAGGAAGGCGGGTACGAGTGTGCGTGCAGGACAGTTGAGATGTCGAAGGTCCCAAAGGCCGTAACCATCAGGGAGACGAGAGGATTGATCAAAATGGTAGCCGAGGCAAAAACTGGAAGAGTCTTGGGAGTTCACATTCTAGCGGACAACGCGGCAGACATAATTCACGAAGGGGTTCTAGCGGTCAAATACAAACTGACAATCGACGACCTCATTGATACAGTTCACGTATTCCCAACCTTGGCCGAGTCAACAAAGCTGGTAGCCATATCCTTCAGGAAAAATCTCGACGAGCTCAGCTGCTGCTCCGAATAGGAGAGAAGACACGAGGAAGAGGTTGAAGAAGACGCCAGACTCTGGAGAGGTGGGCGATGAATTGCCGACGAACAATTCTGAAAGTAGGCCTGCGACTATTGGTTTCTCGCCAACTCCTACTCTATACGAGTTGCACTGGGACGGAGGAACCAGGGAATACGTTCACTGTGGGGCTGACATCTTGCTCAACGGACTAGAGGGCGATTTGGAGGGAGAGGCGCGGTGTCCGGTATGCCAGAGCCATACACGGCTCGCAATTGCTAATGGCAAGATCGACGGGTTGGATCCTCGAGATGCCATGATTCACGTTGTTGAAATGCCTGCAAAATCGGGCAGGATCTGGATAGAATGTGAGTCAACGCACATCTTCGACAAGGAAGAGTGTTTCCAGAAATGGATCACAGAGTACTCCGGTAAGAAAGGGTTGGTCGCGTCAGTTGAGGACTATCACAGCCGTTTGACCGCGAGAAGGTCAAACAGGCAAAAAGCCCCGCAGTACATGGCAAAGCTTACCGGATAGGATTCCGTGAAGACTCTGCTCAGGGACTTATTGAAGAACAGTTGCGGGTAGGTATGCTGAAGTTGATCCGAAGAAAGGCCCTTTGAAGTTCAACAGCCATGTCGCCTAGCCATTTTTTCCAACAATAATGCCCGAAAGGCCTCAGTGAAAAATGTTAAATTGATAGCTCTCCTTTTTGAAGCTCGGTAAGTATGGCTAAGGAAGTTGCTTGCAGCGTATGTTCCTTCCGAGTGCGTGCCGACACGGACGATGAACTAGTGACTCACTTCAAACAACATGCCCACGAAGCGCATCAAAGCGAGCCAAGCCGGGAACAAGTCCTGGCTATGGCCAAGACCGTCCAAATAGCAACGGCTTAAGAGACTAGTACAATTCCTCACGAGAATCGTCCCTGGCCGACAAGCAGTAGCCATGTTCGACGATCACGTCAATCGTGATAGTTCATCTCTCCCGCAACTATCCTTACCCCTAGCCAGTTCTCCTTTGGAGGAAGAGGACAGATGTAGTCATCACTGTAGGCGCAGTAAGGGTTGTAAGCGTAGTTGAAATCTATCACATAGTTATCATCATCAGTTTCTTCGATATCGAGATACCTCGCAGCAGGGTAGCTCTCTTTTCCGGAAGTCCCATCCCTGAAGGGAATGAAAAGCTCGTTATTTTCCCGCTCGGTGGACCTGTAGGCTTGAAGCGTTACCTTCCTTCCCTCAATATCGAACTCAAAGTATCCCAGCCGATGGAACTGCTGCCTCGTCCCCTTGCTCGTGGTCATCGAGACTTTTTCTGGATTATCATACTTGTGCAACATCGTGTGAACCTTGTACTTCGAGTCCGGCGGGAAATACCTTAGCATTTTTGGCGAGCGTGTCTTACTATGTGACAGCGGGGATTCGTGGCTGGTTTCGAAAAATTCGTCTTTGCCCTTTCTGAAATCTTGGACTTGGCGAGTCCACTCTTTACCATCGAGGTCAATCATTTCTACCCTACCACTCCATTTAATGGCTAATTCAGCAGCTCGATGTGTTTTCAATCATTTCCCTAACCGTTCCAGGGTCGAGATATGATCAACTGTTCAGGGCTGAGATTTTCGGCGAGAGCTAAAATAAGCAAAGTGGAAGATGAGGTAATCTGTGACAACCGCGGCATTCTACTGAAGAATCCCAAGAAACCGAGGAAAACAAATGAGACGATGAAGACCCAATCGGCCTCCGAATCCTGACAGAATTCACACCTAATTTCGGCAAAACGCCTAAAGTCCGCAAACCCCCATGAAGCTTACAACCTGTTTGGTGGTGAAATTTTCTATGAAAAAGTTCTCTCTAATCTCACTCTTCGTAGTAGCTACGTTTACCCTGGCTCTTCCCATAGGCTCGGTCTTCGCGGCCACACCCGGTTTCGGCAACCTATACTACAACGGCACCGTAGTCCGCACGGTCGTCCCACCAGCGGCGTTTCCCAACGCAGGCATCGACAACTTCTACGAGGTGCACAACGGCGCAGCAGGACAGCTAGGCATAGCATCAGTCGCGCCTGGTGCCGATGGCTATCATGGCGGCCACTGGAAAGTCTTCGTGGTAACATTCAATCAAGACGCAACACCAGTACTCCTAACCTCCCAAGCAGCTGTCCTCGCGGCCCAGAGCGCTGGCACGGTAACTGTGACAAGGAACGCGTCCGCAGACTTTCTCTGCCCGGTCCAACTGTAGCCCCTGGCTTTCGTGAATGAACGTCCAGAGGATTCGACGCCCTCCTGTGCTCCCCTTTTTTTCTAACTCTCTCAGATTTGGCCGCCGGGTTCGCCTTTCTTTTCGAAATTAAGCATGCTTTTCTCGACCCCCGGGGGTGGTCGATTTTCCCGCCCCCCGCCCTTCGTGAAAACGCTCGGAATCCACGTTCACCAGCCCCTGGCTATCCTTCCTTCCTCCATGCCAGAATCTAGGTGCTCGACCCCGTCTAGTCTGCCACTCTTCACGGTGGCAGTTCTGCTCGCAGGGCTAACTAAATACCAGAGACACGCAATCAGGAAGCGCTTATCCTTGCAAGAGACCCTTAGCCCCGACCTGGTCAAGCTTGCCGCCAAGTCCGCGCGGGACGAACACACAGACGGCGCCGTCTATCAGATGCTCAGCCGGCATGAGAAGAACCAGTCGTTCAAGAAAGCCCTAGAAAATCTCGCCCGCGGCGAGCAATCCCACTACGAATTCTGGAAAGCATACACACACGACACGGCGATCAAGACAAACAGGCTGAAGATCTATTTCACCCTCCTCCTTCGCCTCACCCTCGGCCTAACCTTCACCATGAAATTCCTGGAGAGGCATGAGGACGCTCTCCACGAACGATACCGACAGATGATGAAGAGCATCCCACCAACGGACAAGGCTCGGTTCGAG
>WNEY01003438.1_pt1 | contig 11886 bp, 5 predicted proteins | sample 5400531 | NCBI WGS metagenome assembly WNEY01 (sample SAMN13153338, study PRJNA577476) | soil metagenome | isolation source: 200 cm saprolite under Douglas fir tree site 1 | place: USA:California | collected 2015-04-18
GTCGTCGTATTGAGGACGCGGTCGCCGGCCTTGACCTGGCCCGAGTAGACGCGGAAGTAGGTCAGCTTGCCGACGTACGGGTCGGACATGACCTTGAAGGCCAGCGCAGCGAACGGCTCGTCCAGCGCCGGGCGGCGCGAGAGCTCGTGCTCGGTACGCGGGTCGACGCCGTGCACGGGCGGCACGTCGAGCGGGCTCGGCAGGTAGTCGACGACGGCGTCGAGCAGCGGCTGCACGCCCTTGTTCTTGAAGGCGGAGCCGAGCAGGACGGGCTGGACGGCGGCCGCGAGCGTCGCCTTGCGGAGCGCGCGGCGGATCATCTCCGGGGTGACGGACTCCTCGTCGAGCAGGTACGTCTCGAGCAGCTCCTCGTCCTGTTCGGCGATCGAGTCGATCAGCTGGTGGTGGTACTCGTGGGCCTGCTCGGCGAGCTCGGCCGGGATCTCCCCGATCTCCATCTTCGTACCGAGGTCGTCGGCCCAGGTGAGCGCGCGCATCTCGACGAGGTCGACGACGCCGCGGAAGTGCTCCTCCTGGCCGATCGGCAGCTGCACCGGCACCGGGTGCGCGCCGAGGCGGTCGATCATCGACTGGACGGAGGCGAAGAAGTCCGCGCCGACGCGGTCCATCTTGTTGATGAACGCGATCCGCGGAACGCGATAGCGGTCGGCCTGGCGCCAGACGGTCTCGGACTGCGGCTCGACGCCGGCGACGGAGTCGAAAACGGCCACCGCGCCGTCGAGCACGCGCAGGCTCCGCTCGACCTCGACCGTAAAGTCCACGTGCCCGGGCGTATCGATAATGTTGATGCGGTAGTCCCGCCACGACGCCGTCGTGGCCGCCGACGTGATCGTGATCCCGCGCTCCTGCTCCTGGGCCATCCAGTCCATGACGGCGGCGCCCTCGTGCACCTCGCCCATCTTGTGGGTGCGGCCGGTGTAGTAGAGGATCCGCTCGGTCGTCGTGGTCTTGCCCGCGTCGATGTGGGCCATGATCCCGATGTTGCGGACGCGGTCGAGTGCGACGCTGCTCTTGGTGTCGACGGCCATCGCTACCACCTGTAGTGCGCGAAGGCCTTGTTGGCCTGCGCCATCCGGTAGACGTCGTCCTTGCGCTTGAACGCTCCGCCCTGCTGGTTGAGGGCGTCGAGGATCTCGGCCGAGAGCTTGTCGACCATCCCCTTCTCGCGGCGCTCACGCGCGAAGTCCACGAGCCAGCGGACGGCGAGCGTCCGGGCGCGCCGCTGCGGCACCTCGACGGGCACCTGGTAGTTCGCGCCGCCCACGCGGCGGCTCTTCACCTCGAGCACGGGCGTGACCGTCTTCACGGCCTGCTCCAGCACCTCGACGGGCGGCTTGCCGGTCTTCTCGCCGATTCGCTCGAGCGCGTCGTAGACGATCTTCTCGGCGGTCGACTTCTTGCCGCGGCTCATCACCTTGTTGATCACCTGCGTGACGAGGGGCGAGTTGTAGACGGGATCCGGCTCGACCGGCCGGACCTGCACTTCGGCACGGCGCGGCATTACGAGCCTCGCTTGGCGCCGTACTTGGAACGGCCCTGCTTGCGGTCGGAGACGCCGGCCGCGTCGAGCGCCGCCCGAATGACCTTGTAGCGGACGCCCGGGAGATCCTTGACCCGGCCGCCGCGGACGAGCACGACGGAGTGCTCCTGCAGGTTGTGGCCTTCACCCGGGATGTAGGTCGTGACTTCCATCTGGTTCGTCAGCCGGACGCGCGCGACCTTCCGAAGCGCCGAGTTAGGCTTCTTCGGGGTATGCGTGAACACGCGCGTGCAGACGCCGCGCTTCTGCGGCGCCCCGCCGAGAGCAGGGGTCTTCGTCTTCCCTTTTTGGAGAGTGCGACCCTTGCGGACGAGTTGGTTGACGGTGGGCATGAACCTCCGGGAATTGTCCCTTTTCACACAACAACGGTCGGCGGGGCAAGAGCCCTACCAACCGGACGAGGCATGGTACCGGAACGAGCGAGGCCCCGCAAACGCGGAATCCCGCTTCTGGAGCGAAACCGAGGGGCCCTTTCGCGCGTTTTTGTGGTATCCGCGGCCATGCCCTTTTCCTGGTTTGAAACGCTAGTGAGACCGACTGGGGGCCACTACAGTGAGTCGGCGGGTTAACAGCCTTCCTGCGGCAGTTCGATGAACACGGTTCTGATCGGGATCAGTGTGGGCCTGGGCACCCTGGTTGTGCTCCTGCTCGCCCTGCTCGTCGTGAGGTGGAGGTCGGATACCTCCACGGATGAGCGGGTCGCTGAGGTTGTGGCGAGCCTGAATGCCCGCATGGACGAGCTGGGGCGGGAGCTGGCAGGTGCGCTCGAGCGGGCCGAGGAGGAAGGCCGCCGCAGCCGGATCTTCGGCGAGCTCGCCGGGTCGATCGACCTCGACGAGGTTCTCTCGCGGACGCTGGAGGCTGCCGGGGCTCTGGAGGGCGCCGACGCCGCGCTCGTCATGCTTCCCGATCCGCAGGGCGGCAAGCCGCTCGTGGCCACGTTGGGCCTGTCCGTCGAGGAGGCCGAGCGACATGCGATCACGGGCCCACCCGACGGTCGCCTCGCACGCTCGATCACGATGTCCTACACCTATCCCGAGGTCGAGCGCGAGGCCGGCGACGAGCGGACCATTCACGCGGGCCTCGCCGTCCCGCTGCCCGGCGAGACGCAGACGCTCGGGTACCTCACGATCTTCACGCGGACGAAGGGCCACTCGTACTCCGACGACGACGTGCGGCAGCTCGAGACGCTTGCGCTCCGTGCCGGCCCGGCGATCGAGAACGCGCGCCGTTTTAGCGAGGCACGGCAGCTGGCCGACCTCGACGCGCTCACAAGCCTCCACAACCGCCGCTTCTTCCACGAAACCCTCGCACGGGAATGCGCACGGGCCCACCGCTACGAGCGCAAGCTGTCGCTGATCATCTTCGACCTGGACGACTTCAAGGAGATCAACGACCGGATCGGGCACCTCGCCGGCGACGCCGTGCTGTCCGAGGCGGCCGAGCGTGTCCGCGACGTCGTGCGAACGGCCGACATCGCCTGTCGCGTGGGCGGCGACGAGTTCGCGGTCATCCTCCCGGAGTCGTCGATCGAGGACGCCGACCAGCTCTATCGCCGACTTCAGAACGCGGTCTCGTCGCGCCCGATCGGTCAGGCCGGCAAGCTCTTCCTCTCCGCAGGCGTGGCCGAGCTGCGGGCCGAGGACGACCCGGTGTCGTTCTTCCAGCGAGCGGACGACGCGCTCTACCGCGCAAAGGAAGCCGGCAAGGGCCGCGTCATGTCCGCGAACGCGCCCAAACTAGGCCCGGTCTGAGCCGTAGGGGAACCAAGGTTCCCCTACGAGACCCCTCCTTCTCGGCTCGGTGTGGCGGATGTCGGTGTGCGCTCCGGCGGGAGCGCGGTCGCGCCTCCGCGCCTCAGAGCTCACTCGCCCTAGAACGACTTGGGCGTGTTGGTTCCGTCGCGCGGGCGGTGGCGCTGAAGCGTCCCCGCCCGCGTGAGTTCGCCTCGCCTAACGCCGCTTCGCGAGCGTTAGTCTCCGGCCTGGACGGCCCGAGGGCTCGAGAAGGATTTCATTGGACGTCCCGGCGAGTACTTCCGGATCTCTTTCGAGCTACGACGTGAGCGCGAGAAACGGCAGGTAGTTCGTCAGGTCGACCTCCCCCAGCTCGGGCAGCTGGTCGCGCCAGCAGATCGCTTCTGGGAACGCCGCACGCTGCGCGGAAGTGAGCCACGTGGGGAAGACCTCCTCCCACGCTTGCGCGATCAGCGCGGCGCGGATCGAGAGCCGCACGTCCCCGAGCGGCAACGATCCCAGCGGCTGCACGGGACCAAGAGCGCGGACACGAACCGTGCCGAGCGGCGACCAGAGCGCCGACCAGCGACCCGACGACAGGCCCATCAACCGCGGGGGCGCAGTCGAGGCGAGCGCGTAGCCCGAGCGCCGTCCTCCGAGCCACTGCGTCTCGGACTTCGCTTCCACGAGACGTGCCTCCAGATCGCCGTAGTTGTCGTGGAACTCCGCGATCTGGGTCGCGGACGGCCCTGACACCCTGAACTTGCTCTCGATCCGCGCGCGGCGCAGCTCGTCGCCGATGATGCTGCGCGCCACCGAGACGTTCGTGCGCGCGTCGGCGATTGCGGCAACGTACGCACTCCGTGAGCCGCCGAAACGGGCGGCGACGATCGAGCGCTCGGCCGCGAGGATGTCGGCAAATGTGACGTGCGCGGCGAGCTGCTCGACGGCCCGTGCGAACGCGTTCGAGAACGCGAGCTCCGGATCCCCGGTCAGCCGCAGGACCGGATTGATCGCCGACCAGCGGACGGCGGCGCTCCCGAGGCGGCAGCGCAACCCCTGTCCGAGGATCGGCTGGCCTTCCGTCCGAGACACGTTGAACCCTTGGCCGGCCGCGTGCGGTCCGTTGCAGAGCTTCGGGTCACGCGTCCAGAGATAGACGCACGCCGCGCGCCACTTGTCCGGGTCCATCTCCCCCGGCGTCGTCGTCCATTCGGCCCAGCCCCAGGACCAGATCGAGCTGAACTTCATCTCCCGCGCGACGAAGCCGGCGGCGAGCGCCTGCCACTTCACCGTACGAAACCAGGGCTTCGCCGCGAGTCCCTCGCGCCCACCGTTCCCCTTCGTCGTCTGGAAGCCGAGGAAGATGCCGAGCTTCGAGACGGGGACGCCGATCTTCGTGAAATCGAGGATCCCGTCTCGGAACGACTGCCGCAGCGTGCGGCTGCCAAGGATCGGCCCCTGCTTGTAGATGAGCGGTGCCGGGTGGTAGACCTCCCGGACGATGCCGGCGACGTCCGCCACCTGACGCCACCAGTCGCCGGCCGGGCCCGCGGTGTAGGGAGTCGCGTTCACGAGGAGCCAGGGTTGCGCGCCTCGTTCGCGCAGCGTCTGCAGGAAGAGGAGGACGTTGGCGCGGTACAGCGCGTTCGTGGGAGACCACGGAATCGCGAGCCACGAGCCGAACAGCTCGTTCTCGGCGATCACCGGGTTCGAGCACTCCATCGCCTGAGCGGCGTAGTCGTAGAACTTGTTCGCCCTCGCGACGATCGTTGCAGCGTCCGCCGGCACGCTCGGTGTGCCGACCCGTCTGTTCAGGTAGAGATCGAAGTAGACGGTCTGGGCGCCGGCCGCCCGCAGCTTGGGCGGATAGATGAGGTTCGACGCCAGCGCGACGACGCCCGGCTTGGCGAAGAGGTTCCAGAACGGAACCGAGCCGTCGGCGAAGTCGAGCCAGACGGGCGTCTGCGACGGCAGCACGCAGTTGGCCTGCAAAGCTTTTCCTTGCGCGGGCGCGCCGGTCCCTCCGGCGAGAGCGAGGGCTGCAGCGGCTGCCAGGACCCCGAGCCTCTTCACCGGCCTAAGAGTAGCCGCGAGGCCGGGCGATTCCCGGCCTCGCTTACGAACCGTTAACGCCTTTAGCTTGGGCCGGCGGGAAGTCATGGTTGCTAGTGAGCCAGAGGCCGACAATGACGGTGACGATCGAGGCGAGAAGGTGTGCCCCGCGAAGGGCGCGGGCCCGCTTGTGGTCGTACGACTCTCCTCGCCGGGCAGCAGCGCGACGCGCGAACGGGATAAGCCCACCAACCCATGCGGCCGTTATGAACAGATAAATCGCTCCCACGAGGACGAGCGCAAGACCCCAGGCGTGCACCTATGCGCCGTGTCGGCCAACCGGACTCAGCGCTTGACCAGAAGCCGCGAGGCCGGGCTTTGCCCGGCCTCGCTCAGAAAACGCTCTAGCCAGCGTGAGAATCATCATGGCGCCGAAGGCGCCGGATTCTCACGCTTCTTCGTCGAGCGGAGACTCCACTTCTGGAATCTCCTCGGCCTCGAGGTCGCTGCGCGAGCTGCCGCCGTCCTCGCCGTCGGGCTGGCCGAGGTCGAGCCCGAGCGAATCGAGGTCGATCGCGCTGCCGCCGTCGGAGTCGATCTCCTCCAGCGCCGCCAGCAGCTGCTCCTCGGTCGCCGGCCGCATATAGGCAGAGGGCGGCACCTTGTCGGAGGGGCCGATCTCGATCGTGCGGTAGCGCTTCAGCCCCGTCGCCGCCGGGATCAGCTTGCCGATGATCACGTTCTCCTTCAGGCCGACCAGGCGGTCGACCTTGCCCTCGATCGAAGCATCGGTCAGCACCTTCGTCGTCTCCTGGAAGGACGCGGCCGAGAGGAAGGACTCGGTGGCGAGCGAGGCCTTGGTGATCCCGAGGATCAGCGGCTCGAAGGTCGCCTGCTCCTTCTTCTCCTTCTTCACGCGCGCGTTCTCGCGGTCGAGCACGGTCTTGTCGACGAGCTGGCCCGGCAGCAAGTCGGTCTCGCCCGCGTTTTCGACGCGCACCTTCTTCAGCATCTGCCGCACGATCAGCTCGATGTGCTTGTCGTGGATCTCGACACCCTGCGACTTGTAGACCTTCTGCACTTCGCCGACGAGGTAGAGCTCGGTATCCGTGTAGCCCCTCAGGCGTAGCAGGTCGGAGGGGTTGCGCGAGCCCTCGTGCAGGGCGTCGCCCGGCTCCACCTGCTGCCCGTTCGTGACGAGCATCCGCGTGCGCCGCGGGAGCTGGATCGCCTTGGGCTCCTCGTCCTTCTTCAGGTCCGTCGGGATGATCGTGATCTTCGGACCTCGGTCCGTGTCCTCGATCTCGACCTTGCCCCCCACCTCGGCGAGCGTCGCCGCACCCTTCGGGTTGCGCGCCTCGAAGATCTCGACGACGCGCGGGAGGCCGTGAGTGATGTCGGCGCCGGCGACACCGCCGGTGTGGAACGTCCGCATCGTCAGCTGCGTGCCCGGCTCGCCGATCGACTGCGCGGCGATGATGCCGACCGCGTCGCCGATCTCGGCGATCGAGCCGGTGGCGAGGAAGGTGCCGTAACACGTGCGGCAGACGCCGAACTCGCTGCGGCACTTCAGGACGGAGCGCACCGGAAGCATCACGTCACGCGCCGTGTCTCCGAGGGCCTCGATGATCTCCTCGAGGACGGGCAGGGTGACCTCCTCACCCTTTTCGGCGACCACGGTCTTGCCGGGCCTGCCGCTCGCAAGCGGACGGTGGACGTCCTGGCCGAGCGTGCGGCCCAGGACGCTCTTGTTGATTCCCTCCGTCGCGAAGATCGGGAGCTCGATGAACTCCTTCGTCTTGCAGTCTTCCTCGCGGATGATCACGTCCTGCGAGACGTCAACGAGACGCCGCGTCAGGTAGCCCGAGTCGGCCGTGCGGAGCGCCGTGTCGGCGAGGCCCTTGCGGGCGCCGTGCGTCGAGATGAAGTACTCGAGCACCGACAGGCCCTCCATGAAGTTCGCCTTGATCGGGCGCTCGATGATCTCGCCCTTCGGATTCGCCATCAGGCCGCGCATGCCGGCGAGCTGGCGGATCTGCTTCGAGCTTCCGCGTGCGCCGGAGTTGGCCATCATGTAGATCGGGTTCAGCTCGTTGAACGTGCGCTCCATCGCGTCCGCGACGGTGTCGGTCGCCTCCGTCCAGATGTTGACGATCGACTCGTGGCGCTCCTCGTCCGTGATCAGCCCGCGTTCGTACTGCTTCTCGACCTGCGCGACGCGCTCCTCGTACTCCGCAAGGATCTCCTCCTTGTCCGGCGGGATGACGATGTCGTTCTTCGAGATCGTCACGCCGGCCTGGGTCGCGTAGCTGAAGCCGAGGCTCTTGATCATGTCGAGGACGCTGGCGATCGAATGCGCGCCGTATTCGTCCACGAGCTCGATGATGAACACGTCCAGCTCGCGCTTCGGAAGCGTGCGGTTGATGTACTCGTGCAGCGGCTCCTCGCCGTCGTAGTCCTCGACCGCCTCCTCGAGCACCCGCTCGACCTCGGCGTTGAAGATCACGCGACCCGCCGTGGTCAGGAGCAGGTCGCCGTTCCAGCGGAACTCGATTGGCTCCTGCAGCTTGATCTGGTCGGCCTCGAGCGCGTGCTCGACTTCTTCCTCACTCGCGAACCGGGATGGCCTCGGATCGAGTTGTTCTGCGGTGGCCTGGTCGAGGTCGGTCTCGCAGTAGGTGAGGTAATACGTGCCGAGGACCATGTCCTTCGTCGGCGTGGCCAGCGGACGGCCGCTTGCCGGCGAGAGGATGTTGTTCGACGACAGCATCAGCACGCGCGCCTCCGCCTGCGCCTCTGCCGAGAGTGGAAGGTGCACGGCCATCTGGTCGCCGTCGAAGTCCGCGTTGAAGGCGTGGCAGACGAGCGGGTGCACCTGGATCGCCTTGCCCTCGACCAGCACCGGCTCGAAGGCCTGGATGCCGAGACGGTGGAGCGTCGGCGCCCGGTTCAGCAGCACCGGATGCTCGGCGATGACTTCCTCGAGGACGTCCCAGACCTCCTCGGTCATCGAGTCCACGTACTTCTTCGCCGCCTTGATGTTCTGGACGGACTTCCGCTCGACGAGCCGGCTCATGATGAACGGCTTGAAGAGTTCGAGCGCCATCAGCTTCGGTAGCCCGCACTGGTGCAGCTTCAGGTTCGGGCCGGCGACGATCACGGAGCGGCCGGAGTAGTCGACGCGCTTGCCGAGCAGGTTCTGGCGGAACCGGCCCTGCTTGCCCTTGAGCATGTCGGACAGCGACTTCAGCGGGCGGTTGCCGGGCCCGGTCACCGACCGTCCGCGGCGGCCGTTGTCGAACAGCGCGTCGACGGCCTCCTGCAACATCCGCTTCTCGTTGTTGACGATGATCTCGGGCGCGCCGAGGTCGAGCAGCCGCTTGAGGCGGTTGTTCCGATTGATGACACGCCTATACAGGTCGTTGAGGTCGCTCGTCGCGAAGCGGCCGCCGTCCAGCTGGACCATCGGCCGCAGCTCCGGCGGGATGACCGGAACCGCTTCGAGGATCATCCACTCGGGTCGGTTTTCCGAGGTGATGAACGCATTGACGACCTTCAGCCGCTTGATCGCCCGCTGCTGCTTCTGGCCCTTCGAGGTGCGAATCGTCTCCCGCAGGGACGCGGCCTCGGCCTTGAGGTCGAGGTCCTTGAGCAGGTCGCGGATGGCCTCCGCGCCCATGCCGCCGCGGAAGTAGACGCCGAACCCGTACGGCGAGCCGAAGCGGTCCTTCAGCTCGCGGAAGAGCTGCTCGTCGTTGACGATCATCTTCGGCTCGAGGTCCTTGAAGAGCAGCCACGTCTGCTCGAGCCGGTTGACGGAGTCGACGGCCGCGTCGCGCGCATCACCGCGGCGCGACTCGATGTCGAGGTACATCTCGCGCACCTTCAGCGCCCACTGGATGATCGCGTCGAGATCCTCCTTCTGGATCTTCCCGTCCGTGCGCAGGCACAGGTCGTTCGTCAGCTCGCGGATGTCCTGCTCGCCGTCCCACGTGTCGACCACGTCGGCGAGCAGCCCGTTGCCGAGGTCGCGCGCGCGGTCGAGGTTCTTCATGTCGACGCCCGCGACGTACTTTTCGTCTTCCTCGGCGATCTCGTCGCCGTCGAGGAGCGCGTCCAGGATGCGGTTGATGTGCTTGGAGATCGCGCCCTTCTTCGAGCCCGTCGCCTTCGCCTGCTGCTTGAACAGCGGCTCGAGGCCGCTGAGGATCTGCTCGGCAGCCGCGGCGACGTTCTCCAGCTCGCGCGGCGTCAGCTTGCGGTCGTCGCGGATCGCCGCGTTGCGGACGAGCTCGCGGATCTTCTTGGAATCCTCGGTCGTGATCTGCGGGACGAGATCGGGGAACATCTTGCCGGCCAGCTCGCGCGCTTCCGCGAGCGGCGGCATGGCCTGCTCCTCGGCCCAGTTCGAGAGGCCGCGCACCCAGAAGTCGTCGTCCTCGTCGAACTTGGTCTCCTTGCCCTTGGCGAAGTAGTCGCGGCGCCGCTTGAGGCGGTCCTCGAGCGCGGCGAGCGCCTCCTCGCGGTCGACCTCGATCCGCTCGGCCTCGCCCTTGACCTTGTCCTCGAGGTCGTTCAGGTCCTTCTTCCGGGCGGGTACATCGACGCCGGTGACGATCGAGGCGGCGAAGTAGAGCACCTTCTCGAGCTCGCGCGGAGCGATGTCGAGCAGATAGCCGATGCGGCTCGGAACGCCCTTGAAGAACCAGATGTGCGAGACGGGCGCGGCCAGGTCGATGTGACCCATGCGCTCACGGCGAACCTTCTGCCGCGTCACCTCGACGCCGCAGCGTTCGCAGATGATGCCCTTGTAGCGGACGCGCTTGTACTTGCCGCAGTAGCACTCCCAGTCCTTCGTCGGCCCGAAGATGCGCTCGCAAAAGAGACCGTCGCGCTCGGGCTTGAGCGTGCGGTAGTTGATCGTCTCCGGCTTCGTCACCTCGCCGGAGGACCAGTCGCGGATCTGCTTGCTGGAGGCAAGCCCGATGCGAATGGCGTCGAAATCGTTGATGTCGATCAAGTCTTGGTCCCCTCTATTCCTCGAGTTCCAGTTCGCCCTCGGCCACCGCGGGCGCTTCCGCTTCCGCTTCCGCTTCCGCTTCGTCTTCCTTCTCGTCGGCGACCTCGACGTCGCTCAGATCGCCGAGCTCCTCGTCGTTCGGAAGCGCCATCTCGCCGTCGATGTCGACGCGCTCCTGCCCTTCCTCGACCTCCTCGGCCGTGGGCTGCCGCGCCGCTGCGCGCAGGGAGCCCGGCGAGAGGTCGATGCCCAGCTCCTCCGCTGCACGCAGGAGCTCGTCGTCCTCCTCGCGTACCTCGACGGTCGTTCCCTCGTCGGAGAGGACGTTCACGTCGAGCGCGAGCGACTGCATCTCCTTGAGCAGCACCTTGAAGCTCTCGGGGATGGAGGGCTCTGCGATGTTCTCGCCCTTCACGATCGCCTCGTACGCCTTCACGCGCCCGACCGTGTCGTCGGACTTGATCGTGAGCATCTCCTGCAGCGTGTACGCGGCGCCATAGGCCTCGAGCGCCCACACCTCCATCTCGCCGAAGCGCTGTCCGCCGAACTGCGCCTTGCCGCCCAGCGGCTGCTGGGTGACGAGCGAGTACGGGCCGGTCGAGCGCGCGTGGATCTTGTCGTCGACCAGGTGGAGCAGCTTTAGGATGTACATGAAGCCGACCGTCACCTTCTGCTCGTACGGCGAGCCGGTCTTGCCGTTGAACAGCCGCACCTTCCCGGAGGCCTTCCGGCCGGCGGGTCGCGTCTGGTCGACGACGAACTTCACCGGCGAGTCCGGATTGTCGTTCGCCCACTTGACGAGCGCCTCGTCCACGTCCACCTCGGTCGCGCCGTCGAACACCGGCGTCGCAACGGGATGCGGGTTGTCCGCGCTGATCGGCTTCCCGGCGAACCCGTTCGAGCCCTCGTCGCCCGTCGCGAACACGCCGTGCGCCGCGGCCCAGCCGAGGTGCGTCTCGAGGATCTGGCCGATGTTCATGCGACTCGGGACGCCGAGCGGGTTGAGCACGACGTCGACGGGGCGGCCGTCCTCGAGGTATGGCATGTCCTCCTCGGGCACGATCTTCGAGATCACGCCCTTGTTGCCGTGGCGGCCCGCGAGCTTGTCGCCCTCCGCGATCTTGCGCTTCTTGGCCACGTAGACGCGGACGAGCTCGTTCACCCCCGGCGAGAGGTCGTCCCCCGCCTCGCGCGAGAACGTCTTTACGTCGATGACCTTGCCGCCTTCGCCGTGCGGGACCTTGAGCGAGGTGTCGCGAACTTCACGCGCCTTCTCCTTGAAGATCGCGCGGATCAGCTTCTCCTCCGCCGTCAGCTCGGTCTCGCCCTTGGGCGTGACCTTGCCGACGAGCAGGTCGCCCGAGCCGACCTCGGCGCCGATGCGAACCACGCCGCGGTCGTCGAGGTCCTTCAGGGACTCCTCCGAGCGGTTCGGGATGTCGCGCGTGATCTCCTCGTCGCCGAGCTTCGTGGAGCGCGCGTCGATCTCGTACTCGTGGATGTGGATGGAGGAC
>WNEY01014956.1_pt1 | contig 11885 bp, 15 predicted proteins | sample 5400531 | NCBI WGS metagenome assembly WNEY01 (sample SAMN13153338, study PRJNA577476) | soil metagenome | isolation source: 200 cm saprolite under Douglas fir tree site 1 | place: USA:California | collected 2015-04-18
TGACGCGATCGAGAACAATGTTCTCGCCGAAAGCTTTGGAGACTTCGCGGAACTCTATGTATGGTTTTTGGACATTTTCGGCCATTGTTTAGCTCTACAAGGTAAGTTTAGACGGCAAACGCTGTCAGGCCCTTCGCTTTTGTGCCTCCAACTCCTCAGGCGTATTCAGGTTGCGGAACATATCGGATTTAAATCCAGCGCTTTCCAGCTCACTTTGCTCAATCACTCTGGTGTGCACCATCTCGAATAGCAAGTCGATTTTATTTTGCCCAGCCCGCAAAGCGTTCTCTGCCGCGGCGGCGAATTCCTGCCGGTAAATGGCGCACAAAGGTTGGCTGCCGCGGTCACAACGCGGAACCACCACGATTGCGTCTGGTGCGCCCCGCGCCTGCTCGATCAAGTACTCCAAAAAGGCCCGCGAGAGGAATGGCATGTCCACTGCCAATATCAGGTTGATATCCGCCTGCGAAGCCCGCAACGCAGCATGTATGCCGCCAAGTGGCCCGCACTCTCGGAATACATCTTCCACCACGGGGGCAAATGGGGCAAACTTGTCGCGGCTTCCCACGATGCGCACGTCGGCACTCACTGAGCGGGCCAACTCTAGCGACCGCGCCAGCAGCGTGCGACCCTGGAACTCCACAAAAGCTTTGTCCGCTCCCATGCGCGTGCTCTTGCCGCCAGCCAGAATCGAGATGGTAACGTCAAGAGCAGGGCCCTTTTCCACTCTTCGATCATACACATGACGCTGCCAGGGAATAGACCTTCGGCATTCCTATCTTGCTGCCAAACAATACTTTCCACAGCGTAAGAGTGTGCAGGAACGCGCTTTGCTTTCCGGATTCCGCCATGAGCCGACACGAAAGTAACCTTCACAAGAACCTGAGTTCGGGAGATGATGAGCCTTCCGGCGCTCCCAAGGTCCGGAAGTAACCATCATGCCGCAAAAAATCATGGATGTTTTAATGCTCGGGCGGTGCTCTCACGAATTCTCCTGGCCTCGCCGGGGTTCTGACGGAGACTACTATCAAGTTTGTCTGTTGTGCGCTGCGGAGTACAAGTATGACTGGACGACCATGCGCCGCACCCAGCGGGTGGAGCATGGCAAGCCCGAACCCCCCGTACGGCGCTCACATACGCGGGAGAAGCGGCCGTCCTGGACGCCGCGTGCGCGCCGCCTGAAGCTGGACGTGGCGCTCCGGTACCGCGTCAATAACACCAGCACATGGTATGAAGGCACAATCGACAATCTTAGCCAAACCGGACTGCTGTTTCGCGGACCGCAGCAATTGCCTGTAAATGCTCTAATCGAGATGGTATTTGAGATGCCCGAAGAGATCTCGGGACAAAAGAACCGCAATGTGCTCTGCCAGGGTCGCGTGATCCGCTCCAAGGACACACAAGACAAGGAACCGCCACGTAAAGAGGCAGAACCAGGCATTGGCCTGCTGGCCGCGTCGATCGTCGACTACAAGTTCATTCACTAAGAAGATACGCTTCAAAGAGCCGGGGCCGAAGCGGCCCTACGGTCTCCCAAATCATAGGCAACCGTTTCAGGAATGGGCACGGCCTGCGACCGAGATTTCCTGTGCGAATCGGGTTTTGCGATTAAACTGTAGACGGGCGATATGGCTGCTATCCCAGATGAGTGTTAGAAAGCCCGTCATGAACAAAACATCCCCATTTTCCATGTTTCTTGCGGCAATCCTGGCCTTGAACCTGGGTTGCGGGCGTAAGCCGGATGACGCGAAGATTTCCAGCAACATACAAAGCAAATTCAGTCAGGACTCCGGACTATCTACGAAGCATCTGACTGCGGACGCGAGCAACGGAGTGGTGACGCTGGGCGGCTTCGTGGACAACGACGCGCAGCGCCAGGCCGCGTCCCGGCGGGCTGCAGAGGTCGATGGGGTGAAGGAAGTCGTGAACAACCTGCAAGTCGGCAGCGCCTCGAACCCGTCCGTATCTCACCCGCCACCCGAGGTGCAAGTAGCCGAAACCAAGCCCGCCCGATCGAAGTCAATGGAGAAGAAAGCCGCAGCGCGACGGCCCGATCACATCTATTCCATTCCGGATACGGCCACGGACAACGTCTCTGGCAATAACACGGTGGCCGAGAGTTCAGGAGCGCCGCCAACCAATCCGCGAGACGAGCCCCCAGCTAATGCGCTGCCCCAACCATCACCGGCGCCTGCGCTGCCACAGCCGCAGAAGATAACGGTTGAGCAAGGCACACAAATGTCTGTCCGGCTGATCGACAGCATTGACAGCGAAAAGAATCAGGTGGGGGACACTTTTCACGCCACCCTGAACGCACCACTTTCCGCGGATGGAGCCGAGGCTATCCCGGCAGGCACGGATATTACCGGACACATTGTCGACCTCAAGAGTGCCGGCAAGTTCGCTGGCCAGTCGCTGGTGGTGTTGCAGCTCGACAGCGTCATGGCCAACGGCAGGAGCTACAGCCTCCAGACTGATCAGTACAGGAAAGAAGGCAGTTCACGCGGCAAGAATACGGCGGAGAAGGTGGGGGGCGGAGCGATCATTGGCGGAATCATCGGAGCGATTGCTGGCGGGGGTAAAGGCGCAGCCATCGGCACTGCGGCCGGGGCGGGTGTCGGGGGCGCTGCTCAGGCTGCGGGCAAGAGCCAGCAGATCAAGCTGCCGTCGGAGACCGTTCTGAACTTTACCCTGCAGGCGCCCGTTACCGTGATCAAACCGCAGGACCCGAATAGCGGACGCCAAAAGCTTGGTGAATCAGAATAGAAGAAATTTTCTTTGCTCAGTTTCGGTTTTCGGAACACGCGAACCACTTCTTCGTGTCCATGCCGCTGGAGAATATTCTCTGGAAATCAGGACGTATCCTTAAGAAAAAGCTAGTGATGCTGTCGCCCATCGGGCCCGGTCTGTTCTGACTCCGTAACATCTCGCGATTTTTTGTTGAGACGGAACGAATCTGCGCTAAAACCCCCGCACTGATTTCGTGCACCCCTGCACCTTCACTGTGCGGACTCAGTCGTGTATTTTCCGCGCCATTGCAGTCCCTGGCGATAACTCAACTCAGATGGGGAGGAGCCATGCTCCGCTCAACAGGCAGTGCACGCTCCAACCAGGGAGGCAATACCCCTTTCTTTCCGATTGTGTTTCCGGGATATCGGTCCCCGGGCTTTTCAACCAAGGCTCCGAAGTGGGGGGCCAGTGCAAACCACAAGTGACCACCCGTTACAAGGAGGAGTCGTGATCAAGACAGGTAGATTCGCGTCATTACTAACTTTAGCAGTGCTATTGCCCGCCGGAATGGCACTTGCTCAGACCGACCCTGGAGTCCAGAGCGGTAACCGCGGCACAGGCGCGGCACTCTCTTCGGTGTTGTCGAATAGCCCTTCTGGGATACTCTCCTTTTTCACCGACGGCCAGAATCGATTCCAGGATGTGGAGTCCGTTTCCAACAGCCCGACGGGCAACAACGGCCTGGGACCGCGGTTTAACTCGAACAGCTGCAGTTCATGTCACACACAACCTGCAATCGGCGGGACCGGTGCTGCCGTGAATCCCCAGTTCAGTTTCACCAGCAACGGGGTCGCGCCCAGAGACACCACGCCGTATTTCATCACAGCCAACGGCCCAACCCGGGAAGCCCGGTTCCCGTTCTTCTTTAACAGCAACGGCACAGTCAATTACAACGCTCCCAATGGCGGAGTGGAAGACCTGTTCACCGTTTCGGGGCGCTCCGATGCCGGCACGTGCAGTCTGCCGCAGCCCAGTTTTAATACTGCACAGGCGACCAACAACATCATCTTCCGCATTCCCACACCAACCTTTGGGTCGGGACTGATTGAGAACCTTGACGACTCGACCCTGCTGAACAATCAGGTAACCAATAACAACAATTACTTTGGCATTTCCGGGTCTTTCAACCGCAACGGCAATGATGGCACGATCACACGCTTTGGCTGGAAGGCACAGAATAAATCTCTGCACATCTTTTCCGGCGAGGCTTACAACGTGGAAATGGGTATCAACAGTGTAGTGTTCCCGCAGGAGCGCCCGTTGCCTGGGGAGGACCAACTCCAACTCGGGCTGCCGTCGAATTGCTTGAACCTGGGATTGGCCGGCTATCCGGAAGATACGTCCAACCCCGCCGCGACGCCGAATGCAGCGGTGCTGGATGACGTCTCGGCATTTGCCAACTTCATGCGCGCGCTGGCTCCGCCCCCACCGGGTGGAGTGGTGCTGAATGGACAACAGGTCTCTTCGAGTACGATTTCCGCCGGCAGTTCCCTGTTTAGTTCGATCGGCTGCGCGAACTGCCACAATCCCACGCCTGGCACGACGCAGGCATCTAACTTCACCTCATCGTTGAGCAGGGTTGCGGTGAATGCGTTTTCCGATATTGAAATCCATCACATGGGTACGGGCTTGGCGGATAATGTCTCGCAGGGCGGCGCGGGCGGCGACCAGTTCCGCACGGCTCCCTTGTGGGGCCTGGGACAGCGCATCTTCCTGCTACACGATGGCCGCACTACGAACCTGCTGACGGCGATCGACGCTCACGAGGGCAATGGCAGCGAAGCCAGTGCCGTCGAGGGAAACTTCGACAACCTCACAACCACCCAGCAGCAGCAGATATTAGATTTTCTGCGCTCGCTGTAATCGCTCTAGGGCACGTTCTGGCGAGACATCTTTGGTGTCTCGCCAGCTTTTCAAAGTTAAAAAGCCATACGGGCCAATTTAGCGGGCTACGGGGCGACAATTGCCCGGGTTCGAAGGACGAATATGCACTCTCGACTGTTGTGTATTTCGATCGCTCTTGGCTTGTCAGTAACGCTGCCGGCCTTGGGCCAAAGCGCCCAACCGCGGAACTCCCCAAAGAACGGGGGCGACTTTTCCAACAACCTGCAGCCCGGGAACAAGGTGCCGACCGGAGTCATCCTGGTAAAGGGCGCCTGGTCAAGCGCGAGTGATTCCGTGACCCCGGTGCCCGAAGGCGGGAACCTGACCAACCGTGTTTTTACTAACCAGTATTTTGGAATGACCTATGCTTTACCGCCGGATTGGGAAGAGAAATACAAAGGGCCACCTCCTTCGGACGGTGGTCGCTATGTGCTGGGACAAATCCGCCCTGCGGACACGTTCAAAGGACCTGCTCGCGGGACTATCTTGATCACTGCTCAGGATATGTTCTTTACGCCGCTGCCGGCGACGAACGCGCTGGAACTCATCAAGTATTCCAAGGACAAGTTGCAGGCCGACTACAAAGTGGAAATGCCACCTACTTCGACCAAGATCGCTGAACGCCCATTTACTTTCTTTGCGTATTGGTCTCCAATCGCTCAGTTGCATTGGTACGTCGCGGCAACCGAAATCCGCTGTCACGCCGTGGAATTCGTGTTAACCAGCCGCGATACCAAGCTACTGGAGAGCCTGCTCCTGGATATGAACAAGATGAAGCTGCCGGCGGAAGCCAGTCCCACAGCAGGAACGGGCGGAGGCGATGTGCCTGTATGCATCAAGGACTATGCAAAGGAGGAAAACATAGTGGAGCGGGTTGACCCGATATTTGCCGAGCACAGGTTCAACCCGGTTCCGGTACGGATCATCATCGATAAAGAAGGCAAGGTAAAACACATTCATTTTCTCAGCGCATTTCCCGATCAGGCCAAGGCCATTACCGACGCGATGGGACAATGGAAGTTCAAGCGGCATCTGCGGGACGGGCATCCGGTCGAAGTGGAAACTGGCATCATGTTTGGGCGCGCAACCTATTCGACGGCACACCGATCAGGAGACAGTGCGACTGAATGATGCATGGAAGTTTTTCCAGAAAGGGTTTCGCGCGGAAAGGCGCGGGGCTTGCGCACTCGTCTTATTTCTGATTTTCGCCATCATGAATCGTTTCGTCGTACACTCTGGAAGCGCGGTGATCTTTTCCCCATGCCTCCAATCACGGCATTGTTGCACACCATGAATGATGCCCTGCGACTGGGGCGGGCTCTCGAAACTCTTCTTCCGTGCGCCGAAATCCTGATTGTGGATCACCACTCCGCCGACGCTACTCGACGTATCGCGCGCGAATACGGAGCTCGAATTGTGGCTGAAGAAGGCAACCCAGTTGTCAGCGAGTATCTTGATGTCGCCCGTTACGACTGGATTTTCTGCATGGAGCCGGGGGAATCGATTAGCGAGGGGTTGCAGGCAAGCCTGTTCGAGTGGGCTGCGTTGCCCAGCTATGACATTGTGGGGGGCATTGCCGGGGGTCGAGCTTTTTCAGTTTGCGTGCGCGAGCAGGTCCGGAAAAGCTGGGTGGATTTGCCCATCCCAGAAACCCGCCTTATCCCCCGTGGCTGGACTCGATGGCGCGGACGGTTGCCCGCGCCTGAGCCGTCCGCCATAGCTATGGAAGGCGAGTTGTTGCGTTTCGTCCTGCCTTAAACTCAAGAAGCAGGAATATTTACGTTCTCACGAGGTAGCGCGCGCAACCGCGCTCGCGCCTTTGGAAGAACGTGAAAAGACTCAGTGGACCTAATCTACGCATCGGCGATTTTTCTCTTCGGGCTGGCCTTCGGCAGCTTTCTGAATGTGTGTATCTACCGTCTGCCCCTGGGTTTGTCCGTGGTAACACCGCGTTCGGCGTGCCCCGGCTGCAAGCGCCCGATTGCTTTTTATGACAACCTGCCGGTTGTTAGTTGGCTGCTGCTTCTTGGCCGTTGCCGCAATTGCCAATCCAGAATTTCACCGCGCTATCTACTCGTCGAGCTATTGACCGCAGCTCTTTTCTTGGCCTGCTACATCTCCTTTGGAGTCACGCTGGCCACTCTGAAATACTGCGTCTTTGGATTTCTATTGCTCGGTCTGATTTTCACTGACGCAGAGACCAAGTTGCTGCCTGACAAGCTGACGCTTCCCGGCCTCGGCCTGGGGTTGGTGTTCAGTTTGCTGGTTCCAGTGCGCGATGTGGCTTCGCAGTTTCTGCCGGCGATGGTGAACCTGCCCTTCTCCGGCGACCTAGCCGCTCGATTGTTCTCCCTGCTCGATTCCCTGCTGGGTGCGGCGTTGGGCGCTTCGTTCATTTATGGCGCGGGAGCGGTCTACCTGCGCTGGCGCGGCGCGCAAGGTATGGGTTTCGGCGACGTGAAGCTGATGGCCATGGTAGGCGCCTTTCTTGGCATGAAGCTGACGATTCTTACCATTTTTGCGGCTTCGCTGGCGGGGTCCTTGTTCGGCCTGACTACCGTGCTCGTGGTCTGGATCAAGCGCACCCACCGCTTCTCGCGCCGGTTAGCCAATCTGGAGGCAGCGCGCCGCCGGGGATGGCAATCCGCGCAAATGGTCTACCGCCATTATCAGATGCCCTTTGGCGTTTTTCTGGGCAGCATGGCTCTGCTGGCGCTGTTTGTGGGCAACCAGTTCTTGAGTTGGTATGGGAGGCTGTGGTGGTAAAGTTGTTCGCCAATCCGCTGCTTCTCCGTGCCGTGGTTGCGTTCTTCGCGGCGGGCGGCGCCTTTGTATTTGCAATTTGGCTGATGCGAGCCTTACGCCGAAATATTGCCGCCGAGGCCGATCTCGATTCCGCGGCCGCACCCACGATCGAGACGCTTCCGCTCCATCTCTACAACACCGTCATCCAGCAATTAAAGCAGCAGAAACACGAGTTGCAGTTGCAGAACCAGGCGGAGCAACGGCGGTCCCGCATCACGGAAAACTTCAGCCAGGCGGTGCTTTCAAATCTATCGTCCGGCGTCCTCGTGTTTGGCCCCAATGGGCTGGTAAAACAAGCCAATCCCGCCGCTAAACAAATTCTTGGTTTCCATTCCCCCTCTGGTATGAGCGCAGATGACATTTTCCGTAACGCAACAGTTTGCTCCCCGGGACCTTTGGCGACCGGCTCCTCTGGAGCGCGAGATGCGCGTGGAAAGCTCAGCGAAGAAATCCAAGCCGTGCTCCGTGAGGGGAGCAAATGCAGGCAGATTGAAGCGGATTACGTCACTCCCGCGGGTGTGAGACTTCGTGTCGCGGTGACGGTTTCGCCGGTGCCTGCCAGTGATGGCAGCCTGTTGGGGGCCGCATGCCTGATCACCGATCGCAGCGAAGTTGAACGGATCCTCGGTCAGCAACAGTTGCAGGGGGAAATTTCAGCGGAGATGGCGCTGGATCTGCGCACCTCTCTGACCACCATCTCCGGATACGCGCAGCAGTTGGCGCGAAACCGCGATCCTGAACTGGCTCCGCAACTGGCCGCCGACATCGCCGCGGAGGCCGCCCGACTCGATCGCCACATCGGAGGATTTCTGGCGGCAAAAACCACCGCCGGCGGCACCCAAACCCGTGTTCAAGCGGTGGGCCGCAATATTTGAAGATCGACAGTGAATTTGAAGAGGAATAACCTATGAAACGCATAATGAACATCGGTCTGGGATTCGTATTCGGGTTGTCTACACTCTTTCTGACCTCTACCGCAGGAGCACAGACGGCATCGCAATCGAAAGATCAATCATCGCTCGCCGACTATGCCCGCAGAGTCCGTAAGGACACGGGCGCTCCGAAGACCAAGCCCAAGGTTTTTGACAACGACAATCTTCCGATGAACGACAAGCTTTCGGTCGTCGGCCAGCAGCCAGTCACAAGCGCCGAGGGTACGGCTCCGGCGCAGGGCAGCGAAAAACCGTCTGCTCCCGCTGACAGCAGCGCGGCAGGCAACAGCAAAGCGGCAACCGACAACAAGACTGCCACCGCTGCCAAGCCGGCGGGTTCCCCTGAAGAAGAACAGGCCAAGAAACAAGCCGAGTGGAAGAGTTGGCAGGATAAGCTGACCGCGCAAAGGGATAAGATCAGCTTGGCCAGCCGCGAACTCGACGTGACCCAGCGTGAGTACCAGCTTCGCGCCGCGGCAATGTACGCAGACGCCGGCAACCGCTTGCGCAACTCGGCCCCATGGGATAAAGAAGAAACGAATTATAAACAGCAGATCGCCGAGAAACAGAAGGCTCTCGACGATGCCAAGCAGAAACTGGAAGACATGAAGGAAGAAGCGCATAAGGCGGACGTTCCTTCCTCCATCACCGAGTAATAATCGATTTACAACGAACCTGCAAACAGTCCTTGCATGTAATGCGAAATACTGGGAAAAAGCGCCGGCTTACGGTCCGGCGCCTGCTTTTAGATATGCGGCAAACATGAGTTCAGTTTTTGGTGCAAGGGTCGTGCAGCCGCAGAAGCTGCTTCCGGTGATGCATCCCATGCACCAGATGAAACTTTCTCCATTGCTTAGCGGTCAGCGGACCGAGAATCGGGTGATCCAGCAGGGGGATGCCGCGGCCGAAGAGAGTTTCGCACTGCGTGATGATCGCATCCATCGCCGCGATCTGGGCTCCCACTTCATTGCGCACTATCTCTGGCGCCAACCCTCGGGGCTCGGCTACGCGCGGCGCTTTGCGTCCCGCCGGCAAGTAGCCAAATCCCACAACTACCAGAGTGCGCGAGCGCTGCCTCAGGGAAGCCCGAGTTGCCATGGGCGTGCCGGCTTGCAGCACTTTCTCGAAACCCTTGATCGTTCCCGTATAGGTCAGGTACAGGTGCTCCAGCACCTCCGCCGCGCACCACTTTCCCGGCGGACGCCAGCTCATCTGTTCATCCGACATGCCTTCGACGGCGGACTCGATGGCACGCAACAATTTTTGCAGCCGGGTATCCATCGCAGTACTCTCGCGTTTCTGTGCGCTTCAGGTAGAATGTTGCGCGACATCAAAACACCCTATTTATAACAGGAAGGCTGCCATGAAAATGCGGGACTCCGTGCCGTCAGAGACCGCTGTCGTTCCAGAACTGCCTGACAGGGCGCGACGCCTTGTTTTCTGCCGTGGGCGACTTCTCATGGCGACCTTCGTAGCGGCCCTGCTTATTTCTCTCGCGCTGCTTGGGGCTTGCGATGCCAAGACCGCCAAGCCGTCGCAAGCCAAGCCGGAAGCGAAGGCTCCGGAATTGCTCACGGGCCGAGCGGCCTTTCAGAAGGTCTTTATCGCCGCTCGCAACTACGCCGCCGATGTGAGGCCGTTCCGCATCGAATCTACTCCCTCAACCGACAGCAATGGGCACGACGGCAAGTCGGCAATCTGGCGGGCGAGTTTCGCCTCCGCCGCACAACACGGGGTGAAACCCTTCATCTGGTCCGGCACCGACGCCTCTGACGCGCCTTCACGCGGCGTTTCGCCAGGCAACGAAGACACCTACAATCCCAGCAACGCTTCTACCCAGATTTTTGATGTGGCCTTCCTCAAGGTGGACTCCGACCAGGCCTTTACCGAAGCCCAAAAACATGGCGGCGATAAAGTACTGGAAAAGGATGCCACGACGCCGGTGCTTTATATTTGCGACTGGAACCACAACACCAACGAGCTAACCTGGCACGTGATTTATGGCGGTTCTCGCGAAGCTGCGAAGCTGACGGTCGCTATTAACGCCTCGACCGGCGCATTTACCCGAGTGGAGAAATAGGCTTGTGTGGTCTTGAGTGCTCGCAGTGGCCAGGGAAGAAAGAACGAAACTACCTGCGGATTTCATGCTTGCCGTTCCGCCTTCTTCATTTGCTCATCGATGGAGGCGAAGAAACGACCCAGGGCATCGGCGGACGCGATCGCGCCTTTCAGCGCCTGGCGTTCGCCAAAAGAGACGATATCCGCGACCGAATATTGCCTCCGCAGACGATCGGCGGCACACTGCGCGCTCAGCAGTTCTACTTTGGCGGCTCGGAGATCGGAGATCAGGCGTGCGATTCCCGCCTTCCTGCCGGATTCATCGTTGAACATCCACAACCCCTCAGTTCCGACGGCTAGCCGCAGTGCGTCTGCCGGACCAGTTTCGATTGGGGAGGGCTGTGGACCCTGTTGGCTCCGGCAGAGCCCGGGGACGAACGCTAGTGTTCATAAATTGTACGACGTTAGTTAAACACAGTCAAAGTCAACGCAGTCGGGCCCCAGCAGTAGTTATTTCGCGGTGTGGAGGCGAGCCGTTGCCCAGACAAGCGGATCCTCAACTTGAACAACGCATCCTGGACGCCGCCTGCCGGCTGTGGTCCAGGGGCGGCGAAAAGGCGCTCACCATGCGGGGCGTCGCCAAGGCAGCCGGCACCACCACTCCCACCGTCTACGAGCGTTATCACGACCGCGACGATATCCTCCGGGCGCTGCGCATCCAAACTCGCGTCGAACTCTTCTCCGCGCTCACGCGCACCCGCTCCCTAACCCAGGCCTGCCAGCGCTATCTCGAGTATGCCCTGGAGCATCCCCACGCTTACGAAGTGCTGTTCGACGGATTCGCCCAGCCTCCATCCCTGTACGAGCCCTGGCCCTCTTTCAACCTCATGCGAATGCGTCTGGCGGAGCGCCTGGGAGGCGGTCCGCGCAAACACACTCGTCTTATGCTTTCGCTGTGGTCCCTGATGCATGGCACAGCCATGCTGATGATTCGGGGAGGCGTTTCCGGAATACTGCGCACACAAATGATTTATGCATGTCTGGACGCGCTTGAAGCAATCGTTGGCGAGGCCGCCCGTCCGAAGGGCAAACCATCTTCCCGCCCGCGATGGCCCTCGGGCCTTATTCTGGGAGAAGCGGCTCACAGCAAGGTAACTTCAAGAGAAGGCAATCCCGAAGCGAAATCTTCGAAACGAGGCGGGCGATCGAGGCAAAGAACCGCTCCCCAGATGCGGGTTACCCGTCCCATCGAATGATTCCGGCGGCTTCGACTAATGCAGTTGTTTCGGGCCGGTTGTCTCTGCTTTCAGCCGATCAATGGCCTTCTGTGCCTCGGATGCTTGCGCTCCGTGCGGCAGAATCTTCAAATAGCTCTCGTACTCAGCGCGGGCATCGTCTAATATTCCAAGTTTTTCC
>WNEY01003441.1_pt1 | contig 11882 bp, 8 predicted proteins | sample 5400531 | NCBI WGS metagenome assembly WNEY01 (sample SAMN13153338, study PRJNA577476) | soil metagenome | isolation source: 200 cm saprolite under Douglas fir tree site 1 | place: USA:California | collected 2015-04-18
TACACGTCCTTGCCGGCGGCGACGGCCTCGAGCGTCATCGTCTTGTGCCAGTGATCGGGAGCGCCGATGAGGACCGCGTGGACGTCCTTGTCGTCGAGCATGCGGCGGTAGTCGAGGACCTTCGCCGCCTTCCCGCCCGCGATCTCTACCGCCTCCAGCATTCGCGGCTCGTAGACGTCGGAGACCGCGACCATCTCCTGGCCCGGCAGCGGCCTGAGCTTCTTCATGAGGTCGCGCGCGCGGCCGCCGGTGCCGATCACGCCGATGCGGAGGCGGTCGTTCGCCCCGAGGGCGGAGGCCGGCGACGGGCGCCACCCGGCCAGGAGCGCCGTGGTGGCACCGAGGGAGGCTCCGAGGAACCGGCGCCTACCGGAAGGATCGCTCTTGTCGGTCATGCTCTTGCTCCTTCAAGCGGCTGGATCCGGGGAATGGCCAGGCAGGTGACGAAGAAGATGGAGCGCCAGCTCGTGAAAGACAAGACCAGCGCAATCAGCGGCGGCGCCCCCACCATTTACCATATGATGCTCGCATCGGGCAAACAGGATTCCCTTGAGCCAGGGGGCCCGATATCGGTCGGACCTCGATCGCCGCTGCTCGGAGCCTTCCTGGAGCACCTCGGCCGCGCCATCTATACCGGCGTGTACGAGCCGGGCTCGCGGCTCGTGGACTGCCGCGACCTCATCCCGACGCGCGTGCTGGCCGCCGAGACGCTGACGGGTGCGGACCTCAAGGCTTCGAACAGCTTCGAGCGGCCCACCCTGGTCGCGCCCCGCGCCCTCGAGGCGCCGGCGCCGGCGTCCACCATGACCTTCAAGCTGCCGGCGCGCTCCTACAGCGTCGTGCACCTCGCCACGTCGTGAGGGCGGAAGACTGCGATTAGGTGCCCGCGAGCGTCAGCACGACGACCGAGCGCGGCGGAAGCTGAGCCTTGAGGGAGGAGCCCTGAAGCGTCGCCCCGGTAAAGGCGGCCGGCTGGACGCGGTTCGGCGCATCGAACGTGTTGTGCGTGTCCATGGCGGGGGCCGTCAGGATACGACCCGAGACGGACGTGAACTTCTGCCCCTCGATGACGATGCGGGCCTCCACGGCCGCCGCCGCCTTGGGATCGAGGTTCACCAGGCTCACGTGCACACGGCCCTGGGCGTCGCGTGAAGCGGAAGCGCTCACCGCGGGAAGGGACTCACCACCGAGAGTGGAGTTGTCCGTCTGGACGTCGACCGGCAGAAACGTCGCATCGTGATGCACCTGGTACATGTCGAAGACGTGGTAGGTCGGCGTGAGCAGCATCTTGTCGCCTTCCGTCAGGATCAGCGCCTGCAAGACGTTGACGAGCTGCGCGATGTTGGCCATCTTCACGCGTTTGGCGTGGCGATGGAAGATGTTGAACGTGGCGCCGGCGACGACGGCATCGCGAATCGTATTCTGCTGATAGAGAAACGCAGGGTTCGTGCCCGGCTCCGCCTTGTACCAGGTGCCCCATTCATCGACGTACAAGCCCACGCGGCCGGTCGGGTCATGCTTGTCCATGATCTTCTCGGCGTCGGCCAGGAGCCCGCCGATCTTCAGGGCGTCTCGCAGCACCGCATACCAGTCGCTTTCAGGGAAGCCGGTGGCGGGAAGCTTGTCCTGCCAGGTGTTGCCGAGCGTGTAGTAGTGCATCGAGATACCCTGCACACCTTCCTTGACGCGCTCCCCGAGGACATCGAGCCAGTGCAGCTCCGTGCCTCCCGGCCCCGCGGCGATGCGCTGCAGGCGATTGCCGGACCAGTCGCGCGCGTAGACGCTGAAACGGCGGTAGAGGTCGGAGTAATACTCCGGCGTCATGCGGCCGCCGCAACCCCAGTTCTCGTTGCCGATGCCGAGGAAGGGAACCTTCCAGGGCTGCGGGTGGCCGTTGGACTGGCGGAGCTGGGCCAGGTCGCTGTCGCCTCCGAAGGTCATGTACTCGATCCAGTCCGCCATCTCCTGGGGAGATCCGCTGCCGACGTTGGCGGCAACGTAGGGATCGGCGCCGATCAGCCCGCCGAAGTCGAGAAACTCGTGGGTGCCGAAGCTGTTGTCCTCCACGACCCCGCCCCAATGAATGTTGACTCGCCGGGGCCGCTGTTCCGCCGCGCCGACGCCGTCCCGCCAGTGGTATTGATCGGCAAAGCAGCCACCCGGCCAGCGCAGGTTGGGGATCTTGATCTTGCGAAGGGCTTCGATGACGTCGCTACGAATGCCGCGGGTGTTCGGGATCGACGATTTGGGGCCGACCCACAACCCGTCATAGATGCAGCGGCCGAGATGCTCGGCAAAGTGCCCGTAGATGTGCCGGCTGATCTGCGGGCCGGGCTCGCCGGCGCGGATCGTCAGGGTGGCGTGCTTTGCTTCCTGCGCGAGCACGACATCCGTCCCGGTGTGCAAGAGCAACACGCCAAACAGGGAAGCCGATGGCGCAAGAACCCTTCGCTTCATGGCCCGGACTCCTATCTCCTTTTCTCGATCACGCGGCTTTTTCGTTACACGAGCTACCGGCGGATGCCGAACTTCAGGACCGTCTTCGACCGGTATTCCTGGCCGGGGCGCAGGACGGTCGAGGGGAAGCGGGGATGGTTGGGGGAGTCGGGGAAGTGCTGGGTCTCCAGGCAGAAACCGTACCGTTTCCCGTACACGTGGCCGGCCTTGCCCGTGATGCTGCCGTCGAGGAAGTTCCCCGAATAGAACTGGACCCCCGGCTCGGTCGTCGCGATGTCCAGCGTGCGCCCGGTCGTCGGCTCGAAGATGCGCATGGCCGGCGCCCCGCCCTGGCCGCGGCGGTTCAGCACGAAGTTGTGGTCGTAGCCGCCGCCGTTACGAAGCTGCTCGTCGTCCGCCCCGATGCGCGCCCCGATGGCGGCCGGCTTCCGGAAGTCGAACGGCGTTCCCGCCACCGTGGCCAGAACACCGGTCGGGATCAGCGTCTTGTCAACGGGGGTGAATCGGTCCGCATCGATCATGAGCTCGTGCCCCAGGACGTCGCGCTTCCCGTCCCCGGCCAGGTTGAAATAGGAGTGCTGGGTGAGGTTCACCACGGTGGGCTTGTCGGTGGTGGCGAAGTACTCGAAGCCGATCTCGTCGTGGTCGGTCAACGTATAGGTGACGCGCACCGCGAGGTTTCCCGGGTATCCCTCCTCGCCGTCGGGGCTCGTGCGGGTGAGGACGAGACCGGCGGTGCCGGGCCGCTCGAAGGGCTCCGCCTTCCAGACCCGCTTGTCGAAGCCGCGAACGCCCCCGTGCAGGTGGTTGGGGCCGTTGTTGGTGGCGAGGGTGTAGGTACGGCCATCGAGCGTGAAGCGCCCTCCCGCGATGCGGTTGCCGTAGCGGCCGACGAGCGCTCCGAAGAAGGAGGGCTTGGCCAGATAGCCGGCCAGATCGTCGTGGCCCAGCACCACGTCGTCCCGCCGCCCGTCGCGATCGGGCACGCGCAGGGAGACGATGATGCCGCCGTAGCTGATGGCGCGCAGCTCGATGCCGTGAGCATTCGTCAGGGTGAACGACTCCACCGCCTCGCCGTCCGGCGTCTGGCCGAACGGGGCCCGAGTCACGGCCGGGCTCTTGCCGGAGGCGGCGGCGGCGGATCCGACCGCGCGATCGGGAACGGTCGTGGTCAGCAACAACAGCGGAAGGAACGAGGAAACGGCAGGGCGCACTCGCTTCATCGGCTCACTCCTGTAGCGGAACGTTTCGACGCTTCCGCGCTTCGTTGTAGTATTGGTACTATCATATGCCACGAATCGGCTCCGTCCGGCTCGCCGAAGGCGGCTACCCGCGCGGCGGCCTGCACGGTCAGATCGTCCACAGCATCGGGCGCCGGATCTTGCGCGGCGAGATCCAGCCGGGCGAGGTGGTGCCGCTCGACTCGGGACTGCCCGCCAGCCGGACCGTGCAACGCGAAGCGATCAAGGTGCTGGCCGCGAAGGGACTCGTCGAGTCCCGGCCGAAGACCGGAACGCGCGTGCGACCGCGCCAGTCCTGGAACCTGCTCGACCCTGACGTGCTCGCCTGGCAGCGAGAGGGCGCGCCGCCCGCGGCGTTCCTCCGCAAGCTGACCGAGGTGCGCGGCGTCGTCGAGCCCGCGGCGGCGGAGCTGGCGGGCGAGAGGGCGAGCGGGCGCGAGCGGGCCGCCATCGAAGAGGCCTATCGCGACATGGCGTCGGCGCTGGCCGGGCGCGAGGCCGACTACGACGCTTTCGACCTTGCCGACATGCGCTTTCATCGGGCCATCCTGCAGGCCTGTCACAACGACCTGCTCGAGCAGATGAGCGGGGTGGTGTTCAGGGCGTTGCTGATCAGCTTCAGGGCCACGAGCCGGCTGCCCGGCAGCGCCAAGGCGTCGCTGCCCAAGCACCGCGCGATCCTCGACGCCATCCGCAGCCGGGACGCGAGAGGCGCCGCCCGGGCGATGCAGCGGCTCGTGCAAGGCACGGCGCGCGAGATCGAGGCATTTTCCAGGCGCGAGGCCGGCCGCCGCCAGCGGCGGCGGTCATCGACGCGCGCGTAGAGCGAGGGCCCGATGAGCACCACCCAAGCCGTGTTGGCGGCGCTGAACCTTCCCGGGCGCGATGCGTACGAGCTGCCCACGTCGAGCAAGCGCTTCGGAGACGGTGGGCAGTACCGCGTCGAGATCCCGTCCGTGGAAGGACCGCGCGCCCTGGAGGCCGTCCTCGAAGCCGCGGCGGCGCTGCACGTCCCGATCCACCGCATCAGTCAGGGAAGCGGGATCATGCTCCAGACGGACGAGGAGATCGAGCGCATGGTTGCGCTCGGCCGCGGACGGGGCGTGGAAGTGTGTCTCTTCGTCGGACCGCGCGCGAACTGGGACACCGGCGTGCAGGCGGCGAGTGGCTCCGGCCGCGTCCTGGGGGCCTCGTTGCGTGGAGCCGACCAGCTCGTCTACGGCATAGAGGACGTCCGGCACGCATGCCGCCTGGGCATTCGCTCGGTGCTGGTCGCCGACGTGGGCCAGCTCATGATCCTGGGAAAAATGAAGACGGCCGGCGACCTCCCGGCCGACCTCGTGCTGAAGATCTCGGTGACGCTCGCGGCGGCCAACCCGGCGACCGCCCGCGTGCTCGAAGACCTCGGGGCCACGTCGATCAACCTGCCGGTCGACTTGTCCTTGCCCCAGATCGCCGCCGTGCGGCAGGCGATCGATGCCGCGATCGACTTCTACGTGGAGAGCCCGGACGACTTCGGGGGATGCGTGCGCCACTACGAGATCCCCGAGCTGGTCCGGGTGGGCGCCCCCATCTACCTCAAGTTCGGGCTGCGGAACGCGCCCGGGATCTACCCGAGCGGCGAGCACCTGCAGGCGACGGTGCTGGCACTCTCGCGCGAGCGCGTCCGCCGCGCCGCCCTCGGGCTCGGCATCCTGCGCCGCTACTCGCCGGAGGCGGTGGCTTCGCCGGTGGTGGCGGAAGGCGGACGGCGTTGAAGATCACGAGCTTGCGCACGACCGTCGTGGGGGCTCCCTGGCGCGAGCTGGTGTTTCTCGAGCTGATGACCGACAACGACCTGACGGGGACGGCCGAGGTCCGCATGGTCAACAAGACGGACACGCTGCTCGCGTGCATCGGCGAGCTGGCGCCCCGCTACGTGATCGGCTCCGATCCCTTCGACGTGGAGCGCCTGGCCTGGAACGTCCAGCGCGCGGAGTACGGGCGGGCCGGTGAGGTCACGCAATCGGCGCTGGCGGCCTTCGACGTGGCCTGCTGGGACCTCATGGGACAGGCCCTCGGCGTACCGGTGTGGAAGCTCCTGGGCGGGCGCTTCCGCGAGCGCGTGCCCGCGTACGCGAACGGCTGGTACACGTCCAAGCGCGATCCGCTCGCGATCGCGCGCCTCGCGGAGGACGTGGTGAAGCGCGGCTACCGGGCCCTCAAGCTGGACCCCTTCGGAGCCGCCAGCGCCGAGCTCCCGGCGCCCGATCGTCGTTCCGCCGTGGAGATCGTGACCGCCGTCCGCCAGGCCGTGGGCCCCGACGTCCAGATCATGGTCGAGATGCACGGGCGCTTCACGCCCGCGACGGCGGCGGCGGTGGCGGCGTGTCTGGAGCCTTCCGAGCCCGAATGGCTCGAAGAGCCGGTGCCGCCGGAAAACGCGGCCGCGCTGCGCCGCGTGCGCGAGGCCACCCGGCTCTCGATCGCCACCGGCGAGCGCGCCCACACCATGGCCGACATCCGCGAGTTCATCGAGGGCGGGTGCGTCGACATCGTGCAGGTGGACCTGACGCACTTCGGCGGCTTCCTCGCGATGAAGCGTCTCGCCGGATGGGCCGACGCCTATTACCTGCTGATGGCGCCGCACAACGTCTGCGGCCCCGTGGGCACGATGGCGAACGTCCACCTCGCCGTCGCGACGTCGAACTACAAGGTCCTGGAGCACTTCAACGACTTCGCGGACCCCTGGGTTCAAGAGCTGGTCGATCACCCTCCGAGCGTCGACCGTGCCGACGGGTGCTTCGCGGTTCCGGAGCGGCCCGGTCTCGGGCTGAGCCTGAAGCACGACGTCTGTGCCGCCCACCCGCGTACCGGCGCCCGCATCCGGCTGTTCGAGGCGGGATGGGAGCGCCGCGGCGCGGGCACGGTGAAGACGTAGCACCCAGGGAGACGAGCACCGTTCGCGTCGTCATCGCGCGTCCTCCGCAGAGTCCAACGCTGCGGAAGCTGCTGAAGACGGCGGCTTGTCCCCGGCAGGGTCGAGCGGCGTGACCGGGTCGATGAAGAGCCAGCAGAGCGCCGCGAGGAAGTAGGCGCCCGCGGAGATGTCGAAGGCGACGGCCCAGTTCCGGTTGGTCATCTTCAGGATGTGACCGATGGCGGTCGGCGCCAGCGCGCCGCCGAGGTTGCCCATCATGTTCATGGCGCCGGAGTAGGTGCCGGCGAACTTGCCTCCGACGTCCATGCACGCGCTCCACGAGCAGGGCATCGACATGTCGCCGAAGAGCCCGGCGAGTCCCATCGCGGTCATGATCAGGATCGGATCCTGGAGGTGGGCCGGGAGGAGGAAGACGGCGCCCGCGAGCGCGAATCCCGTGAACGCCAGGATCCGTCGCGCGCGGGCCATGGTCCCGGCCGCCCGCGCGAGTCGAGCGGCCAGGAACCCCGAGATGAGGTTGCCGAATCCGCCGCCGAAGAGCGGAACCCCCGCCAGGAGCGCGAGAGCGTACTTGCCCGTCGTCGAGCCGTACGTGTTCTTGAGAAAAGTGGGCAGCCACGTGACGTAGAAGTACCAGCAGTAGCTGAAGAAGAAGTACTGCGCCCACAGGAGCCAGGTCGTCCTCGAAGCGAGGAACGCGCTCCAGGGCACGGCATCGTGGCGCGCCAGCGGCGGGTTCCCGGCGAGGAGCGCACGCTCCGCCTCGTTGACGCGGGGGTGATCGCGGGGGTCGTCCCGGAACCAGCGGAAGAAGAGGACCGCCCAGACGACGCCCACGGCGCCGAAGACCGCGAAGGCATTCCTCCACGACATGCGGGTGAGAACGAGCGCGACGAGGACCGGGGTCACGGCGCCGCCCCAGCGGGCGCAGAGCCAGAGGATGCCCTGCGCGCGCGCCTTCTCCTCCGGCCGAAGCCAGGTCGTGAACGCCCGCGTGAGGTTGGGGAAGCAGCCGGCCTCGCCCATGCCGAACAGGAAGCGGGTGACGACGAGCGAGGTCACGCTCCGCACCCATCCGGTGGCCGCGGTGAAGAACGACCACCAGACCACCACGCGCATGAGGGTCTTCCGCGGGCCGAACCGGTCGCCCAGCCAGCCCGTCGGGATCTCGAACAGGGCGTAGGCCAGGGCGAAGGCGCTGAAGACGTAACCGACGTAGTCGTCGTATTGGGGGCCGGTGATCCCGAGGTCGTTCCGGATGTCCGGCATGGCCTGGGCGATGCACACGCGGTCGATGTACTGGATGACGGCGAGCGTGACGCCGAAATAGAGGACCCCGAAGCGGGTCCGGCTGGGCGCCGCCTCATTGCTCGTCACGAGCGGAACGCTCTCCGCGCCGACTCGGGCCTCCTGGGCATCACGCTAGCGGGCGGCGACGAGCCCCACGGCAGGGATGCCCTCCTTCTGCATCAGCTCGTTGAGGGCGGACACATCCTTCGCCAACGCCTCCTTCCAAGGGCCGATCTGGGCGTCGGTCCTGGCCTTCAGCTCCGCAAACAGCTCCCGCGCCTGGCGCGTGGGCGCCGCGTCGGCGCTGTCCACGACGTTCGAGAGCCACGCGATCTTGCTGTTGAGCATCGTCGGCCAGTTGCACATGTCCTGGGAAGAGCGTGCCTTCAGCTGGATCAGGTCGGCCTCGAAGGGTGACATCTTGGCGTCCAGCGTGCCGGCCGCGGCCACCACTGCCTTGCCCTGGGGGGAGTCGCCCAGGCGGCCCTTGAGGGCCCGGAGCTGCTCCCGCAGGGCGCGGATCTCGAGGATCGTTCCGTGGGCGCGTCCGAGGAGATCGCGCAGCTCGACCATCATCTCGAACTGCCTCCGCAGGTCGGCGGCGGAGGTCGTGACGCGCGGGTCGAGCTTGACCTCCACGGGCGCGGTCAGGCTCTGTCCACCGGCATTGAGCCGCACCTGGTAGGTCCCGGGCAGCACCATCGGCATGTCGGGAGGGCCCATGTCGAAGATCGCGGAGCCGACGAGCTTCGGCTTGTCGTAACGCAGGTCCCAGACGAAGCGGTGCAGCCCGGCCGCCTTGGGCATCACCTCGGGCTTCTCCTCCGGCTCCGGGCGCTCGGGCAGCGGCTTGTCGGGGACGACCTCCTCCTCGCTCTTGTAGGTCCTGATCACCTTCCCGCCGCCGTCGAGGACCTCGAGGCTCACGCCCGTCTGGGCCTTGGCGAGCTGGTAGTAGAGGACCGCCCCGCCGGGCGGGTTCTGGCCCTGGAACGAGCCCCGCCCGCTGCCGCCCCGGAAGCGGTAGGCCGTGCTGGGTGCGAACAGATGGACCTCGGCCGTCGCCGCCGCGTCGTTCCACTGGCGCAGCGGCGCCACGTCGTCGAGGATCCAGAAGGCGCGGCCGTGGGTGGCGAGGACGAGGTCGTCGCCCTTGACGACCAGGTCGTGGATCGGGACGGTGGGAAGGTTGAGCTTGAGGCTCTGCCAGCGGGCGCCGTCGTCGAAGGAGACGAATACGCCGGTCTCCGTGCCGGCGTAGAGCAGCCCCTTGCGGACGGGATCCTCGCGGACGGCGCGCACGAAGCTGCCGTCGGGGATGCCGTTCGGCGCGATGCGGCGCCAGCTCTTGCCGTAATCGTGGGTCACCCACGCATAGGCCTTGTAGTCGTCGAGCTCGTGGCGATCCACGGCCAGGTAGGCGGTCGCGGGGTCGTGGGACGAGGCGTCGATCTGGCTGATCAGGCTCCACTCCGGCAGATCCTTGGGCGTGACGTTGCTCCAGGTCTGGCCGCCGTCGCGGGTGAGCTGCACGAGGCCGTCGTCGGTGCCGGCCCAGAGCAGACCCTTCTGCCGCGGCGACTCCGCCAGGCTGAAGATCACGTCGTAGTACTCGATGCTGATGTTCTCGCCGGTGACGGGCCCGCCGGAGCGCTGCTGCTTGCTCTTGTCGTCTCGGGTCAGGTCGGGGCTGATGGGCGTCCAGCTCATCCCGGCGTCGGTCGTCCGGAACAGGACGTTCCCCGCGTAATAGACGACGTTCGGGTCGTGGCGCGACACGAGGATCGGCTCGGTCCAGTTGAATCGGTACTTCAGGTTGGCCGCCTCGTGCCCGTCGGTGTTGTCGGGCCAGACGCTCACGTTGTGGGCCTGGCCGGTCTTCTGGTCGAGGCGCGTCAGGATCCCGAAGTACTCGCCGGCATATACGGCGCTGCCGTCCGGCGTCGCGGAGACGTAGCCGGCCTCGCCGCCGCCCACCGGGTTCCAGTCGGCCCGGGTGATCGCCCCCTGGTCGCTTCGACTGCGGATCCCCACCGACGAGTTGTCCTGCTGCGAGCCGTAGAGCATGTACGGCCACTGGTCGTCCACGCTCACGTGGTAGAACTGCGCGGTCGGCTGGTTGTCCTGCCGGCTCCAGGTCTCGCCGCGGTCCACGCTGATCGTGGCGCCCCCGTCGTTCGCCAGGGCCATCCGCTTCGAATCGCCCGGGTCGATCCACATGTGGTGGTAGTCGCCGTGGGGCGTCTGCATCGGCGTCCACGTCTTGCCCCCGTCGCGGGAGCGGTAGAGGCCCACGCACAGCACGTAGAGCGTATCCACCTCGCGCGGGTCGGCCGCCACGTGGGTGTAGTACCAGGGCCGGTGGCGAAGGCGGTGGTCGTCGGTCATCTGCTTCCAGCTCTCGCCTCCGTCGTCGGAGCGGTAGAGGCCGCCCTTCTCGTCGGCGGCCTCGACCATCGCGTAGACGCGGTTGCCGTCGGCGCCGGAGACGCTGACGCCGATCTTGCCGAGTACGGTGTCGGGCCAGCCCTTGCCCTCGATCTTCTTCCAGGAGCTGCCACCGTCGGCCGACCGGTACAGGCCGCTTCCCGGGCCGCCGCTGGTCAGGCTCCACGGCGTCCGGTTCGCCTCCCACAGCGACGCGAACAGGATGTTCGCGTTCCTGGGATCCATGGCCAGGTCCATTGCTCCCGTCCGGTCATCCTTGAAGAGGACCTTCTCCCAGCTCTTCCCGCCGTCCCGCGAACGGAAGACGCCGCGCTCCGCGTTCGGGCCGTAGGCATGGCCGAGGGCCGCGACATAGACGAGGTCGGGGTTCTTGGGGTGCACCAGCAGGGCGCCGATCTGGCGCGAGTCCTTGAGCCCGACGCTCGTCCAGGTCTTTCCGGCGTCGGTGGACTTGTAGACGCCGTCGCCGTGGGAGAGGTTGCCGCGGATGCACGCCTCGCCGGTGCCGACGTACACGACGTTCGGGTCCGAGTCGGCCACGCCGATCGCGCCGATCGAAGAGACCGCTTCCTTGTCGAACAGGCTCATCCAGGTGGCTCCGCCGTTGGTCGTCTTCCAGACGCCGCCGCCGGTGTATCCCGCGTAGTACGTGTGAGTGTCGCCGGTCGTCCCCACGGTGGCCATGGCGCGTCCCCCGCGCCACGGACCAATGAGGCGGTACTTCATCCCCATGAAGGGCTCGGGGGCCTTGTCGGCGGCCGCGCTGGTGCGGGCGAGGGCGGCGGCCGCGACGACGAGGACGGCAAGACAGCGGGCGCGGGGCATCATCGAGCCTCCTTGGCCGGGAATGTTGCGGAGCCTATGCGCGGCCCCCGCAGCGGTCAAGGAGCGCGCCGGGGAGCGCGCCGGGGCGGGCGCGGGCGGGCGGCGGTGGAATCGCCGCCGGGCCTCGTCAGCGGGAATCGGTTCGGGCCGGCAACGCGAAAGGCAGGTCGCCCGCGGCGAGCGGCGCGCCTCGCAGCACGCGCTGGGTTTCGCCCGCCAAGCGCAAGTACCAGTCGCTCGGCACCGCTTCGTGGTCCGCGTCCAACGTCACGAACGGCGCATCGGCCGGCGCCTGCTGTGCGGTGGCGGCGACCTTGAAGAGGGCGGTGCCTTCGTCGACCTCGTCGAACATCGCGCCATAGAGCATGGTGCATCCCCGGCGCATGGCGTTCTGGACCTGGCGCCAGAAGAACCGGCCTCCGCGGCGCGGGATCTGGTTGAAGGGAGGTCCCCCCTTGAGGTGGTGCCACGAGAAGCCTGGGAAGACGACCGGCAGGTAATCCACGCCGTGCGCTCGAGCCTCCGCGATGTCCTTATCGATCTCCTGCCGGTAGAAGCGGTCCGTCGACGCCTGGTCGCGGAACCGTCCCACCGTCCAAGGACTGATGACGTCGAAGGAACGATAGACGCGCTCCCACCGCCGATCCCGAAGCGAGTCGCGCCGCCGGCTCCGCCAGCGACTCGGCACCCCGCCGACCAGG
>WNEY01003442.1_pt1 | contig 11881 bp, 11 predicted proteins | sample 5400531 | NCBI WGS metagenome assembly WNEY01 (sample SAMN13153338, study PRJNA577476) | soil metagenome | isolation source: 200 cm saprolite under Douglas fir tree site 1 | place: USA:California | collected 2015-04-18
GAGCGCCTCGCGCAATCCGAACAGCACGAGCGTCGCGGGCGTGTACGGGAAGAAGCCCGCGGCGTTGTCCTCGAGGATCGGGCGCCAGTCGAAGAAGTTCCGCGGGCTGCCACCCTTCGCCGCCACCTCGATCGCCCGCGGCGACGCACACACCAGTCCGAGCCCCGGCGGGAGCATCAGGCCCTTCTGGCTGCCGGTGAGCGCGACGTCGACGCCCCATTCGTCGAAACGGAAGTCCATGCTGCCGAGCGAGCTCACCGTGTCGACGATCAGCAGCGCGTCGCTGCGCTTCGCGTCGATCGCCTCGCGCACGGCGCGCACGTCGCTGCGGACGCCGGTGGAGGTCTCGTTGTGTACGACGAGGATGGCGCGATGCTCCGGCTTCAGATGCTCCGCGACCGCCGACGCGGGCACGCTCTGCCCCCAGCGCAGCGGCACGAGGTCGACGATGAAGCCGAGGTTGCGGGCGGCGGCGGCGAAGCCGGCGCTGAAGTGGCCGTGGTCGAACGCGAGGACGCGGTCGCCCGGCGCGAGCACGTTCACGAGGGACGCCTCCCACGCGCCCGTCCCGGACGACGGGTACACGATCACGCGACCGCGCTCGGTCTTGAACAGCCGCGCCAGGTCGGGCAGGAGGCCGCGCACGAGCGCGGCGAACGCCGGGCCGCGGTGATCGATCACCGCGCGGTCCATCGCGCGCAGCACGCGGTCGGGCACGTTCGTCGGGCCGGGTATCTGGAGGAACGGCCGGCCGGTCACCTCCGCAGATTTTCCGGCAGGAACGGGTCGGGCAACAGGGCCCCGAGCGTCGTGACCTTCCGCTTACCACCGGTCGTGGCGAGGATCACGCGCATGTCCGGCGAGAACTCCGCGAGCACCTGGCGGCATGCGCCGCACGGCGTCGGGAGCCGCTCGTCGTCGATCACGATCGCGATCGCGTCGAACGCGGTATCGCCGGCGTTGACCGCGGCGAACGCGGCGGTGCGTTCGGCGCAGACGGTCAGTCCGTACGACGCGTTCTCGACGTTCGCGCCGCTATGCACCTTGTTTCGCTTCGTCCTGATCGCCGCGCCGACCTTGTATTTCGAATACGGCGCGTATGCGCGCTGGCGCGCGAGCGAGGCGACGCGGACCAGCTCCTCGTCGCCGGGACCGATCTCGCTCAAGCCGGTTCCGGGCTCGGCTGCAGACGCGTGACGCGGACGCGGCGGATGCGCTTGCCCTCGATCGTCTCGACCACGAAGCGCGCGCCCGCCGCTTCGAATGACTCGCCCTGGCGCGGGAAGCGCCCGAGCTGCGCGGTAACGAAGCCGCCGAGCGTGTCATAGGCCTCGGTCGGTCGGACCTCGAGCGCGAATGTCTCGCGGACATCCTCGAACGGGACGCGCGCGTCCATGAGCGCCTCGTGCTCGGAGACCGGCAACACCAGCTCGTGCTCGACGTCGTACTCGTCGCGGATCTCGCCGACGATCTCCTCGACGAGATCCTCGATCGTGACGAGCCCCGCGGTGCCGCCGTACTCGTCGACGACGATCGCGATGTGGACCTTGTCGCGCTGCATCTCACGCAGCAGCGCGTCGACCTTCTTCGTCTCCGGAACGAACATCGCCGGCCGCAGGAACTGACGGAGCTCGAGCTGACGGTCGCCGCGCGCGATGCGGCGGAACACATCCTTCACGTAGAGGATGCCGATGATGTTGTCCGCCGATCCCTCGTAGACGGGTATACGCGAGTGGCCGACCGTCGTGATGCGGTCGAGGAGCTCCTGCGGCGAGGTCTCGACGTCGAGGCCGACGATGTCCGTCCGCGGGACCATGACCTCGGCGACGGTCTTCTCGCCGAGCTCGAAGATCGAGCTGATCATCTCCTGCTCCTTGCGCTCGAGAACACCCTGCGCTTGACCCGTCTCGATGAGCGCGCGGATCTGCTCCTCGGTCACCACGCCGGGCTGTGGCGCTGTCCCGCCGAAGGGGCGCACGATCACCTGCGTCACGCGGAACAGCACGGTGACGACAGGCCGCGTGAGCCACGTGATCAGCTCGAGGGGGAACGCAAGGAGCAGGAGCGTGCCCTGCGCGTGGCGCGCGGCGATGGCACGCGGCACGAAGAGGCCGAGCAGTACGGCGATGAGCGACAGCACCGCGACCGTCACGGCGACGGCGCTGACGTCGGTGAAGACCGCGGTCGTGTCGATCCGCAGGAAGAACGCGAGCAGCGCCGACAAACGCGGCGCGATGAAGGCGGCCGCGATCCCGGCGTAGGTGAACACGATGAGAAACTCCGCGACCTGGATCGCCGCGAGGTAATAGCCGGCGCGTCGGCCGATCGCGCTCGCACGCTGCCCGCGGCGACCGCGCAGGGAGAGCTCGTCGATCACCCCAGGCCGCCGGGCGATGTTGATAGCGGCCTCGCCCGCGGAGAGCACCGCGAGCCCGACGACGAGGGCGAGCTCCAGCAAAAGCAGCTGCCAGGCGCTGGCGTCCATCAAGGCGCCTTTTCTTTCCGCTCCGTCTTCTTGCGGATGCGCGCCGGGACGCCGACGGCGAGCATGTCGTCGGGCAGGTCCTTCGTCACCACCGAACCCGCGCCGGTCACCGAGCGCGCACCGACTTTGATCGGGGCGCGCAGCAGGGTGTCCGAGCCGATGAAGGCGTCGTCGCCGATCTCGGTCCGGTGCTTGCGCACGCCGTCGTAGTTGAGCGTGATGACGCCGGCGCTGATGTTCACGCGCTGCCCGACCTGCGCGTCGCCGACGTACGAGAAATGGTGCATCTTCGTGCCCCTGCCGAGCCGCGCGTTCTTCACTTCGCCGAAGTTCCCGAGCTGGACGCCCTTCTCGAGATACGCGCCGGGTCGAAGATGCGAGTAGGGACCCACGGTCACATCGTCTTCCAGCGTGGCGCCCTCGAGCACCGACGCCTCCACGCGGCAGCGCTCGCCGACCTGTGTGTCGCGCACGATCGCGTACGGGCCGATGCGCGTTGCGCTCCCGATCCGGGTGCGCCCCTCGAGGATGGAGCCGCGCTCGATGACGACGTCCGGCGCGATCTCGACGTCGGCATCGACGAGCGACGAGGCGGGATCGTGGAACGTGACGCCGGCGAGCATGTGGCGCTCGCGGATCCGCCGGCGCAGGACGTCCTCCGCGGCCGCGAGCTCGACCCGTGTGTTCACGCCCATTCCTTCTTCCGGATCCTCGGTGCGGTACGCCGCGACGCGGGCGCCTTCCGCGGCCGCGAGCGCGACGAGGTCGGTGAGGAACACCTCGCCGGTCTCGTTCGCGCGCAATCTTGGCACGGCCTTCCGCAGCCACGCGAGGTCGATGGCATACGCGCCGAGATTCGATTCAGGCAGAAGCCGCTCTTCGGCCGTCGCGATGCGAGCCTCGACGACGCGCGCGACATCGCCGCTTCCGTCACGAATGACGCGACCGTACGCATTCGCGGTGCCGACGTTGCCCGAAAGGAGCGCGAGCGCGGCTCCGCGTTTGGCGCGCAGCTCGGCGAGAGCGCGCAGCGTCTCGCCACGCAGCAGCGGCGTGTCGCTGTAGACGATGAACGCCTCGCCCGACGGGTCCGAGATGGCCTCGAGCGCGACGCGCACCGCGTCTCCGGTTCCGCGCGGCGGATCCTGCATCGCGACGACGGCACCGTCGCCGACGATCGCCCGCGCGGGCTCACTTTCCTTCGACAGCACGACGATCGGACGCGCGCCGGCGCCCCGGACCGCCCCGAGGACGTGCGACAGGAGCGGTCTCCCGGCGAGAAGATGCAGGACCTTGGGGGTCCCCGACCGCATCCGCGTGCCCAGACCCGCCGCGAGCACGACGGCCGGGGGTCCCGCGGTCATAGCGATTGACGGCTTAGGCGGGTGGGTACGCGGCGGGTTGGGGCGCCAGGGATCGAACCTGGGATCGGGGATTCAAAGTCCCCTGCCTTACCACTTGGCCACGCCCCATCGGACACGGCCAAAGGATAGGGGGACTAGCGGTGGTCCCCGGTCTTCTCGCCGTTTGAGGGCTGTTTCCCGCGCCGGATGAGCTCCGCAACGCGGCGGCCGCCCTTGCGTCCGAGCTGCGCGTAGCCCTCGCTTCCGAGCTGGGTCTTTCGCGCTTCCCCGCCCTTGCGGCCGAGGTCCGCATAGCCCTTCGATCCGAGCTGCGTCTTGCGCGCCTCGCCTCCCTTGCGACCGAGCTTCGCGTAGCCCTCGGTGCCGAGCTGACCCTTGCGCGCCTGACCACCGCGTTTGCCGATCTCCCGGTAGAAGGACGCCCCGTGCTTGCCGGCCGTCGAGGTGCCACCCTTTTGGCCGGCCTGGCGCACGGTCATGTCGCCGTGTTTGTCGTCCATGACCTTCACGTTAAGGGGACAGCCCTCGCTCGCCCGGTCTAGCGACCCTTAGCCACCCAGCGTATGGGCGTGTGCCGCGAGTCCGATCCGCCGGAGCGCGCGTGCGGTCCGGAGCGCGTGGCGGCGGTCGTCCGCGATCGCGAAAAGCGTCGGCCCGCTGCCGCTGAGCGACAGCGCGATGCCGTGCTCCGCCGCGCGCACGCGCGCATCCGCAACGGCGGGGCAGAGACGCTCTGCGGCGCCGAGCAGATCGTTCCGCGCGTTGTCGCGTAGGAGCTGCGGGGTGACCGTGTGGCGCGCGAATCCACCCAGCAGCGCATCGACCGCGCCATCGGCACGGCGGTCCTCGCTCCGCAGCGCGGCGAAGACATCCGGCGTCGCGAGACGCGCGCCGAGGCGAACGATCACGACGTGCATTCCCGCCAGACCTGGTAACGGATCGACGCGTTCGCCGCGCCCGGTGACGAGCGCGAAGCGCGCGCCACTCGCAAAGAACGGAACGTCGGAGCCAAGGGTCGCCGCGAGCGCGACGAGATCGACGTCCGGGTGTTGCCACATCGTCGCGAGGGCGCGCAACACGGCGCCGGCGTCGCTCGATCCTCCACCGAGGCCCGCGGCGACCGGAATGCGCTTCCGCACGTGCACGAACGCGCGGGGCTCGCGACCGACCGCCTGGGCCATCGCGCTCACCGCGCGACTCGCAAGCTCGCCGCCCGGCGGTGCGCCGACGTCCGGCACGATGCGCACCTCCAGTCGCCGGTACGGCGCGACGCGCACGCGATCGGCGAGATCGATCGTCGCGAACACGCTGCGCAGATCGTGATAGCCGTCGCTGCGTTTTCCCGTGACCGCGAGCGCGAGGTTGATCTTCGCGGGCGCGAGCAGCGTGACCGCGCGCGTCATGGCCCGGCCCGCGTGCGAACCATCGGGACGCCGAGTGCGCGCGCGAGCGCGACCCACTCCTCGAGCGTGAGCTCCTCGGCGCGACGCCGTGGCTCGATGCCCGAGGCTCGCAGTGCGGTCTCGGCGCGATCCGGCGCGACGCCGGCCTCGTGACCCAGCGCGCCGCGGAGCTGCTTGCGGCGGTGGCGGAACACGTCGCTCACCAGTCGCAGGAACGCGTTCCGCTCGAGCGGCGCGAACGCCGGGCGCGCGCGGCTGCGCAGAGCGACGACTGCGGAGGTCACGTTCGGTGCGGGCCGGAACGCGCTCGGCGGGACGCGGCGCACGATCCTCGCGTCGGCGAACGACTGCACGAACACGGAGAGGTAGCCGCGCTCCTTCGCCGACGTTGCCGTCGCGACGATGCGGCGCGCGACCTCCTCCTGAACGAGCACGACGACGATCGGCGGCCGCCGATCGTCACCGATGAAGCGCTCGAGCAGCGGCGTCGTGATCTGGTACGGGAGGTTTGCGACGATCCGCGTGGGCGGTCGCTCGCCAAGTGCGAAGAGGTCGACCGCGAGCGCGTCGGCCCGGACGATCTTCACGTTGTCGTGGCCGGCGAGCGTCTCGCCGAGCACCGCCACCATGCGCTCGTCGACCTCGACCGCGGTCACCGAGCGCGCGCGTGCGGCGAGCTGGGCGGTGAGGACGCCCGGGCCGGGCCCGACCTCCAGGACGTCGTCGTCGGCCGACAGCTCGGCGGCATCCAGGATGGCGCGCAGGACGCCGCGGTCGACGAGGAAGCGCTGGCCGAGCGAGGTCGCCGCGCGCGCGCCGTGTCGGCGCAGGACGCTGGCGAGCGCGCGTGGGTCGGCGACGTCCATCGCCGCAGACTAAGCGGCTTTGATTATTTGCAGCTCCACTGCGCCGCCTGACCGTTTCGGAACATATACGCGGCCGTGTTGGCGTTCGCGACCGTATCGAACACGCTGGCGCCGCCGTAGCCCGCGCGCACGCTGTTCGCCGCCCAGGTCGCGGGCATGAACTGGAACAGGCCCGCCGCGCCGGAGCGCGCGTTGACCGCGTACGGGTTGTAACGGCTCTCGCACCAGGCGACGCGCAGCAGCTGATCCGGGTCGGCGCCCCAGGCCGCGGCCGCCGAGCGGATCACCGCCTCGATGTCGGAGGGCGCAGGCGCCGGTTTCGTGCCAACGCGCCGCACCTCCGCGACCGGCGTGACGACCACGGCACTGGCCACCAGCGTCCGGCCCGCCTCCACGCCGTCGACGACGTGGATGCGGTAGGTGTTGTCCGCTAGTCCGGGCACGCCGGCGGCCACCACCAGGGTCCGCCCGGCGGCGAGCTCGGCGTCGTACGTCACCTCGACGGCGAACGCCAACGGCTCCCGGACGACGGTGTCGTAGTCCGCCACCCGCACGAGGTGGATGACGTCACCGGCGTTCACGATCGCGTCGGATGCGATCGAGACGTCGTCCTCCGGACCCAGCTCGATGCCGTTCACCGCGAGCGCCTCGGCGACGGTGACCGCCCGGGGCGCGCGGAGCCAGGTCACGCCGCCGGCGTCGACGAGCGTGAGCGGCACGCTCGGCGCGGCGAGACGCAGGAGGGCCGGAGCCGGCGGCGGAACGTCCCGCGGGAGCGACCGTGATACCGGAGCGACACGCGCGGCGTCGATCGCGGTCGCCGAATCGCTGGGTCCCGCGACGGACGCGAGCGCCCAAGACGCGCCGAAGACAAAGAGCGTCAACAGCGCGAGCGACGCGACGCGCAGCAACTCAGAGACCGGTGTCCGCTGCAGCTTCCCACCCTCCCACCCCTCGCGACCCGGGACATGGCGATGCCCTAGGTGTACTGAGGGGGAACGGTGACGATGCTAGCAGAGGGTCCGGAGGCGGGGTTTAGCCGCCTGGGCGCCTGTTTAGGCGAGCAACTGGACGGTTATCGCCCGCGCGGCGCCTTCCACCCCAGGGCCTCCAAATGGGCCCGAACTGAGGGCCCGGTGTCGTTCCGGCCCAGCGCGGCGTCCACGAAGGCGTTCACGTAGCCGATCTTGTCGCCGCAGTCGTAGCGCTGGCCCTTCAGCTCGACGGCCCAGACCGGCGCGCCCTCCCGGGCGAGCTCGGCGACGGCGTCGGTCAGCCAGACCTCTCCGCCACGGCCGGCCGGCTGCTTCGCCAGCACGTCGAAGATCTCCGGCTCGAGGACGTACCCGTGGACCGCCGCGAGATCGCTGGGGGCGTCCTCGGGCGCCGGCTTCTCAACGATCCCGATCACGCGCCGCGTCTCGTCGTCGACCTCCGTGCCGGCGATGACGCCGTACCGGCTGATGTCCTTCTTTCCCACCCGGATGCAGCCGACGACGCTACCGCCGCCGAGGCGCTCGCGCGCCTTGATCAGCTGCATCAGCGCGGGCTCCTCGCCGAGCATGATGTCGTCACCCCAGAGCATCGCGAATGGCTCGTCGCCGATCAGCGGGCGCGCCTGGAGGACCGCATGTCCGTTCCCCTTGGGCTCGGCCTGCAGGACCGACTTCACCTGCGCCAGCCGCTCCGCCCGCTTCAGGAGCTCGAGGTCCTCTCTCCGCAGGTCGGCCGCGAGTCGCGCCTCGATGCGCGGGTTCGGCTTGAAGTACGCCTCGATCCACTCCTTGCCGGGCCCGACGACGAGGACGACGCGCTCGATGCCCGAGGCCGTCATCTCGGTGACGACGAGCTCGACGACCGGCGTATCGACGACCGGGATCAGCTCCTTCGGCACCGCGCGGCTGATCGGGAGGAACCGCGTGCCCAGACCACCCGCCGGGATCACGCCGTACCTCACCGGCCGCACCGCCGGCGCGTAGCCCTCGCTCTCGCGTGTCATCGGCGCTCGACCGCGACGCTGAACGGCACGACCTCCGTCGTGCGCACCGCGAACCCGGTGACGGCGAGGAGCGGCGCGCGCCGATCGGTCGAGGTATCCATGTCCAGGTCGAGCGTGCCTGCGTCGACGCTGCGGCGGTCCACCGTCGTGCCGCCGGCCGTGAAGCGAAGCACCTGCACGACGAACCGCTGCGAGACCGCGTTCGTCGAACGAACGAAGCCGCTCGCCTGCCAGCCGTTGTCGGTTTCGGCATCGTCGTTCAGGACACCGCCGCTGATCGTGATGTCGTCCAGCGCCATGCCGTGGAGACTGAGCGCTCCGTCCGTCACGTACTCGAAGCGCAGCTGGACTTCCCTGCCCGCATAGGCCGAGAGGTCCACGTCCTGGTGGACCCATACCGGCGCCCGGCCGCCGCCGGAGACATCGGTGAAGCCGTTCCCGAGGTTGTCGCCGTTCGGGTCGTCCTGCGTGGTCGCCGGCGCGGCGAGCGTCGTCCAGTGCGCACCGCCATCGGTCGAGACCGCGACATACGCGTAGTCGTAGTCCTTCTCGATCTCGTACCACGTCCAGAACGAAAGGGTCGGGCGCGTTGCGGCGCGCAGGTCGACGGTGCGCGTGAGCGTGCTGTCGAGACCGTCGGCGCGATCTGACCACCACATCGCCTTGCCGGAGTGTGGATCGGTCGGGAGCAGCTTCGTCTGCCGGGCGCCGTCGAAATGGACCTTCATCGCCGCGCGCGGCAGCTCGACGTAGCGCGCCGCGTATTCGTGCGTGCTCGACGCGAGCGTGTTGCCCAGCGTCACGCGGTCCTGGTCCGTCGGGCCCGCCGGCGTACGGCTCGCGATGCCGCTGGGGTAGCTGTACCGCGCTTCGGCCGATGACCCGATGAACGCGTTCGCCGCGGCGAAGTCCGCGAAGAGCTCCTCGAGGCCGCGCTGCCCACGCGCCCGAAGCACGGCGTCGAGGTCGGCCGGCGTGTCGATGCCCTTCGCCATGAACGCGTTGATGAGGTCGTCGCCACCCGCCTGCTGGCGCGCGAACTCGAGGAAGAGGTAGGCGAGCCCGTAGTGGGCCTGCGACTGCTCGAGCTCGGGCCAGTCGTTGAGCTGCGTGTCCGGCAGGGAAAGGAACGTCTGCGCATGCGAGACCGGGAAACCATTCGCCTGCTCGCAGAGCTGCGCCTGACCTTCGTTGAACCACACCGACGACCGCTTCTGCTTCGCGTACTGGATCATGTGACAGAACTCGTGCGCCACGATCGAGCTGAGATAGCTCGTCCCGGGACGGGCGGCGAGCGAGTTGATGTAGACCATCTCGCGCTCGGCGGAGAATTCGTTCACCCAGAGCGGCAGCTCGTCGGACGAGCTGAAATAACCCGCGGCGGCACCCGGGATCTTCGCGAGCAGGATGTTGATGTGCGGATCGGAGTCGACGCCGGGCGACCACTCCGAACCGTAGAGCCTGCGGTCCGTCGGGTAGACCTTGTTCTCGAACGACGACGCGCTCGCACCGAGCTGGTCGAGGTCGGCCTGCACGTCGTTCTGCACCCACCATTTCGCGTGATCGGTGACCACCCGCAGCGTTGCCGTGATCCGGATGGGCTTCTTCGCGGCGAAGTCGTAGGTCCAGAACGGGACCTGCGCGCCCACATTCTCGACCAGCCCCGTCGCACGGACCGGCTGGAACTCGGCGGCCGGCTGTCCGTCGCGGCCACGCATGCGCCGCGTGAGGTCGAAGATGTTCGCCTCGGGGAGCGACTTTGCCAGCAGCGCGGCGCTCATGTCGGACGCGAGCGGCGCCGTGCTCGCGCTGGCGCCCGCGCTCGCGGAGCTGGTCGCGCTGGCACCGGGCGAGGGTGAACGGTCCGTCGCGATCTGGGGCGGCAGGCACGCGCCGCCGGCGAGGACGAGGGTGAGAAGGATCGCAAGACGGCGCGGCACGATCACAGCCGACGGTAACCGTCGGCGAGCGTGCGCACGGCGACGACGCGGCCGCCGCGGTGGTAACGCCGCGGCACACGGCGACGGATGCCCACCACGATCTCGTAGCTGATCGTGCCGAGCGCCATGGCGAGGTCGTCCGCGGTCTGCCGCGCCGTGCCCTGCGCCCCGATCACCACCACCTCGTCACCCTCGCGCGTCGCCGGAAGTTCAGTCACGTCCAGCATGACGAGGTCCATGGCGACGCGCCCGGCGAACGGCAGGGCCCGCCCGCCGAGGAGGACCCGACCGCGGCGCCCGAACGCTCGCGGGAGTCCGTCGCCGTAGCCAACGGGCACCGTCGCCACCCGACCGTCGCGCGGCAGCCGGTACTCCAGACCGTACGAGACGCCGCTCCCTTTGGGGACCGCAGCGACCCGCTGGATCCGGGATCGCCACTCCAGCGCGGGTCGCAGCGTGAGCGCGCCCGCGAGATGCGGTGCGCTGTGAAGTCCGTAGAGCGAGACGCCTGGACGGATCGCGTTGCAGCCCGGGATCGGGCCGAAAGCGGCGACGCCCGCGCTCGCCGCCGCGTGGATCCAGCGCGGTGGCGTCGGGATCGCACGCAGCACGTCGGCGAAACGCGCGAGCTGCGCGCGGTCGTTCGTGACATCCGGTTCGTCCGCGGTGGCGAGGTGCGTGAACAGGCCTTCGACCTCGAGGTGACGTAGCTCGCGTAGTTGGGCCAGACGCGTGGGCGCTTCCGCGACCGGTGCGCCAAGACGCGTGAGGCCGGTGTCCACCTTGAAGTGCACGCGCGCGGTGCGCCCCGCCGCCGCCGCGGTCTCGTCGATGAGTCGCGCGCGATCCAGGTCCCACACGACGAGCGCGCAATCCGCAGCGATCGCGGCCTCGGCCTCCGCGCGGTCCGACGCGCCGAGGAACACGAGCACCGGCGCGGTGATCCCGGCCCGTCGGATCACCAGCGCCTCTTCGACCGTGAACACCGCGAGCATCGCGGCTCCCGCCTCGGCCAGCGTCTCCGCGACGGCTTCGACGCCGTGGCCGTAGGCGTCGTCCTTCACCACCGCGATCACCTCGCCGCCGCCTCTTGTCTTCAGCGCGACGAGGTTGGCGGCGATCGCGTCGAGATCGACGTCGACGACGGTCGACCGCAGCGGTGCGGCGACACTCACAGACGAGCGAGGGCGGGCAGCGACAGCCGGAGCTGGCGCTGACGCACGAGCGAAGTCTGAAGCACCGACGGGTTCGACTCTGGACTAGGCGTCTGAACGTCCCGACATCGCGCCTGTCTCGTATTCGAGTTTGCCGTCGGACTCGAGTGCCGCGAGTTCTGCGGCCATCTCGGAGGCCAGGCTCGCCGGGACATCAACGGCTATGAGCTTGGGCGAGTGCGCCTCGACGCTGCCGCCGCGTGATGTGATCCGTTCCACGAGCGATATCCGTTCGTGTTGGTCGATGGTCTGAAAGAAGACGCGAAACGTTAGATGTCCACCGCGGGACACCAGCCGAACGATCTGAGCCTGGTCATTGGTCTCGACCCTATCAAAAGCATGAAGGTCGTACGCGAACATCGGAATGCAGCAGATCTCATAGATGGAGGCTCCCAATGCGCGCGCCCAGAGTTCCTCCCACGCGGCAGACCCCTTGGGGTCTTTCACTGACGCGAGGACATATGAGTCGCCACGCCGCTTTAAGCTCTCGGGAATATTCGAATGGCGCTGGAGCACCACGGGTTTAGTCATTGCTCGCCCAACGAGGATCGACGTACGTTGGCGTAGCCACTATTTCGCGAGGATCTCGCGCAGCGCGCGCGGCATCGCG
>WNEY01003950.1_pt1 | contig 11881 bp, 14 predicted proteins | sample 5400531 | NCBI WGS metagenome assembly WNEY01 (sample SAMN13153338, study PRJNA577476) | soil metagenome | isolation source: 200 cm saprolite under Douglas fir tree site 1 | place: USA:California | collected 2015-04-18
TGGCTTTCGGAACGAGTTCGTGCAGCAGCTCTAAGCGCTTTGCCTCCAGCGCGGGGCTGAGAAAGCTCACGCCCGTCACATTGCCGCCTGGTCGGTTGAGGCTGGCGACGACTCCGAGCGTGACCGGGTCGTCGCCCATCACAAACACGATCGGAATAGTCGCAGTCGCCACCTTGGCCGAGAGCGCAGAAGGAGTGCCGCCCGCTACTAACACGGCCACCTGATGTTGAAGCACATATTGTCGCGCCGGTGTTCGTGGGCGCCATTTTTCGCATCGAAACAGCTCACGCTTGATCCAGCTACCGCGCCTTGAAACTCGCGCGACGATTTCTTCGTCCGTAGCTTCCTTCGGGACATGGGCGGCAACCGACCCATCTGGCGACATAACTATGCGCAGCGTCCTGCGCGCCGAGCGCATCACGGAAAATGGCAACTCCATCTCGCTCCAACGGGCGATAAGCTCACCGGATTCTGCCATCGTCAGCCATTCGCACGCGCCCCGAGGCCAGGACGTCATCTGCGATCATGTCGATGACGGAGAATCTGGTCAAAAAAGAAGTCGTCAATCGCGTTTCGGATGCGGTTCTGGAGGTCCCGATCATGCTGCCGGCCGACACTGCGATGGCGTTCGATGATCTTGGTGATTGCGATAGCGATATCTGTGGCGGTGTTTTCAGCGTCAAGTCCGAGTACCGGCCAAACCTAGAATTTGAGCACGCGATACGGCCTGCGCCCGCCTTTCTACCTTCAGCTTGATGAAGATGCGCTTTATATCTACCTTCAGCTTGATGAAGATGCGCTTTATATGCGACTTCACCGTTTCGGGAGCGACGGCCAGATCCTTGGCAATTTCCTTGTTGGACAGGCCCTCAGCGATCAATCTGAGTATGTCGCTTTCCCGTGGGCTCAGGGACTCAGCAACCGCAGATGCCGAGGCCTCCCGCGGCTCGGCTTCATAACGCGACTTCCAAGTTGCGCTCAGGTTGGAAATATAAGACATGAGTTCGCGAGAGCCGCCGGTTCGCTCCGCCTTGTTCTGAAAGGCGGCAAGCAAAGGTCCAACTTCTTTCCCCTCATCCAGAATGGGTTGATATATGCTCGCGCGCGCGAACACCGTGACGATATCGCCGAAACAATCTACCGCCTCTGCGACTTGCTTCGCCCGGAACCTTACGGTCGCAATGTGTGCCTGGACCCGGAAAGCCAAGTGACGATTACCGACGCTTTCGAACTCGTACCGCAGCCCGCTCAAAACCGAAATAGCGTCCTCAAACCGTTCCTCTGCAGAGGCGAGATAAGCGCGCCCAAACGCTGCGTACCGATGGATATCCGACCAGGCGCAATTGGTCGGGGCCGGATATTCTGCGGCAAGGCGCTCCAATCTCTTAATACACCCTGCGCCTTCATCGATTCGGCCCTCATTGAGGAATAGCCGCGCCCGCTCCAAAACAGCCGCTGCACTCAAACGGCCCCAACCACGCGCGTTGCCCTGGTTCTCCGCGAGTTCCAGCAAGGTGTGGGCCCACTCCACGTTCATCCTGTGTACAGCTATCCTCGCCATGACGGAGTAGGCGCTCAATACGCAGTCCAACAGCGTACCGGCGTTGATGAGCGGCACGCGGTAGATCAGCAGGGATTCTGCTTCGTCCAGCCGACCCTGCTCGTATCGAATGCGAGCGATCAAGCTAGCGGGTAACGCCGCCGCGACTGAGTTCGGGCCGACGTGCTGTTCGGCAAGTCGCAGGGCGTCAAGATAGTAGCGATCGGCAGAGGCAAAACGTAGCTGTTGCGCTTCTGCCATCCCCTGCAAGCAGCGGTAATAGACTGACGCAAAGACATTCCTCCTATCCTCGTCGATCGAGTAAGGAATCCAGGGTGTCGCGTAGAATTCCCTTAAATCGCCCCGTTTCAGGCGACCCAAACGAACAACATTTGAAGCGACATTGGCAGTCCATGGATCCGCCGACCGAGTAAGGCAATCTTGCGCGACCGATAGTGCTGCTTCAGTGTCGTCCTTCAGTGCGAGTGCTACTGAACGTATCGTATCGGATTCGCATCGGAAGGCTTCCTGATCCTGCGAATGATCTGCGCTGATGTCCCGCTCTAATTCGCTTAGCAGCGCGAGCGACTCGTCATATCGGACAGCGAGCGCCATACCCCAGGCGATGGCAAGCCCGACCTCGGGCTGGCCACGCATGAGTCCACTTGGGAAAAGACGTTGCCACCCAAGCAAGGTGAAAAGATCACCCCTTTTTACCAGGGGCATCGCACAATTTTTGATCCAGCCAAGCGCTCGGACTGCATCGCCCGCCGCGAACGCATGTTGCACGGCTTCCGTCCATAATTCTTGCGCTGCATACCAGAGGGATGCTCGCTGATGCAGACCAGGAATCTCGTAGCCAAGCTCCGATTCGAGCCTCAGGCTCAAATACTCGGCGAGGAGCGAGTGGTAGCGATACCACTGACCTTCCTGATCGAGGGGCACAAGCAGCAATTGACGTTGCTCGATTGAGCGAAGTAACTCCTGGCCTGAGTTCGCTCCAGTGACAACCTCACACAACGGGGCACAAAGCCGGTCCAGCACGGCGGTACGGAGCATGAACTGAACCATGTCGCGCGGCAGGCCATCGAGCATTTCTTCGAAATAAGCGCCGATCGGCCGCTGCACGCCGGAAAGGTTCTGCACGTATTGCCCGAAATCCTGGTCCAATTGAATCGACGTGGACGTCACAATCCTCAGTGCAGCCGGCCAGCCTTCCGTCTTCTCATGCAAAAGCCTCACGTCGGAGGGGCTGAGTGTGCCGGGTCTCTCGACCTCAATAAAATGTCGCATTTCTTGCAGATCAAATCGCAAGGCCGGGGCATCGATTTCCAGCAGTCTGTTCTGAGCGCGCAATGAGGCCAGGGGCAAGGGCGGCTCTGTTCGGGTAGTTAGCACGACGTGGCAATTTGACGGGGCATGTTTGAGGAAAAACGATAGCGCCTCGTGAACTTCTGGATTGGTAATCCAGTGATAATCCTCCAACGTCAGATATATCTCGTCATCAACGTCCGCTAAATCATTTACCAAAGTCGATAAGATCGCACGCGAGTCGAGCAGGAATCTCTCCCGAATCAGATCGATCGCGGCGGTGCCTACGGTGTCGCATACTCGCTGTAGTGCGTGACATAGATAGAAGCTGAAGGTTGCAGGCTCGTCGTCGTCAGGATCGATTGTCAGCCACCCGACGGCATTTCCGCTCTGTTGAAGTTCTTGAGACCAGGCCGCAGCCAGCGACGTTTTGCCGAACCCTGCCGGCGCCTTGATCATGGCCAGTCTCATTCCGGAGAGCTGGGAAACCATGTCCAGGAGCCGTGGACGCGGGATCAGCCCCTCGCATCGCGGCGGAACGAGCTTGGTGGTAAGGAACTCCGGCTGCCTGCCGGTACCAGGATGGAGCTTGATGGCCTCTGGCACGACACCTCACCAACGGTCCGGGCTCGACCGAATACTCCGAGTGCCCTTGGGCGCCCCCAAAATACAGGTTCAGCTCGTTAGCAACTGAAATGGACGGCAGGAGGCTTCGGGCAGCTTACCCCTGCATTCCCCCAAAACCTATCCCCGCCACCCCCGTTCGGGGGATGCCTCGAACGAGGACGCCACGTTATTTGAACTCGTATGACGCCAAATACCCAAGGGAAAGGCATGTTCGATCGATCCCCAGAGAGCCAGGATATGCCCGGGGGCGGGGTTATCCGAATGCGGAACGCTTGAGTGCGGCGCCCTGAGGCAGTGGTCCGCGAGATCGAAACGCCGCAACCGTTATCCATACTGACAGCCATCAGGAGGCAGATCGGCCAGTTCGCCAAACGCAAGCTTGCCGAAGAGGCACTTCAGAAAAGCGATAAGCGATTTCGCACCATGATTGAGCATAGCGAGGACCCTTGCGCTTACTACCAGGAGAGGAGAGCGGTCATGACCGCCCACGCACGAGCAGTCCGGTTTGGAACCAATAGAGCAGGACATCCCACTGATATTCGTTCAGGACCGAGCGTTCGCACCCGGATGGATTCTCTCGCCGGTCGAACGCTGAGTGAAAGCTGCCACGCCGTTAGCGCTCAGGTCAGCCAGAATCTGCTCAGGCCGGGCGATGAAACCGCTCCGCCGGCCGGGCGCACCTTCTCGTTTGGCCCCTTCCACCTGCTTCCGACACAACGGCTCCTCCTGGAAGACGAGAAGCCGCTTCGTCTCGGCAGTCGAGCCCTAGATATTCTTATCGCGTTGGTTGAGCGACCCGGTGAGCTAGTCAGCAAGCGTGAGCTGATTGCGCGCGTCTGGCCGGACACCGTCGTGGTTGAAGCCAATCTGACCGTCCATGTGGCCGCGCTACGCCGTGCGCTAGGTGATGGACATGACGGGAATCGTTACCTGGTCAATGTTCCTGGGCGAGGCTACTGTTTCGTCGCGCCGGTAGAGATCCGGGAGGAGCCGAAACTTTCGGCCGTGCACGCCACTGCAGCCGAGCGGGCGCACAATCTGCCGGCTCCAGCCAGGGGTCTGATAAGTCGTGACATTATTGTCAGCACGCTCGCGGCAGAACTATCCGAGCAACGCCTTCTCACCATCGTCGGACCGGGCGGCATCGGCGAGACCTTCGTGGCCCTTGTCGCAGCAGAGGGGCTGAGTGGCAATTATCAGCACGGCGTATGGCTCATCGATCTCGCCGCGCTATGCGATCCTTCGCTCGTGCCGAATGCGGTCGCTTCCGCGCTCGGGCTGCAAGTCCGCTCCGAAAATCCGCTCTGTGATCTGAGGGCGTTCCTGAGGGAGAAGCAGATGCTGATTGTGCTGGACAACAGCGAGCACGTTATCCGGGCAGTGGCGGCTTTGGCTGTCAAGATCCAGAGAGGGACACCGGGCGTGCAGATCCTGGCACGACTCCGAAGTGCCGGCAATCGAGGTGGATGTCCGGTTATCGAGGTAGACCGGAAGAGTCCTGGGTGCGTCCAAAACGTCGAGATTGACCCTTAACCGACATTCGTGCCGGCCGGGGCGGCCGCCACCTCATCCGCTTCTCGGCTGCGAGCGTCAGGCTTCCCTCCTCCGCGACCCGCGGACGAGCCAGTCGATGAACACGCGGACGCACGTGAAAGCTGCCGATTCGGAGGATAGAGCAGCGAGACCGGTGTCGGCGAGGGCGGGAAGTCGGGCAGGACGGGAACGAGCATTCCCCGCTCCAAATCCCCTTCGACGTGATCGCGCGGCGCCCTGGATCAGCGCCAGACCGAGCCTGCCGGCGGCGACAAGGCTTTCCGCCCCGTTCACCGCCACCGGAGCTAGCAGATTCACATTGCGCACGACGCCGTCGATCGTGAATTCGAGCGGCACCAGCGCGCGCGTTGCCGGAGAGTGGACGCCCACCATGCGATGGCCGGCGAGCGCATCGACGCTAGATCGATTTCACGCCTTGCCCCGTTTCCGGCGTCGGGCATTCACGAGGAGTTTCACTGCTTCCTGGGCGCGATGCATTGGCTCGAGGCTGCGGTAGGTCCGCGCCAGCAGCAGTGCGCCTTCGAGTTGGCTAAGGACCGTAGTGGCGAGCAACGCGGCATCCTTCCTGCCGAAGTGTTCGAACCCGCGCGTGAGTTCGTGCTCCCAGCTTTGGAAGGCGTTGCGGGCGGCAGCGCCAAGAATTTCGGACTGCGCTGCTGTTTCCAGCGCGGTGGTCGCGATCGGACAACCTTCCGTGTAGCCGGAGCGCTCGAGGTTCGACGCCATCGTTTGCACGATCTGCGTCAGAAAATCTTCGACGTTGTTTGATGTTTCCGCCGCGGTGGCGATTACCTGGCGAACAGCCTCGCCAGCGAGCCCCGAAGCAGCCTCGCCGATTTCCTCTTTGCCCTTTGGGAAGTGGAAATAGAGCGACCCGCGCGGAGAGCCTGCCGCATCGAGAATGTCGTTGAGCGCCGTGCCGTGATAGCCGCGCTGGCTAAACAGCTTCACGGCCGCGATGACGGTTTTCGCCTTGGAATCCGGCGCTCTTGCCATGTCGAAAAATACCAGTTGCCATTCAGTATGTCGACCTTTATACTATGTAAGTTGACATACATATTTAACCTCCAGCCTCTAGGAAGAGACCATGAACAGATTATCCCAACTCGCCCTCGCGGCCGCCTCGCTGATGAGCTCTTCAGCAGCCTCAGCACAAGGCCTCACCGCGGCACAAGCCAGCGCCGTCATCGCACCCTGGTACAGCTTGTTCAACGTGGCTACTCGAGGCGATGTCAAAACCATCCAGGAGCAGGTGCTTACTGCTGACTACGAATCTTGCGCCGGCTATCTGCCGGGCGAATGCTGGGGCCGCGAAACGTCGATCAAGGTGGTTGGAAATTTTGCCAAATCCATCCCCGACATGAAGTTTGAGATCAGAGAAGTACTCGTCGCCGGCGATCGCGTGATCGTGCGTGGCGAGGTCACCGGCACACCAGCCGGCGAGCTCTTTGGCGTGCCTCACACCGGTAAGAGCTTCAAGATCATGGCCATCGATATTCAAACCATCAAGGACGGCAAGATTGCCAAGACCTACCACATGGAAAATTGGCTCAGTGCGTTGGGGCAACTCCGCGCCAAGTGATCGTGCTAGGGAACGACCATCGATAGAAGCCCTGCGATGTCCGGTTTCGGCCTAATATCGGCCTTTCGTCTGCCCTCGGGGAAGGTCGCATAAGGCAGAGTCGAGGATGCGCGCGGTAGCCTGGGCCATTCGGCAACGCTCCGCTTCCTACCGACGATCCGCCACGCGGTCGCTTAATTCATCCAAACCTCAAGGGGAACGACATGACCAAGACCACGCCCGAACAGAACAAGGCCATCGTCCTCGAAGCATTCGAGACCCTGTTCAACAAGCGCGACTACGCCGCCGCCGAGCGGTTCTGGTCCGATCACTACATCCAGCACAGCGCCCATATCGCGCCAGGCCGTGCGGGACTGATCGACCTCATCCGCACGCTGCCGGAGACGCTGCGCTACGAGAACCAATTGATCGTGGCCGAAGGTGACTACGTCATCACCCACGGCCGTTTCTCGGGCAACGGCCGTCCTGCCGCCTGGATCGCCGCCGACGTCATTCGCTTCGAAGACGGCAAGCTCGCCGAGCACTGGGACGTCCTCCAGGACGAAGCGACGCAAGCCGAATCCGTGAGCGGGCTGCCGATGTTCGGCGACCGCTTCCCCGCCTGATCGCTCGATCGCTCACCGTAACCAAGGACACGATCCATGAAACTCTCAGGCAACACCATCTTCATCACCGGCGGCGGGTCGGGTATCGGCCGGGGGCTTGCCGAGGCCCTGCACAAGCTCGGCAACAAGGTCATCATCGCGGGTCGCCGGCGCAGCTATCTCGACGCGGTGATCGCGGCTAACCCCGGCATGGAAGCGGTTGAGCTCGACGTCACCGATCCGACGAGCATCAACCAGGTGGCGGCGAAGTTGATCGCCGAGCATCCCGACCTCAACGTCCTCATCAATAACGCCGGCATCATGCAACCCGACGCGGCCGCCGGTAAGATCGACGATGCGCTGATGGTCGCCACGATCTCGACAAACCTGATGGGGCCGATCCGCATGACGTCAGCGCTGATCGAGCATCTCAAGGGGAAGAGTGACGCCGTCGTCGCCTATACCAGCTCCGTTCTCGGTTTCGTGCCGCTGGCAGCTACCGCGATTTATTCGTCGACCAAGGCGGCGGTCCATTCCTACATCCTCTCGCAACGCTTCATGCTGCGCGACACGACGGTTCGCGTGCTCGAGATCGCGCCGCCCTGGGTGCGCACCGAACTCATGAACAGCCAGGAGGCCGAACAGGCGATGCCGCTCGAGCAGTTCATCGAAGAGACCATCGCGGTGCTCCGGACCGACGCCGACGAGATCCTGGTCGATGCGGCCAAGCCGCTCCGAGCCAACGTCGGCCCAAACGAACACGGCCTGGTTAACGGCTTCAATGCGCAAATGACGGCAATCTTCGCCGGGGGCTAACGCCGTCTCGACAAGCCGACCGCCCGGCTACTCAGCCGCTCAGGCCAACGACCGCAGAATCGTCGAACCTCCTGTCTTCGCAAAGGACAAAGGCAATGCCGCTAGAGTTAGACGCCTGACGCCGATTTATGACGCCCTGACAAGACCAGGAGATAAGGATGTCGAGGCACTCATCAAAAGCGTCACCTCTGCCGATTTCCAATCCTGCGGCAATGAAGGCGAATGCGTTGACCAAGCCGCAGCAATCACGCGCTTCAAGGGGCTTGCGAGTGTCGTTCCTGATCTCAATTGGACGATCAAGGAGCTTTTCGTTCCAGGCGAGAACACGATCATCGTGCGTGGTGAGGCAACCGGCACACCGATCAAGACCTTTCTAGGGGCAGAGCCGACCGGGCGAAGTTTTCGGACCATGTCCATTGATCTCTACACGGTCACCGACTCAAGGATCTCGCGTTCCTACCATGTCGAGAACTGGACGGCGGCCTTGCGTCAGCTTGCCAACGACTGACTACATCGATGAAGAGGAGACCCCCGATCATGTCATCCCATATATGCGACTCAGCGACTGCAGCGCACCGAGGGAACGCCCTGCCAAAGCGGTCCGACCTGGATATCATTCCGGATCACGGAGTGGACAACATTACTCATGCAATATCCATTATCGCCTCGAGCGGCGCCGTAGCGCTGCTGCCCATCTACCCAAATAATCTTCTTCCTTGGTCCGTGACCAGCCGTCCGATCCGAGGAGATGCCCCCACCGTCGACTTGGTTGTCGGCTACAACAAGGCGAATAGGTCGCCGATCCTGAAGTTATTTCTTTCGAGAGTTGATGACTTGACCTCCCGGATGTCCAGCCACGCGCGCTGAAAGCACTGGACATGCCCGCCTCGCACAAGTGAGGACTCTGTTGGGTAGCGGACCGGTGAGGCGGTGGGCGTCGAAGATATCGACACCGTAGCTGATCAAGCCCTCGGCCATGACAAGCGCTCGGCCTGCGCTGACCGATGGCACTGCGTGCCGGGCCGCCAGCGCGGCGAGCTGTCCGCTCCGACTCACGAAGAATGCTGTCCCGGCGCTGATTACTAGCCCGCTCGCCCGCAATTGGTTGATCTTTGCGAACACCGCATCGAAGTCACTTTCGGTGCTGGCATTCAGCACATGCAACTCCAGCCCGGAGCGTGCGGGCCGCCGCCAGCATTTGATTCGCTGCAGTCTCGGCAACGGCGGGATTGCTCCGGTCGACCAGCAACGTCATAATGCGTGCCGCGGGAAGTAGCTCATGGGCCGATGGATTGGCTGCGGTCTGGGAAGCTTCTTGATCATCCAGGGACGCCATCAGAGGCGCAAGGCTAGGAGAAATCGGCGGACAATGATACGCGACTTTAACGATCTCCAGTTCTTTGCGGCCGTCGTTGTCCATCGCGGGTTCTCTGCGGCCGCCCGTGCACTGGGCCTGCCCAAATCACGCGTCAGTCGGCGCGTCGCTTTGCTGGAGGAGCGGCTCGGCGTGCGGCTGCTCGATCGAACCACGCGAGGACTCGGTTTGACCCAGGTCGGCCAACAAGTCTTCGAGCATGCGCGCGCGGCGGTCATCGAGGCTGAGGCCGCCGAGGAGGCCGCGCTTCGGATGCAGGCTGAGCCTCGCGGGCTTGTTCGACTGAGCTGCCCTCTCGGACTCCAGAGCGCAATTGCTGCTCCCATTTCGGACTTCCTTGCCGCCCATCCGCTGCTGCGGCTCCAGTGTGTCGTAACCAATCGGCGGGTCGATCTCGTTCATGAAGGAATCGACGTGGCGATCCGGGTTCGCGAACGCCTTGACACCGACGCCGACTTGCAAATGAAGCGGATCGGCCTAAGCAGGCGGATCCTTGTCGCAAGTCCGACCCTCTTGGCGAAGGAAGGTGAACCGACGTCACCAGCAGAGCTTGGCAAGTTTCCCATCCTCCATCAGGAACAGCAGGGTGGCAACATCTGGCATCTCACGGCGGACAACGGGAAGACCTATACCGTGGCGGTCGAGCCGCGCCTTACGACGGGTAGCTTCGACATTCTGATAGCGGCCGCATGCCAAGGGGCTGGAATTGCGCTGCTGCCGGCCCTAAACTGCCAGGAGGCGCTTGCCGCCGGTACACTGGCGCGCGTGCTGCCGGAATTGAGCGGCATCGACGGCATCTTGCATCTCGTCTTTGTGTCGCGACGGGGCATGCTGCCGGCTGTGCGGGCGGTGATCGATTTCGCCGCAACAGCCTTAAAATCGTCGGCCGATCAATAGGACGAGCCCACGAGCGTTCACCAGATAGAACACCTCGTCCTCGATCTGCTGGCTAATCACGCGATCGATTCAGCCACATAACTGTTCCCGAAACGGACGCTCACTGGGTCCACAGTCGAGGAATGGTCATGTTGCAACTTCGATCCAAAGAAACGCTCGATCACGGCGATCTCGGCTGGCTGAAGGCGCGCCACCACTTCATCGTCTCGGCCGACGGTAATAGGGCGAATAGTGCACTTGGCGCCCTCGTGGTCTGGAACGACGACGAGATCGCGCCCGGCACGGGCTTCGGCCGTCACTCCCATGCTGACATGGAAATCGTCACCTATGTCCGCCGAGGCGCGGTGACGCACGAAGATAGCACCGGCAATGTCGGTCGGACTGTTGCTGGCGACGTCCAGGTCATGAGCGCCGGAACCGGAATCAGTCATTCCGAGCACAATTGCGACGAAGACCCCCTCAAGCTCTTCCAGATCTGGCTGCTTCCGCGTCACCGCGGCGGGACGCCGCGCTGGGACAGCCGCAAATTCCCCAAAGCGGATCGCGCCGGACGCCTTATCGAGCTGGCGAGCGGAGATCCGAAGAATGCCGATACCCTCCTGATCCGCGCTGACGCGCGGGTCCTGGGCGCCACGCTTCTTGCCGGAACCACACTTACCCACGCGCCGGCTCGATTCCGGCACGCCTATCTCGCCCCCGCCCAGGGCGTGATCCTCGTCAACGGGCAGCGGATTGCGGTCGGTGACGGCATAGCCGCCATCGATGAATCCGAACTCACCATCACGGCGGAAGAGGATGCTGAGTTCATCCTCGTTGATGCCGCCTGACTTCACACCAGCCAAAAGGAGTAAGCATCATGGACTCTACTCGTTATCTTTCTTTCGCAGGCCGGGTCTTGATCGGCCTTCCGTTCGCTATGGGCGGCCTCAGCAAGCTCGCAGCTTATGGTCCGACCACCGCGATGATCGCCGCCGTCGGCCTCCCAGTGCCGCCGCTGGCCTTTGCGGTAGCCGTCGCCGTCGAGCTCGGCGGCGGATTCTTGCTGATCGCTGGTTACCAAGCTCGCCTGGTCGCAATGGCGTTGGCGCTGTTCTCTTTGGTCACGGCGTTCTCGTTCCACAGCAACTTCGCCGACCAGGATCAGATGTTTCACTTCCTCAAGAACGTCATGATGGCGGGTGGCTTGCTTCAGATCGTTGCCTTCGGTGCGGGCGCGTTCAGTCTCGACAACCGGTTCTCGAGGGATCGCGGGATTATCGCGAAAACGGCGGCGGCTCACTGATCCGCCTCCTAGCTCTTGTGCGTCGTCTTACGCTGGCCTGACGCGATGCGCGATCAACCGTCAGGCCGGCACCGGATGAATTGACTGAGCTTCGCAAGCCATTCGAGGTATCACTTTCCTAGGACCCCTACGGTTCGAAGGGACCGCTCGGCCGGCTGGCCAGGGAAGGCTGGGTACGTTTCCCGCATCACACGAGGCCACGCATTGACCAGGCCCTGCCAGCACCGATTGTCCTGCCAGTAGGACATGCCGTCCCATGAGCAGTTCAGAGAGATCAAGGATTATTCTTTACGATCGTGAAGTACAATGCCAT
>WNEY01003445.1_pt1 | contig 11878 bp, 12 predicted proteins | sample 5400531 | NCBI WGS metagenome assembly WNEY01 (sample SAMN13153338, study PRJNA577476) | soil metagenome | isolation source: 200 cm saprolite under Douglas fir tree site 1 | place: USA:California | collected 2015-04-18
GAGCAGATCATGGACGAGGCGTTGACCCGGTTCGACGGCGGCCTGCGGCTCTTCCACATGCACGCCGAGGGCATGGGAACCATCGTCATCCTCACGACGATGGTCGCCGCCACCTGGGCCCCGACGGCTGGTTGGCGGCGAGCGCTGGTCGCGCTGCTGACGGTCGGCGGCGCTGGCTACCCGCTCGGCTACCTCGTGTGGGCGGCGCTCATCCCGTACCGTGGCGTGGAGGACGGCAAGCGGCTCGCCGAATGGTTGGTGTGGATCCCATTCGGCGGCACGACAATCATCGCGATGTGGCTGCTGGTGGCAGTGCTTGTCATGCAGATGGCCCGGCGATCATGAAACTGCTGGTCGCCCTGCTTCTTCTCACGCTCGCGCATCCCGCCTTCGCCCATCACGTCGGCGCCTACACGCCGCGCGACAACGAGGTCTCGGCGAACTTCAAGCACCTCAAGTTCTCGATCGAGGCGCGAAAGTTCGACGTGGCGCTGCGGCTCTACGACGAAGGCGCGCTGCGGAAGGAGCTGCGCTCTCGCGCCGCGCAGCTCCCGGCCGGGCTCGATGGCTCCATCCGCGCAGCGCTCCAGCGCGGCCACGCCGCCGAGGCCGAGCGCGGCCTGATGGTCTTCGTCGTGAGCCTCGCGCGCGATCTCGCGCTCGAGGCCGATCGCCAGATCTCTGATGCGGGGGCGCCGGCCGACGTGCGCGCCGCCGCCGGCAGAAAGTTCCTGGAAGCGATCTGGCGCTATTACAATCTGGTCGACTTCGCGGTGACCCAGCGCAATGCTCGAGCGGCCACGACCGTGCGCCTGGCGTTCGACGAGGCGGAAGGCTACGTCAAGGCGGCCACGCCGGCGCCGGAGCGCCTGCGCGAGCCGCTCCGTCGGATAGCGCACGCCCTCACCGGCGTGATCGAAACGTCTTCGCAGTCAGCAAGGAGGGACTCGTCATGAAGATTGTGCTCGCAGTGGTCGCCTCGCTCGCGGTGGTGATAGCCGGCGGTATCGGCTTCGCCCCCGCCCAGGGTCAGAAGATCGTGAAGATCGGCGACATCGGCTCCAAGGTCGGCGTGTTCGAAGGCTACGGCAGGTACCAGACGATGGGGATGACCCTGGCGGTCGAGGAGCTGAACGCCAAGGGCGGCGTCCTCGGCCAGAAGATCGAGATCGTCTCCGAGGACGACGAGACCAAGCCGGCACCGGCCGTGCGCAAGGCCGAGAAGCTCATCCTCCAGGACGACGTGAAGCTGCTGGTCGGCGCCGTCTCGTCGGGCGCGACCATGGCCATCATGGACGTCACCAAGAAGCACAAGACGGTTCACTGGAACTCCGTCTCCTGCGCGGAGTTCATGCGGACGACGAAGTTCCACAAGTACTACTTCTCGAACCAGCCCGACTCGCGCATGCAATCCAACGGGCTGGCCAAGTACATCCTCGACAAGATGGGCAAGAAGGTCTACATCTTCTACACCGACTACGCCATGGGCCAGTCGGACGGGCGCCAGTTCAAGACCGCGCTCGAGACGCTGGGCGGCGAAGTCGTCGGCGTGGCCGGCGCTCCGCTCGACACCAAGGACTTCAGCCCGTGGTTCGGCGCCATCAACGACTCCAAGCCCGAGGTGCTCTTCCTGGCGTTTGCCGGAACGGACTCACTCCGGCTCATGACCCAGCTCCATTCGTTCGGCATGACGAAGAAGTACAAGCTGGCCGGCATCGACTGCTTCTTGCTCCAGCAGGATCTGCCCGCCATCGCCGAGCCGATGGAGGGCTTCGTCCAGCTCAATCACTTCTCCGCCTTCAATCCCGATCCCGCCATGCAGGCGTTCAACCAGAAGTTCAAGAAGCGCTGGAACCTCGACGCCAACATCGCGGCCGGCGCGTACGACGCCGTGCTGTTCTGGGCGGCGGCGGTGGAGAAGGCCAAGAGCTTCGATCCCGACAAGGTGGCCGAGGCCCACGAGGGGATGTGCCTGGACAACACCCACATCGGGCGCCAGTGCATCCGCAAGGACGATCACCAGGTCGTGATGGACATGCACCTGTACCAGGTCAAGGGCGGCAAGAACATTCCCATCGCGCGCATCGCCGGCAGCGACTCCATCGGCGAGTCGATGGTCGGCAAGGATCCCGTCGCCGGCTTCACCTGGGAGATCAAGAAGAAGAACTAAGCCCGCGACCCACAGCGGATGGAGTTCCTGGTCGCGCTCGTCGTCGACGGCGCACTGGCGGGGGTGGTGTATGCCCTCGTCGCCCTGGCTTTCGTCGTCGTGTACAAAGCCTCGCGCATGATGAACTTCGCGCTGGGCGAATGGCTCATGGTGGCTTCGCGGTTGGTCGCGTCGGGGCTCCACGTGCTCGGGCTGGGGCTCGGCGCGGCCGTCGGCGTCGGCTGCGCCGTCACGATCGGCATGGCGATCGTCTTGAGCCGCGTGGTCCTCCGCCGGTTGGTCGGCCAGCCGCTGATCTCGCTGATCATGGTCACCATCGGTCTCGGCGCCGTGATGCGCGGCTCGGCCGCCATCGTGTTCGCCGGCGTCCCCGGCCGAATCCTGCTGCCCATCCCCCAGGATCCGCTCATCATCCTTGGCGTGCCGGTGGCGACCGACAAGCTCGTCGCCGCTGCGGTCGCCGGCATCTCGATCGCCGCCGTGAGCGTGTTCTTCCGCCGGAGCCGAACGGGAATCGCGCTCCGCGCGATCGCCGACGACCAGCAGATTGCCCTGACGGCCGGGATCGACGTCCAGCACCACTTCGCGATCACGTGGGCGCTCATGGGCATCCTCTCGGTCCTGGCCGGCACACTGTGGACGGTCGTGTCCGGTGGTGGCGGGTTCAACGTCGTGCTGTTGGGACTCAAAGTGTTTCCGATCGTGGTGATCGGGGGCCTCGACAGCATTCCCGGCACCATCATCGGCGCGATCATGATCGGCGTGCTGGAGAGTCTGTCCGCCGGGTACCTCGACCCCGTCGTGGGATCCGGATTCAGCAGCGTCGCCTCCTATCTCATGCTGCTCGCCGCGCTGTTCGTGCGCCCCTCTGGCCTGTTCGGCGAGCGGGACGTCGAGCGCGTGTGACCGTGAGGGCGTCGCGTCCTTCGGGACACACCGGTCGCGTGATATTCTCGGCGCCCGTCGAGGGGAACGCGCAATCTTGGACTACGTCGTCGCGGTTCTGCTGCCGCAGCTCCTGCACGGACTCGTCTTCGGGGCCGCGCTCGGGTTGCTGGCGCTCGGTCTGACGGTGATCTTCGGGCTGCTCGGCGTGATGAACTTCGCTCACGGCGAGCTCTACATGCTGGGCGCGTATGCCGGCATCACGGTGATCGGCGTCGTCCACTCGTTCTGGGTCGCGCTGATCGTCGGCCCGCTGCTCGTGGGCGCCCTCGCCGTCGTCACCGAAGTCGCCACGCTGCGTCCCGTCTACCACCGCGAGCCGCTCTACGGTCTCATCCTCACCTTCGGTCTGGCCCTCATCTTCCGCGAGGGCGCGCGTCAGATCTGGGGCGGTGACATGCGTCGCATCCTGCCGCCCGTGACCGGCTCCACGCCGATCCTCGGGATGACGTATCCGAACTATCGCCTGTTCCTGCTCGCCATCTCCTCCGTCCTGCTCCTCGCCATCTGGCTCTTCTTCACGAAGACGCGCGCCGGCATTCTCGTGCGCGCCGCCGTGCAGGACGCCGAGATGCTCGACGGCCTCGGCGTCAACGTGCCGCGCGTCTTCACCCTGACCTTCGCCGGCTCGGCGGCGCTGGCAGCGCTGGCCGGGCTGCTGCTGGCTCCCATCTTCACCGTCTATCCGCAGATGGGAGTCGAGATGATCCTGCTCGCCTTCATCGTCGTCATCCTGGGCGGGATGGGATCGATCAGCGGCTCGGTCGTGGCCGCCTTCGTGATCGGGATCGCCCAGAGCCTGCTCACGCTGTGGCTGAACCCCCAGCGGGTGGCCATCGCGATCTTCGGGATCATGATCGTGGTGCTGATCATGCGACCGCGCGGCTTCTTCGGCCGCGAGGGCGTGCTCGAGTGATCGGCTGGCGCGGGCTCGTCGCGTTCGGACTGCTGGCCGCGCTGCCGCTGGCGCCGTTCATGACGAAGTACTACCTGCTGCTCACCTTCGACGCGCTGCTCTTCGGCGCCATCGCCATGAGCCTCGACCTGCTCATGGGCTACACCGGCCTGGTGTCGTTCGGCCACGCCGCCTTCTACGGCCTCGGGGCCTACGCGACGGCGATCGTGCTCGAGCGCGGCGTGCTCTCGCTGTGGGCGTGCCTGGGCTTCGCGCTGGTCGTGGTCGGGCTCTACGCGCTGATCGTGTCCTACTTCGCCACCGGCCGCCGCGGCATCTACTTCGCGCTCCTCACGCTGATCTTCGCCGAGGTCGTCTACACGTTCTTCCGCTACACGCAGACGTTCGGCGGCTCCGACGGCATCCAGGGGTTGCCCGAGGCGATGCTGGTGCCGGGCGTACCGATCGACACGCCGCTCCGGAAGTACTACCTGGTTCTCGGCTACCTGGCCTTCGCGTACATCGTCTGCCGCACCGTCGTGCACTCGCACTTCGGCAAGGTGCTGGTGGCCATCCGCGAGAACGAGGACCGCGCGCGCTTCCTCGGCTACAACGTCCAGCGCTACAAGATGGCCGTCTGCCTGGTCTCCGCGCTGCTCACCGGCCTCGGCGGCGCCATCTACCCGATCCGCGCGGCCTACGCGACGCCCGACCTCATGCTGTGGACGGAATCCGGCGAGTTCATCATCTCGGTGATGATCGGCGGCCTCGGCACGCTGGTCGGCCCCATCATTGGCGGGGCGTTCTTCACGATCCTTCGCGACAAAGTCTCCTCGTACGTGGACTGGTATTTCATCGTGATCGGCGTGGTCCTGGTCGTCATCGTGCTGTTCATGCCGCGCGGACTGTTCCGCCCATGGCGAGCGACCACCTAGTCCTGGAGGTCGCGGGGCTCTCGCGCCATTTCGGCGCTCTCGCCGCTCTCACCGACGTGTCGTTTCAGGTAGGCCAGGGCGAGATCTTCTCGATCATCGGCCCCAACGGCGCCGGCAAGTCCACGTTGTTCAACGTGATCACCGGACTGCACGCGCCGACGGCCGGCCGCGTGCGGTTTCGCGGCGACGACATCACCGGCCTGGCGCCGGAGGTCATCAATCGGCGTGGCCTCGCCAAGACGTTCCAGATCACCAACATCTTCCCGGAAATCTCGGTCGGGGAGAACGTGCGGGTCGCCTGCCAGTCGCGCGCCGCCGTCTCCGGGCGGGTGGCGTCGCTGTGGCGACTGCCCGACGTCGATGGCCGGGTGATGGCTCTGCTCGACGCGTTCAGCCTGACCGCGCGGCGGGATGAGCCGGCCGAGAACCTCTCCCACGGCGAGCAGCGCTATCTCGAGATCTGTCTCGCGCTGGCCACCGAGCCGACGCTGCTGCTGCTCGACGAGCCGACGGCCGGCATGACGCCGGGCGAGACCAGGGAGGCCACCGCGCTGATCCGGGCCATCGTGCGCGAGCGCGGGCTGACGCTGCTGCTGATCGAGCACGACATGAGCGTCGTCATGGGGATCTCCGACCGCATCGCCGTGCTGCACTTCGGCAAGAAGATCGCCGAGGGGTCACCGGACGCGATCCGCACCGATCCCGCCGTCATCGACGCCTACCTCGGCGGCGCCGACGACTGATGATCTGATGCTCCGCTTGCAGGAAGTTCACGCCGGCTACGGCGCCACGCCCATCCTCTTCGGCGTGTCACTCGAGGTGCGCGAGGGCGAGGCCGTCGCGCTGCTCGGCAAGAACGGCATGGGCAAGACGACGCTCATGAAGACCGCCATGGGCTTCCTGCGTCCCTGGCGCGGCGCCATCGAGTTCGACGGCCGCTCGCTGGTCGGGCTCCGGCCTCACGAGATCGCGCGCCTGGGCGTGGGCCTGGTGCCCGAGAACCGCCGTATCTTTCCCGGCCTCACCGTGCGCGAGAACCTGGAGCTCGGCCTGTCGCCGGTGCGGGGCCGGTCGAAGCTGCGCCGGCAGCGGCTCGACGCCGTCTTCGCGCATTTTCCCCGGCTGAGCGAGCGCCTCGACCAGCCGGGCAAGACGCTCTCGGGTGGCGAGCAGCAGATGCTGGCCATCGCGCGCGTGATGATGGCCGGCGCGCGCATCATTCTGATGGACGAGCCGACCCAGGGCCTGGCCCCCGCCATGGTGCGCCACATTCGCGACATGATCACCGAGCTCAAGCGCCTCCGCGTGACCGTGCTGCTGGTCGAGCAGAACGCCCGCATGGCACTGAACGTGTGCGATCGCGGCTACATCATGGAGAAGGGCACGATCGTCTTCGAGGGCGCGGCCCACGATCTGCGCGAAAGCGCGATCACGCGCGAGAAGCTCGGCGTGTGAAGAGCTGGGCCTCCCACACGCTGGCCGTGGCCCGCCGCCGGCGGCTGGTGCAGTTGACGCTGGCGCTGGCCCTGCTCGGCGCGCTCCTCTGGGCGCTCCCCGGGCGACGCCCCGGTGGGGACGGCGGCCATCACGGCGGTCACGGTGCGCCGGTCACCGACATCTTCGAGCGCGCCGGCATCACGGAGTTCAAGGAAGGCCAGCGCGGCCCGGGGTTCCGGCTGGCCCGGCGTGGCGGTGGCGATGCGACGCTCGACACCTGGCGCGACAAGGTCGTCGTCCTGAACTTCTGGGCGACGTGGTGCACCCCGTGCACCGTCGAGATGCCGACGCTGGAGGCGTTGTGGCGCGAGTATCGCGAGCGTGGTCTCGTCGTCGTCGGCGTGTCGGTGGATCGTGGAGCGCCCGCCACGCTGATCGATCCCTACGTCCGCAACCTCGGCCTCACCTTCCCCATCCTGCTCGATCCCGATTCGCAGACGGCCGGCGCGTGGCGCGTCACCGGTCTTCCGTCCACGTTCGTGGTGCGCCCGGGTGGCGACGTTGCGGGCTTCGCCGTCGGCGCGCGGGAATGGAACAGCGTCGAGATGAAGACGCTGCTCGAGAGTCTCCTCCGATGAGACTGGAAGGGGCGCGCCCGCGCGTTCAGTTCGCGCCGCCGCTCGTTCCAGGACCACCCGCCGGCCGCGCCGGATTGGGGTTCTCCTCGGCCGACGTGTTGGGATCGCTGCGCTGCAGGCTGTCGGAGTGCGGCGGCTTCGTCTCGGGCAACGCCGAGGGATCGTTCGTCGTCCTCGTCGGGCCCGCGCAGCCCGTTCCACTCACGCCGATCAGCAACACGACGCCGAGAAACGCCAGGGACTTCGTCATCACCAGTCACCTCCTCGATGAGATGAAAGGTTTGCACGGGCGGTGCCGGCTGCCCCGGACGCGATCAGTGGCACCACGGTTGCTCCCACGTCAACGGACGATGCGGTTCCGAGAGCTCCAGTGGCCACGCGACTTCCTGGACAAGCGCCTGCGAACGACGAAAGCTATTCTGAAGCCACGGCGGAACATGCCGGTGGTGCTGAGCGTGTTACGCCGAAGGAGCGCCCCGCGTCCGAGGAGCTCCGGCGTGACGCTTATCGCCTGAGCTTCACGCCGCGTACCTCAATCGGGCCACGACACCACCGCAGCCGGCCAGCGGTCGGTGCTGCTCGAGCGTGGTCACGCGCTGACGACCGGGCGACCATCGGACTGAAACTTCGCCAGCTCGCGCAGGCGCGTCCGCAGGTCCACTGGCCCTTACGCCGAGCGACGCTGGCGGCTCGGCGCCTCGACGGACTCTCCCGCCTGGGATTCGAGCAGGCGCCGGGCGGCGAAGTACTTCTTCGGTCGGCGCCGGCCGTCACGCGCGCGGTCGATCTCCCTGAGCGCGCGCCGCTCGAGCGCCGCGAAGGCGAGGTCGAAGGCCCGGCGCGGTGTGGCCGCGACGTCGGCGGCGTGCAGCGCCCCGCGCCGCGGCACCTCCACGGTGAGCGCGCACCGGATGTCGACGCCGCCCTTGGGGCCGTTCTCGTCCTTGAAGCCGACGCGCACGGCGATGGGAGGCTGGGGGAGATGGCTACCGAGAGCGTCGAGCTTCCTGCCGATCAGCCGGCGGAGCGCGCCGTCCGTGAGGCCTTCGATGACGATCGCCATGGGAATTCTCAGCCCTCGACGGATTCTAACGCGAGCAAGGCACGTGCCGCCACGCGTGGCCGTCAGAGGGCGAGTCAGCGCGGCGGTTCGATGACGAAGCCGAGACGGCGCAAGGCGCCGCACGGATCGGCCTCCAAGGCCACCCGCACGATCCGCGCCCGCTGCGCCACTTCACGTACCCGGTACGCACACGCCACCGACTGCCACGCGCGGGCCTGGCGCCGCTGCTCGTAGCCCCACGCGATGGGGGCCAGCACCAGCACGACGAGCGACATCACTCCCAGCGCTTTGAGGACGGACTCGACTTCCGGCCTGAAGATTCGCATGGCAACCGTCGTGAGCAGCAAAGGGCATGCCTGAGCGGAAAATTACGGACTTTGCTCCGGCGGTCGAGAAGAACTTTCCCGAAAGTCTCACCGGCGATGCTGTACTTCTTACAGTGGCTGCCCGCGCACCGCGCTTGCGTGTCGGGCCTCCCTCCGTTAGGCTCACCATTCTCGTGTTGCGGTATCTCCTCGCCGTCGCCTGCGTGGCCGCCGCCACCGTGCTTCGTTTGGCCCTCGAGCCGCTGTGGGGGCTGAACCTGCCGTTCTTCACGTTCTTCCCGGCCACGATCGCGGCTGCCTGGATCGGCGGCTTCGGGCCCGGTGTCGTCGCCAGCGTGCTCTCGGCGCTCGTCGTGGACTTCTTCTGGCTCCATCCCATCTTCGCTATCGGCGTGAGCGCACCCGCCGAGCTCCTCTCGGTGATCCTCTTCGTGATGGTCGGGGCCGGTGTCTCGATCCTGTCCGAGCTCCTGCACCGCTCCCGCCGGCGGCTGGCCACCGCGCAGCGCGAACGGTTGCGCCTCGCCCAGGAGCGGTTGGCCCTCCTCGACTCCACGGCGCAGGCCATCTTCGGCGTGGACCTCGCCGGCCGCTGCATCTTCGCCAATCGGGCCTGCGCCGAGATGCTCCGCTGGAGCCCGGTCGACCTGCTCGGATACGACATGCGGGAGCTGGCCCCGCGCCACGGCTCCGAGCGCTCACCGTCGCTGAAGGAGCAGCTCGTTCGGCGGAGCGACGGCACCTCGTTTCCGGCCGAGTCGTGGGCGCACCCCATCGTCGTCGAGGGGCGCGTGACCGGGACCGTGGTGGCCCTCACCGATCTCACCGAGCGACGAAGCGCCGAGCAGGAGCGCCGGGAAATCGCTGCGCGGGAACGGATGGCGGTAGAAACCGGCCGACTCGGCCTGTGGGAGTACGACGTCGCCGCCGATCGCGCCACGGGGTCGGAGCGCACGCATCGCATCCTGGGAACGGTCGACGGCCCCCTCACCCGCGCCGGGTTCCTGGCCCTGGTCGATCCGCGGGATCGCCGCCGGGTCAAGACCGCCATCGCGCGCGCGCTCGCCGTCACCGATGCCGTCGAGTACGAGATCGAGTATCGCGTCCGGTGCGATCCGGACGCCGAGCCGCGCTGGCTCGCCGCGCGGACCACCACGCTCCGCGATCAGACCGGCCGCCCCGTGCGCATGATCGGCACGATGATGGACATCACCGAACGCAAGCGCATCGAGGAAGAGCTGCGCCGGCTGCTCGAGGCCGAGCACGTCGCCCGCGAGCAGGCCGAAGCCGCGGTGGCCACGCTGCGGAAGCTTCAGGTCGTCACCGACCACGCCCTGTCCCAGCTCGGCCTGCGCGAGCTCCTGGTCGAGCTGATGCGGCGAATCCGCGAGGTCCTGGCCTGTGACACGGCGACGGTGCTGCTGTGGGACGAGAGCCGGCGCGGACTGCGGCCGGTGGAATCCGACGGTCTGCGCGAAGAGGTCTTCGAGGACATCTGCATCCCGCCCGGCGCCGGCGTGGCCGGCCGCATCGCCGAGAGCGAGACCGGCCTGATCATCAACGACCTCAGCCCGGCCGACGTCCTGAGTCCCTTCCTGCGCGACCGGGTGCGCTCGCTGATCGGCGTGCCGCTCCGCTCGGAGGGCCAGCTCGTCGGCGTGCTGCACGTGGGCGCCGCCGCGCCCCGCCTCTTCACCGACGCCGACCTCGATCTTCTCCGGCGCGTCGGCGATCGGGCGGTGCTCGCCATCGACCGCGCGCGGCTGGCCGAGAGCGAGCGCCAGGCTCGGGACGAGGCCGAGCGCGCCAATCGCTCCAAGGACGAGTTCCTGGCCGTGCTCTCGCACGAGCTGCGCACGCCGCTCACGGCGATGCTGGGCTGGGTCAAGCTGCTCCGCACCGGCCGGGTGAGCCCGGCGCAGACGGCCCGCGCGCTCGAGAGCATCGAGCGCAACACGCGGCTGCAGGCCCGGCTCATCGACGACCTGCTCGATCTCTCGCGGGCCATCACCGGCAAGCTGCTGCTCGATCTGCGCCCGGTGGCGCTCGGTCCCGTCGTGCAGGACGCCGCCGAATCGTTCGTGAGCACGGCCGCCGGCAAGGGCGTGAAGCTTGCCATCGCGGTCGGTCCCGCCACCGTGCGCGGTGACGCGCTCCGCCTCGGTCAGGTGGTGACGAACCTCGTCGGCAACGCCGTGAAGTTCACGCCGGCCGGCGGCGACATCTCGGTGCGGCTCGAGCGCGCGGGCCTGGAAGCGCGCTTCACAGTGCGCGACACCGGCGTCGGCATCGATCCGCATCTGCTGCCCCACATCTTCGACCGCTTCCGACAGGCCGACGACGGCGGCGGCCAACCCCAGGCCGGGCTCGGCCTGGGCCTGGCGGTCGTGCGCAACCTCGTCGAGCTGCACGGCGGCACCGTGCGCGCCGAGAGCGGCGGGGCCGGCCGCGGGGCGACGTTCACCGTCACGCTGCCGCTGGCCGTCGAAGCCGCGACGATGGAGACCGCCATCGAGACACCGGAAGTCGCGGCGGATCGTCTCCGGCTGGATGGAGCCCGCGTGCTCCTCGTGGACGACGACGCGGATTCGCTGGAGTTGCTGGCGACGGTGCTCCGCCAGCACGGCGCCGACGTCACCGCCGTGGCCGACGTGGGGGCCGCGCTCGACGGCCTGGCCCTGAAGAGATTCGACATGCTCATCAGCGACCTGTCGATGCCGGGCCGCAGCGGGTTCGATCTGATCCGCGAGGTACGGCAGGCGCTGCCCCCGCCGGCGTCACGCATCCCGGCTGTGGCGGTGACGGCCCTGACGCGTCCGGAGGATCGCCAGCGCGCGCTCGGCGCCGGCTTCGACGTGTTCCTCACCAAGCCAGTGGATCCCAACGCGTTCGTGCGCGTGGCCATGTCGGTGGCGACCAGCCCCGACGGCGCCTAGCGTCGTCGCAGAAATCCCCTCAGCTCGTCGCATAACGACACCGGATCGACCGGCTTGCGGATGAGCCCGTCGAAGCCGGCGCGCAGAATCTCCTCGTACCCGTAGCGGCGATCGTGGGCGGTCATCGCGATGACGGGGACCTCGCCGGCCGCCGGAGCGAACGGACCTGATCCACCAGCCAGAAGCCGTCGTTCTCGGGCATGGCGAGATCGCTGAGCACGATGTCAGGGCCGTGCCTGACGATCGCCTCCAGGCCTTCGCGCGCAGTCCGGTCAGGTCCACGCTCGGCGATCAAAGGATCAGGCGACGGACCCCTCACCGCCGCGCGTGGGTGGACGCAGATGATGGTCGGCGATCTTGTAGAGCAACGAGCGATAGCTGATACCCAGCACGACCCGCTCGGCGTCGCGGGCGGCCGCCCGCGAGATCTCCTTGAGGCCACGCACCTCGGCGTCCGACGGCCGCAGCGCCGCCGAGCCGTCGCCGCGGGCGCGCCCCGCGACGCGGGCCCGCAGCTCTTCGGCGACGTGGTC
>WNEY01003446.1_pt1 | contig 11875 bp, 9 predicted proteins | sample 5400531 | NCBI WGS metagenome assembly WNEY01 (sample SAMN13153338, study PRJNA577476) | soil metagenome | isolation source: 200 cm saprolite under Douglas fir tree site 1 | place: USA:California | collected 2015-04-18
GGAAATGCTGGATACGCTTGCCGCCTGGATCCTGTCGGTGATCGCCCGCCGCGGTTAAGCGCCGCGTCTTGGCTCGGACGAGCGGAAACGATCCGCGGCGCGCTCGCGCGCCTTCGCAGCCTCGACCTCGCGATCGCGCGGCGGAGCGCTGGTCACGAGCGCGTCGAGCAATTCATGCGCGGCCTGCGCCACCTGCTCCACCGCGCGGCTGAAAGCGGCTTGGTTTGCTTTGGAGGGCCGCGTGCATCCGCTCAGTTTGCGGACGAACTGCAGCGCGGAGGCGCGGATTTCCTCCTCGGTCGCGGGCGGTTCGAAGTTATGCAGCGTCCGAATGTTTCGACACATGGGGCATCCTCAGCTGTTCAATTTTGCTTTGCCTGCACAAAACGTAACCAGAGCGTAGGGAGATCAGTTTCGTAGCCGGTTGGCACGGCTTCGGCGAGCGGCCGGCCATCGAGAATAGCGTTCATCATACGCGTAAAACCACCGGGTTTCGTGTCATGGAGGAAAGTAACGAAGAGCCCGGCCTGTCGGTACGCCATGAGGATCCGGAATGACGTGTCGGGGACTTGCGGCGGATGCTCAAATTTGACGGCGGCGAGATTGAGCAACGAGCCTGCACCTTCAATGGCAATATGATCACCGCGCCGAATGGCGTCGCGCGCTTGGAGCTCGCTTACGCCTTCCGCACCGCCGCCTCCTGAAACCATTACGGCAAGTCCTTCCGTAAACCAATGCGGCAGTCGGATATAAGTCAGCTGCGAAATCCAGCTTTGAAGGTGTGCGTGAGACAACTCATGGGTAACAAGTGCGGGGAGACGGTGGCGTTGAGTGGAAAACAAAACCGGCGACAGGACCACATGGCCCAAGAATGTCATGCCAACCGCACCACGATCTCCTAATCCGTTTGCAGCAACGAAGGCCTCCGGCGAGACGTACACTCCGACGGTGACAGGATGAGCAAATCGACGGCCATGGATGGCCTCCACCCGAGCAATGGCAGCGGGCAGGAGTCCGGCAACAGTGCGTGCGTATTCGAACGCACCATCTTCGTAGTGCACCTGCGGATTTTCCGGCAGCGCGGCCAACCGCTCCGGACTGTTCCACCACCCCGACGCAATGTGCCGCACCGTCGGCACGGCAGCGGCGGAGACCGCAGCGAAAAGCACGAAGCTCATGGCGGCCGCAGCGATCGTCTTTGAGATTGGGTGCCGCATGGCTAGTCGGCGGACATGAGTTGGGACTGCAAATCAGTCGCGATTTATGAGTACGCATCCTTGCTGAACACGACCGAAACCTGCACCGGTCCCCGCCGCTCGAGGATTTCGACCGACACTTCGTTGGCGTGACGGCGCACCTTGAGGTCGACGCTCGATTGCTTGAGCTGCAAATTGCGCAGCATCAGTTCATCCAGGAACGGCGGCAAGCGCGGGTTGCGCAGGCGGATTGCGTTCGCGGCCGGATCGAATTGCAGCCCGAGCGAGGCCTCGATCAGCGTGAACGGCGTGGCGCTCGCCCAGGCCTGCGGCGAGCAGGCGACCGGATAGTGGGTCGGCCCGCGTCCGCGGCTGCGCTGAAAACCGCAGAACAGCTCGGGCAATCGCCGCATCTCCATGTAGGTTGCGGCATCGAACAAGCCTTTGAAGACGCGCTCGACCGAACGCCTGAGCCCATAGCGAGCCAATCCAAGGGCGATCAGCGCATTGTCATGCGGCCAGATCGAGCCGTTGTGATAGGACATCGGATTGTAGCGCGCTTCGGTATTGGCGATGGTGCGAATGCCCCATCCGGAAAAGAATTGCGGCCGCAGCAGGCCGTCCGCCACCTCGATCGCCCGATCGGGCTTGGCGATGCCGGTGAACAGGACCTGCCCGGCATTGGAGCTGCGCACGCGGCAGGGCTCCTTCTCGCCGTCGAGTGCGAGCGCGTAGGTCCCAAGCTCCGGACACCAGAAGCTTGCGTCGAATCGCTCGGCCAGCTGATCGGCTTCGGCTTTGAGACGCTGCGCCCGCTCGCCCCACCCCAGCCGTTCGATGCAACGTGCCAGCACCTGCTTGGCGCAGTAGACGTAGCCTTGCACCTCCGCGAGCGCGATCGGACCCTGCGCCAGACGGCCGTCGGCGTGGAAAATCGCATCCTGGGAATCTTTCCAGCCTTGATTGGCGAGACCGCGCTCGGTCGCGCGGTAGTATTCGAGAAAGCCGTCGCCGTCGGGATCTCCGGCTCCGTCGATCCATGCGAGTGCGGCCTCGATCGCGGGCCACAGCTCCACAATGATGGCGTCGTCGCCGGTCCGCTCGGCGTACATGCCGGCCAGCATGACGAAGAGCGGCGTCGCATCGACGCTGCCGTAGTAGAGGCCGAAGGGGACCTCGTGCAGCGCCGCCATCTCGCCTTCGCGCATTTCGTGCAAGATTTTGCCCGGTTGCGCGTCCGACGCGGGATCGTCGGTCTTGGCCTGATAGGCGGCGAGCCGCCGCAGCACGCCTTGCGCGATGCGCGGATCGAACCACAGCATCTGCAACGCGGTGATCAACCCATCGCGGCCGAAGGTGGTCGAGTACCAGGGAATGCCGGCGTAGGGATAGCGTCCCTGCGGCGTGCTGGTCATGAGCATGTAGAGATCGGACATCGAGCGGCACAGCACCTCATTGAGGAGGTCGTTCGAGGTCTCGACCGTGGCGGCGTTGCTTGAAACGGCGCGCCGATTGCGATGGACCGCGCGCAGGCCGCGCGCGAAAGATATGGCTTTGGGAGGTTCCGGCGCGCCGCAGGCGATGGTGCAGTAGATCGACGTCACCTGCTGGGGCGCAAGGGTGAGGCGATACGATGCCGTCGTCGCTGTGATCTCGGCCGGCGGCGGCTCGAAGCGCAGCACCGTCTGCCGCAGCTGTGCGTCCAGTCCCTTGTAGCTCAGGACGGTGGTGTCCGGGCGGACCGCCTGGCGGGTGCTGGCGCCGCGGCGTTCCCGCTGCAAGCCGCGCACTTCGAACAAGTCGGCGAAATCGCTGTCGAACAGCATCGTCAGGCGCAAATCGACCGCACGATCGCCATGGTTCTGGATCCCCAGCCTTTGATAGGCCGTGTCGCGCCAGAGAAAAATCGTGCGCACGACGTGCATGGTGTCCTTGGGCAGAACGAGGCGATGGTCGAAATACACGTCGGGATTGGTCAGATCGACGGTCAGCTGCGTATTGTCGTCGCGCACGTTGGAGCCGAGCAACAGCGGCTGCGCGCCGTTGAGCAAAAGCTCGAGATGGGAGAGAAAACGCGTGTCGCAATGAAACAGCCCGTCGGCGCCGCCGGCCGATGCGCCCACGTCACCGTGGCTGTCGAGAACGAGGAACGTATCGTCGTGCTTGAGGGTGCGGCGCGGGCGCGTCGCAGGGCCCGTCGCCGGAATATAGAACGGCGCCTCGGGAATAATTTCGAACGGCAATTTCGGGAGCGCGGCGCCCACACTCGCCATGAAAGCCCTGTCAGTTCATGCCTTTTTCCAGCTCCGGCTGCAGCCTCGGCAGGGCGGTCTCGCGCTCCGGCAGCGCCGGCCGCTTGAGCAGCGAGCGGTACACATGAACATAGTCCTTGGCCATGCGCGCAGCGGAAAAGCGCTGGTCGAATCGCTGCCGCACCGCGCGCCGATCGAGCGCGAGCACCTCCGGCACCATCCTGATCGCCTCGTCCATGGCGCCGACGATCAAGCCGGTGACCCCGTGATCGATGATCTCGGGCACGGAGCCGCAACGGAAGGCGAGGACCGGCGTGCCGCAGGCCATCGCCTCGATCATGGACAATCCGAACGGCTCCGGCCAGTCCACTGGGAATAGCAGCGCCGCCGCATCGCCCAGGAACTCGCTCTTGGCCCGCTCGTCGATCTCGCCGATGAATTCCACACCGGGTTGATTGAGCAGCGGCACGATTTTCTCGCGGAAATAGGCTTCGTCGACCTTGTCGACCTTGGCGGCGATCTTCAGCGGCAGGCCGCAACCGTGCGCGATGGCGATCGCGCGGTCGGGGCGCTTTTCCGGACAGATGCGCCCGAGAAAGGCCAGGTACCCGCCGCTCGGGTTGAACGTCGGCTGCAGCATGTGCTCGGGCAGCCCGTGCGGGATGGTCGCCACGAAGTTGGCGTTCGGCACCGGCCGCCGCTGCGCGTTCGAGATCGACACCAGGGGCATCTCGGCAAACCCGCGGTAGAACGGCCACAGGTCCGGCAAATCCTGCCGGCCGTGCAAGGTCGTCAGCGTGCGATCGGCCAAGCTGCGGAACATCGGGAAATGGAACAGGTCGAAATGAAAATGCAGAATGTCGAAGTCCGCCAGGCGCTCGCGCACCTTGTCGAGCAGCAGCATGTGATACGGGATGGGATTTGTGACGGCGGGATCCAGCCGCAGCGCCGCCTCCGAGCACGGCACGAGCTCGGCGGCGGTCACCGAATCGCCGCTGGCGAACAAGGTCACGTGGTGTCCCTGCGCCACCAGTTCCTCGGTCAGCCAGGACACGACGCGCTCGGTGCCGCCATAGAGCTTCGGAGGCACGCTTTCGATAAGCGGGGCGATCTGAGCGATCCGCATGACAACTCCCGACAATGGAGGATTCTTCCCCTAGTGGCGGAACGCACCGGGGGCGGATTGGTTCCGCGCGGGAGGTATCGATAGCCGTCTCGCCGTTTGCGGCGGGCCGTCGAGGCCGCTCAGTGCGACATCAGCGCCGGCACCGTCATGGCGGACAGGATGCCGCGCGTCACTCCGCCGAGCACGAATTCGCGCAGGCGGGAGTGGCCGTAGCCGCCCATGACCAGGATATCGGCGGAGGAATCCGCCGCATGCGACAGGATGGTGTTCGCCACGTCGCTCTCGGTGGCGACGATGCGCTTGACGTCCACCTTGAGCCCGTGGCGGGCGAGGTGTTGCCCGATGTCGGCGCCCGCGATCTCGTCGCTCTTGCCCCGTTCGCCGGTGACGATCGCCACCTCGACCGCCTTGGCGCGCTCGAGCAACGGCATGGCGTCGGCGGTTGCGCGCGCCGCGCTGCGGCTGCCGTCCCAGCACACCAGAACGTTGTCGAGCTTGAGAACGTCCTTTTGGATATAGGGCACGACGATCACCGGCCGGCCCGACTCGAACAGGGCGGTCTCGGCGATCAGTTCCTCCGGCGCAACCTTGTCGGGCTCGCCCTGGCCGACGATCGCAAGATCGAACCGCCGCGCCATGCTGGCGAACAGGTCCGCCGCCCCGGCAACGCTCGCCCCGACCAGGCGCGATTCGCCGGAAATGCCCGCGCGCCGGACCATCTCGTCGAAGCGGGCGATGGCCGTATTGGCGGCCGCTTCCGCCTCCGTCCGTTGGGATTCGATGAAATCGGCCGGGATGCCGCCCATCAGCGTCGGCGGCAGGACCGGGTCGTAGGCGAACGCGATGCCGGCCAGGTGCGCCTCGAACGCCTCGGCGACCGAGACCGCATATTCGCCGGCAAAGCCGCGCGAGGCACCGGTGGTGAGATTGACGATGACATTCTTGATCATGCCTTCCTCTCCTCGCGGTGCCGGCGCCCCGCAGCAGGCGGAGCCGATCAAGGCCGGATGCTACGGTCCTCGGACGACGCGGGTTTGATTCAGGTCAATCGTCGTCCACCGTCGCGAACCCGTCACTTCTTGTGGCCGTCCGGCCCGAACTGCTTGAGATAGGCCCACAGATCCTTGGTTTCCTGCTCGTTCTTGATGCCCGCGAACACCATCTTGGTCCCCGGGATTTTTGCGCGCGGATCCTTGATGTAGTCCCGGAACGTCTCCTCGTTCCAGGTGATGGCGGCGCTCTTGTTTGCCTCGCTGTAGTTGAACCCCTCGATCGTCCCCGTTTTGCGGCCCTCGAGGCCGTTGAGCACGGGGCCGACCTTGTTCTTCGCGTCGTCGCCGACCGAGTGGCAGGCAATGCATTTCTTGAACGACTGCTCGCCCGCGGCCACTTCCTGCGCCGGCGCGGCTCCCGTCGAGGTCGCGAGCACGATCATCGCCAATGCCAAATTTCGCATCGCCCCAACTCCCTTCGGTCCTGATGACGGCCGGCACGCCGCTTGGGCGGCCGGCGCTCTCGCCTGTTTTCCACATTGCGCCCGTTCCGAATGGCGAGCGCGAGGGCGGGTGTCAACGTACAATTCGGCAAGGCTGTTCCGCTTGGACGTGCTCCCGAGCCGGCATGCCTATATAGTGATCGCCCCTCGCGTCCCGGGAGCGCGCATGTCGGTGAGGATGCCGGAGCCGGAAGCGCCGGTGCTGTCGCGTCGCGACGAGATCGTGCGCGCGCTCAGGCGCATCGTGCGCGGCGAGGGCGTCATCGCGTCCGAGCACGAGATGCGGCCCTACGAGACCGACGGGCTGACCGCCTATCGCCAGCAGCCCATGGTGGTGGTGCTGCCCGAGACGACGAGGCAGGTCGCCCGCGTCCTGCGCTATTGCCACGACCACGGCATCAAGGTCGTCCCGCGCGGCGCCGGCACGTCGCTCTCCGGCGGCGCGCTGCCGCTCGCCGACGGCGTGCTGCTCGGCATGGCCAAGTTCAACCGCATCCTCGAGGTCGACTTCGACAATCGCGTCGCCGTCGTGCAGCCCGGCGTCACCAACCTGGCGATCAGCGAGGCGGTCGCGCATCGGGGCTTCTATTACGCGCCCGACCCGTCGTCGCAGATCGCCTGCACCATCGGCGGCAACGTCGCGGAGAACTCGGGCGGCGTGCACTGCCTCAAATACGGCATGACCACCAACAACCTGCTCGGCCTTGAGATGGTGCTGATCACCGGCGAGGTGGTCCGCCTCGGCGGCAAGCATCTCGACAGCGACGGCTACGATCTGCTCGGCCTCGTCACCGGCTCCGAAGGCCTGCTCGGCGTCGTCACCGAGGCGACGGTGCGCATCCTCAGGAAGCCCGAGACCGCGCGGGCGGTGCTCATCGGCTTTGCCTCGTCCGAGGACGCCGGCGAGTGCGTCGCCAAGATCATCGGCGCCGGCATCATCCCGGGCGGCATGGAGATGATGGACGCGCCGGCGATCCGCGCCACCGAGGAGTTCGTGCACGCCGGCTATCCGCTCGATGTCGAGGCGCTGCTGATCGTCGAGCTGGACGGCCCGCAGGCCGAGGTCGACCACCTGCTCGAGCGGGTGAGCGAGATCGCGCAAGGCTGCCGCGCCGCGACGGTGCGGGCGTCGACCTCGGAGGAGGAACGCCTCCTGTTCTGGGCCGGCCGCAAGGCGGCGTTCCCGGCGGTCGGGCGCATCTCGCCGGACTATTACTGCATGGACGGCACGATCCCGCGCGCGAAGCTGCCGCTGGTGCTTGCCCGCATGCGGGACATGTCGGCGCGCTACGGCCTGCGCGTCGCCAACGTGTTTCACGCCGGCGACGGCAACCTGCATCCGCTCATCCTCTACGACGCCAACAAGCCGGACGAGCTCGACCGCGCCGAGGCGTTCGGCGCCGAGATCCTCAAGCTGTGCGTCGAGGTCGGCGGCGTGCTGACCGGCGAGCATGGGGTCGGCGTCGAGAAGCGCGACCTGATGCCGGTGATGTTCAACGAGATCGATCTGGCCCAGCAGCAGCGGGTCAAGTGCGCCTTCGACGCCAAGGGCCTGCTCAATCCCGGCAAGGTGTTTCCCACCCTCCATCGCTGCGCCGAGCTCGGGCGCATGCACGTGCGCGGCGGGCAGCTGCCCTTCCCGGATATTCCGCGATTCTAGAGCATGTCCCGTTCCTTCGGAATCGGGACATGCTCTGGAATCCTTGAATGGCGCATGTTCTTATCGGCGAACCGGTGTCCACCCCGGATCAAGTCCGGGGCAGGCTTTCGCCGGAACCTGCGGAGCATGATGCGGAAAAGTGGGCGCCGGTTTTCCGAAAACATCATGCTCAAACAAAACGCCGTCCGATGACCGACACGCTCAGACCCCGCGACGCCAAGGACGTCGCCACGGCCGTCGAATGGGCACTGAACGAAGGCAAGACGCTGGAGATCGTCGGCCATGGCTCCAAGCGCGCGATCGGCCGCGCCGCACAGTGGGATCTCACCCTCGACCTGTCGGCGCTGACCGGGGTCACGCTCTACGAGCCGGAGGAGCTGGTGCTCTCCGCGCGCGCCGGCACGCCGCTTGCCGACATCGAGGTGCAGATCGCCGCCAAGGGGCAGGAACTGGCCTTCGAGCCGATCGACTACGGCCCGATCTTCGGCGGGCCCGCGAAGAAGGGCACGCTCGGCGGCGTCCTTGCCGCCAATCTGTCCGGGCCGCGCCGCATCAGGTCCGGCGCCGCGCGCGATCATTTTCTCGGGGTGTCGGCGGTGTCCGGCCGCGGCGAAACCTTCAAGTCCGGCGGCCGGGTGGTCAAGAACGTCACCGGCTACGACCTGTGCAAGCTGCTGGCGGGCTCGTGGGGCACGCTGGCGGCGATGACGGACGTGACCCTCAAGGTGCTGCCGCGCGCCGAGGCCGAGCAGACGCTGCTGCTGTTCGGGCTCGACGACAAGGCCGCCGTCCGGGCCATGGCGGCGGCGCTCGGTTCCTCCGCCGACGTGTCGGGGGCGGCGCATCTTCCCGCCGCGGCGGCGCCGCGCGTGGCCGGGTCGGCGGCGGCCGGCCGCGCCGTCACTGCGCTGCGGCTCGAAGGGGTCCCGCCCTCCATCGCGCAGCGCCGGGACATGCTCGAAGGGCTGCTCAAGCAGCACGGCGAGCTGATCGCGGTCGGCGAAACCGCCTCGCGGGCCCTGTGGAAGGGGGTGCGCGACGTGACGCCGTTCGAGGCCGAGGCCGGCGGTGCGGCGCCGCCCCTGTGGCGCATATCGAGCGCCCCGCTCAGCGGACCGGATATCGTCGCGCGCATTGCCGCCGAGAGCGATGCCGAGGCCCTGTACGATTGGGGCGGCGGCCTGGTGTGGATCAGGCTCGAGGGCCGCGACGACGCCGGCGCCAGGCTGGTGCGCCGCGCCGTTGCCGCGTCCGGCGGCCATGCGACCCTGGTTCGTGCCGCCCCGGCGGTGCGCGCCGCGGTCGACGTCTTCGAGCCGCAGGAGCGCGGGCTCGCCGCATTGACCGGCCGGGTCAAGGAGAGCTTCGACCCGCGCGGGGTGCTGGGCCCGGGACGCATGTACGCAGGCACGTGAAATGCAGACGAGCTTCAGCCCCGCCCAGCTCGCCGATCCGGCGGTGGCGGAATCGGAACGCATCGTGCGCGCGTGTGTCCACTGCGGGTTTTGCACTGCAACATGCCCGACCTACGTGCTGCTCGGCGACGAGCTCGACAGCCCGCGCGGGCGCATCTACCTGATCAAGGACATGCTGGAGCACGACCGTCCGGCGAGCGCCGAGGTCGTCAAGCACATCGACCGCTGTCTCTCCTGCCTCGCGTGCATGACCACCTGTCCGTCCGGCGTGCACTACATGCACCTCGTCGATCACGCGCGCGTGCATATCGAGCGCACCTACCGCCGGCCGCTGCTCGATCGCTGGCGGCGCGCCGTGCTCGCCAGGGTGATTCCCAATCCCTTGCTGTTCCGCCTGAGTTTGGCCGCGTCGTTATTGGCGAAACCGCTCGCGCCGCTCCTGGCGTTCTTCGGGTTCGCGCGCGTTGCCGCGATGCTGCGGCTTGCCGGCGCGATGCCGATCTCCTGGACCGCGCCGGGCGCGCGCACCTATTCGGCCGGGCGCGAGCGCAAGGCGCGGGTGGCGATTCTGTCGGGCTGCGCCAATCAGGTGCTCCGGCCGGCGATCAATGCGGCCGCGATCCGGCTGCTCAATCGGCACGGGGTCGAGGTCGTCGTGCCGCAGGGCGAGGTTTGCTGCGGCTCGCTGACCCATCACCTCGGCCGCGAGCATGAAACCCTCGAATTTGTGCGCCGCAACATCGACGTTTGGACGCGCGAGATCGAGGGCAGGGGCCTCGACGCCATCCTGGTGACCGCATCGGGCTGTGGGACGACCATCAAGGATTACGGTTTTATGCTGCGCAATGATCCGGCCTATGCAACAAATGCGGCGAGAGTCGCGGCGCTGGCGCAGGACATCGCGGAATATTTGATGAAAATCGAGCTGACACCTGCGGCCCGCGAGTCGGGTCTCGTCGTCGCCTACCAGTCCGCCTGCTCGTTGCAGCACGGCCAGAAGATCGCGGCGGAGCCGAAAGCGCTGCTCGCCAAGGCGGGATTTCAAGTGCGCGACGTTCCCGAGGGGCACCTGTGCTGCGGGTCGGCGGGCACCTACAACATGCTGCAGCCCGAGCTTGCCGTGCGCCTGCGCGACCGCAAGCTCGCGAACATCGCCGCGGTTTCGCCGGACGTCATCGCCGCCGGCAATATCGGCTGCATCGCCCAGCTCAAGACCGGGACCAGGACCCCGATCGTGCACACCGTGGAGCTTCTCGACTGGGCAACCGGCGGCCCCGTGCCGGCGGAGTTGGCGCGATCGCGCGAGGCGGCGACATGACGGGATGAACGAATCGTGGGGTGCGAAGGCGGGTTCGGGCGCGCTCCGACCGCCGAGATGCCAGAGCGTGAAAGCAGAGCAGGAGGACAACATGGCTACTGCGCGGAAATCGAGAAAAGGCAAGAAAGCGAAGAAAGGTCGGAAAGCCGCATACAAGAAGGCGGCGAAGAAGAGCCGCAAATACGCAGCCAAGCGCAAGGCCGCGAAGGCACGGCGGCCGGCCAAGAAGGTCGCCCGCAAAGCCAAGCGCGCGGCGCCCAAGAAGGCGGCCAAGAAGCCCGCCAAGGCCGCTGCTCCGGCGAAGTCTCCGACATTGCCGCTGCCGCCTCCGCGTCCGGTCGCGCCGCCGCGACCGGTCCCGCCGCGTCCGGTGCCGCCGCCCGCGGGCGCCACTCCGCCCGCTCCGCGACCGGCTCCGAGCCCGGGAACTTCTCCGGGGTCGCCGGGTTCATCCCCGATGCCGGGGGGCTACCGTCCCTTCTCCTCGCCACCGAGGCCGCCCGGCGAAGGCGGTCATGGCTCGGGCTCGGACGACAAGAGCTAGTAAGGCCAAGACGGCCGGAAAGGCCGCCGCCAAGGCGAGGCCTTCCCGGGCGCGTCGCGGCAGAGCCGCGGCGCCGGCGGGCGCGCGAAAGCCCGCCGGCGCGCGCGTGGCTGCCACCACGCCGACCGTCAAATTCGCAAGGCAGGCGCCGGCCGTCGCCGTCACTGGCGCGCCGGGGCCGCGCCATGGCGAGATCCTGACGCCCGCAGCGCTCGCCTTCCTCGCCGGCCTGCACCGCGCGTTCGACGCAACGCGCAGGCGCCTGCTCGCCGCCCGGACCGCGCGCCAGCAGCGCTTCGACGCCGGCGAGCTGCCGGACTTCCTGCCCGAGACCCGCGACATCCGCGACGGCGACTGGACCGTTGCGCCGATTCCGCCGGATCTGGCGGACCGCCGCGTGGAGATCACCGGCCCGGTCGACCGCAAGATGATCATCAATGCGCTGAACTCGGGCGCCAACGTCTACATGGCGGACTTCGAGGACGCGAACGCGCCGACCTTCGCAAACAACATCGAGGGCCAGCTCAATCTCAAGGATCGGTGGGAAGGCCGGCTCGCCTTCACCGACCCGGCGACCCGCAAGGCGTACTCGGTCGGGCCGCACCCCGCGGTGCTCGTCGTGCGGCCGCGCGGCTGGCATCTCGTCGAGCGGCATCTGTTGATCGACGGCAAACCGATTGCGGGCGCGCTGTTCGATTTCGGCCTCTACGTCTTCCACAACGCGAAGAACGCGATCACGCAGCGGAGCGGGCCCTATTTCTACCTGCCCAAGCTCGAGAACCGGCTCGAGGCGCGGCTGTGGAACGAGACGTTCGCGTTTGCCGAGCGGGCTTGCGACCTCCCCGCCGGCAGCATCAGGGCGACCGTCC
>WNEY01003449.1_pt1 | contig 11873 bp, 12 predicted proteins | sample 5400531 | NCBI WGS metagenome assembly WNEY01 (sample SAMN13153338, study PRJNA577476) | soil metagenome | isolation source: 200 cm saprolite under Douglas fir tree site 1 | place: USA:California | collected 2015-04-18
AACCCGGCGAACGTCGAGGGGCAGATCGAGGGCTCGGCCTACATGGGATACGGGGAGATCATGGTCGAGGAGCAGATCTTCCGCGGCGGACTGCACAAGAAACCGTCGCTGCTCGACTACAAGCTGCCGACCTCGCTCGACACTCCGGAGCTCGAGGCGATCCTCATCGAGACCAACGACAGCGAGGGTCCGTTCGGTGCGAAAGAGGCGGGCGAGGGCCCGCTGAACTCCGTGATCCCCGCGATCGCGAACGCGGTCTTCGACGCGATCGGCGTGCGCTTCGACGAGACGCCGATCACGGCGGAGAAGATCCTCGACGCCCTCGGCAAACGCGATAACCGCGGCGTGACGAAAGACCGCATCGGCCCCGACGGCCTCGGCGACGCCAAGGTCGATCGCGCGATGCGCCGGCTCACAGCGTCGACCGACGCGCGGGAGCGCAGGAAGACCGGGACACCGGCGGATTAGGAGATGCTGCGTCTGCCGCGGTTCCGCATGATCGAGCCCACGACCTGGACCGCGGCCGCGGCGCTGCTGCGCGAGCAGGGCGCCGCCGCGTCCGACGTGGCACGCGGCACGCCGAACGTCCCGGTGATGCTCGTCGCGGGCGGCACGGACCTCTTCCCCAACATGAAGCGCCGGCAATTCACGCCGCAGATCCTGGTCTCGCTCGGTCGCGTGAAGGGCGCGCGAGAGATCAGCAACGGGTCGGGCCTGCGCATCGCGGCCGGCGCCACGCTCACCGAGATCGCCACGCATCCGACGGTGCGCGCGAAGTACGCCGCGCTCGCGCAGGCCGCGGGCGTCATCTCGACGCCCCAGCTGCGGAACATGGGCACGATCGGCGGGAACCTGTGCCTCGACACCCGCTGCAACTGGTACGACCAGTCGCTCTTCTGGCGGACGGCCGAGGGCTACTGCATGAAGACGCACCCGTCGGTGGTGTGCCGCGTCGCGCCGTCGAGCGCGCGCTGTCTCGCGGTCGCGAGCGCGGACACGGTGCCGGCGCTCATCGCGCTCGGCGCGAAGGTCACGGTCGAGAACGCGGACGGCCGCCGCGAGCTCGATCTGGCCGAGCTCTACCGCGAGGACGGCATCCGCTACCTCGCCCTCGGTCGCGACGACGTCGTCGTCTCGGTGACGCTGCCCGACGCGACGGGATGGCGAAGCACGTATCTCAAGCTCCGCGACCGCAACTCGTTCGACTTCCCGATCGCCGGCGTCGCGGCGGCGGTCCGACTCGACGGCCGCAGGGTGAGCGAGGCGCGGATCGCGATCACCGCCCTGGCGTCGCGCCCGGTCGCGGTCGACGCGACGGCGCTCGTCGGCACGAAGCTCGAGGACGAGGCGATCGCCGCTGCGGCCGACGCCGTCCACAAGGCGGCCCGGCCGATGGACAACACTTCGGGGACGATCTCGCAGCGCAAGCGCGCGGCGCGCGTCTTCACCGAGCGCGCGCTGCGATCGTTGCGCGATGCCTGACACCTTCCGCGCGGTCGCCGTCGTCACCGCGGCGGGATCCGCGGAGCGCTTCGGCGGCAAGAAGCTCCTCGCGCCGATCGACGGCGAGCCGCTGCTCGATCACACGATCCGCAGCCTGCTCGAGGGCGGCGTCACCGAGGTCATCGTCGTCGTGGGCACCGACGCGCGGCGCGAGCTCGAACGCGACGTGAACGCGATGAACGACTCGCGTGTGCGACCGGTCGAGAATCCGGATCCATCACGCGGCATGTTCTCGTCGATCCAGGTCGGTGTCGCGACCGCGAACGGCGACGCGCTTGTCGTGCTCCCCGGCGATATGCCCTACGTGCGACCGGAGACCGTGCGCGCGGTGATCGCGAAGTACCGCGAGCGACGCGCGATCGTGTCGCCGCGCTACAAAGGCAAGCGCGGGCATCCGGTCGTGATGCCGCTCTCGCTCCGTGACGAGATCGCGACGACCGCCCCGACCGCGAATCTGCACGAGGTGATCAAGCATCATCAAGACGAGCGCGTCGATCTCGACGTGGACGACGCCGGCGTGGTCCGCGATGTGGATACACCGGGCGATCTGGAGCGTTGAGAAAACCTGATATTTCGCCGGACTTTGCACGCGTTGACGAAGGGTGGCGGGGTCTCTAACTTGCCACTGCGGTGAGTGCAGGCCCGGAGAAACAGGTCGGACAGGCAGACGGGGCGGACGTTTCGCGTCGGGACTTCCTGCGGGGAGCGGCACCGATCGTGGCGTTCATCGCCCTCGAGGTGATCGGCGGCGCGACCGTCGCGAGCGCCGCGACACCGCGCACGACCAAGTTCGCCCAGGGCGTCATCTTCCCGGACCCCACGCTCTGCATCGGCTGCCTGACCTGCGAGGTCATCTGCTCGCAGGAGCACAAGCGAGCTGGCCTCTCGGATGTCCCGCGCATCCGGATCTTCAACGACCCGACGACGAAGGTCGACCCGGTGATCCAGGCCGCGTATCCCGACCGCGGGCAGTTCCATCAGGAGCCGTGCCTCCAGTGCCCGACGGCGGAGTGCCTCTACGTCTGCCCGGTGGACGCGCTGCAGGTCGAGCCGCGCACCGGCGCGCGCTTCATCCGCGAGGACACCTGTGTTTCGTGCGGGCGATGCAACGAGGCATGCATCTTCCCCACGAGCGATCTTGCGCAGGCGACGAACCACGGCGACTCACCGCCTCAGAAGTCGCGCATCACCTACGACGTCGTCGCGGACACGTTCGCGAAATGCGACCTGTGCTTCTGGCGCGAGGGCGGACCGGCCTGCGTCGAGCGCTGCCCGATCAACATCCGCATCCGCCAGGGGATCATCCAGACCGATCCTGGGCGGCTCTGCCTTTCCGCGCCCGAGTCGACCAAGGAGACGTGGAGCAAGCTGCGCGCGTTCCAGACCTTCGAGGGCAGTCCGGCTCAGGGCAAGGCGTAACCGAGCTCCGGGAGAGCACGTGAGGATCGTGGCCTGGCTCATCGTCGCCGCGGCCCTCGTGCTCACCGGTTTCGGCGTTGCGTCGGCGCTCGGTCAGGCTGGCTCAGGCGCGCAGCCCTGGGGCGACGAGCTCTCCGACAACTTCGTGTTCATCAAAGTCCTACCGTTCGTGCTCGGCTTTGGCGTCGCCGTCGGTCTGCTCATGGCGCGGACCTACGGCGCGAAGGTCCGCGCCGACGGAGCGGTCCGCCGCTGGAGCCCCGGCACGGTGTTCGGTCACTGGGTCCTGACGCTCGGCTTCGTGCTCGCGCTGCCGACCGGAATGTGGCAATACCTCGGCGGCATCCTCGACGTGAATCTGCCGGTCCCCCTGTACCTCTTCTACCGCGTCCACTACATCGGCGCCAGCATCGTCCTCTTCGCGGTCGCGGCATTCGTGTCGTACCTCTACATGACCGGCGACCATTCGCTGCTCATCCCACGCGGCGAGTGGGGTCGCCACCTGCTCGGCCTCGCATACGAGCTCCCACCACCCGTCCGCGGGCGGTACGCGAGGCTGCTGCGCATCGACCTTCGCCAGCCCCGTCCGCCGGCGGGGAAGTTCACGTTCTATGAAAAGGTCGTCGAGTTCCCCAGCTGGTCGATCGTGCTCGCGCTCATCACCATCACCGGCCTCATCAAGGCGGGCCGCTACGTCATACCGGTGCCGGGCTTTGTCCTTTGGCTCGCGTCGACCTTGCATGTCGCCGCGATGGTGATCATCGTCATCAAGCTCCTCGATCACCTCCGTTACACGTTCCCGCGCTGGTCGCTGATGAGCGCGATCACCACGACGTGGATGAAGGAGCGGGCGCCGGCCCTGCGCGAAGGCGCGAACGAGCGCAGCGGGTCGTCGGCCGCGGGGATCGCCGGGGGTGGCGACACGTGAGGCGATTGGTAGCGCTTTTGGGACTCGTTTGGAGCCTGGCGAACCTCGGCGTCGCCTACTTTTTCCTCACGGGCGCGTTCGTGGCCAAGACCGCGGCGAAGGAAGGCATCCTGGCACAGTTATCGCTTCTCGTGGGAGGCGTGTTGATCGCAGGCTTCGCGATCCTGCTCGCGCGCGAGTGCGTGCGGATGTTGACCTCCGCCGCCGCGTCGGAGCCGGCTTAGCTATGGGCCGCATGTACGCGCTCCGCGTCCTCTATCTCGCGGTCGCGATCATGCTCCTCACCGCACACGTGAGCGCGATCGCCGCGTCGCCGATCCGACAGCTCACCAGCAGCACCGCGACGAACGTCCGGCCGGCATGGAGCCCGGATGGCAAGAGCATCGCGTTCCAGAGCAACCGCGACGGCCCCTACCACATCTACGTGATGAACTCCGACGGAAGCAATCTCCGCCAGCTCACGAACGGCGATAACGACGACCGGCATCCCAGCTGGAGTCCCGACGGCAAGGTCATCGCCGTGGACACCGGCGATCAGGTGAAGCGCGAGATCGCGCTCATCGACGTCGGATCGAAGAACCGGACGCAGGTCACGAAGCTCGCCATGACCGCGCAGTTCCCAAGCTTCAGCCCGGACGGCAAGACGATCGCGTTCTACCTCTACAACCTCGGGACCATGGACCTCTGGACGGTCGGCAAGGACGGCAGCAATGCCGCGGCGGTCACGAGGCAGCTCGCGACGGAGGCGAACAACCAGTGCACGTTCGCGTGCCATGCCGCGGGCTGGTCGCCCGACGGGACTCGCCTCGCGTTCTCCGATGGTGACAACGCGCGCGTGCTGCTGATGGCCTCGCTCACATCGGGCGCGGCGACGCCGATCTCGCCCGTCGGCGAAAAGAGCCACTTCCCGCTGTTCCTGGCGGACGGTCGCCTCGTGTACGTGACCGAGACCGTGACGGCGATCCAGAGCTACACCGATCTGTGGATCGTCGATCCGAACGACACGTCGGGGGTGCGGACCGAGCTCGCGCAGAACGTCCAGGCGCAGGGTCCCTTCGAGCTGAACAAGGACGGTACCGAGCTCCTGTTCTTCTCGCCACGCACGGGCAACTTCGAGATCTACTCGGTGACGCTCGACGCGGCCGGCAAGGCTGCGCTCGCGGAAAAGGCGGCGATCTCCACCGGCTTCGGCGTCACGCGAACGCCGGCGACGCCACAGACGTCGGTCCTGCCGTTCCAGGTGACACCCGAGCTCGTCGTGCTCGGGATCCTCGCCCTGTTGGCCATCGCGCTCGAGCTGACGGTGTGGATCTACCGGAGACGTCGCACCGCATAGTGGCAACGAGCGTCGTCCCACTGACGGGGCGCCAGCCGCGCGATCAGTTCTTGGTCCAGCCCACCGGCAACAGGAAGGTGCCGCTCGTCGTGACGAAGTACACCTGCCATCCGTAGTACCCGCGGAACGCGCTCGGGTCGGCGCGCATCACCGCGGCGTACTTCATGACGGCATCCACATATTCGTTGTCGTGGTTGTACATCCAGATCGCCTTCTCGATCTTGTCCGGCGCGCCGGCCGCCCCGAGATAACGGCCCGCGGCGAGGATCGCGTCGCGGGCGTCGTTGACGTCGCCCTCTCCGTACATGTCCCAGGTCTTGGGCATGAATTGCATCGGTCCCTGCGCACCGGCGTAGGAGTTGCCGCGGATCCGACCCATGCGCGTTTCGACGAGGTTGACCGCGGCGAGGTAGTACCACGGCACCCCGAACAGAGCCTCCGCTTCGCGGTAATACCTGAGGAGGTCGTTGATCGGCGGCGGCGACACGATGCGCCACTCGGGCAGTTCCCGCGCGCCCCCGGGGCCGAAGAGGTAGAGGTCGGCGCTGGCGGCGATGTTGAGGTCGGCGGCCCCGCGCAGGTCAGGCGGGATCGCGGCAAAGACGCCGTCGCGCAGATCCGGACGCTCGATGAGGTGCCGGTACACAAGCTGTTGAAGGTGCCCCATGAATGCGAGCTGTTTGCCGGTCACGGCGGGATCGCGCACCGCGCGCTCTGATGTCACGAGCTGGTCAAGCAAGCCGGTCGCGTCGTCCGCCACGATCGGAACAGCGTTCCACTGCGAGTCGTCAGCGACGCGAACGAGTCGATCGCGCGAGGTCAACGCGACGCGCTCGAGGTCAGGCTCGAAAACGATCGCGTCGCTCGACATGGCTGCCGCGACACGAGTCGTGGAAGTCGTGATGGCGGCCGTCGACACCGCGGCGGGCGCTTCGGTCGCCGACCAGCCGATGACGAGCCCGCACGCAAGTACGGACGCATTCGCGAGACCCTTCCTCATCGCGTTGCCATCGTGACCGAGACGCGTGTCCGAGGAAAGTGGCGATCGGGGGATCACGAGAGATGAGACGCGTCTGATCCGAGGTGGACTCACCGGCATGAACGGAGGGGTGGACCGTTACACGAAGTGTTCGCTCCGCGCTCGCTGCGACCGTTCGATCAGCCGATGGTCGGGGTTACGTTTTCTCTTCGCGCTCGCCGAGGAGCAGCTCGCGCCGCGATCGCGGCGCGGCTTTGCGCTCCTGCTCCGCGAGCCACTTCGCGCGTTTGGGCGACGCCGCGGCGGGATCAGCCGGGTCCGATGCGGCGACGGACGGCGCCGACGCTCGCTCGCTCGCTGTTGCATCCTCGACCTGTTTCGTGATGTCCGCGAGCTCGTCGAGGATCATCTGAAGCTCGCTCTCGTGGAGCTGCTTGAACGCGCGGATCTGCTGCTCGACCCGACGCAGGCGCGCGGAAAGATCCTGCGTCACAGGATGTCCCCGCCGCGGTGGGTCATGATCTTCGGCTCTCCGGGTCGGACCTTCTCCGCATACAGCGTCTCGCCGCGCTCGATCTCTCGCAGGAGGAGGTCCGCGGCAGCCGGGGCCTCGGCGCGGCTCGTCACGATGATCCGTGCGCCGGTCTGGAGGGCTCGGGCGGCCGCCTCCAGCTCGGGCGGTACCACGAGCACCTCGAACGTCTCCGGCAGCTCCTCGAGCGGGAAGAGACGCACCCGAATGCGGAACCCGGCTTTCTGCATGGTGCGTTCGAAACGGTGGAAGATCGCGAGCCACGGTGTCGGGAGCTCGGCCTGCGTGTAGGCGCACACGATCGTGCTCACGAGCAGCGGCGCATCGCCGTCCGAGGTTTGACCGCTCAACGCGCTGTCACTAAGGTCGGCCACCAGGCCGCGCGCCGAAGGTGGGAACGCATGGACGACGACCAGGCCCTCGAGATCGCCACCACGGCCGCCTTCAGAGGCGGTAGGGCCGCCCTGGCGCGTCTCGGCACGCCCGGGTACCTCCGATGGAAGGGCCAGCGCGATGTCGTCGTGGAAGCGTCGCTGGTGGTCCAGGAGCAGATCGTGGCGGTCCTCCACAAGGAAAGTCCCGGCGACGCGATCCTCGCCGAGGAAGGGCCAGAGGATGAGCCGCTGGCTGTCGACGCGCCGCGACTCTGGATCGTCGATCCCATCTGCGGAAGTCTGAATTTCGCTCAGAGCATACCGTTCTTCGCGGTCTCGGTCGCGCTCCGGGTGGACGGTCTGCTCCGCGTCGGCGTCGTATACGACCCGGTGCGCGACGAGATGTTCACGGCGCGTCCCGGAGAGGCTGCGCTACTGAATGGAAAGCCGATCACCGTGCTGACCGTCGCGCTGGGCCCGGAGTTCTGGGAACAGGCCTGGGTCGCCTGCGACATCCCGCACACCGGTCCGCGTCGTAAGGAGGCGCTGCAGGCGTTCGCGATGGTCTCGGGCGAGGTCCTGCATCATCTCGTGCTCGGATCGCCCGCGCTCGGCCTCTGCTACGTCGCTGCGGGCCGCGTCCACGCGTACTGGACGCTGGACGCGCAGCCCTGGGATGTCGCGGCGGCCGGCGTCATCCTGAGTCAGGCCGGCGGTCTCATCACCGACGCCGACGGCGGGTCGTGGCTGCACTCGGATGGCAGCTATGTTGCCGCCAATGCCGTGTCGCACAAGTGGGCGCTGCAGACCATCAAGTGGCTGCGCGATCAGAACAGGGACAAAGCGAAGGCCTGAGGTTCACGGGGCGGCGACCACCTGGTCGCCGCCCCGAATTGCTGCTAGCCCAGCGCGTCGAGGATCGTCCGCTCGATGAGACCCTGCGCGAGGTCCACTTTGTACGAGTTCAGGCTCATCGGGCGCGCGACGGTCCGGATCTGCGCGGCGGCCTGCTTCGCCGTCGCCTTGATGTCCTTGCCCTTGAGGAAGTCTTCGACGACCTTGGCGCGGTACGGGACGGGCGAGACGCCACCGAGTGTGATGCGCCCATCCTGCCAGTTGCCACCGGAGACCGTGAAGACCGCGGCGACCGAGATGAGCGCGAAGTCGTAGACCTGACGGTCCTTGAGCTTCGTCCATCCGAACTTGGTGCCGCTGGCCGGATTCGGGATGGTCACGTGGGTCATGAATTCATTCGGCTTGAGGACGTTCTCACGGAGGACGTCCACGCGTGGGCCGGTGAAGTAGTCGTCGAATGCGACGGTCCGCTCTCCCCCCGTGCCCGCGATCTTCGCCGAGGCGTTGAGCGCGAGCAGCGCGGTGGACGTGTCCGAGGGGTGAACGATGTAGCAAAGCTCTCCACCGATGATCGCGTGGTAGCGGTTGTCACCGGTCACGGCGTAGCAGAAGTCGCCACCCTTCTTGTAGCAGTTGAAGTCCTCACCACGGAAGAACCAGCAGCGCGGACGCTGGTTGATGTTTCCGCCGAGCGTCCCGAAGTTGCGGATGAGCGGCGACGCGACGCTGAGCGCCGCGTTCGTGAGCACGGGCAGCTTGGATGCGAGGTCCTTGTCGTTGATGACGTCGCTCAAGGTCGTGGCGGCGCCGATGGTCGTGCCTCCGCCGTCCGACTTGATACCGACGATGTCCTTGATGGTCGTGATGTCGATCAGGACCTCCGGAAGGGGCATGCCCTTCCCCTGGACCCAGTCCTTCATCACACCACCGACGATGTCACTGCCACCGCCGACGACCTTGACCGCGCGGCCGGAATATTTGCCGAGCAGATCGACGGCCTCTTTGACCGTCGTCGCGTCGTAGAGCTCAAACCCTCTCATGCTCTTTCCTCCCTACTCAGTTCGACGCCTTGAGGGCGGCGAGCAGCTTGTCGCGTGTGAGCGGCATCTCTGTCACCCACACACCGACGGCGTTGTAGACCGCGTTGACGATCGTTGGCGCCGGCGGACCCATGGGCGGCTCGCCCAGTCCGTGGCCACCGAACGTGCCGTACGCCTTGGGCTTCTCGACGATGATCACCTCGGCAAGCGGCGCGTCCTTGATCGAGAGCGGACGGTAGTCCAGCAGGTTCGGGTTGAGCGGGAGGCCGGTGGCCTTGTCGATGAGGAGCTCCTCGGTGAACACGGCTCCGGTGGCCATCACGACGCCACCTTCGATCTGCTGGCGTACCGAGAACGGGTTGAACGCCTTGCCCACGTCGTGGGCCGCAACGTAGCGAGTGATCTTGACCGTGCCGGTGACCGTGTCGACCTCGACCTCGGCCGCGTGCGCGGCGAAGGCGACCTGCTCCCAGTTGGTGGGCTGCAGGTAGTCGGACTTGCCGATGATCGCGGTGGCCTTGAACTGGACGATGGCGGCGAGGTTCAGGGTCTTCTTCGGGTCGTTCTTGATGAAGACGATCCCGTCGGCGCCCATATCGACGTCCGCGGCGGTCACCCTGGTGTCCACTTTCGCCGTGGCGAAGTCGGCGTTGAACTTGTCGGCAGCGTACTTCAGCACCTGGTTGCGAGCATCGACGCCGGCTTCGTACATGCCGCGGCCGCCGGTGTTGGTCATACGGCTGCCGTTGGTCCCGCCACTGTCGGTGGTGTTGTCGGTATCGACGTACGGCGTGATGGTGACGGTGCTGAGCGGAACGCCCAGCGCCTCCGCCGCGACCATCATCATGTTCGTGCGCTGGCCGGACCCGATGTCCGTGACACCGGAGACCGCCTGCACGCTGCCGTCGCTGTTGATGATCACCTGACCGGTCGAGGGGTTGCTGCCGGCACCGTGGCTGCAGAGGTGGGCCGCCATTCCGATGCCGTGATAGACGCCGGGCCGCACCTGCTTGGCCTTCGGTGCGTGCCAGACGCTCTTCCAGTTGATCGCGGTCGCCACCTGGTTGATGCAGTCGCGGACACCGGGGTTGCTGAACGGACGCTTCGTGTCCGGGTTGCCGACCTCGTTGAGGTTCTTCAGCCGGAACTCGACCGGGTCCATGTTGATGGCGTACGCGGCCTTCTCCATCGTGGTCTCGAGGGCGAACGTCCCATTGGGGTGGCTCACGCAGCGATACGGGCCCGACTTGTAGCTGTTGGTCATGACATCGACGGCCTCGAGGCGCAGGTTCGGGATCTTGTACAGATCCTGCATGTTGACCCACGAGCCGTTGGCCGCGCCGGCGCGCTGCGCGCCGACGTTCGCGATGACCTTGAAGATGCCAAACGAGATCGTCCCGTCGCGGTTGACCCCGAGCTTCATCTCGTTGCGGAACTCGGGTCGGTGCGTACGGGTGACGAAGTCCTCGTAGCGGGTGTAGTTGTTCTTGATCGGACGGCCGGTGAGCTTCGACAGGATGGCGGCGTGGGCCTCCGAGAGGTCGATGCCGCTTCGGTACCCGTAGCCGGATCCGAGATAACCGGTCTGGAACACGCGGACCTTGTTCTGCGGGAGCTTGAGGGCCTGCGAGAGGCCCGACCGCGTGCCGTGACCGTGCTGGTTGGTGTACGTCATGTTGAGCTTGTCGCCGTCCCAGTAGGACAGCGAGTTCGTGAGCTCGAGAGCGACGTGCTGCTCGGTCGACTTCCTCGCCACGTTGTCGACGACCACGTCGGCCTTCGCCGTGGTGGGGTCGCCGCGGACGAGCGGTGCGGTCACCGCGATCGTCGTGCCATCGAGGTTGCTCGTGAACTGCTTCGGCGTCGAGGACTTCATCGCCTCGATCATGTCCAAAGCGGCGGGGAGCACTTCGTATTCGACCTTGATCGCGCGGATCGCCACGTCGCCGATGTGCTCGCTGTCGGCGGCGATGACGGCGATCGGTGCGCCGACCTCGAAGACCTCCTCACTGAAGAGGAAGCGGGTCGGGAGCGCGGAACCGAGGAAGACGTCCTTGTACTCCTCCGGCAGGTTCCCGCGGTGAAGGATCTTGCGGACGCCCGGGAGCTTCTCGGCCTCCGACGTGTCGATCGACTTGATCTTCGCGTGCGGGTAGCGGCTGCGCAGCGTTCGCATGAAGAGCATGCCGGGCATGCGCAGGTTCTCGGTGTACGTCCCGGTGTTCGTGACGATTCCGTAGCCCTGGATGCGGGCGATGTCGGTGCCGATGACCTGGAAGGGACGGAAGACGGGGATCTCGGTCGGCGCGGAGCTCTGGCCCCCGCCGGGAAGCTTGTTCCCGTACTGGGCGATGACGCCCGACACCATCTCCGACTGCTCGGAGACCATCTCCTGCCAGGTGGGGTCCTGCGCGAGTGCGTACCAGTCCTGGTCGCTCAAGCTCGCGGCGTAGGCCGCATCCTGGACGACACGTACGGCTTCGATCTGTGCCATCTCTAACCCCTCCTACCTGGCCGCGTGGCCGAGGTCGACAAGGATGGCGCGCACCTTGGCCTCGTCCAGCTTGGCTGGGTCCCACTTGACGGTGACGCTGCGCTCGTTGCCGCTCACGGCAAGGATGCCGTCGCGCTTCTTGAGCGCCTGCTCGAACGGGTCGTAGTCCTCGATCGTGCCCATCGGGGTCGCGAACTGGAATTCCTTCGAGACGCCGGCCGCGCCCGGTGCCGCCTCTGCGGTGCCGGCCACGCCGACGACGACGGGCGATGCGAGGTGTGTGACCTTCTCGCCGCGCAGCTCGGCGGCCGCGGTGTTGACGGCGGTGAAGATCTTCGCGTATTCGCCGCACCGGCAGATGTTGCCGGCGAGGCCCTCCGCGATCTGCGCCGTGGTCGGCTTCGGGATCGCCC
>WNEY01003450.1_pt1 | contig 11873 bp, 8 predicted proteins | sample 5400531 | NCBI WGS metagenome assembly WNEY01 (sample SAMN13153338, study PRJNA577476) | soil metagenome | isolation source: 200 cm saprolite under Douglas fir tree site 1 | place: USA:California | collected 2015-04-18
ATGACCACCGGCGCCTTGGCGAGCATCCAGGCCAGGGTTACCTGCTGGGGCGAGACCCCGCGGGCGTCGGCAACCTGCCGGAAGGCCGAGTGCCTGGCGCCGAGCCTGGCCGCCGCGCCGATGCCGCCGAGCGGACTCCAGGGCAGGAACGCGATGCCGTGATCCGCGCAGTGCCGCAGCTCGGGCTCGCTGGAGCGGAACGCGGGCGAGAACTCGTTCTGCACGCTGGCCAGGTTGCCGTCACCCAGCACCCGGCGGGCGATGTCGATCTGAGTGATGCTCGCGTTGGAGATGCCCGCCATCCGGATCTTGCCGGCATCGAGCAGGTCCTTGAGCGCGCCGACGGACTCCTCGTACGGCACCCTCGGGTCGGGCCGGTGGAACTGATACAGGCCGATGGCGTCAACGCCGAGCGCCTTGAGCGACGCCTCAGCGGCCTGCCGCAGGTGCTCCGGCGATCCGTCCACCGTCCACGAGCCATCGCCGGGCCGCAGGTGACCGCCCTTGGTAGCGACCAGCACGCTGCCGACGTCGCCGCCATGGGTGGCGAGGGCCTTGGCTATCAGCCGCTCGTTGTGCCCGGTCTCGCCAGCATGCAGCAGGTAGGCGTCCGCGGTGTCGATCAGCGTGACTCCGGCGTCGAGTGCCGCGTGGATGGTCCTGATCGAGCGGTCCTCGTCGGGCCGGCCCTCGATCGACATCGGCATGCCGCCGAGGCCGATCGCGCTCACGGTCGCCTGCCCGATCTTCCTGGTGCGCATCTCATCTCCTGGTACTGGTTCGGCTGCCCGGCGGGACCGCCAGGTGCGTGCTTACCTAGCTGCAAGGCGACCTACCTACCCTGGCATTCCAGCTCAAACTATCTGCGCTGGTCAGAGCGGTCAGATCGGGTCGGCGTTCCGTGCGGGCCGCGCACGTGGGCCAGGTCGGCCGGAATCGGTGACGGCCAGGATGCGTTGTTTTGGTTATATCGCCGACGATCTAGGAGACTGACGTGAAGTACCTGAATCTTGGCTCGACCGGGCTGCGCGTGTCGCGCGTCTGCCTCGGCATGATGAGCTTCGGCAACAACAGCGACCGGCCGTGGGTCCTGGATGAGGACGCCGCCGAGCCGATCGTCAAGGCAGCGGCCGATGGCGGGGTCACCTTCTTCGACACCGCGGACGCCTACTCCGGCGGGGCCAGCGAGGTAGCGACGGGACGGCTGCTGGCCAGGATGTTCAGCAGGGACGACGTCGTCGTGGCCACCAAGGTGTTTATGCCGATGGGGCCCGGCGAGAACACCGGCGGCCTGTCCCGCAAGCACATCATGTCGGGCATCGACGCGTCACTGACCCGGCTTGGCCTGGACTACGTGGACCTCTACCAGATCCACCGCTGGGACTACCGGACGCCGATCGAGGAGACGATGCAGGCCCTGCACGACGTGGTGCGGGCCGGGAAGGCACGCTACATCGGCGCCAGCAGCATGTTCGCCTGGCAGTTCGCCAAGGCCCAGCACGCGGCGGATCTGCACGGCTGGACCAGATTCGTCTCGATGCAGAACCACTACAACCTGCTCTACCGCGAGGAAGAGCGGGAGATGATCCCGCAGTGCCTGGACCAGGGCGTCGGGGTGATCCCGTGGAGCCCGCTGGCCCGCGGCGTGCTCACGGGCAACCGGTCCAGGGACGGTGAGCGGCGCACGAGCCGGGCGAACAGCGACGCGTTCGGTGACACGCTCTACAGCGGCGCCGACTTCGACGTCGTGGACCGGGTGGCCGAAGTGGCGGCCAAGCGCGGCGTTCCGCCTGCCCAGGTGGCCCTCGCGTGGCTGCTGCACCGGCCGGGCGTGACGGCGCCGATCGTCGGCGCGACGAAACTCAGCCACCTGGCCGATGCGCTGGCCGCCGAGGAGCTTGACCTGAGCGAGGAGGAGATGGGGCGCCTCGAGGAGCTCTACCTCCCGCACCCCGTCCTCGGCCACCGGTGAGCCGTTCGTGACGCACGACGTGATCCGCAGCTGGTCGATCAGGGAGTGGAACGAGGCGCTGGCCGGGTCCTGAACTGCGGTACGTGCCGGGGCCGTCAGGCGATCACCTTGATCACCTGACGGCCCCGGCACGGCCGCTGCTTCCCGGCGGCTCGGCAAGCCGCCGGATCTTGCTGCCGGTCAGTGCTCCGGATCTATGCCGTGAAAGGCAGGTACCCGCACCGTACGGTGACCTGGGGTGCCGCCGAGGATCACCCTGCGCAGCGAGATGTCGTTGCGCATGTTGGACTCATGCAGGACCTTCTGCGGGTTGGCGATGATCTGGATGTAGTACGTCCCGTTCGGCAGGCTGGTGATGTCGAACGACTGGCCGGCGACTGACTGGAAGTAGGTGTCACCCCAGCCGACCGGCAGCATCTCCCGCACCCACAGCGCGGAGGGCGAGCCGCAGGTGAAGCCGAACCCGAAGAAATTCTGCTGCCAGGCCGCATTTCGCAGCAGCAGGTCGACCGGATCCGTCGGGGCGATGCAGAACCCCTGCTTGTGGCTCCGGACCGCCAGCGTCTTGGCCGAATCGAGCAGGCGGTACCTGGCGAACTGCTCGAAGTGCCAGTGCTGGTGGCCATGACGGTTGTCGAATCCCATGATCCCGGCCCTGGCCCGGCCGACGACGTGGCCGTTCCGCCAGAAATACTGGAAGGCCTTCATATGCAGCGCGCCGTGGGACCGGAAGCCCTCGACGTCGAGCTGTGACGTGCCGCCGATCCACACCGTCGCGCCGAAGCTCAGCAGGTCGGTCGCCGGCCGTGACCCCGTCGCCCGGATGTGCCTGGTGGAGATCCCCCAGGACGGGAGGGGCACCAGATCCGGCAGCGCCGACCGTGGCGGTTTCCGCAGGTACGGGACGGCCGGCGCGGACGGCAGGCCGCCATGCGTACCAGGTCCCCTGCGATGCTGCGCGCAGCATCCCCCTGGCCCGCAGCATCCACGCTGCTTGACCACCTTGACCGTGACGGTCGCCCTGGAGTCGCGCCCCGAGATGTGCAGCAGCCGCAGGTACTTGGCTGTGATGTTCACCGTTACCTGGTAGGTTCCCAGCGCGAGCTTGACGGTGTTGCCGAAGTTCTCGAATGGGGCGACCGCCCAGCCCTTCGCTATCCCCCATACCATCCCCAGGGGGAATGGGTCGAACGACCCGCACTGCTGCGGGTAGGGCGAGTTCGGGATGCTCTGGGGGCTCTCCCGCTGCGGATCGAAGCTGTTGGGGCAGAAGAAGGTCCGCTTGCTGAACACCAGCTTGCCGTGCGAGTCCGTCACCCGCATGCGCAGGAAGTCCTTCAGCCCGTCAAACCCGCGCAGGACGCTGGCCGGCAGGCTCCTGCGCCGGGTGCTGCCGTCGGGCAGATGGATGATCTGCGAGATGGTGACCGGCGTCGTATACCTCTGCCGCTGCACGTGAAATACCAGGGCTGACTTGAGCGAGGCCACAAAGATGCCGGGATCCAGGAACACCCGGCCCCCGAAACTGCCCACCGTGATCTTGTTCTGGGCCGCGACCATCTTGATCACTGGTCCCGCGCTGGCAGCATGAACGGCAGTATCCGGACCTGCCAAGGCCGTGCCTGCCAGCGTGGTTGCCGCAAGAGTTAATCCCGAAACGGCCACCGCGCTGCACCGCAGTCCCAGGCGTGAGCACTTCATGGGCAGGTACCTCCCAGGTCATCGTCGAATACGCTGCCGGGTCTCAGATCAGACGTTCTACCGATCAGACGCCGTATCGCCGATTCCTGTTGCAACGGGAACGCAAAAAACTCTCCGATCAGGTAACGATTCAGGCACGGCAGGGGAGCGGCGGAGGCGGGGGAGCGGTCAGCCGGCAACGGCCCCGAGCGCGAGCGGCAGGACCGCGGGCGCGCCGGCCTCCCGGAGCAGCATGGCCGCGACGGTCATGGTCCAGCCGGTGTCGATCTGGTCATCGACGAGCAGCACCGGGCCGCCGATCCGGCGGACCGCATCGCGGACCGGGCCGGAGACCGCTAGCTCGTGCCAGAGGGCGCGCAGCCGCTGCGCGCTGTTGTACTGGCGGGCGGCGCCCTGGCCAGCGACCTGCTCTGGATCGCCGGTGTAGGCCAGGGCGCCGAGGTACGGCATCCGGCCGATCTCCGCTATCCGCCGGCCGAGGCTCTCGACCAGCTGCGGCCGTGACCGGGACGGCAGGGTGATCACGCAGGCGGGCCGCTCGGCCCAGTCCCAGCCGGCCAGGACCTTGACGAGCGCATCAACCAGATCATCGGGAACCGGGCCGTCGGCCGCGGGCGGTGAGTGAGCCGCGGGAGCGGCATCGGGCGGGGGAGGGCCGTCGGGTTCACGGGGAGCCAGCAGGGCGCGGAGCCGGGGGCCCCAGCCCAGGTCGGTCAGCCTGCCCAGGGCGCGGCCCGGCTCGGCGGACAGCTCGGCGCCGATCTTGCCGGCGGCGTCGACCCCCAGTTCCTTCATCCCGGCCGGCCACATCTTCCGCGGCGTGATCTCCACGCCGGGACGCAGCAGAGCGTCCCTGGCCGCGGTCGCGCCGTCCGGCGACACCGTGACCGGCCACCGGCGGCCGGTGCAGTTGTCGCACCGCCCGCACGGCGCCGCCGCCGGGTCATCGAGCTCGCGGCGAAGGTACTCCATCCGGCACCCGCTGGTGGTGACGTAGCCGAGCATGGCCTGCTGCTCGCGGGAGCGCTCGGCCGCCACTCGCGCGTACCGGTCCGCGTCGTAGGCCCAGTCCTGGCCCGTCGCCGCCCAGCCGCCGCTGACCCGCCGGACCGCGCCGTCGACGTCCAGGACCTTGAGCATCATCTCCAGGCGGCTGCGGGACAGATCCACCCTGGTCTCCAGCGCGGCCGTCGACAGCGGCCTGCCCGCCTGCGCCATGGCGCCGAGCGTGGCCCGGACCACTGCCTCGGACGGGAACGCCAGCGAGGCGAAGTAGGCCCAGATGTCGGCGTCTTCACGACCCGGCAGCAGGATGACCTCCGCGCGGTCCACGCCGCGGCCGGCCCGGCCGATCTGCTGGTAGTACGCGATGGGCGACTGCGGCGCGCCCAGGTGGACGACGAAGCCCAGGTCGCTCTTGTCGAACCCCATGCCCAGGGCGCTGGTCGCCACCAGGGCCTTGAGCTGGTTGGCGAGCAGAGAGTCCTCGGCTGCCTTTCGTTGCGAATGCTCGTCTTTTCCGGTGTAGGCGGCGACATCGTGGCCGCGCTCGCGCAGGAAGGCGGCGGTATCGTGCGCGGCCGCCACCGTCAGCGTGTAGATGATGCCGGAGCCGGGCAGCCCGCCGAGGTGCTCGGCCAGCCAGGCCAGGCGCTGCTGCGGGCCGGGCAGGCGGACGACGGCCAGACGCAGGCTGTCGCGATCCAGCGGGCCGCGCAGGACCAGCGTCTGGATGTCGCGGCCCGCGCCGAGCTGCTCGGCGACGTCGCGGGTGACCCTGGCGTTCGCGGTGGCCGTGGTGGCCAGGACCGGCACGCCCGGCGGCAGCTCATCGAGCAGGGTGCGCAGCCGCCGGTAGTCGGGGCGGAAGTCGTGGCCCCAGTCGGAGATGCAGTGCGCCTCGTCCACCACCAGCATGCCCGCCGCGGCGATCAGCTTCGGCAGCACCTCGTCCCTGAAGCCCGGATTATTCAGCCGCTCCGGGCTGACGAGCAGCACGTCGATGTCGCCCGCCGATACCTGCGCGTAGACCTCTTCCCAGTCGCCGGTGTTGGCGGAATTCACCGTGGCGGCGCGGATGCCGGCCCGTGAGGCCGCCTCGATCTGGTTGCGCATCAGGGCAAGCAGCGGCGAGACGATGACGGCGGGGCCCGCGCCGCGGGCCCGCAGCAGCGCGGTCGCCGTGAAGTAGACGGCCGACTTGCCCCAGCCGGTGCGCTGGACCACCAGGGCGCGCCTGCGGTCGGTGACCAGCGCGCTGATCGCCGTCCACTGGTCCTCGCGCAGTCGCGCGTCCGGGCCCGCGAGTGCCCGCAGGCAGCGTTCTGCCTCGGCGCGCAGGTCCGGCCGGGCGCCGTCGCCCTTGGTCACCTCGGTCTCGTCGGCTGCCACGCTGTCCTTCGTATCAGTACCCGCCGACGCTGTCAGCGGCGGACGGTCATCGACAGAAATGAACAGCATCGGCTCGTTGACGTGAATTTCGATCTCGCGCAGACTTGGGGGCCGTGGCCACCTGGGAGGAGTTCCAGCACAGTCAGCCTGGCCTCGCCGAGGCGGGCCGGGCGCTGCTGTACCAGTTCGGGGTGGGCCTCGCGTTCCTGGCGACGGTCCGCCGGGACGGCGGGCCGCGGGTGCACCCGATGTGCCCGCTGATCCACCGCGGCGGCATGTACGCGTTCATCGTGCCCGGGCCCAAGCAGGCCGACCTGCACCGAGACGGCCGGTACTCGCTGCATTCGTTTCCCTGCCCGGATAACGAGGACGCCTTCTACTGCACCGGCCGTGTTCAGGCCGTGGACGATCCGGCCACCGGCCGGGCGCTGGCTGAGCTTTTCGTCACCGAGCGGTCCGCCATCGGGGTCGCCGCGCCCGGGCCAGACGATCACCTGTTCAGCTTTGGCCTGCAGCGGTGCATGCTCACCAGGACAACCGGCCACGGTGATCCGAGCCCGCAGCACACCATCTGGCCCGCCAGCCCGTAGCGGGGCTGCAGGGTTCGCGACGGCATCTGCTGGCTTGCCTGATCGGCTCAATTCTAATTTGCGGAACACCCGTTTGCTTAGTCACGTAACCTGGGCGTGCATAGCGGGTGCCGCTTTGTTCGGCTAAATGAGATAGTAGTCAGCGGCCTTTCGGACCGAAACCGTCAGAATAGATGCGATTTATCAAGACACGCATCTCACATTCAGAACCGGAGGAATCATGAGGTCTCGGCCGTGGGTGATCCGTTCAGTCGCTATCGTCATAATCTGCGGGCCGGCGGGCTGGCTCGCTGCCGCCGCGCCCGGCGCGCAGGCCGGTGTCGCGAGCACCGCCGTCAGGCCAGCTGGCATCAGGATGGCCGCGGTGCAGTCGGCTCCGCAGGTGACCGACTCAGGCGCCGCCCGTGGCTCAAAGATGGGCCTCGCCGCACCGCCCATGAGTGCCGACATGATGTCGGCCAACATCGAGAAACAGCGGCAGGCTCGTTCCTTCATGCAGGTCATCCGGCATATGGCCAGCCCGGATGGCAAATGCACCAGCCCCGCGTGCCGCAGGCTCATGCCCGTGGCCAAGGTCCTGGCCGCCACCCAGCAGGCCCAGATCCGCAACTACTTCTGCGGCCCGGCGACAGTCTCGGAGATGCTGGCGCAGATGGGCAAGAGCGTCAGTCAGCCGCTGGCCGCCAGGGAACTCAGGACCACGACCTCCGGGACCGACTGGTCCAACTCCAGCGGCTACCCGGTGCCCAAGGTGCTGAACCGGAATCAGAACATAAACGATTACGTCGCGGTGGCCCTGCCCTGGTCTCCCACCCGCTCGCAGATCAGGACTTATGAGATCGACCTGGTAACGGACATTAACCACGGCGGCGGCGCTCCGCTGGCTGGGAATGCATATGAAGTGGCGGGCGGGCCGCATCTGGTCGGACATCCCATGAACCAGACAATCTTTCACTGGTTTGACATCCGGGGGTATGAGGCTTCCGGCGGCGTCACGGACTATGAGGACTCGGTGCACGGCGCGTCCAGCATCGGGTGGAGCAGCGCCACCCCGGCCTACTCCGCGCTGGCGTCGAGCACGATCGTGAGCATCCTCGGGGCCCGTGGCTACGACTGGTAAGGCGGCGTACTGATGATGCGGCTGACCGCGCGTCGCCTGACCGGGCGTCGCGTGACCGGGCGTCGCGTGACCGGGCGTCGCCTGACCGGGCGTCGCCTGACCGGGCGTCGCGACGGCCGGTCAGGCCTGCCTGGGCGACGTGCGGCCGGCCGGAACCTGCGAGCACGGGCGGGCGTCGTAGCGGCCATCGGCCTGACTCTGACCGGGTGCGGCACCGGCCCGCACCGGGCCCGGCCGGCTGCGTCCGCGTCGGCCGCGGCCCGGCCGGCTGCTTCCCGGTCGGCCGGAGGACGGTCGGCGGCCAGCGTGGCGTTCTGCCGCACGCCGCCTGCCGCGGGGCTGAAGGCAGCGCTCTCGCGCACGGTGCGGCACGCCCCGGGCGCCGAGGTGCTCCCGCTCGGGATCTCCGCTGACGGCCGGACCGCATACGTGTCGACCTGGTCGGCGGGCTTCTCCGGGGTCGCCGCGCTGAACCTGGCCAGCGGCGGGCTGCGGGGAATCAAGTCCTTCGCGGATCCGGCCACCGACCAGGCCGACGGATCCTTCGGCGGGCGCTGGCTGGTGTGGGAAGAGACCTACTCACTGCAGAGCCTGGACGACTTCACGATCTACTCCTGGGACTCGGCCACCGGGACCCTGCGGCGGCTCGGGCACTCGCTGGCCGGGCCGGGCGGAACGGCCTGGCCTAGCCCCTGGCATGGCCCGGCGGTCAGCGGGAACTACGCGGCGTGGGCCCAGGGCTACGGACCCGGCGGAGTGGTCGAGATCGTCCTGGCGGACCTGCAGACCGGCCAGGTCAAGGTGATCCGCAGGGGTCATGTCCAGCCGCCGTTCTTCGATGCCCATCTGGTGGTGTGGCCGGAGTCTGACCGGCCGGGCACGCAGACCACCCTGCGAGCGTTCAGCCTGGTGACCGGCAGGCCAGCGGCACTGCCACCGGTCCTGGCAGCCGTGCACGGGACCGAGTTCGTCGCCACCGACGGGATCAGGACCGCTTACTTCAGCCCAGATCTCACCCGGCTCTACTACTCTCCTGCGCAGGAGCAGCGGGCCCAGATGGTGCTGCGGCTGCCCGCAGGGGTCGATTTCGCGAATCTTGCCATCGAGCCCGGCACGCTCGCCTGGACCACCACCCAGGCCACCTACCTGGCCAGCACCCGCACGGGCGCCTACTCCAGGGTGACGCCGGAATACGGCTACGCCACCGGGTCGGGCTCGGTAGTGCTGATCTCCGACGCGCCGAGCCAGAAGACGGTGCACCCGGACCTGACCCTGCATGTCGTCGATCCCGCGAGCATCGCCTGGCCCGCCTGCCGCGGGCACGTGCTGGCCCGCGGGCAGGCCACGACGCCGTAACGTAACGCCAGAAAGACGCCGTAACTTAACGCCAGAAAAAACGTAACGCCAGAAAAATTGTTGCCTGGCACTCAGCGGCAGAGCAAGCGACGATTCGTCACTTTCGGGCAACGATCGGGGCAAGGCGCACTCGGGCCTGGCCACCATCGATAATGCCGGCCGCGGCAGGCGTCAGGAACCGCAGTCCGGGCAGAGGCCGAAGAGCTCGACGGTGTGGCCGACGTCGGTGAAGCCCGCCGTCGCGGCTACCTGCTCAGCCCACCGCTCCACCGCGCGGCCCTCCACCTCGACGCTGCGACCGCAGTTGCGGCAGGTCAGGTGGTGGTGATGGGCGTCGCTCTGGCACCTGCGGTAGAGCGTCTCGCCGCTCGCGTCGCGGATGGCGTCCACCCGGCCGTCCTCGCTCAGCACCTGAAGATGCCGGTAGACGGTGGTGAGGCCGACATGCTCGCCCCGGTTGCGGAGCTCGGCATGGATCTGCTGCGCGCTGCAGAATCCGGGCAGCCCGTCCAGCACTACCGAGAGAGCCTCGGCCTGCCGGGTGCCGCGGACCCTGGTGCCGCGCGCGGCAGCGGACGTAGCCGGCCGGGATGTCGTCACAACACGCACGGTAGCAGCCTGGCGGCCGATTGCCGGTCCGTGATCTGCCAGGCACCGATATCGGCCGGGCCGGCCATGGGTGTGAGAGGGTGGCAAGGTGAACCGGCTGGCGAACGAGACCTCGCCATACCTCCTCCAGCACGCCAGCAATCCAGTCGACTGGTGGCCATGGGGAAAGGAGGCAATGTCAGAGGCGAAGCGGCGGGACGTGCCCATTCTTATCTCGATCGGGTACTCATCCTGCCACTGGTTACGCCGCTGACATCCCGCTCTGGTGTCACGTGATGGCGCATGAATCATTCGAGGACGGCCCGACGGCCGCCCTGATGAACCAGCATCTGGTGTCGATCAAGGTGGACCGCGAGGAGCGCCCCGACGTGGACGCGGTCTACATGGCGGCGACGCAGGCGATGACCGGCCAGGGCGGCTGGCCGATGACCGTCTTCGTGACGCCCGGTGGCGAGCCGTTCTACTGCGGCACCTACTTCCCGCGCGAGTACTTCCAGCGGCTGGTGGTCGGGATCGCGCACGCCTGGCGCGAGGACCGGGACAGCGTTACCGGGCAGGCACAGCAGATCGCGGCGGCGCTGGCCGAGCGGGCCGCCGCGCCCGGGGTGACGCAGGCGGCCGGCGGGAACGAGCTGGCCGGCGTCGGCGAGACGGCGGTCACCTTGCTGGAGGCTGACTATGACGCCCGGCACGGCGGCTTCGGCGGCGCCCCGAAGTTCCCGCCGTCGATGGTGCTGGAATTCCTGCTGAGGCACTCCGAGCGGGTGACGTCCGACACCGGGGCGCGGGCACTGAAGATGGTGTCGGGTACCGCGGCGGCGATGGCCCGCGGCGGCATGTACGACCAGCTGGCCGGCGGATTCGCCCGCTACAGCGTGGACGCCGCGTGGGTGGTGCCGCACTTCGAGAAGATGCTCTATGACAACGCCCTGCTGGCCAGGGTCTACCTGCATCTGTGGCGGCGGACCGGCTCCGATCTGGCCCGCCGGGTGGCGGCGGACACCTGTGCCTGGATGATCGCCGAGCTGGGCACCGCGCAAGGCGGCCTCGCCTCAGCCCTGGACGCCGACAGCGACGGCGAAGAGGGCAAGTTCTACGTATGGACCCCCGCTGAGCTGCGGGCGGCGCTCGGGGCCGACGACGGGGAGTACGCGGCCCGCGTTTTCGGCGTGACGCAAGACGGCACCTTCGAGCACGGCAGCTCGGTGCTGCAGCTGCGCCAGGATCCAGGTGAGGTCGCGCGGCTCGCCCGGATCAGCGAGGAGCTGCTGGCCGCGCGGGCCGCGCGGGCCAGGCCCGGCCGGGACGACAAGGTAGTGGCCGGCTGGAACGGCCTGGCCATCGCCGCGCTGGCGGAGGCGGGCCTGCTGCTGCGGCGGCCCGACTTCATCGCTGCCGCGCGCGCTGCAGCCGAGCTGCTGGCCAGCGTGCACCAGGCGGCCGGGCGGCTGATCCGGACCTCGCGGGAGGGAGCGGCGGGGAACACCGCGGGCGTGCTCGAGGACTACGCCTGCGTGGCCGAGGGACTGCTGGCCCTGTCCGGGGTCACTGGTGAAGCGCGCTGGGTGACGATCGCCGGGCAGCTGCTCGACACCGCGCTTGACCGGTTCCAGGACCCGGCGGGCGGCTTCTACGACACGCCAGACGACGGTGAGCGGCTGATCTACCGGCCGGCCGACCCCGCGGACGGGCCCAGCCCGTCCGGGGCGTTCGCCGTGGCCGGCGCGCTGCTCAGCTACTCGGCGCTCACCGGTTCTGACCGGCACAGGGACGCTGCCGCCGGTGCGCTCGGCGTGCTGCCCGCGATCGCGTCGCGGTTCCCGCGGGCGGCCGGATGGGGACTGGCGGTCGCGGAGGCCTTGCTCAGCGGCCCGGCCGAGATCGCGATCATCGGCCCGCCGCAGGACAGCCGCACGGTGGCGCTGCACGAGATGGCGCACCAGGCGGCGCCGCCTGGCGCGGTGATCGCCATCGGCGATGGCTCGGCCGGGCAGAGCGAGATCCCGCTGCTCGCGGGCCGCCAGCTGCCCGGCGGCGCTCCCGCCGCCTACGTCTGCCGGAACTTCGCCTGCCGGGCCCCGGTCGCCGATCCCGAGCAGCTGCGCGCCGAGCTGCGCTCCTGAATTCCCGGCCG
>WNEY01003451.1_pt1 | contig 11869 bp, 11 predicted proteins | sample 5400531 | NCBI WGS metagenome assembly WNEY01 (sample SAMN13153338, study PRJNA577476) | soil metagenome | isolation source: 200 cm saprolite under Douglas fir tree site 1 | place: USA:California | collected 2015-04-18
TCGACGACGCTGATCAACCGGCTGCACGCGTTCTTCGGGGTGGGCGCGCTGATCGGGCCGGCGTTCGCGGCCTGGATCGTTGGCTTCGCCTCCTGGCGGACGGTCTACCTGATCCTGACGCTGGCTTGCGTTCCGCTGGCGGTCGGTTTCGCCGCGTTGTATCAAGGGGTTTCGGCGGCCGAGCCGGCCGCCGAAACCCCCATCACCGAGGTTGCCGCTCCGGTCAAGGGCGGCCTGCTCGGCGCCGCCCTCCGGGAGCGGGGCGTCCTGCTCGGTGCTTCGATGCTGGCCGTCTACGTGGGCGTCGAGCTGAGCGTGGGCGGCTGGGGCTACAGCTATCTGGTCCAGAGCCGGTCGCTGTCGCCGTCGCTCGCCGGGTACCTGATCAGCGGATACTGGCTCGGGCTGACCCTGGGCCGGTTCCTGATCAGCCCGATCGCGACCAGGTTCGGCCTGTCCGCGATCGGGATGATGTACGGCTGCCTGACCGGAGTCCTCGCCTGCGCGACCTTGGTCTGGCTGGTACCCGGAGCGGCGCCGGTCGGGGTCGCGCTCGGGCTGCTCGGGTTCTTCCTCGGGCCGATCTTCCCGACCACGATGGCGCTGGCCCCGCAGATGAGCAGCGCTCGGCTGCAGTCGACGGCGATCGGCGTGATGAACGCGGCCTCCACCGTTGGCGCGTCAGCGCTGCCATGGCTGGCGGGCGCTATTGGCCAGAGGGCCGGGGTCTGGACCCTGCTGCCGTACGCCATGACGCTGGCCGCGTTTCAGTTCGTGGTGTGGCGGCCGCTCGCGACCTGGATCCGCCGAAGTGCGCAAGCTGCCGGAGCCGAGGTTAGCTAGCTCAGGACCTTGGTCCAGCTCGTCCCGTTCCAGTGCACGATGAGCGGCCATGTGTGGCGCACGGCGTTGCCCTCATGGACGCCAACCGCCCAGACATCAGTGGCGGATCCGACGGAAAGGGCACTGAGGCCACCGGGAATCTTGCGGGTGGAGCCCGCCGTCCGGGACCAGCTAAGGCCGTTCCAGTGCCTGATCAAGATTTCCGGAGTGTAGTGGCCGACCGTGCCGACCGCCCAGACGTCGTCGGGCGACGTGGCTGCGACGGAGTCGAAGCCCTGACCAAACGTGGGCAGGCCACGATCGGGCACTACCTGCCAGGTTGCGCCATCCCAGCGAACAACCTGGAGACCCGCGCCGTCGGCTACAGTTCCGGCGGCCCAGACCTCGTCAGGCGAAAGAGCCGTCACGCCTGTCAGGGAGGCAAGCCCAGGACCCGCGCTGGGGGTTCGCACTAGCCTCCACCTGGTGCCATTCCAGCGCAGGACAACCTCGCCTTTGTGGTCTCCGCCAACGGCCCAGGCATCGTTCGCCGAGATGCTGGTCACGCTGTTGAGAACCTCCCCCCGGCTTGACTGCGGGTCCGGCAGTTGCCTCCAGTCGCGGCCGTCCCAGTGCAGGATGAGCCCGCCTGCCGCCCCGGCCGACCCGACCGCCCAGGCGTCGTCGGCGGATCGAGCCGACACGCTGAACAGGACGCCGCCGAGCCTGCGACCGGCGGCGATTCTGGCCAGACGCCAGGTCCTGCCGTTCCAGTGCATGATCAGCGGTACATCGGGACTGCGCGCGCTGGCCGACCACGTCCCGACGGCCCATAGGTCGTCCGGAGAATGGCCGGCGATCGACATCAACTGGCCGTTTGGTCTGGTTGGAGCCGCGACCCGCTGCCATCGGCTGCCGTCCCAGTGCATGATCACTGGCTTCAGGCTCTTAAAGTTCGCGAGGGTCGGGCGTATGTAGATGGTGCCGACCGCCCAGGCGTTAGTGGAGGACAGGGCATCGACGCCCCTGAGGTCTCCGACGAATGGTGCGCGCTCGGGGCTAATTGGTTCTTGACCGGCCCCGGGCGCGTGCCTTGATACCAGGGCGACCACGGCCGTGACGAGGGCGATCGAGATCGCGGCAGCGGCCGGAGCGAGCCAGCGGCGAGGGCGGCTAGCACGGCGTTCGGGCGCCGACTCGGTCGTCGGCAGCGGGCGCACGGAGTTCGAGTCGACGGCCCTGGCTCGGGCGCTGAGAGCATCGGCCAGTCGCTGCTCGGTGCTGGTCATGACGGTTCCTCCCCTAGGGCCTCTGCGAGCGCAGCCAGACCGCGCGCGGCGGCCGACTTCACCGAGCCGTTTGCTGATGCCGAGCGTCGCGGCGATCTCGGATTCGGACAGGCCGAGGAAATAGCGGAGCACCAGCACCTCGCGCCGCCTGTCCGGCAGCGCGGCGAGCGCGGTCAGTACCTCCCGGCGCTCCTGCGACCTGATCGCGGCGGTCTCGGCCGACTCCGATGTCACCGGGTCGGCGAACACCTGGCCGGACGCGTCGATCCGGCGGGCTATGGACCGGCGCCGCAGGACCGAGGCGGCAGCGGTTGAGCACACAGGCTCGCAGGTAAGCCAGTTCCTCGCCCTCGCGACCAACCTGGCCGCGCTTGGCCTGCAGGCGGGCGAACACCTCCTGCACCGCGTCCTCGGCGGTCGGCTGATCGTGAACCAGCAGCACGGCCAGCCGGACCAGGTCGACGTGATGCTGCCGAAACAGGTCGGCTAGTCGCCGCTCTAGGGCCGTATCTGGCTCGGCTACGGTCAAGGTGATCCTCCATTGGGACACCGGTCTCACCTGTAGCACGCCTGAGATCGCGATAGGTTGCCCGGCCTCGGGCGACCGGCGAAACAAACCCCTGCCAATCTTTCTCCTAAAAATGGGAGTGCACTTACAGTCGGATACAAGTACCGGGAAGGATGGCCGTCGATGATCGAATCCGCCGATGCCAGGTCGGCGACCGCGGTGCCGCCGGAGGAGCTGCCCGCGTCAGTGCGCGAGGCCGGGCTGACGGTGTGGATCCGCGAGCCGCTGGACGATGCGGTTGACCGGGCGCGCCGGGTGATCGTGCCGCCGGCGGCGGCGACCACGGGCACGCCGCTGGATTCGGCCGCCGGCGAGCTGATGGCGCTGTCGAAGCGGCCGGACACGGTCATGATGATGGGCGACAATCCCGCGCTGCCGAAGATGCCCGAGCGGCCGGCGCTGCGTGACTTTTACGAGCTGCGGTTCGGGAAGATCCCGTTCAACCACTTGCTGCAGAGCGCGCGGCTGGCGCGGGAGCGCGGCCTCGACGACAAGGTGATCCTGGCGTGCCTGCTGCATGACATCGCGATCGCCGGGCTGTTGTCGGCCAACCACGGGTACTGGGGCGCGCAGCTGGTCGGGCCGTATGTCGACGAGGAAGTCGCGTGGGCGATCGAGAAGCACGAGGCGCTGCGTTACTTCGCGGACGAGTCGGTCGGGTACTCCTATCCGGAGGCGTACGTCAGCTTCTTCGGTGCCGACTACCGGCCGCCGGAGTATCTGTGCCGTGAGGCGCAGGCGGCGCGCCGGCATCGGTGGTACATGACCTCGCGGCTGGTCACGCTCAACGACATGTACTCGTTCGATCCGAACGTTGTCGTCTCGTTCGATGAGTTCGACGATCTGGTGGGGCGGAACTTCCGGCAGCCGAAGGAGGGGCTGGGGTTTGACGGGTCACCGGTCGCGCACATGTGGCGAACAATGATCTGGCCCAACAACTTCTTGTAGCGGCGCCTGGCCCTATTCTTTAGCTCCGCGCCCTTTGTCGGGGCCGGTGACCGGGCGCCAACTGATCTGGCGCCGCTCGCGACCAAGCCAGGCGCAAAGGCCCGGTGAATGTGCGCATTCATCAGGCGACGGTGAAGATGAATGCGCGAATTCAGTAGGTTACCAGGTGATGAATGTGCTTATTCATCTTTGACCAGTCTGATGAAAGCGCACATTCATCAGCCGGGCGAGGCGGCCGCGAGCCGCCACTCGCCTCCGCGAGCCACCAGTTCTCGTGGTCGTGGTGAATTAGCCGTCTGACTGTCGATCCCGCCATGTGAATGTGGCAATACTGCGGTCCTGGCAATAGCGCTGCCACATTCACACGCAGCGCGATCCCGATCGGCCGCACCAATCTTCCGGACTTCGGCCTGCGAGTGCACACGGATTCAGCGCTGCACGGCCTGACCCGCAACCCGTGGAACCCCGAGCGCACCGCCGGCGGATCGAGGACTACAACCTCTCCTTCCAGCTGATGGCCGTCGACGGCTGCCTGGCCCGAAGCGTGGCCGACGTCCGGGCCGGGTTCACCGCGCTCGCCGGGCCGCATTCGCGCGACCCGCTGAGCCTGCCCGTGACCTTCACCGACCTGGCCGAGGGTGAGCGTCCTAAGGTCGCCGTGCTCCCTGAGCCGCCCAGCGGGAGCACCCACCCGGAGATCGCCGACGCGGTCCGGCGGGCCGCCGACGCGCTTGCCGACGAGGGCTTCGAGGTCACCGAGACCGTGCCGCCGGACTACGAGCAGGCGCTTGAGCTGTGGGGCTCGATCCTGTCCGTCGACCTGCGGCTGGTCATGCCGATCCTGGAGCCGATCATGGGCCCGGGCGGTCGCCAGTTCCTCAGTTACACCCTTGACTACCTGCCGGCCCAGGACCTGGCGACGTGGGCAACCGCCCTTACCGCCCGGCATGGCCTGGCCCGCCGGTGGAGCCTGTGGTACCAGGAGTACCCGGTGCTGCTCTGCCCGGTCTGGACCCAGCCCGCGTTCCCGCTCGACTACGACATCGCCAGCGCGGAAGGTGCGATCGGGACGCTGGAGTTGATGCGTCCGGTGCTGCCGGCGAATCTGCTGGGCACGCCGGCCGCCGTGGTTCCGGCCGGGATGGCGGCCGGGCTGCCCGTCGGAGTCCAGGTGATGGGGGCCAAGTACACCGAGCTGCGCTGCCTGGCCGTCGCCGAGATCATCGAGCGGCGCCTCGGTTCGCTGACCCCGATCGATCCAGTCGTCGGCTAAATCTAGAACCTGTTCTAGCTACGGTGTGAGGCGTAGAGTCGGCACCGGACGTACTAGGACAAGGAGATCTAGATGCGCGAACATGACCGGTTCTTCATTGGCGGCCAGTGGGTCGCGCCAGCCGGTTCGACCACGATTGACGTGATCTCGCCGCACACGGAGGAGATCATCGGCTGCGTGCCCGAGGGCACGAACGAGGACATGGACCGCGCCGTAGCGGCGGCGAGAGACGCCTTCGACAACGGCCCCTGGCCGCAGATGGACCCGTTGGACCGCTCGGCTGCGGTCGCCAGGCTCGCTGACCTCTACGCGACCAAGCTCGGTGACTTCGCCGAGATCATCACCGAGGAGATGGGCTCCCCGATCACGTTCTCCCAGTTGGCGCAGGCTCCGCAGCCCCAGATGATGCTGAGCTACTTCGCTGACCTCGGCAAGACCTTCACCTGGGAAGACGAGCGTCCCGGCATGTTCGGCCCGGTCACTGTCCGGCGCGAGCCGGTCGGCGTTGTCGCCGCCATCGTGCCCTGGAACGTGCCCCAGTTCACGATCATGACCAAGCTCCCGGCCGCCCTGGTCGCCGGCTGCACCGTGGTCATCAAGCCCGCCCCCGAGACTCCGCTGGACTCTTACCTGCTGGCCGAACTGATCGCCGAGGCCGGGCTGCCGCCGGGCGTCGTCAACATCGTTCCGGCCGGACGCGAGGTCGGCGAGCACCTGGTGTCCCACCCCGGCGTCGACAAGGTCGCGTTCACCGGCTCGACCGCGGCCGGCCGACGCATCGCGTCGATCTGCGGTGAACAGCTCAAGCGCTGCAGCCTGGAGCTAGGCGGCAAGTCGGCCGCGATCATCTTGGAGGACGCCGACCTGGCCGCGACCGTCGGCTGGCTGGAAATGGCTTCCTTGATGAACAACGGGCAGGCCTGCATCGCGCAAACCAGGATCCTGGCCCCGCAAAGCCGTTATAACGAAACGGTTGATGCAGTAGCCGGCATGGTCTCGGGCCTGAAGGTGGGCGACCCCGGCGACCCGGCCACCCAGATCGGTCCGCTCGTGGCCAAGCGCCAGCAGGACCGCGTTGAGGGCTACATCTCCGTCGGCCAGGAGGAGGGCGCGAAGGTCGTGACCGGCGGCTCGCACTCATCTGGCAAGGACCGCGGCTGGTACGTCGCTCCCACGGTCTTCGCCGACGTGGACCCGGGCATGCGCATCGCCCGCGAGGAAATCTTCGGCCCGGTGCTGGCCGTCATTCCCTACGAGGACGAGGCGGACGCGGTCAGGATCGCCAACGACAGTGACTACGGCCTGGCCGGCACGGTCTGGACCGCCGACGTCGAGCACGGCATGCAGATCGCCCGCCGCGTCCGCGCCGGCACCTACGGCGTCAACATGTACATGATCGACACCTGCGCGCCGTTCGGCGGCTACAAGGCCAGCGGTATCGGCCGCGAGCTCGGCCCTGAGGGGCTGATGAGCTACCTTGAGTACAAGTCGATCGCCCGTCCCGCTGGCTAGTCAATTACCGGCCTTAGGATCGGAAAAGCAAAGGCCTTTTAAGGAGAAAGCTCCCGCCGGGTTTTTCGCGCCCGGCGGGAGCTAACTCATTTCCGGGGCGTGAACAGGAAGCCGGTCGTGGAAGTACCGCTGCCCGGTACATAGCCGACTACCTCACCAAGGTCATTACCGCATTGCGGCACGGTCGCCTTCTTGACGGATGAGGCGGTGCCCGGGGAAGCTGATCGACGTGAACTTGGCGTTCCGCAGCACGAAGCCCACTTGTACGTTTTTCGGCGTGATGTAATAGCCGACGATGGTGCCGGTGTCGTTGATACCGACGGCCACGGTGCCCTGGCCGATGCCGTGGCCTGCCCGCGGCTCGTCGATCGTGGTGAACCTCGTGCCGGAGAAGATAAAGCCGTGGAACTGGCGCGTGCCATAATTGCCGACAACGGCGCCGTGGTTGTTAATCGCGAGCGCGCAGGTAACCCCTTTCTGCCCGGCCTTCGGATCGGCGAGGACGGTGAATTTCTTGCTTTTCTCGGCGAATCCTCGTTCGCCGGCGTTGCGCTGATCGCAGCCGACTATCGTGCCGGAATCTGAGATTCCCTCGGGCGTCACTTTATTGCCGCCGGGTACCTTGATCGTGGTGTAATGGCCGACCGCGAGCGGCGGCCCGGTCAATTGCGAAGCGCTTGCCGCTGGCGCGGATATCGCCAGGAGCGCGAGCGCCAGGCTGAGGGCTCCGGCCAGCCTCTTAGCCTTGATCACAGGACTAAGCCTAGGCTCTTGCGATAGATCACGAAATCGCAGGCGCAAGCCAGCAGCGGGGTCAGGTCCGGATACGACTCCTCGATCCGGGCGATCCTGACCGGCTCATAGCCGATGCGGGTGTACCAGTCATCCAGGAACTGCTTCGACGGATGCGTCCAGTCGCGCGGAACCAGCAGTTCAAGCTGCATGGTGTGACAGTCCCGATCGCGGCAGGTCTGCTCGGCGAACCGCACCAGTTCCCGCCCGAGGCCAGTGCCGCGACGGCCGGGCGCGACCGCGAGCATGCCGAACTCGCCGACGCCATCACCCAGCTCCTGGATGCGGACGCAGCCCGCCAGTCGCCCGTCCACCACGTCGCCCGCCAGCCGTCCGTCCACCTCGCCGATCGCAACCTGTCCGGCCCGGATCAGCGTGGTGACCTCGGCGACGGTGGTCCTGGCCGCGCCGGTGACCCACAGGCCGTCCTCGGCGACCCGATAGACGTCATTGATCAGGCGGGTGAGCGCGGACACCATGGGTGAATCATCGGCGGCGTCTGCGGCCAGAAATCCGATTTCAATCGTTGCGGCCACCGTCGCTGCCGTTCCGGCCGACCACGCCTTGCCAGGGTTCAAGCCTTACGCTGCCCGACGACGGCTGCTCGCCGTAGCTGGCCATCAGGATCTCGCCGACCTGGCGGGTCGGCTGCGGCTGATCGGTGAAGTTGGCCTGCACGATCAGGTCGCCGACCTGGTAGACCCAGCATCCCGGTGGTGATGGCAGTGGCTGATAAGGGGCGATGCTGTTGCCGAACTCGGTGCGCCGCAAGCTGATCAGTTCCCGGCAGAACGCCAGCGTCGAGTCCGCCTCGCCGCGCTGGTCGGCTACATTGCGGGCCGCGTTGTCGCCGATCGGCAGCCACGGCTTGGTCTGCGCCGAGGTGAAGCCCGCTCCGGCGCAAGCGTCCCACTGCATCGGCGTCCGGCCGCGATCACGGCCGCCGGACGGGTCCTCGATGGTCATCCGGTCGCGCCGCCGGTCGAGCGGTACCTTGACGTTCGCCATCCCGATCTCGTCGCCGTAGTAGAGCACGACCGTGCCGGGCAAGGTAGCGAGCACGAGCAGGGCGAGCCTGATCTTGCGCTCGTCGTCGCCGCACCAGCGGGTGGCGAAGCGGCCGACGTCGTGATTGGACGCCATCCACACCGGACACGCGCCGGCGGGCAGGTGCGCCATCGTCTGCTCGACGACGCCGGACAGGGCCGGTGCGGTGAACTCCGAGAATGTGAACGGGAAGTTGAACGCCAACTGCAGCTCGTCATTGTCGCCGTAGAACCGGGCGAGCCGGTCGAAGTCCCCAGTCCACGTCTCGCCCAGCAGCAGCCGTGCCGGTGTATAGCCCTGGGCGATCTGGCGCCAGTCGCGGAACACGCCGTGTGTCTCCGGACGGTTGGCGTTGTAGACCGAGCGCAAGCCGAACCGGTTGTCGAGGGAGGCGTCGTCCTCGGCCGGCGGGTTGTTCCGCAACTGCTCGTCCTTGTACAGGCCGTGCGCGACGTCGATGCGGAACCCGGCCACCCTCCGGTCGAACCAGAACTCCAGGATCTGCCTGAACTCCCGATGGACGGCCGAGTCCCACCAGTTCAGGTCCGGCTGCTCGGGCAGGTAGTTGTGCAGGTAGTACTGCTCGGTGCGGTCATCCCACTGCCAGGCGGTCCGGCCGGTGGAGTCCAGCCAGTTGCTCGGCGGCCCGCCGCCAGGGGCCGGGTCGGCCCAGACGTAGTAGTCGCGGTGCTCGGAGGTGGCCGCGGCGGACGCGTCGACGAACCACGGGTGCGCCGAGCTGGTGTGGTTCGGCACTAGGTCGAGCAGCACAACCATACCCCGATCGGCTGCGGCGGCGATCAGTTCGTCCAGGTCAGCGAGCGTGCCGAGTTCGGGATGAACGTCGGTGTAGTCGCTGACGTCGTATCCCCAGTCCTGATCGGGCGACGGCATCGTCGGGGACAGCCAGATCCCGTCCACTCCCAACCAGGACAGGTGATCGAGCCGCTCGATGATGCCGCGCAGGTCGCCGTAGCCGTCGTCGTTGGTGTCCTGCCAGGACCTGACGTAGAGCTGGTAGAGAACCGCTCCGTGCCACCAGGGCTCCGGCCGGGCGTTGTCGTCCATTGTTTTGTTGCCTTCCAGAAGTGATCCGGCGGAGACTGGTTGGGTGAGCCCGCTAATCGAGCTGGTGATTGCGATCCTGCTGCCGACGGCTGCGGGCTACGCGATCATCGCGGCTGTCCGCGCCATCAGGCGAGCGCGGCAGGCGAGCTATAAGCCGCCGCCCGCCGAGCCGCTCGAACGGCTGGCCTCGCGGCTCCGGCGGTTGCGGGCCGAGCTTGAGCACACCGAGACCCGATCGGGTGTTGCCGCCAAGAGCCACCGCGTCCGCGCCGTTCGCGGCGCCTACCTCGACCTGCTGTCCGAAGCCTGCACCCGGCTGGAGGTCCCTCCGCCGCCGGGAGGTGATCGGGCCAAGCTGACCGACATCTACCGGGCCGAGGCCGAGTTGCGCAGTCGCGGACTCGACGTACGCCAAACGGCTACTCGTTAGGTTCACCATGCCCGCAGAGACCGGGTTTCCCCGTGCCGACGTCGAGAACGACTTCATGCGGGCCCGTCGCCGCCAGGTTCTCTCCCGGCTCGCCCACAGGCTCCGCGGGCAACCAGACGACGTCAACGTGATTCTGCCTTTCGACGAGGTGATCGAGGCCTTGGGCTGGCAGGGTGAGCGGTCGCTCGGGTTGCAGACGATCAAGCTCGACTCCATCATCGGGACCCTGGATTCTCGCCGGGACTTCGACCGCCAGTTCCGGCCGACCTCCGGCCGGGTAAGGGATCGCTGGGAACGACTGGCTCTGGCGGAACGGCGCGGCGAGTCGATTCCGCCGATCGAGGTCTATCGCATCGCCGACCTGCACTTCGTCAAGGATGGGCATCACCGGGTGTCGATCGCGATCGCCACCGGCCGGACCCTGATCGACGCGTATGTCACCGAGGTCAGGACCGCGGTTCCGGCCGGCGGCGTCCGGAATCGCGGTGACCTGCTGATGAAGAATTACGAACGGGTCTTCCGGGCCAGGGTGCCGCTGTCGGCCTCGGCCTACGCCAAGATCAGCTTCACTGACCCGTGGGAGTACGCCGAGCTCGGCGAAGGGGTCGAGGCCTGGGGGTTCCGGTGCATGCAGGCCGAGTGCTCGTTCATCGACCGCCCGCAGGTCGCCCGCCGGTGGTTCGCCGAGGAGTTCACGCCGGTGGTGCGCATGCTGCGCGCCGCCGACCTGATCGGATCGGGTACCGACGCCGAGGCCTACCAGCGGGTGGCTCGCGAGAAGTACCGCCTGATGCGGACGCACGAGTGGAACGACGAGATCCTCGACCGCCTCCGCCGTGAGGTCAGGTAGTCGGAGCGACCGCGTCCTCCTGTGTCTCCTTGGTGTAGTTCTTGCCGGTCTGCGGATCGAAGACGTGCATGGCCCTGGTATCTACCCAGAGCTCGGCTTCCTGGCCCTCGCGCACCTGGGTGGCCGAGTCGAGCCGCGCGGTCACCGTGTCACCGCTCCCGCCGGTGTCGGCCTGACCCGAATCTTGCGCGAGTTCCGCGAGCTGGTCGACGTTGAGGGTGTTGTCCCGGCCTTGGGCGAAGTACACGTAGACGTCCGAGCCCATCGATTCGACGACGTCGACCGTGGTGCGGAAGGTGATGCCGTGTTCGCGTTCTTGGGGTCCGACCAGCGCCGCGTCCTCGAAGTTCTCCGGCCGGAACCCTACGATGACCTCGCGTCCGGCGTTGGCGCGGGTCAGCGTCTGCCTGAGCTGCGGTGTCATTGCTATGGCGCCAAACGGCGTCTTCAGGCTGCCTTCTTCGAGCGTTCCGGGGAAGAAGTTCATGGCCGGTGATCCGATGAACCCGGCGACGAAAAGGTTGTCAGGGTTGTCGTATAGCTCCTGCGGGCTGCCGATCTGCTGGAGCAGGCCGCTGCGCATCACCGCGACCCGGTCGCCCAGCGTCATCGCCTCTGTCTGGTCGTGGGTGACGTAGACGGTGGTGGTGCCGAGCCGCCGCTGGATTCTGGATACCTCGGTCCGCATCTGCACCCGGAGTTTCGCGTCCAGGTTGGACAGCGGCTCGTCCATCAGGAACGCCGACGGGTTGCGGACGATTGCCCGGCCCATCGCGACCCGCTGCCGCTGGCCACCGGACAGGTTGGCCGGCTTGCGGTCAAGGTGGGCGGTCAGGTCGAGCACCCGGGCGGCCTCGTTGACCTTCTCGTCGATCACCTTCTGCGGCGTCTTGGCCAGTTTCAGCGCGAAGCCCATGTTCTCGCGCACGGTCATGTGCGGGTAGAGCGCGTAGCTCTGGAAGACCATCGCGATGTCGCGGTCCTTGGGCGCTTTCTCGTTGACTACCTTGCCGCCGATCCGCAGTTCTCCTTCGGTGATGTCCTCCAGGCCCGCGATCATGTTGAGGGTGGTCGATTTCCCGCAGCCGGACGGGCCGACCAGGATGATGAACTCGCCGTCGGCAATGTCCATGCTGATCTTGTCGACCGCGAGGGCGCCGTCGGGATAACGCTTGGTGATCTGGTCAAGAACTATCTCAGCCATTTTCTCTCCTAACCCTTGACCGCGCCCGAAGTCAGCCCGGCGACGATGCGGCGCTGGAAGAACAGC
>WNEY01003453.1_pt1 | contig 11869 bp, 9 predicted proteins | sample 5400531 | NCBI WGS metagenome assembly WNEY01 (sample SAMN13153338, study PRJNA577476) | soil metagenome | isolation source: 200 cm saprolite under Douglas fir tree site 1 | place: USA:California | collected 2015-04-18
AGCGACGATGGGAGAGCGGGCATGGTGGCCGCAGGCGGGAGCGAGCGCTCCGCCGGTGCCACCGGCGTCGCCGTCGCTTCGCGGACGGGGGGCGCCACCTGGGACGGCGTGTCGAGCTTCTTCCGGAGGATCTCGCGCGGCTGAAGATCCGTGCCGAACCATCCCGCCTTCCACACCAGCGCCGAGATCAAGGCCGCCAGTGCGATCAACACCATCACGCCGGCGATGATGTTCCGGTATTTCCGGCGGCCGCGGGCGCTGCCGCCGGTGACCGCCGGCGCGGCGGTCGCCTCCGGCGCCGTCTCCATCGGCACCGTGGGCGCGGTGGAGGAGCGACTGTCGCCGCGGAAGCGCGCGCGCACGGTCTGCCAGATGCGCTCGAGACGGCTGGGTGTCGCATCGCCCGGCGTCTCCTCTCCGTAGTAGTGGGTGTAGTAGTGCGTGTAGGCGTAACCGGCGATCTCGGTCTGCACGTCGTTGAGGACGACGCCCCACACCTTCGCGCGGGCCGATTCCAGATGGGACTTGGCCCGCTTGAGCACGAGGCGACCGACCTTGCCCGCCTGATAGACGAGGATCACGCCGTCGACCTGGGCGGCCACGATGGCGGAGTCGGTGACGGGCAGCACGGGCGGCGTGTCGATGAGGACGACGTCGTACTCCTCGCGCACCTCGCTGAGGAACTGGGCCATGGCCGGCGTCGAGAGGAGCTCGGACGGGTTGGCCGGGATGGGACCGGACTCGAGGATGTGCAGGTTGTCGAGGCCGGGCGAGGCCATGATGTCTTCCATCTCGAACCGGCCCATCAGGATGTCGGCGACGGTGCGAATGCAGTCGCGCCAGCGGGCGTTGCTGACCAGCACGTCGGCGAGCCCGGGCTCGCGCTCGATGCCGAAGAACCGGTGGATGCTCGGCCGCCGGAGGTTGGCGCCGATGAGCAGCGTGCGCTGGCCGTTCTGGGCCATCGTGAGCGCGAGATTCACGATGGTCGTCGTCTTGCCTTCCTGCAACGTGGGGCTGGTGACGACGAGGATCTTGCCCTGCTTCTCCATGCGCATGAACTGAATGTTCGTGCGCAGCGTCCGGTACGCCTCGGCCACCGGCGACTTGGGATCGAAATGCGTGATGAGGAGCGCGTGGCTCTGGAGCGCCTCCGGCTCCATGTCGGCCAGTGCCGGCCGGCGCTCGATCAGGCGCCGCACCGTCTCGCCGGCGTCGATGTGGGGCACGATGCCGAGCACCGGCACCTGCAGGTACGTCTCGACGTCCTCGATGGTCCCGATGGAGGTGTCGAGCGTCTCCTGCACGAAGGCCAGCACGAGGCCGAGCATGAGGCCGAGCAAGCCGCCGACGATGACCGTGTTGAAGGTCTCGCCCCCGATGGGCGCGCCCGGCTCCGTCGCGGGTCGAACGAGGGTGACCTCCTCGACGCCTTCCGATTCCTTGATGAGCGCTTCCTGGTGCCGCGTCTTGAGCAGGGTGAGGAGGTCGTCGTTGACCTTGGCGTCGCGCTGTAGCCGCTGCAGCCCGAGCTCGATCGAGGGCACCTCGCGGTTCTTCTGGAGAAGCTCGCCCATCTGGCGGTTCAGGATCTCCTCGCGGCTGCGCAGCAGGTTCACCTGCGCGGTGACCTCGCGCCGCATCTCGCTGCGCACCTCGCGCAGCCGGTCGTCGAGCGCCTGCAGGCGGGGATGGCGATCGGTGACCTCCAGGGCGAGATTGTTCCGCTCGAGCAGCAGCTCCACCTGCGTCGCCTGCAACCGTTGCAGCGCCGGGTTGACGCTGTCCACGAAGACGCGCTCGGCCACGCTGGCGGCGTCGCTGCGGGCGAGGCGGCCCTGGGTCATCTCGAGCTCGGTGCGCTGCTGCCGCGTCTTCTCGATGTCGCTGCGGAGCTGGGTGAAGAGCGACAGGAGCACCGTCGACTCGGCGCCAGGCGAGATGATACGGTTGGCCTCGCGGAAGGCCCAGACTTCTTCCTCGGCCCGCTTGACGCGACCCTCGACCTCCTTGAGCTGGCTCTCGATGAACTTGCGCGCTTCGATGATGCGCCCGTTGCGCACCGAGCGGTTGTAGTCGCGGTAGGCCTCGGCCACCGTGTTGGCGAGGTCCCGCGCCTCGCGGGGGTTGGTGGACGTGGCGATGACCTCGAGGATGCTGGTGCTGGGCACCCGGTTCGTGCGGATCTTGCCCGCGATCGAGTCGAGCGCGGTCATGTACGACTTGGATTCCTGCACCGCCTCCCCGCGCACCGTTTCGGGCAGGCGGCCGAGGCGCCGGGCCACTTCTTCGAGGATCGGGTAGCTCTTGAGGAGGGTCGCCTGCGTCTCGATGGAGTCGGCGCTCGAGTAGGAGAGCACCTCCACGAGCAGGCCGGACAGGGCCGTCGACTGCTCGAACTTCACCGCCGCCGTCGCCTCGTAGACGGGAACCTTCTGGCGGGCGAACCAGAAGCTGAAGAGGGCGACGAGGACGGTGGACGCGATGATGATGAACCGGCGGCGGCGGATGATCAGCCAGTAGTCCCGCAGGTTCATCTCGTACTGCGCCATTACCGCACCGCCTCCAGCCTCATCGCGGACCCTCCGAGACGGGGCCGGTGATGTACAGGAACGGCGCCTCCGACAGATCGATCATCTTCGGCGTCGCCGGGCGCTGCCCTTTGGCATCGTACACCTCGACCCGCGGACGCAGCGGATGATTTCGGTTCACCGCGGTCACGCGCCCGACCTCGCCGGTGTTCAGCCGCACGACCGTGCCGGGTGGGAACACCGAGATCTCGCCGAGCAGCGCTTTGATGAGCGGCGCCGGAAACGACTCGTTCTTCGAGCGCACGATCTCGCGCACGGCCTCGTGCGGCCGCAATCCCGGCCGCAGCGACGGCGGCGCCGTGAGCCCCGTGTACGTGTCGATGAGGCCGAGGATCTTTGCGTGTGGATGCACGCTCGCGCCCGGCAATCCCTGGGGAAAGCCCTGGCCCTGCTCGCGCTCGTGGTGCTGCAGCACCGCGTCCACCACCCCCTCGAACGGCGGGGCCCAGCGGCGCACGATGTCCGCGCCGAGCCGGGGATGGGCACGATACTGCGCGTGCTCGTCGCCACTCAGCGCGTCCAGCCGGCGCAGCGTGGCCGCCGGGACCTGCCACAGTCCCACGTCGATCAGGCAACCGCCGAGACCGAGCGCGACGAGGTGCGGGCGGTCGTACCCCACGCTGGCGCCGATGCGGACGGCAAGGATGGCGACGCGCGCCTGGTGAAACGCGAGATAGTCGCGGCCGCTCGGCACGGTTGGCGCGTTGGCCGTCCAGAACAACTCGCCGGAGGCGGCCAACGAATCGACGACGCGCTCGACGAGGCGGGTCAGCGCATCCCACGACGGCGGCTGGGACGAGCGGGTGCGGTCGCGCACCGCCTCCAGCACGTTCTGGAGCTCGTCGAAGAGGGCGACCGCATCTTCGGTCGGCGTCTCCACGGGCGTGACCGGCGCCTCCACCGGCGCCGGCGCGGCGGCCCGGACGACCGCCAGGGAGGCGAACAGGACGCGCGGCGTCGGCTCCGGCGGTGGCGCGGGCGCTTCGGCAGCCGGCGCCGACGGCGCCGCCGGGGCGGGCGCCGGGGACGGCGCGGTGGTCGGCGCCGCCGGTTTGGTGCCGCGGATGAGGTCGCTCATGCGCACCATCAGCCGGCGCCCACCTTGTCCTTGATCACCTCGGCGATGATCCGCTCGTCGATCTCCGTCACCTTCTTGGAGTAGCCGACCAGCAGCGAGATATCGCAGATGTTGTTGATCTCGCGCGGCGTTCCCCGCGTGAAGTCGAAGATCAGCTTCACCGCGGGCTCGGTGAAGATGCGCTTCGCCTGCCCGGTCATCTGGAGTCGATGGGCGATGTAGGCGGCGGTGTGGGCGTCGTCGAGCGTGTTGAGGTGATAGCGGATGGCGATGCGCTGATCGAGGTGCTTGAGCCGCCGCACCTTGGCGGCCAGCTCGGGCGAGCCGATCAGCAGGAGCGTGACGAGGAAGCGGTCGTCGGTCTGGAAGTTGAGGAGCAGGCGCAGCTCTTCGAAGACGGCGTCGTCGTCGATGAGCTGGGCCTCGTCCACGATGATGACGGTGTCGCGCCCGGCCTGGAAGTTGCGGTAGAAGACGTCGTTGAGCTGATGCAGGAGGGCCGTCTTCGACGTGTCCTGCGTCTCGATGCCGAGCTGATAGAGCACTTCGCGCAGGAAGTCGACGGCCGTCCAACTCGGGTTGGTCAGCAGCCCGATCTCGTAGCGCTCGGCTTCCACCCGCTGGATGAGCGCGCGCGAGAGCGTCGTCTTGCCGCAGCCGTACTCGCCGGTCAGCATGGCGCAGCCCTTGCGCTGGCGGACGGCGTACATGAGACGGACGAGCGCCTCCTCGTGCTCCGGCGACAGATAGAAGAACTTCGGGTTCGGGGAGTTGTCGAACGGCGGTTCCTTGAGGCCCCAGTACGTCTCGTACATGTCGTCAGGGGCGATTCGTGTTGAAGACGAAGTAGAGCCCGGTGTAGGCCGTGATCAGGCCGGCGATGGTCGACGCGATCGTGAGGTAGTCCTGGTACCAGCGCACGGTCACTTCGGGCACCGTCACCACCGCGCCCGGCTCGAGCGGCGGCGCCTCAGCCATGAGATAGGAGCGGCCGTTGGGCAGCGTGACGGTCGCGTTCTGGAACCGCGCGCGCACGGTCGGCCCCCCGGCGATCGCTACGTACTCCCGCGGCGTGAGATCGGGACGGAAGTCCACCGCGCCCGGCACCCGCACTTCGCCCAGGACGTAGACCTTGTCCTCGGCCACCGGCACCGTGAAAACGTCGCCGTTCTCGAGCACGATGTTCTGGGTCTCGTCCTTTTCCACGAGCAGGCGATGGAGATCGACGGGGATGCGCTGGCGTGGGCCGCCATCGCCGGCGCGATCGATGGCGGCCAGCCGGAGGTCGGCGAAGGCGGCGGTGCCGCCCGCGCGAGCCAGCAGGTCTTTGACGCGATCGCCGTGGGCGAGCTCGAAGCGCTGGACGATCGTCGGCTTGCCCGCCGTCGTCGTGCGACTGCTCTCCGCGGTCCCGTTGAACGCGCCGCGCACCTCGACCACGTCCTGGAGCAACGTCAGCGACGGCACGAACAGCTGGTCGCCCGTGGTCAGCGGGACGTCCGCCGGCCGCGCGAGCGCCCTGGTCAAATCGACCGTGATCGTTTCCTTGCGGCCGTCGGGGAGGAGCCGCGTGAGCCGCGCCTCGGTCGGCGCGGCGTTCTGGGCGAGGCCCCCGGTGACGTCGAGGAGATCCCGGAGCGAGGACCGCGGACCGATCTCGTAGTCGCCGGGCCGACGCACGGCGCCGGCGAGCGTGACGAACGGACCGCGGGGCGGCACGTGGATCGCCATGCCTTCCTCGACGAACGGATTCTGCGAGAGGTCGCCGCGCATCTCGAATCGGAGGAGATCGATCTCGACCGTCGACCGGCCACGCGTGACTTCCACACGGCGGAGACTGCCGCGCGGCGTGATGCCGCCGACGGCGAGGATGATCTCGTGGACCCGGCGAACCGCCGAGGCCTGGATGGCGCCGGGGCGCTCGACCTCGCCGGAGAGCACGACCTCGAAGCAGCGCGCACTCGTGACCGTCAGCGTGACCTCGCCGAAGCGGAAGAGCTGGCGCGCCTGATCGCCGACGCGGCGGTTCGCCTCGCGGAGGCTGAGGCCGCCGACTTTCACGGCTCCGATCGGAGGAATGCTGATCATGCCATCAGGATCGACGACGAGTTGCTGCCGCGTGACATCGAGACGCCCGACGAACTGGACTTCCGTCACGTCACCGGGGCCCACCCGATAGTCCGGCCCGGAGACGATACGACCGGTGCCGGTCCCGACACCCCCCTGAAAGCAGGGGTCCGGTCGCACGGTCGGGCCTCCCGGGCTCCGCACGGGACTGTCTGACGGGCTCGGCAGTGCCGGCACCGGCTGACTCGGCGGGATCACGGGAGCTCTGGGCTCCTGCGCCGTTCCCTGACCCGCCCCCGGTTGGGCCATGCTGACAGAGGGGGCGAGGAGGGACGCGATCAGGACGACGCAGAGCGTATCCCGGAAGACCCTGTGCCATCTATGACGGCAAGCAGCGTCGAGCAATATGCCATTTTCACCTGTTCGCCGAAAGACGGTCAAGAAAAATGCACAGTTTTGCAATACTTTCCTTGACACCTGCCTCACCTGCTGGCTATCATCCGGCGGCACTGGAAGCCAGGGATCCGGTGCCGCTATGACGCCTAGATCAGCGCGTGGCCTTGTCGCCCTCGCGATTGTTTTCGCGAGTATCGGTGCAGGGTTCTGGCTTCATGCCGTCTGGACGACCCGCCGTTCTCCCCCGCTGTCAACTCCTCCGACACTCAGCACGGCCGACGGCCTCCAGGCGGCCTTCGTGACGGTGGCCGAGCGGGTCCGCCCGGCCGTGGTGCACATCGGGACGGTCCAGGTCGCCCGGTCGCGACGACCCCCGGCGTCACCAGGGCCGTTCGCCGACGACCCGCTCTTCAAGGAGTTCTTCGATCAGTTCTTCGGGCCGCGCAGCCCCGGCAACCGCGGAGAGTTCCACCAGCCCGGCCTCGGGTCCGGGGTCATCGTCGACCGTCGGGGCTACGTCCTGACCAACTTCCACGTGATCAAGGGCGCGGACGGCGTCATCGTCCGGCTCAGCTCGAAACGCGAGTACCGCGGACGCATCGTCGGCACCGACGCCAAGACCGACCTCGCCGTCGTGCGCTTCGATCCGGAAGCCGACGTCACCGTGGCCACCCTCGGCAACTCCGACGCGCTTCGCGTCGGCGAATGGGCGGTCGCCATCGGCAATCCGTTCGGGCTCGACCAGACGGTCACCGTCGGCGTCGTCAGCGCGACCGGCCGCGCCGACGTCGGCATCGCGAGCTACGAGAACTTCATCCAGACCGACGCCTCGATCAATCCCGGGAACTCGGGCGGGCCGCTCGTCAACTTGCGGGGCGAGGTCATCGGAATCAACACGGCGATCGTGGCCACCGGCCAGGGCATCGGCTTCGCGATTCCCGCCAACATGGCCAAGCGCATCGTGAATCAGCTCATCGATCGCGGCAAGGTCACGCGGGGGTGGCTGGGCGTGGCCGTGCAACCGTTGACGGCTGAGCTCGCGCAGGCCCTCGGCGTGAAGGGGGCCACGGGCGCCGTCGTCTCCCGCGTGTATCCATCGAGCCCGGCCGCCGCCGCCGAGCTCAAGCAGAACGACGTGATCGTCACGTTCGACGGCGTGACCGTCGAGGACTACAACCACCTGCACCGGCTGGCCGCCGAGGCCGAGGTCGGACGGACGGTCAAGCTCGGCGTCGTTCGCGACAAGCAGCCGCGAGCGGTCGAGCTCAAGATCACCGAGGCGCCCGACGCGTCGACCGCCGGGCGCTGAGCGTCAGGCCACGAACGGCGGAATGGGCGGGATCTCGAGCTGGCGCGTCCGGACCTGGCTCACGCCCGGCACGTCGCGGGCCACGTCGACCGCCCGCTCCAGTGCCGTGGTCCCCTCCAGCGTGACGATACCGCTCTGGGCCTCCACCGTGAAGCGGTAGCGGCGCGTCTCCGGATGCATGGCGAGCCCCACCTGCACGCGCGAGGCGAGCGCGCGCGACCCCACCACCTGGCGGCCGGCATCGCTCGTCGCCACGTTCGGGTGACGGGCCACCCGCTCGATCATCTCGACCGCGGCGTCGCACGAGAGCTTCTCGGTGTTGACGACGATCTCGTAGAGCGCCGGATCGGCGACGTCCACCTCGTAGAGATAGCGCATGCGGCCGGCCTTCTCGCTGTCGTCGCGACGGACGAAGTCGGAGGTCGCCCGCTGGGTCGGCGTCTCGCCCGTCACCTCGGCCGTGCGCTTCATCCATTGCCGCACGCGTTGCTCGAACGGCGCGATCACGCGCACGCGCAGCACGTGCGGGATGCCGCGCAGGAGCCACTGGCCGCCGCGCCCCATGAGGATGGCGTTGTCACCCTCGGCGAATTCGAGCAGTGTCGTCTGGAGAATCGTGATGTAGTGCCGCGTCTCGGCGTCGAAGCGCTCGAACAGCGTCGGCTTCGATTCGTCGAGGTGCGACAGCTTCTCCTCGGCCAGGCCGTAGCGCCGCACCGCGTCCTGGATCAATTCCTGATCCACGTAGCGATAGCCCAGACGCTTGGCCAGGCTCATGCCGATCTCGGGACCGCCTGCTCCCATCTCGTGGGACATCGTGACGATGGCCATGGGTCACCCCCGCCGGTACTTGTCTCTGAGCGCCGTAGGAGCGATCGCGATACGCTTGCCGCCGACGTCGTCCAGCACGTAGACCTCGTCGGTGAGCGAGCCACTCGCAAACACCTCGAACACCCCGAGCGCGGCTTCGAGCGTCGCGTCCGGACGCTCCGCCATCAGCCGCTCGACCTCGTCCCGGGGAATTCGGGGCATCGGCGTTGGGGCGGCAAGAGTACCCGAACACGCCTGCCCCGGCAAGCCACATGAACCGGGTCCTCGAGCCCGAGGTGATGGCCGATCCCCGCCAGGCCCTCGCCTATGCGCGGGCCGACTTCGCCGACGTCAATCAGCGCTTCGTGGACGGACTGGTGTCGCGGCACCCCGCGCTGGCTCGCGCCCGCGTCATCGATCTCGGCTGCGGGCCGGCCGACATCCCGCTTCGCCTCGCCGCAGCGCTGCCGGACGCCCGGGTCGTGGCCATCGACGCCTCGCCGGCGATGCTTGCCCTGGGGCGAGAGGCGGTGAGGGGTCGACGGCTACGGGTCGGCCTCGTCGGCGCGCGGCTGCCGCGCCTGCCATTCGCCGATCGCGGCTTCGACGCCGTGATCTCGAACAGCCTGCTCCATCATCTGCCGGAACCGGCGACGTTCTGGAGCGAAGTGCGCCGCCTCCTGAGCCCCGGCGGCGTCGTGCACGTGATGGATCTATTCCGCCCGGGCTCGGTGGACGAAGCGCGCGCGATCGTGGAGGCAGCCGCCGGCGACGAGGATCCGATTCTGAAGGACGACTTCTTCAACTCACTGCTGGCGGCGTTCACGCCGGACGAGGTGCGCGGGCAACTCACCGCCGCCGGACTCGGACACCTCGAGTGCGTCGTCGTCAGCGAACGCCACGTCCTGGTGACCGGGCGTCGCTGATCGGCGGTTAGCCAGCCGGCGCCAACGCTGGGGCGCGGCTGGTCGCCGCGCTGGAAACGAACGAATAGGCGGGTGCGGGCCCGGTCGGTACGACGGCCAGCCCGGCCGCCCGCGAGGCGACCGGAGCGATGCGCGAGAGAAAGGCCGGCACTTCGTCGCGGGGAACGAGGAACGAGAGCGACGCGGCAACGTTCGTGGGATTCTCTGCCGGACGGTAGCGCCAGTGCGGCAGCGCCGCACGCTCGATCAGCCGCTCGGCCAGGCTGCGCAGGTACGGCCCGTCGACGCCGGCATCGAGCCGAAGCAGTCGGACGGTCATTTCCACGGAGCCACGAACGGCAGCGAGCGCCGCCCGCAAGTCCGGCAGCCGCGCGTCCACCCAGCCCTGGAGATCGACGACGGCGGTACCGAAAGGCATCGGTGCCACCGCCTCAGCGTCCATCAACGACGCGAGCACGTCATCGTGTGCCGCCTGGGTGCGAACCGTGCGGAAGACAGGGTTCACGACCCGGCTGACGATCAAGATGAGGTCGTGGATGTGCCGCGCCTCGATGGATCCTCCCCCCACACCGGTCGCTGGAGGACGCCACCGCCGGGGCACGCGATCGACGAGCGCGTACAGGTAATACAGCGCGGAGGGACGTCGGGACAGCACTTCGGCCATCTCTGCCTCCTATCAGGGGGAAGTGGGCCTGGAACCGCGTGCGGTGTCGTTGACGGTACAGGCGTCAGGGCCCGAGGTCAAGCGGCTATAATGGCGAGGTCGTGCTGACGCGGAGATCCTGGACGCGTCGTGTCGCCGTCGCGGCGGCATTTGGGGCGAGCACGTTGTGGCTGGTGTCGGCTGCGGCGAGCGCTCGGCTGATGCCGCTACTTCCCGCCGGCGTTCCCGGCGTCGAGCGCGCGCGGGTGACCCAAGTGGCCCAGGAGGCCGACGTCGCCACTCGCGTCGACGCCACGCCGTTCGTTGCGCACCTCAGCGTCTTCGAATACCTGCTCGATCATCCGGAGTTCGCCACCCACGTCACCCGGACGCTGCGTCTGGCGCGCTATCGCGTGTGGCCAACGCCGCAGGGACTGTACCTCGACGACGGCTGGGGGGCGACCGGGCACTTCTGGGTCGTCTACGCCGGGAGCGGCACGCGCCTCATGCGAGCGCGTGGCGAGTTCAACCAGACGCTCCTCCCGACGATCCACGGCGACGCCGTCACGATGATCGAGTACGACGCGACGCCGGCCGCCGATGGCAAGAGCGTCATCCGTACGACGGTCAGCGGCTACGTCAAGCTCGACAGCCGCTTCCTGGCGAGCATGATGAAGGTCGCCAGCGGCGCCGCCCAGCGCAAAGCCGACCTCGAGGCGCACCGGCTCATGAGGGTCTTCGCGCGCGCCAGCCGCGCCATCGACGACGACCCCGCGGGAGTCTACGGGCAGTTGCGGCGGCGGCCCGACGTTCCCAAGCACGAGCTGGAAGAGTTCGGGCGACTGCTCAACGTCCGGTAAGCACCCTCACTCGGTCCCGCGCCGCCTCCGCCTCGGTGTGACGGCCCTGGGCCGCCAGCGCCCGCGCCAGGCGCGCATGAGCGGCCGCGTGATCGGCCTTGTGTTGGATCACGTCGCGCGCGGCCCATTCCAGTTCCGGCCACCGCCCCTGCGCCTCCAGGGCCGTCCAGAGGTCGAAGTGCGCGCGGGTGAGCTCGGGATCCAGGCGGACGGCCCGCTGCAATACGTCTTCGGCCTCGGCGTGCCGATCCTGGGCGAGCAGCACGGCGCCGAGGGCAGCGTGGGCGCGGGCCGAGACCGGCTTCAGCGCCAGCGCGGCGCGATACGCTTGCTCGGCCTCGACGTGACGGCCCCGCTCGGCCAAGAGCTCGCCAAGGTCACAACGCGCGCGGACGTAGCCCGGCTTCAGGCGGATCGCCTCGGTGAACGCCGCCTCCGCTTCGCCGTGCCGGCGCTGCCAGTACAGGGCCACGCCGAGGCCACGATGGAGTGACGGATGATCGGGACGATGCGCGAGCGCCTCCCGGTAGGCCGCTTCCGCCTCGCCATGGCGACCCTGCCGGCCGAGGCTCAGAGCGAGATTCGCGCGCATGCGGATGTCGTCGGGGTGCAGGTGAACAGCGCTGCGCAGCGCCGCTTCCGCCTCGGCGTGGCGGCCCTGGCGGCCCAGCGCGACACCAAGCTCGTACTGGAACTCGCTGTCGTCCGGCCGGAGCGCGATCGCCGCCCGCAACGCCGCGGTCGCGCCGGCGTAATCGCCGAGCGTGCCGAGCGCGTGACCATGGGCCGCGTGAAAGTCGGCGTCCGCGGGATGGAGACGCAGCGCCTCGGCATACGTGGCCGCCTCTTCGGAAAAGCGACCCTGACGACGATAGATGGCGCCGAGGGCGCGATAGGGCGCGCTGGTGTGCGGGCTCAGACGCAGCGCTTCGCGCAGGGCGGTGACGGCCGCACCGTGGTGACCGCGGCGATCGAGCACGGTGCCGAGGTGATAGTGCGCCTCGGCATCTCCGGGATCGAGTCGGACCGCCTCGCGCAGCGCGGCCTCGGCCTCGCCGTGGCGACGGCGACGCTTGAGCGCGAGGCCAAGTTTGCGGTGGAGCGCCGCGTCGGCGGGACGGAGGCGGAGCGCGTCGCGATAGGCGGCCACCGCCTCACGCAGTCGGCCGAGACGCTCGAGCGCCACGCC
>WNEY01007670.1_pt1 | contig 11868 bp, 8 predicted proteins | sample 5400531 | NCBI WGS metagenome assembly WNEY01 (sample SAMN13153338, study PRJNA577476) | soil metagenome | isolation source: 200 cm saprolite under Douglas fir tree site 1 | place: USA:California | collected 2015-04-18
AGGCGAGAAGAAAAGCAGCGGCCGCGGCGAGGAGGGTGACGGTCGACGTCACAACCGTCCGGCCCCAGCAAGCACTCCGCTTCGACCGAGGAAGATCTCTCGTGATCATGGCCTCATGACGCACGCTCGTCTGCCCAACTACTATTGGACAGCAACGCCGTCATCTGCCACGAGGTGCGGGCATCCAACAGTGGATGCGCGCATCTTTACCTGGATGGCGCCCGGGCATCTGCATGAAGATTCTCTCTGCTCGACCCCAGGCATCTACTATTGGATGCGGGTTCGTCTGGATGCGGGTTCGTCGACGATGCGGTTGTGCAGGCCGAGCGCGACCACGCGATCGTAGCGCAGTTGCCAGACCCGTCGCTCTGGATTCCACGTCCCACCGGCCTGCTTCACCCGGTCGCGGACTGCCATGTCGGCAAAGGCGACGCGTAACCGGACGATCTGGTCGTGGGCGAAGCGAGGCCGTGGCGGTTCCCAATCGCGTTCGGCGGCCCTCCGACAGCACCGCGTACGAGAGCCGAAGCTCCCTGAGAACGCTGATCATGCGGCGGCTCGCCCTCCGTCAGCCAACAGGAGAGACGACGAGCCCGGGTCACGCAATGTCCCAATTTCCGATACGTCGGACGGGACGCCGAACCACTCTAGGCTGACCTGCGGCAAGCATCAAGCTCTGCGGCCTATCGCGATCCCTCATCGGGCCCCTCAACGCGAACTCGAGGTGCGCTTCGGTGGAGCGGTCCTGCCGCATGGGGATAGGCTGCAAGGCCCCGCAGCCTATCCCCGGTGGGATTCCCTTGTCGGATCTCGGCTCAGCCGCAGGCGACTGCGTACACGTCCTGCACCTTCTCCGGGAGCCGCCACTCCTTCCAGGTCTTGCCGCTGTCACGGGTGCCGAAGACCTGGCCCAAACGCGCGACGCTGTAGACCTGATCGGGATCCCGCGGGTGCAGCGCCACCGCCATCATCGTGCTCTCGGCCTTGACCCCGTGGTCGATGCGGTGCCAGGTCGATCCCAGATCGTCGCTGCGGTAGAGCGAGCCGTCCTTGCTGCGCGCGGCCGGGCTCAGGGCGGCCACCAGCGTTCTGGCGTTGTGCGGCGAGACCTGGACGTCCCGCGCGTAGGTCAGTGGCGAGAAGCGCCCGATCTCCATGTCTTGCCAGGTCTGGCCACGGTCGGCGCTGCGGAAGAGGCCCATGCGCACGGCGAGGAAGACCGTGCCCGGCTGGGCGCTCGACACGGTGAGCGCGTGTGAATCGAGCATGCCCTCGTTCTCGGTGTCGCTGGCGATCCGGCTCTTGAGGTGCGGACGCTCGGCGAGCTTGACGAGATCGTGGCCCACGTCCTCCCAGGTCTCGCCTCGATCCCGGCTCCTCAGAACTCCGTCGACCTCGAGGCCCGCATAGATCTCGTCGGGGTACGTCGGGTCGATCGCGAGCCGGGTGACCCGGCACGGGAAGCCCATCTTGACCCGCCCCGGCGAGTTCACGCCAGGGAGCTTGCGCCAACTGTCGCCGCCGTTGTCGCTCCGATAGACCGCGACCGGCGAGGTACCGAGGTAGATGGTCCGGGGATCACGCGGATGAATGAGGATCGACCAGACCTCCAGCCCCTCGTCCGGGAAGCTCAGCTTCTCCCAGCTCCCGCCGCCGTCCTTGCTCCGATAGGGGCCGTTCTGGGATCCCGCGAAGATCACGTTGGCGTCGGTCGGGTGAATGGTGATCGCCTGGACATCCGCGCGCTCGGGCAACCCCTTGTCGAGAAGCTCCCATTGGTCGCTGCCCACGGTTTGCCGGAAAATCCCCCCGAGGGATCCGGGTATCCGCGCCGCCGCGCCGACGTAAACGTGCGAGAGTCCTGACGGGTTCGCCATGGCCGACCTCCTTTGTCGTGGCCAAGACTCTACCACTCCCGGGCTCGATCGTGCAGAGCTCGTGATCCCCGCGGAAGCGCCCGCGACGAAAGCAGTTGACGGGGCGTACGCTCCGGGCTTAATGAAAGCTCTACCCGCGCTGTGCGGGGCCGCCAACCCTCACCGCCGAAAGGAGTCGCACGTGATTTACGAGATCCGCACGTACCAGATCGCTCCAGGCAGCCTCGCCGAGGTCGAGAAGCGCTTCGGCGACGCTTACCAGTACCGCAAGAAGTACTCCGAGCTGACGGCCTTCTTGCACACCGAGGTCGGGCCGCTCAACGAGATCGTCCACATCTGGGGGTACAAGGATCTGGCCGATCGCGCGCGTGTGCGGGGCGAGTCCTCGAAAGAGGCGAACTGGCCGCCGAAGATCCAGGAGTTCATTCGCCAGATGCGCTCGGAGATCGTCAACCCGTTCTCGTTCATCCCCGAGCCACAGCCGGGCAAGATGGGCCCCGTCTACGAGCTGCGCTACTACACGATCAAGCCGGGCACGCTCCCGGATCTGGCGAAGGGCTGGGAGTCCAAGGCCGCCGAGCGCTCGAAGCTTTCACCGATCGTGTTCGCCGGCGGCGTCGAGTTCGGCCGCGCCAACGGCTTCGTCCACATCTGGGCCTACTCGAGCATGGACAACCGCATGCAGGTGCGTGAGGACGCAAGGAAGAAGGGCGTGTGGCCACCGCCGGGCGGAGGCGATCGGCTGATCACGCAGGAGAACAAGATTCTTCTGCCGTCGGCCTTCTCCCCGCTGCAGTAGCCTCGCTCTACGCCGAGCTTGTGCCGCGAGGGCCGTACGGCCCTCGCGGCTTACATCAACTCCTCGTTATGGCCGCTTGAGCCGGACGTCCTCGTACGGCGCCGAATAAGGGAAGGACGGGATCAGGGTGAGGGCCGGCTCCTCGACCTTCGGTCCCACGCCTCGAATGAATCCATTTTCCCAGATCGGGGCGAACACGACGCGGTCGTGGAGGATCCGCTGGATCTGGTGAAGCATCTCCTCGCGCTTCTTCCGGTCGATCTCTCGCGCCTGGCGCTGGAACAGGTCCTCGACCTCCGGAAGCACGCCGTACGCGTACCGGCCGTTCTTCGTCGCGAGCCCCTCGATTCGAGTCGCCGCGTTGCCGCCCGCGCCCTGGACGCCCAGCACGACGCCGCGGAGCTTTTTCTCGCCCCAGGTCGACAGGAACGCGGCGCGCTCCATCGTCCTGACCCGCGTCCGGATCCCGATGGCGGCGAGGTTACCGGTGATCGCCTCCGCCATCGAGAAGTAGGGCGGGTTGGGCGTGAGGTCGCCGGCATCGAACCCGTTCGGGTAGCCGCCCTCGACCATGAGCTGTTTGGCGCGCTTCGGATCGTAGGGATGCGGGTCGATGGGCAGCGCGAACTCCATGTGCCGCGGGACGATGTTCCCCGTGATGCCGGCGAACCCGAGCTGCTCGGCCTCGTTGAGCGTCTTGCGGTCGATCGCGAGACTCGCGGCGAGCCTCACCCGCCGGTCGTGCCACGGCGACTTCGGGTCCCACTGCTCGGTGAAGTCGAGGAAGAAGACGGCGTTGCTCCGAACGGCGGTGAGCCTGAGCCCGGGAGTCCGCTGGATGTCCTCGGCCACGGGGCCGCCTAGGAAGTACACGATGTCGAACTCGCCACGCTTGAGCCCGGCCGCGCGCGTCGTCTAAGCCGTCCTCGCCGACTTTCTCGAGGTACTTCTTCGGCACGACCCAGCCGGCCCCGGTCGCGGTGGTCCCGTAAAACGTCATGAAGTCCGGCCACGGCTCCTTCATGAGGAACCTGACCCGGCGCGCGTCGACGACCTGCACGTCCTTGACCTTGTCCTTGAGGAGCTTCGCCGCCCCGCCGCGATAGCGATCAAAGGAGAACTTGACGTCCGCGGAGGTGACGGCATCCCCGTTGTGGAACTTGATCCCCTGGCGTAGCAGGAACTCGTAACTGGTGCCATCGGGCGACACCGACCAGGACTCCGCGAGGCTCGGCGTGGTCGGGCTCTGGGGCATGGGCTTCACCAGCGCGTCGTGGATCGCGTAGAGGACCTTGAACGGACTGATGGCGGACTCGGTCTCGCCGGGATCGAGCCAGCGGGGTGCCAGCGTGACGTGGAAGGCGTACGTCACCTGGCCCTCGGGTCCGGCCGCCTCCGCGGTCTTCACGGGCACGCCGAGCGCCCAGATCGCGAAGAGCAGCACGGCTGCGGCGACGAATCGCGCGAACAATCTCACCATGAATCTCCTTGGGGGATCATCACGGCTTGAGCCGAACGTCCTCGTACGGCGCCGAGTACGGGTAGGAAGGGATCAGGGTGAGGGCCGGCTCGTCAACCTTCGGCCCCACACCCCGAATGAATCCGTTTTCCCAGATCGGGGCGAACACGACGCGATCGTGGAGGATCCGCTGGATCTGATGGAGCAACGCCTCGCGCTTCTTGCGGTCGAGCTCTCTCGCCTGCTGCTGGAAGAGGTCTTCGACTTCGGGGAGGACGCCGTACGCGTACCGGCCGCCCCGCGTCGCCAGCAACTCGATTCGAGTCGCCGCGTTGCCGCCCGCGCCCGTTCCGCCCAGCACGACACCCCGGAGCTTCTTCTCCCCCCAGCTCGAAAGGAAGGCGGCGCGCTCCAGCGTCCTCACCCGCGTCTTGATCCCGATGGCGCCCAGGTAGTTGGAGACGGCCTCCGCCATGGAGTAGTAGGGCGGTTGGGGCGTGAGCTCGCCACCGTCGAAGCCGTTCGGGTAGCCGGCCTCGACCAGGAGCTGCTTGGCGCGCTTCGGGTCGTAGGGGTGCGGATCGATGGGGATCGCGAACTCCATCGCCCGCGGGACGATGTTGCCGGTGATACCCGCGAAGCCGAGCTGCTCGGCTTCGTTGACCGTCTTCCGATCGATGGCGAGGCTCGCGGCGAGCCGCACCCGCTGGTCGTGCCACGGCGACTTCGGGTCCCATTGCTCGACGAAGTCGAGGAAGAAGACCCCGTTGGTCCGCGTGGCGACGAGCTTCAGCCCGGGCGTCCGCCGGACCTCCTCGGCCACCGGGCCCGTCAGGAAGTACGCTACGTCCACCTCGCCGCGCTTGAGCGCGGCCGCGCGCGTCGTCTCGTCGGGGACACTCCTGAAGACCAGGCGCTTGACGCTCGGCGCCTTGCGCCAGTAGCCGTCGAACGCCTCGAGGATCAGCTCCACGCCCGGGGTGAAGCTGACGAACCGGTAAGGTCCGGCGCCGATCGGGGCCTTCTTGAAGCCCTCGTCGCCGACACTCTCGACGTACTTCTTGGGCACGACCCAGCCGGCGCCCGCCGCCGTCGTCCCGTAGAACGTCATGAAGTCGGGCCACGGCTCCTTGAGGAGGAACCTGACCCGGCGCGCGTCGACGACCTGCAGCTCCTTGACCTTGTCCTTGAGGAGCTTCGCCGCCCCGCCGCGGTAACGCTCGAAGGAGAATTTCACGTCCTCGGCGGTGACGGGCTCGCCGTTGTGGAACTTGGCCCCCTGGCGCAGCACGAACTCGTAGCTGGCGCCGTCGGGGGACACCGACCACGACTCCGCGAGGCACGGCGTGTTCAGGCCCGCGGGCATCGGCTTCACCAGCGCGTCGTGGAGCGCGTAGAGGATCTTGAACGGCGTGGCGACGGACTCCGTCTCCGCGGGGTCGAGCCAGCGCGGGGCGAGGGTGACGTGGAACGCCCACACCATCTGGCCTGCCGGGGCCGCCTCCGCGGCCCTCACGTGAGCGCCGAACGCCCAGGTCGAGAAAAGCAGCGCGGCGGCGATAGTCGATCGGGCCAGAGATCTCATGCTTGGCCTCCTCGCCGGACGGTAGAGATATGGCGCCTCGCGCGCAGGTCAGACGCCCGCGCGGCGCAGGACCGCCCCGATGTTCTGCGGCTCGGGCTTGCGCGTGCCGGCATCGATCTCGCGGACGACTTCGACGGTCGCCGTGGAGACGGGCGTGGGTACGCCCGCTTCGCGACCCTGCCGCACGACGTGGCCGTTCATGAAGTCGATCTCGGTGGGGCGCCCCTTGGTCACGTCTTGCCCCATGGAGGAGCGCCAGTTGCGCCCGCCCGCCGAGGTCGGCGTCAGCATCCGATCCAGGGAATCCCGAATGTCGCGACGGTCCGCAGCCGCCCACTGCTCGGCGGTGGTGCCGTTGAACTTGGGCACGCGATAGCCGAGCGCCAGCCCGACCCGCGCGGACTCCGCCCCGAGGTGGATCGTGATCGCGCGGCCCACCTCGCTCGAGGCGATCTCGGAGGAGCCGAGGCCGGACATGGCCTGCACGGGGTTGCCCGTGGAGTTGGCGCAGAGCTTCGACCAGCGCTCGCCCCAGAGGTTGTCCGTCACCAGAGCGCCGTCGATCACCTTGAGCATCTCCGCCACCTCGGTGGCGCGCGCGGTGGTCCGCCCATCGTGCTCGCCAACCCGGAAGACGTCGTGCCCCGTGCCCTGGCCCTTTTCGGCGCCGCGCTCCACCTGGCCGGGCTTCCACAGCGCCACGCCGATCTTCGACATGACCAGCCCGAGCGAGCGTGAGGCGCCCGCGACGGAGGCGACGATCGGGTCGGGCCAGCAGTTTTCGGAGGCGACGATGAAGCCGTCGGCCTTGAGGTGCCGCAGTGCCACCTGGGCCGCCCACGCCGTGTCGTAGACCTTCATGGCGACGAACGCGAGGTCGAAGTCGCGCGGCATGCGCTGCGATTCGCCTAGGTGCACCGCCTTCGGGTGGGCCTCGAACGGATCGTGCGGTCCTGTCACCGAGATGCCTTTCTTGCGGATCATCTCGACCTGCTCGGCCCACGGATCGACGAGCGTCACGTCGTGGCCGACGCGCGAGAGGAATGCACCGATGTAACTTCCAATGGCTCCGGCACCGACGAACAGGATCTTCTTGGCCATACCGTCCTCCCAGTGTGGTTCGAGTGCCCGGCATTATCGCGCGTCCTGCGCTCCGAGGCGATGGGCAAATGGTTTGCGCTCCCGTCCTCTCATCGCTAGAATCCTCCCGACGATTCCGGCCATCATCGTCCTCAAAGGGGGCGGCCATGAACCTGCTCGCACTTCTGTCCTTGGCGGCAACCGTTCTGCTGTGCGGGGCACTTCCTGCCCGGGGCCAGGAGTTACCCGATGGAAAGGGCAAGGAAATGGTCGCGGCCAGTTGCAACAGTTGCCACCCGTTCTACGCGCGCCTCGGCGCCGGATACACGGCCGAGGGCTGGCGCACCGTCATGCGGATGATGACCAATCACGGAGTCGTCGTACCGGCGGATCAGGTCGCCACGATCACGGAGTACTTGACCAAGAACTTCCCGGAAAAGCCGAAGCCCGCCGGCGCGGTGATCGCGGGGCCCGCCAAGGTTTCGATCAAGGCGTGGCAGGTGTCCACGCCCGGGTCGCGGCCGCACGATCCGCTGGCGACGAGGGACGGATCGCTCTGGTACACGGGCCAGATGACCAATATGCTTGGCCGAGTCGATCCGAAGACCGGCAACATCAAGGAATATCCCCTCAAGACGCCTCACTCCGGACCGCACGGTCTCGACGAGGACAAGGCCGGTAACATCTGGTACACCGGCAACACCGGGGCCTTGATCGGCAAGCTCGACCCGAAGACGGGTGTTGTCACCGAGTACAAGATGCCGGACCCGGAGGTGAAGGATCCGCACACGCTGATCTTCGATCAGAGCGGGGTCCTGTGGTTCACGGCTCAGAATGCCAACCGGGTGGGGCGGCTCGATCCGAAAACCGGCGAGATCAAGCTGCTCACACCGCCGACACCGAAGTCGCGCCCTTACGGTATGGCGGTAAATTCGAAGGGGACCGTGTTTTACGTCGCGTTCGGCACCAACAAAGTGGGAAGCGTCGATCCGAGGACGCTGGAAATTCGTGAGTACCCGTTGCCGGATGCGGCTTCCCGCCCACGGCGTATCGCGATCACCAGCGACGATATCGTCTGGTACAGCGACTTCTCGCGGGGCTATCTGGGCCGTCTCGATCCCGCAACCGGCAAGGTGACCGAGTGGCCGTCGCCGAGCGGGCCGAAGTCCGAGCCCTACGGCATCTCCGCGATCAACGACATCATCTGGTACAGCGAGTCCGGGACGACCCCGAATACGGTCGTGCGCTTCGACCCCAAGGCCGAGAAATTCCAGAGCTGGGCGATCCCGGGCGGTGGGAACATCGTGCGCAATACCTCGGTCACGCGGGACGGCAACTTCGTGCTGGCCAACAGCCTGGTCAATGCCGTGACCCTGGTCACAATCTCGAAATGAGGTGACGAGCCGCGACGAAGCGCTGGGGTGCCCGTCCTCAGGGACCTGATCGCCAATCCCAGCCGGCCGCCTCCAGCTCAAGCAGCGCAGCAAACCGTCCGCCGCGATTGGCGAGATCGCCGGGGGTGCCTTCTTCGACGACGTAACCCTTGTCGAGGACGATCACCCTGTCGGCTTCGACGGCGGTCGACAGCCGGTGCGCGACGGTCAGGACGGCGCATCCTCCCGGCAACACGGACTCTCGCAGCGCCGCGCGAAATGCTGCGTCGCTAACACTGTCAATCGCGGCGGTCGCCTCGTCCAACAACAGAACCGCTGGTTCATGCACCAGTGCCCGGGCCAAGGCGAGCAGCTGCTGCTGACCCGCGGATAGCGGCGTTCCGCTGCCGCCGCTACTGCCAACGAGCAGGGTCTGATAGCCCTGCGGGAGCGCTCGAACGAACGCGTCGGCACCGGCAACCTTTGCCGCCTCGAGCACGGCGTCCTCGGGCACGGAGCGATCCCTGAGCGTGAGATTCTCGAAGACCGTCCCTGAGAACAACTGCACGACTTGCGGCACCACCCCCAGGATCCTTCTGCGTTCCGATTCCGTCAGCGCACGAGGGTCGCGACTTGCGACACGGACGGTGCCTGCCCACGGAGCGTAGAGGCCCGCAAGGAGATGGAGGGCGCTGGTCTTCCCGGCGCCGGTGCGTCCCACCAGTGCCACGTGTTCGCCGGCGTTGACCACCAGAGAGGTGCGATGCAGGACCGGCCGCCCGTCCGCGTATCCGAAGACGACGTCGCCAAGGTGAATCGGCGGCAGCCCGCCGCTGCGTTCCGTCTGCACCTCGGCGGGGGCTGCCGTTTCGGGCGTCAGGGCCAAAGTCGCGAAGATGCGTTCAGCGCCGGCCAGGGCACCTTGGACCGTTTGCCATTCTTCGCCAAGGGCGGTGATCGGCTGGAAGAAGCGTTGCAGGAGAATCAGGAACGCTGCAAGCGTCCCCAGCGAAATATCGAACGCGTCGAACGCCTGTCGCGTCCCGGCCCAGAGCAGAGCGGCGACCGCCAACGACGAAAGGATGGCGGTCATCGGCGTGTACAGAGCCGAAAACTTCGTGGCGCGGTTCGATGCGGTCAGAGCATTGGCGACGACCCGACGGAACCCTCCGACGGCCTCGCGTTCCCGACCGAATGCACGAATGACCTCCACGCCTCTCAGACTCTCCTGAAGACGAGCCGTGAGTGCCCCCACCGCGATACGGGTGGCGCGCTCGGCTTGCCGGACGCGTACCTGCAAGTACCTGATGACGATGACCAGCGGAGGGGCTACCAGACCAGCAACGAGGGTCAGTGGTGGACTGAGGATGACCATCCCGATCGCGATGGTCACGAGTCGCACGAGGTTGGCCACCAAGATGGCGACGCCCGACGAGAACACGGTGTCCAGCGTCTCGACGTCGGACGTGCAGCGGCTGATGACGTCGCCCACCGGCGTCCGGTCGAAGTAGCCGATTGGTAGCCGCTGCAGATGCGTAAAGAGGCGCACCCGCACGCTGGTCAGCACCCCCTGCGCGACGGTCGCGGCGAGATAGCTGTAGAGAAACGTCATCGCCTGGATGGCGGCGCTGGCTCCGAGGTAGAGGATGGCGAGGAGGAGCAAGCCAGCCGGTCGCCCTGTCGTCAGATGGTCGTCGACGATCGTCCGGATGATGAACGGCGGCACCAGTTCGAAGGAAGCCGCGGCGAGCACGAATACCACCACGACGGTCGCCCTGGCGCGCCAGGGCCTCAACAGGCTCGCCAAATGTCCACGCAGCGACACGGTTTCTCTCACCGGCGCGCCCCGTCGACCGGCGCCATCTCAGCATTGAGCTGCGCGCGGTAGATGCGTGCGTACAGGCCGGACGCGGCCATCAACTCGGCGTGGGTTCCCATTTCCTCGATCCTGCCGTCTTGCAGCACCACGACCAGATCGGCATACGGAAACGCCGCCAGGCGGTGCGAGCACACGATGATGGTCACGCGGTCTTCCGGGGGCGCTTCGGGGCCGAACGCCTGCTTCAGCGACGCGACGATGCGGGCCTCGGTCGAAACGTCGACCGCTGAGAACGGATCATCCAAGACCAGCAGTCCCGGAAAGCGGGGTGCCGCTGCGGCGATCGCGCGCGCCAATCCGACCCGCTGACGCTGGCCACCGGAGAGGCGCACCCCGAGCTCGCCAATTTCCGTGTCCAGGCCGCCCGGAAATCCGGGCATGTCCTCCTCCAGCACCGCCAATCTCACCGCATCCAGCAGAAATGGATCGTCGTGAGGCTCGCCCCCGCGGCCGAGTGTGAGGTTTTCTCGCAGAGAGCCTGAAAACAGGAGCGCGTCCTGCGGTAGGTAGCCGATGAGCCCTCCCCGTTCCTCCAGCGTGAGCTTCGTGAGGGGATGGCCATCGATGAGCACCGTTCCCGATTCGAGCGGATAGATTCCCAGCAGTGACCGTGCGAGCGTGCTCTTGCCGGACCCGACGGGCCCGGTGACCGCGACGAGAAGCCCGGCGGGGATGTCGAGATTCAGTCCACTCAATGCCGAGCCCTCCCCGCCCGGATACCGCAACGTCATGCTGCGTAGCGACACAGCCACCGGGCCCGGCGTTCTTGGCGTCGGTCGGCCCGCAGTCTGCGCGATCCCTGCGACGTGCCCGGCGCGGAAGGAGGCGAGACGAGGCTCGCCGGCAACTCCCAGTGCGGGAGCGAGCAGGGGCCGCAGTCGGGCATAGGCGGCCGCGCCGCTTTGCACCGAGTTCACGAGCTGCGGGATCCGATGACCGCGGTTGACGAAGCGGAGAAACAGTTCGAGATAGGCGACAAAGGCGCCGACGGTCATCACGCCGGCGACAACGCGCTCGCTTCCCTGCCAGACGATCAAGAGAACGCCGGCGATCATCAGGGTGGTATAGATCGGCTGCAACCCCCCTTTGAGTCGGGTGAGGCCCAGGTTTCTCTCCGCGACCCGGCGTGACAGCTCCGCGACGCGCTCGACCGACGCACTGGCCCGGCCGAAGAGGCGCAACACCCTGATCCCCGACAGATGTTCCTGAATCGCCGAGGTGAGGTCTGCGTTCGCCTCGCGGGAGCTCGTGGTGCGCCGGGCTACCCACCGGCCAGTTGCGTGCGCGAGGACCATGGCCAAGGGTGCCGGTAGCAGGGCCAAAACCGTGAGGCCCGGATCGAACACCAGCAAGGCTACGACGAAGGAGAGGGAGAAGAGCACGGTGTCCCAGGTCTCGATGGTGAACTCGCGGACGCCGACGCCAAGCACCTCGACGTCTCCGACAATCCTGGCCATGAGATCGCCGATCGAGGCCCGTTGCAGATCGGCCATTGGCCAGGCGAGAACACCGCGGAAGGCGTCGGCTCGTACGTTCGCGCGGATCCGCGCGTTGGCCGTCATCAGCCACCAGCGTTTCCCGATGCGAGGCACCTCGGTCAGCAACGTGCCGCCGACGAATGCCAGCGCGGCCCAGCCGACGTCTGCGGCCGTGGCTTCGCCCCGCGCCAGGGACAGTGCTCGGTCAATCGCGCGGCCGAGCAGGATCGCCGGCAGGACGACGGCGGTATTCATGACGATGCCAGCGACGGATCCCAGCACGAGCTGGCCCGCCACCTGCCGAAAATACCGCCGCATCTCCCAGAGAAAGCCCAACA
>WNEY01003455.1_pt1 | contig 11866 bp, 10 predicted proteins | sample 5400531 | NCBI WGS metagenome assembly WNEY01 (sample SAMN13153338, study PRJNA577476) | soil metagenome | isolation source: 200 cm saprolite under Douglas fir tree site 1 | place: USA:California | collected 2015-04-18
AGCGGCAGCGCGCCCGCGGCCCGGTCCATCGCGCGGGCGAGCTCGTCGCGCTCCCGGACCGGTGGGGCAACGGGCCCGCGGGCGGGAGCGCTCACCCCACGGGCGCCACCGGCGCGCCCAGACCGAGCGCGCTCTCCACCGGCCGCAGCGCGCGGATGACGAACGCGATGTGCTCGTCCAGCGGCACGCCGAGCTCGTCCGCGCCCTGACGCACCTCGTCGCGGTTCACGCCGCGCGCGAACGCCTTGTCCTTGAGCTTCTTCTTCACCGACGCCACCTCGAGGTCGACGAAGCTGCGCGACGGCCGCACCAGCGCGCAGGCGACGAGGAAGCCGCACAGCTCGTCCACGGCGAACAGGGTCCGGGCGAGCGGGGTGTCGCGCGGCACGCCGGTGTAGGTCGCGTGGCCGAGGATCGCCCGGCACAGCGGCTCGGGGACGCCCCGCTGCCGCAGCAGGCGGACGCCCCAGCTGGGGTGGTCCTCGGTGGCCGAGTGGGCGTCGTTGGGGTAGCGCTCGTAATCGAAGTCGTGCAGCAACCCTACGATCCCCCACGTCTCGGGATCCTCGCCGCCCTGCGTCGCGTAGGCCCGCATCGCCGCCTCGACCGCCAGCATGTGCTGGCGCAGACTCGGCGAGCGCGTGTGCTCCTGCATCAAGGCGAGCGCCTCCGCCCGCGTCATTCCCATTCCACCCCCCAACGATCCGCCCACAGCTCGGCCATCAGGATCGGCCACAACTTGCGCGCGTGATTCGCCCGGCCGGAGCGGTGCTCCGTGAGCAGACGCGCCACGACATCCCCGCCGAGCCGCGGCTTGGCCAAGTAGCGGTCGGCAAGCGGGGCCAGCCCCGCGTTGAGCCAGCGGGCCACGGGGACCGACAGCCCGCGCTTCTTGCGGTGGATCACTTCGGTCGGCACGAGCCCGCGCGCCGCTTCCTTTAATATCGCCTTGGTGGTGAAGCCACGCACCTTGAGCGCCGACGGGGCGGGCAGCGCCAGTTCCATCACCTCGCGGTCGAGATAGGGCGCGCGCGCCTCGATCGACGCGAGCATCGTGCCGCGATCCACCTTCACGAGCAGGTTGTCGGGCAGGTACGACACGAAGTCGAGCCACAGGATCCGGTTCAGCGGGTCGGTCTGCGGGAAGCCGGTCAGCTTGCACGCGAGCTCGGGCACCGTGCCCGCGCTCGGGCCGAGGGCGCCGAACCAGGCGAGGTGGCGCTCGAGCGCGGGGCGCTCGGCCGCGGCCACGAACTGCTTGAGCAGGAACTCGAGCGTCACCTTGCCGGTGGAGGCGGGCCACGCCTCGACGGCGCCGCGGACGGCGCGGCGCAGCGGTCGGGGCAGCCGCAGATAGCCGTGCGCCGCCTTGTGCCCGAGGTACGTCGGATAGCCGCCGAACAGCTCGTCGGCTCCCTCGCCCGAGAGCACCACCTTGACGTCCGCGCGCGCCGCCTCCGCGAGCAGATACGTGGGCAGGATCGCCGGGTCGCCCACGGGCTCGGCGAGCGAGCGTGTCACGAGCTCGAAGGCCCGCGCCAGCGTCGCGTCGTCCGCCGTGACCACGTGGTGGATCGTGCGGATATGGTGGGTGACGGCCTCCGCGAACGGGCTTTCGTCGTAGCCCGGCTCGACGAACCGCACGGCGTAGGTGTGGATCCGCTCCCCCGCCATCACGCGCGCGGCGGCCGCCGCGAGGAAGGAGGAGTCGAGCCCGCCGCTCGTGAACACGCCCACCGGCACGTCGGACATCAACTCGCGCTCGACGGCGCGCAGCAGCGCGTCGCGCAGCGCGGCCGGGGAGTCGAGTCGCGACGGGCGGGACGCGGCGGCCGCCGGATCCCAGTACGCCCGGGTCGCGGTGCCCGTGCGGTCGGCGGCCAGCAGGTGGGCCGGCGGGAGCTTGTGAATCCCCGCGAACATGGTGTGGGGCGCCGGCACGTAGCCGAGCGCCGCGTACAGCGAGGCGGCGCGGGAGTCGACGCGCCGCGGCTGATCGGGGAAGACGAGCAGCGCCTGGATCTCGGAGGCGAAGCGGAGCTCGCCGTCCCGCTCGGTCCAGAACAGCGGCTTCTCTCCCGCCCGGTCGCGCGCCAGCACGAGCCGGCCGGCGCGGTCGTCCCAGATCGCCAGGCCGAACATCCCCTCGAGCCGCGCGACCGCGTCGGGGCCGAAGCGCTCGTACAGGGGGACGATGTTCTCGATGTCGCCGGTCGAGCGGAACGGGTAGCCCCATCCCTGCGCTTCGCGCCGCAGTGCGGGCGAGTTGTAGATCTCGCCGTTGCAGACCATCCAGATCGCGCCGTCGGGGCTCTGGAACGGCTGGTCGCCCGTCGTCAGGTCCATGATCGCGAGCCGGCGCGCGCCCAGCGCCGCGCGCTCGTGCCCGACGACGCGCTCGCCGTCCGGCCCCCGGTGCGCCAGCGCCGCGGCCATCGCGCCGTGGCGGTCGCGATGGCGCAGGGGAGCGCCGGTGAGCGAGACGGCGCCGAAGATCCCGCACATCAGCGCGACCCCGGCGGACGGCAGGGGCCGTAGGCCGCGTAGCGGCCGTTCGCGGCGAGCAGGGGCAGCGCCGCGGCGAGCCAGAGCCGCGGGCCGCTCCCGTCGGCGCGCGTCACGAACACCGTCGGCTCGGCGCAGCGCGCCAGCGCGTCGACCCAGTACGTCGCGGGCCGCAGCGGCGTGCCGGGGAGCGCGCGGAACGGGGCGTCGTTCTCCGCGATGTAATTGCTCGTGAGCACCGCCGCGTCCCGCGTGGCGACCGGCACCGTAGTGCCCAGATAGAAGGGGAGCGACGGCGGGTAAGCCTCGACGGCGAGCACGGCGCCGCGCCCCGCGATCGCGTGCGCCAACCCCGCCGCCGAGCGGTCTTCCCCCACGGCGCGGAGCAGGGGGCCGGTCGCGAACGGGATCGCCATGACCACCGCGGCGCAGCCCGCGTACCCGATCACGGGCGGGCCGCGCCGCGCGGCGAGCGCCACGAGCGCAGCCGAGCCGAGCAGCACCAGCCCGAGAGCGCGCGCGGCCGGCGGAATCGCGGCGGCTTCTTCCGGTGTGAGCGGGAGCGGCCGAGTGAGCGGAGCGGCGGCGACGAGGAGCAGGAGGCCGAGCGCCGCGGCGGCCGCGGCGTGCCCCCGCCAGGCCACGGCGATTCCCTCGCGCGCCAGCGCGCGGGCCGCGGCCAGTGCGAAGCCCGGCATCACCGGCAGCACGTACTGCGGCAGCTTCGAGCGGTTCAGCGTCAGCAGCGCGAGCGGCCCCAGCACCCAACACGCGAGGAACAACGCCTCCTGCGCGTTTCCGTTCACGCGCCGCGCCAGCCAGGCCCAGCGCCACCACCGCACGCGCGCCAGCGCCGGCACGATCCACGGGAAGGCGGCCACCGGCACGATCGGCAGGTAGTACCAAAGCGGGGCGGTGCGGTGAAAGCTCGCCGTGGTGAACCGCTCGAGCGTCTCACGCAGCAGCGCGTAGCGCGGGAACTCGGGGTGGCGGAGCGACACCGCCACGAACCAGGGCAGCGCGACGGCGGCGAACGCGAGCGGCGCGGCGGCGGACACGAGCCGCCGCAGCGGACGCCCCGTGGCCAGCGCGAACGGCACCATCGCGCACAGCGGCAGGGCGAGCGCGATCGGGCCCTTGGTGATCGCACCCAGCCCCATCGCCGCCCACGCCAGGGCGGGCCGGTCCTCGTACAGAGCGAGGATCGCCGCGGTGGTGCAGAACGTGAGACCGCTGTCGAAGATCGCCGTGCGCGCGTACACCAGCGTGAGCGGCATGGTGGCGCACGCCAGCGCGGCCAGCCAGCCGGCGTCCGCTCCCCAGCGGCGGCGGGCGAACGCCGCGAGCAGGACGAGCGTCGCCACGGTGAAGACGTAGGCGGGGAGCCGCGCGGCGGTCTCGGACGGCCCGAGCAGCTCCATCAGCGCGGCCGACGCCGCGAAGTAGACGATCGGCTTGTCGAGATAGGGGAGGCCGTCGAGGTGGGGGACGAGGTAGTCGTTCGTCGCCGCCATCTCGCGCGCCACCTCCGCGTTGCGGCCCTCGTCGGGGTCGAGCAGCGGATGGCCCGCGAGGTTCCAGCCGAGCGCCAGCGCGGCGGCGACGGCGAGGGCGGGAAGCGCGGCGCGGCTCAGTGCAGCGCCTGGCCTTCGGCTCCCGGCGCAGGCAGCTGGCTCACCGTCACCGGGACCGCCGCCTTCCGCTCGCCGTCGATCGTGATGTCGAACCGGTACGCTCCCGCGTGCGGGAACGGCACGTCGAACACGAGGATCGCGCCCGCCTCGATCTCCGTCACGCCCGCCGGGGGCTCGGCGAAGGTCACGCCGCCGGCCCCGCCCAGGATCTCCGCGTCGTCCTCGTCCAGCAGCCGGATCTGCACCGCGTGCTCGCCGACCTCGGTGCGCTTCCCCTTGAGACGCAGCACGAGGTGGAGCCGCGGGTGCGTCGCCGGGAACTGCTGCACCCAGATGTGCTGGAAGATCCCCAGCACCGAGAGCTTGCCGGCCTGGTCCACGAGCGCATAGTCGGCGATGACGGCGAAGTCGAGGTGCACGTCACTTCGGCGTGAAGGGAATCCAGGCGCGCGTCGTCTCCCACTCGAGCTTCAGCACCGCGCCCGCGTCCTTCGGCTCGATGGCGATCGTGAACCGCTCGACCGGCTGCGCGAGCTGCTCGACCCGCATGGGGAGCCGGGCGAAGTCGTGCGCGGAATCGTAGTCGGTGCCCCACTGCCCCGTGTTCCGGTTGATGATGAGCGTCCACCCGCCGGGCGTGGGGACCGTCCAGAGCGAGTAGGCGCCGGCGGGAATCGTGGTGCCAAGCGCGTCGAGGCCGGCGCTCGTCGTGAGCACCGTCGCCTCGTTCGCGCCGGTGCGCCACACTTTCCCCCACGGCACGACCACGCCGAAGATGACCCGGCCTCGCATCGCCGGGCGGCCGTACTTCACGCCGAGCGTGGCGCCGGCGATCGTGACCCGCACCGAGTCGGGCGGCGAGAGCGTGCCGAGCGGGCGGGCCGCGAAGGACTTGCCGAGGGCGTTCATGTCCAGCGAGGCCACGCGCTCGACGTCCACTTGCGCAGTGCTGCCGAGTCCGGTGCCGCCGAGCAGCCGGCCCGCGCGGTCCAGGCGGACGCGCAGCGGCCCGATGTCGTCGATCAGGATCACGAGCGTGTCCGCCGCGCCGCGGGTGATCGTGACGGGGAGCGGATCGTCACCCATGCGGATCGCCTGGCTCGTGAACCGCTCGCCGCCCGCCGCGCGGGCCAGGCGCCCGACATGCTCGACCAGGGCGTACGAATGGCTGAGCCAGGGCACGGCGTGGTGCGCCACGGCGAGCCGGGTGACGACCATGCTGTCCTGTCGCGGCGCGCGGACCGTCGCGCTGTCGCCCGAGACCTCGATGCTGGCCCGGAGCTCCTTGGCGCCCGGCTGGGTCACGCGATGGATCGCGACCTCGAAGCGCCGCAGGGAGCCGTCCGGCGCGAGATCGGCGTGATAGACGCGATGCACCGTCTGTCCCACCCGGACGACCTGCTGCCCGTCGATCGCCGTCGCGCTGCGGGTGAACTGCTCCACGGCCAGCGTGTCCCGCCCCAGCCGCACGACGAACGCGCCGCTCTCCGTCCCCTGGGCGGCGAGACGGGCCGCCGCGCCGAGCGCCACGGCCAGACCGATCGTTGCGATGTTCGCGCGCATCCTCGCCTCCGTCACCGCTTGGTGAGCTCCACCCAGGCGCGGGTGTTCTCCCACTCGAGCTTCAGCACGGCGCCGCCGCCCGAGCCCCGCGGCTCGACCGTGATGGTGAACTGCTCGACGGGCTGGGGCAGCTGCTCGACCTTCATGTCGAGCCGCACGAGATCCTGGGCCGCGTCGTACCGGGTGCCCCACTGCCCCGTCTGCTTGTTGATGATGAGCTTCCACCCCGAGGCCGACGGGAGCGTCCACAGGGTGTAGGCGCCCGCGGGGATCGTGGTGCCGCCGATCACGAGGTCGGCGGAGGTGCGGAAGCCCGTGGCGGCGTTCGCGCCGGTGCGCCACACCTGGTTCCAGGGCACGAGGTCTCCGAAGATGACGCGGCCGCGCCGCTGCGGCCGGCCGTAGTCGATCATGATCTGCGCCCCCGCGACCGAGGCGCGCACCGAGTCGCGGGGCGAGAGCTGGCCGAGCGGCCGGGCGGCGAACGCGGCGGCGACCGCCTCGATGTCCACGGACGGGACGCGCTCGACGATCACCTGCTCCGTGGTCCCGCGCCCCGTCGCGCCGAGCACGCGGCCCGTCTGGTCCACCTTCACCTGCACCGGGCTTCCCTGGTCGAGCACGATCGCCACCGAGTCGGAACCCACGCGCGTGAGGCTGGCCGTGAAGGGCGCCGTCGCGCCGAGCGGCAGCATGTCCAAGCTGAACGTCGGGCCGCCGACGCGCTGGGCCGCCTGGGTGAGCACCTCGACGAGGGCGTAGGAGAACATGACGTAGGGGATCGTGCCGATCGGCACGCGCACGCGCGCACTGCGGGTGCTGTCGCCGATCGTGACCTCGACGATCGCGGTGTCGGCGACGAAGGTGACGCGCGCCCGCTGGGGCGCGGCGCTCGGGCTCGCGGCCGGCCGCCCGACGAGCTCGAAGCTCGTCATCAGGCCGTGCACGTCGAACACCGCGGTGAAGTGGCGCAGCGTGGTCTGGCGCGCCGTGCGCGAGACCTGGTCGCCTTCGAGGCGCTCGGCGGTGCGGGAGTACCGCTCGACGAACACGGTGTCGCTGCCCAGGTGAACGATGAACGCGCCGCTCTGCGCGGCGAGTCCCGCGGGCGCGCCGAGCGCCCCGAGCACCAGAAGAGTCACCAATCGCATGCGCTCGGTCTCCGTGGTCATTGGACCTTGATCGCCTTGACTTCGTCGTTCTGCCGAATGGCGTTGATGACCTCCATCCCCTTCGTCACCTGCCCGAACACGGTGTGGACGCCATCCAGGTGCCGCTGCGGCGAATGACAGATGAAGAACTGGCTGCCACCCGAGTCCTTCCCGGCGTGCGCCATCGACAGGGTGCCCGCGACGTGCTTGTGGACGTTGCGCTGCGTCTCGCACTTGATCGTGTAGCCGGGGCCGCCGGTGCCGACGGGACCCTTCCCGGTCTTCGAGTAGGGATCCCCGCCCTGGATCATGAAGTCCGGGATCACGCGGTGGAACTTGGTGCCGTCGTAGAACCCCGCCTTCGCGAGCTTCGTGAAATTCGCCACCGTGTTCGGCGCCTCCTCGGCGAACAGCTCCACTTCGATCGTGCCGCGCACGGTCTCGATCACCGCCTTCTGGTTCGGCATCGGCGCTCCGGGGGGAAGGTCTTCGGGTCACCTACAATCACGACCGAGAGGGGCCGGTTGTCCAGCCGCGCTCACGCATCCCTGACGAGATCGGCGAGCGCGGCGGGCGTCGCGACGGGAAGGGAGCACGTCGTGCCCACGCACACCGTCGCCTGCGGCCGGTCGGCGATCGTGCGAACGACCACCTTGCGCGGCCGGTACGTCTGCAGCGCCAGGAGGTGCATCGCGCACGCCGGGCCGTCGCCCCCGGGGCCCGCGACCTCGATCCGCGTGACGGGGCCGAGCGCCCAGTCGACGGCGGAGAACAGCGTCGCGCCGTAGAGCGAGAGCTGCGGCGCCGCGCCCGCGAACACCTCGAGCTGGCGGTCGAGCAGCCGCCGCCACTCCGCGTCACCGGTCAGCGCCCACAGGCGCGCGAGCACCAGGGCGGCGACGCCGTTCCCGGACGGCGTCGGCCCGTCCTGTACGGGCTTCGCCGGCGTCGCGAGGTAGGCCGCGCCCGCGTGATCGCGCGCCAGGTCGAAGAACCCGCCGGCGCGGTCGTCCCAGTGGGCGCGCCCGCAGTAGTGCGCGACCTGCACGGCGCGCTCGAGCCAATGCGCCTCGCCCGAGGCCTCGTGGGCGTCGAGGAACGCGGCCGCGGCGTGCACGTTGTCGTCGAGCAGGCCGCGGGGCTCGGGCCGGCCGAGCACGTGGCTCATGCCGCGCGCCGCGTCCCACGCTTCGGCCCACAGGCGCCCGAGCACCTTGAGGGCGAGCGCGTTGCACTCCGGGCGATCGAGCACGGCGCCCGCGTGCAGGAGCGCCGCCGCCATCATCGCATTCCAGTTCGCGTACGCGGCCGAGTCGACGTACGGCGTCTTGCGGCGGTCGCGCGCCGCCTTGAGCTTGGCGAGCGCGGTCTTCAGCATGGGCCACTCGTCGTCGCCCTCGGGGTCGCGCTTCCACCACAGCACGTTCTTGCGGGGATCGTGCTGCATCTCGCCCGCGTCCTCGACGTCGAACACGCGCCGCACCACGGTGAACTCCCGCTCCGACAGCGCGGCCCGCGCTTCCTCGGGCGTCCAGGTCCAGTAGTCGCCGTCGTCGCCGACGCCGGCGTCCGCATCCTGCGACGTGGCGAACGCGCCGCGGTCGGGGTCCGCGAGCACCTCGAGCACCCAATCCACGATCCCCCCGGCCACGTCGCGGAACAGGGGCACGCCCAGGGCGGCGTAGGCGTTCAGGTAGGCGCGCAACAGCTGCGAGTTGTCGTACGACATCTTCTCGAAGTGGGGGACGATCCAGCGCTCGTCCACCGCGTAGCGGTGGAACCCGCCGCCCACGTGGTCGCGGATCCCGCCCCTGGCCATTCCGGTGAGCGTCTTCTCGACGATGTCGCGCATCCAGCCGGCGCGCTCGTCGTGCCAGCGGGCCAGCAGGAAGTCGCACGCGGCGGGATGAGGGAACTTGGGCGCGGCGCCGAAGCCGCCGTAGCGGACATCGAAGAGGCGCGCCATGTGGTTGGCCGCGTCGTCCAGCAGCTCGCGGGACACAGTGCCGCCCTTCGCCTCGTCAAGCGACTGCGTGACGTGCTGGCGGATGGCCTGCGCGTTTTGCGTCACTTTGGCGCGCTCCTCGCGGTACAGCCGCGCCACGTGCCGCAGCACCGTGGCGAATCCCGGCCGGCCGTACGCGTTCTCCTCGGGCGGGAAGTACGTGCCGCCGAAGAACACCTCGCCGCCCGGGTTCAGGAACGCGGTGAGCGGCCAGCCGCCCTGGCCGGTGAGGGCCTGCACCGCGCGCTGGTAGCGCGCGTCCACGTCGGGCCGCTCGTCGCGGTCGACCTTGATGCAGACGAAATCGCGATTGAGGATTTCGGCGACGCCCGCGTCCTCGTAGGACTCGCCGTCCATCACGTGGCACCAGTGGCACCACACCGCTCCGATGTCGAGCAGGATCGGCTTGTCGGCGGCGCGCGCCCGCTCGAACGCCGGCTCGCCCCAGGGGAGCCAGTGCACCGGCTGGTGGGCGGCGGACTTCAAGTACGCGGAGGACTCGGCGGCGAGGAGGTTCACGCCGTCGCCTCCAGATACCGCAGCGTGACCCCGGTCAGCAGCTCCGCCCCGACCACCAGGGCCTCCTCGTCGATGTCGAAGGTCGGACTGTGGTGGGGAGAAGCCGGCTGTCCTCCGAGTGCCGAGCCGACGAAGGCGAACGCACCCGGCACCTTCGCCAGGAAGAGCGACATGTCCTCGCCGCCCATCGTGCGCACCCCCGTGACGACCTTGTCCTTCCCGACGATCTCGGCGGCGGCCGCCGACATCAGCTCGGTCATCCGGGCGTCGTTGATCGTCGGCTGGCACAGGCGGCGGTAGGTGACGTCCGCCCGCGCGCCGAACGCGCCCGCGATCCCCTGCGCAGTCTCCTGGACCAGCCGGGGCGCCTCTTCGTAAAACCTCCCGCCGAACGTGCGCGCGGTGCCCCGCAGCTCGGCTCGTCCGGGGATCACGTTGAACGCGTGGCCCGCGGTCACCTGCGTGACCGACACGACCCCTTCCTCGAGCGGGTTGCGCCGCCGGCTGACGAGGCTCTGGAGGCCGGTGACGACGTGCGCGGCGATGAGCACCGGGTCGATCGTCTGGTGCGGCGCGGCCGCGTGCCCGCCCTTCCCGTGGATCGTGATCTCGAACTCGTCCACCGAGGCCATCACGGGGCCGGGCATCAGGCCGATCGTCCCGACGGGGAGATCGTTCCAGAGATGGATGCCGAACGCCGCGTCGACGCGTGGCGCCGCGAGCACGCCGCCCGCGATCATCGCGGCGGCGCCGCAGGCGATCTCCTCCGCCGGCTGGAACGCGAACTTCACCGCGCCCGGCAGCCGCACCCCCGCCAGCCGGCGCGCGACCTCGAGACCGATCGCCACGTGCCCGTCGTGGCCGCAGGCGTGCATTTTCCCCTGATGCGTCGAGCGGTAGGCGACGTCGTTCGCCTCCTCCACCGGTAGCGCGTCCATGTCGGCGCGCAGCAGCACGCAGCGCGCCCCCGCGCCCTTCACGCCGACGACACCGGTGTTGCCGACGCCGGTGCGCACGTCGTAGCCGTGCGCCTCGAGCCGCGCGGCGACGAGCCCGGCCGTGCGCGTCTCCTCGAACCCCAGCTCGGGGTGCGCGTGCACGTCGCGCCGGGTGGCGACGAGCGCAGCGCGGTCGACGGGGGGTAGCGTGCCGGGGTGGTCGCTCATACGCGCGAGCTCGGGCACAGGTCGTTCACCACGCACTCCTCGCACTTCGGCCGCCGCGCGATGCACACCGTGCGGCCGTGCCGGATGATCAGGTGAGAGAAGGCGGTCCACTTGGGCCGCGGCAGGATCGCCATCAGGTCCTGCTCGATCTTCTCGGGCGTGTCCTGGCGCGTCAGCTTGAGCAATCGGCTGATGCGGTGGACGTGCGTGTCCACCACGACGCCCTCGTTCCGGCCGAACCAGGTTCCCAGGATGACGTTGGCCGTCTTGCGGCCGACGCCGGGGAGCGCGGTGAGCTGTTCCATCGTGTCGGGGACCCGGCCGCCGTGACGCTCCACCAGGCCCTGCGCCATGCCGATGATCGACTTCGTCTTGTTGCGGAAGAACCCGGTGCTCTGGATCTCCCGCTCCAGCACCCGCGGGTTCGCCGCGGCGTAGTCCCCGGCCGTCTTGTACTTCGCGAACAGCTGCGGCGTCACCATGTTGACGCGCGCGTCGGTACACTGGGCGGAGAGGATCGTGGCGACGACGAGCTCGAGCGCGCTCGAGTGGTGCAGCGCGCACGTCGTGCCGGGGTAGGCGCGCTCGAGCCGGGCGACGATCTTCCGCGCCCGCGCTCGCAGCTCGGCCGGCTTGCGTTTCGTCGCCATTCTCACCAGACCCGGGGGATCAGCCGGTAGGGGACGCGCGCGGCGTACTGCGCGCAGCCGGCGAGCCGGTCCCGCAGGAAGCGATCCTCGATGAACAGGCGTCGCAGCACGATCCCGGCGCAGCCGGCCCCCGGCACGAGCGCCCACCACGAGCCGATGACGAGCGACATCACCGGATAAGCGAGCAGCATTCCGAGGTAGCCCGGATGGCGCACGTAGCGGTACGGGCCCGCCGTGACGAGCTGGTGACCACGATCCGTCTGAATGCGCACCACCGCCGAAAAGAACCGGTTCACCGCCACCGCCCAGACGACCAGCGCGAACCCGGCGCTGAACAGCGCGAGCCCCGCCCAGTGCACGGCGACGGGAACCCGGTCGGACCAGTGGAACCGCCCCACGTCGAGCCCCGCGACGACGAGCTCGGCGCCGACGAGCGTCGCGACCATGAAGCGCGCAGCGCGGTCGACCCCGCCGGGCCCGGGCCGGCGACGCTCCCGGGCGAGGTCGGCGTCGATGGTGAGAAACAGCACCAGGGTCAGGGCCGTCCCGACGACCACGGTCGCCCAAACCCACGGCAGGTTGCGGCGGCCGACGAGCAGGTACAGCACCGCGACGGTGACGACTGAACTGATCGCCCACCGCCCCAGCCTTCCTGCGACGCTCCAGCCGAGGG
>WNEY01003456.1_pt1 | contig 11866 bp, 5 predicted proteins | sample 5400531 | NCBI WGS metagenome assembly WNEY01 (sample SAMN13153338, study PRJNA577476) | soil metagenome | isolation source: 200 cm saprolite under Douglas fir tree site 1 | place: USA:California | collected 2015-04-18
CACATCGCACATCGCACGTCGCACATCGCACATCACACTTATGGCTGATCTGCTTCCGCTCTTTCCGCTCCCGAACGTCGTCCTGTTCCCGAATGTGTTTCTGCCGCTCCATATCTTCGAGGCGCGATACCGCGAGATGGTGGCCGACGCGGTGGCGAGCGATCGCCTGATCGGGATGGTGCTGCTGCGCCCGGGCTGGGAGCGGAACTACGAGGGGCGGCCGGCGGTGTATCCGATCGGATGCAGCGGCGTGATGACCCACGTCGAACGGCTCGGGGACGGCCGCTACAATCTCGTGCTGCGCGGGCTCGAACGCTTCCGGATTGTCGAAGAAGACCACGACCGGCCCTACCGCCGCGCCGTCGTCGAGCCGCTGCTCGAGCAGGCGCTCGCCGCCGAGGATCGCGAGGCGATTCGTCTTCAGCGATCGAAGCTGGAGTCGATGTTGTCGCCGGTCCGGTCGGATCTCGGCGAAGGCCGTCTGGTCGCCGAGGCCCGGATGCCGGCGTCGATGTCGGACGAGGACCTGGTGAACGCGCTGGCGCAGTACCTGAACCTGGAGCCGCTCGAGAAACAGGCGCTGCTCGAGAAGCCCTGCCTGCGCACCCGCGCCGAGTCGCTCGTCGAGCTGCTCGAGATGAAGGTCATGATGTCGCGGACGCCTGGACTCTCCAACGTCGCCCACTGACCCCGGCGATGAGAGTCGTTTGCACAACGCCCTCACGCGAAGGACGAAGGATCCGCTCCACGTCACGGCGCGAGGCTGTCGCGTTGCCCGATGTATGAGAACAAATGCAACCACGAAGGCACGAAGCCACGAAGCCACGAAGACCAGGGCCAGATCTTCTTCGTGCTTTCGTGTCTTCGTGGTCCCGGCGCTGTTCGTGCCGATGTGCTGTTAAAGGACGTGCGTCTAGCACCGAGAGGCTACCGCCTTCGCTGAAGCTGCGGCGGACCGCCGAAGCCCCTGGCGGAGGCTGGTCAGCCGAGCGAACCGGCGAACGCGAAAAAACGCACTCTAGAACCCGATCCTGAACGCAAACTGCGCCGTACGCGGAAAGTACGAGTTCACGGCGTTCTGGCGCGGCTCCCCGAACGTCGTCGTGTTGATCACGCCGTTGTACTGCCCGTAGTTCGCATGGTTGAAGACGTTGAAGACTTCTGCGATCCCGGTGATCTTGACGGTGCCCAGCTTGATGTCCTTCGTCAGGCGCGCGTCCACTTTGTGGAGCGCGTTGCCCTGGAGCGCATTACGCGGCGCGACCGCGCCCGTGGTGATGGACGCGGGGCCGTCGAACCGATCGGCGACTGCTGCCGGAATCGTGAGCGCGGCGCCGCTGTTGTATCGGTTGGCGCCCGCGCCCGTGCCGAACGGGTTCAGCCCGATGGTCGTCGCGTAGTAGTTGCCCGATCCGAAGAAGTACGCGCCCGACACCGAGACGTCCCAGGGCAGACGATAGATGCCGCTCGCCCGCAGCGTGTGCCGCTGGAACTCGGTCGACCGCGCCCAATCGGCGGTGCGATCGAACTGGTTGTTCGGCTGAGTCTGGAAGCCGGTCGTGTCGTCGTGCGCGAAGAGCATCAGCGTATACGTGAGGTTGGCCTGGAAGTTGTTCCTGAAGCGTCGGGTCAACGCCGACGCGATGCTCGCCAGATCGGCCTGGCCGTGACTCTCGAGCCATTGAATCTGGGTGAACTTCGAGTCGGCGCGCACGGTGTTGGGATTAACGGGATATCCAGTCGTCGGATCGAACAGCAGGTTCAGATCGAGCTGGTCGCCCATGTTGTGCGCATTCCAGTACGTCAGGTCGGACTCGACCGACATGACGGCGCCAAGCTGCTTCTGGAACCCCAGAACGCTCTGCCACGTGTAAGGCATCTTGTAGTCATGCGCGATCACGCGCGGATTCTGCGCGGGTAGCGGGTACCTGCCCGAGATGAAATCCTGGGCGGTCTTCCCGCGCGTCGGGTCGACGATGAACCCCGGCTGCCGGTCGTTCGGGAACGAGTTGACCAGAATGCGCGCGCCGTTGAACGACTGCTGGCTGAACGTGGTGTTCGAGTCGGGCACCGAATAGTAGAAGCCGGTTCCGCCGCGGATGACGAAGTCCTGCTGCTCGTTCGCGTTGTAGGTGAAGCCGATCCGCGGCGCCACATTGTTGTGGTCGCGCAGGCCGGTCTGATACAAGGTCCCGCCCGGCGCAATGCCGGCGGAGCCGACCGGCGTGCGCCCGGAAGGATTGAAGGTGGCCGGCTGGTTGACAAACGGCGGATCAATCGCGCCCAGGTCGTCGTCCCAGCGGACGCCGCCATTGATCGTGAGCCGGTCGCTCACCGACCAGGTGTCGCCGAGCCAGATCGCCCAGGTGGGCCGCGGAATATCGATCGTCCAGTCGCCGAAGTTCTGGTCGTAGCGCTGCACGGAGGCGTCGAGGCCGGACAGATCCCATCTTGTCGGATCGTCCCAGGCCTCCGCAGGGAACCTGCGCGCCAGGTCGGCTGGAGCGGTATTGAAGATGAACTCACCGCGCGAGAGCAGCTGCCACTGGCCGGTGTCGTGCCAGCGGAGAAATTCGCCGCCGACCTTCAGGTCGTGTTTCCCCTTGTGCGCCGTCACGTCGTACCGCAGCGTGAACGTATTCTGAAAGAATTCCTGCGGGTAGTTTCTCGGCTGCCCGACGGTGAGGTTCGGGAACACGTAGTTCGGCGTGCCGGCGAGCGCCGGAACCGACAGCAGGTTCTTCCAGTCGAAGTGGCTGTAGCCGAATTTGAACTCCCCTAACACGTTGCTGCTGAAGATGCGCGCCCAGCTGCCCACCGTGTTGCTCGCCTTCCGCGTGCGGTGCGCCGCCTGCGAGGGGTGCGTCGTGCCGGAAATACCGGTGAAGGGCGTACCCCAGTCCCAGTACGACGAACGGACGGTCAGATGGTCCTTGGCCGAGAGCGTGTAGTCCATGCGCCCGAGAAAGCTGTTCTGAATGAGTTTCGAGTCGAACGAAAAGTTCTGTCCTGGCAGCGCCGCCGGCGCGGTCAGAATGGTGCTCGGCTCGCGCTCGTACTCGTAGGACACGAAGTAATGGAGCTTGTCCTTGATGATCGGTCCGCCGAACGTGCCGCCGGTCTGCTGGTTCGAGTACGGCAGGACGCGGCCGGCGATCGGATCGGCCGCGTTGAACTTGTCGTCGCGGAAGTAACCGTAGTAGCTGCCCGACGTCTTGTTGGTGCCGGCTCTCGACACCGCCTGCACCTGAATGCCGATCGACCGTCCCTGCGTGATGTCGAACAGGTTGGTGACGATCTGGAACTCGGCGATGGCTTCCCGGCTGAACTTGGGCTGACCGAACCCGGAGCCGGCGACCTGCTGCGTGATCTGCTGGCCGTCGAGATTGAGCTGGAACTGCCCGTCGCGGACGCCGGGCCGATCGCTCACGTCGTTGGCGGTGATGCCCTTGACGATCATCGCCAGCTCCAGCCAGTTGCGGCCTTGCAGCGGCAGATCCTCCATCTGCCGCCGGTCGACGTTGCCGGCCACCTGCGACGAGTGTGTGTCGATGAGCGGCGACTCGCCGGTGACCGTCACCGTCTCGGTCAGCTGCGCCAGCTTCATCGTGAACGGGATCGTGGCGTGCTGACCGACGAGCAGCTCGACGCGCGCGATCACAACGGTCGTGAATCCGGACAGCTCGGCCTGGAATCTATACGCGCCTGGCTGCATGTTCGACAGCCGGTACTCGCCCTTCTCGTCGCTGACGCCGGTGAACTGGCGACCCGTTTCGAGATCGACCGCCGTCACCGTGACGCCTGGGATGACGGCTTTCGACTCGTCCGTCACGGCGCCAATCACCAACACGTCCTGCGCAGACGCGGTGGACGCCAGGACGAGCAGCAGACCCATGACCGACGCGATGAGTGTGGTACGCACGAGAGACCCTCCTGTGTGCCGGGCCCGCAGGGCCGTCAACGAGTGACCGGACGCTCCAATTGACCGAGAGAAGTAACGAAGCTTCGCCTGAAACCGCCGAGTGACGGCCGGACGGGCGGAGAAGGCGAACCTTCGTTACTAGGCGGCCGCAACGCGGCCCCACTAAGACAGCTTCCAAAGCCGAACCCTGCTTCATTCGCAACGGCAGGGCTTTGGAAGATGTCTACCGGGAACGAGCGCATCCTAGCGGGTTGTGTTTGCCCACGCAACGTCTATGCGCCCTTCAAGGCGCTGATCACGACCGTCGATCCAGCGTTCTGGATCACCGCGGGCCGGCTTGCGTCGTCTTCTTCGGCGGTGCGCTGCGCTTGACCAACTGATCGAGCTCATACACCCGGCCGTTGGCGATCACGCGCCGCACGTGGTGCGCGTTTGCGATGTTCGCGAGCGGATCGCCCTCGACCATGACGAGATCGGCGAGCTTGCCGGCCTCGATGGTGCCGGCGTCGAGCGCCAGCGCTCTGGCGGGGTTCACGGTCGCGGCCTTCAGCGCCTCGAACGTGGTCATGCCGGCCATCGTGTACGCCATCAGCTCACCGTGGAGGTTGATCGCGTTCGGCGTGTCGGTGCCGCTGACGACGAGGCCGCCGGCGCGCATGATGTCCAGCACCATCTTGCCGCTGCCGGCGGTCGGGTCGACCGTCGCGGCAAAGGCGTTCATCTGGCGGGACACGAGCTGCTCCTGAATCCACTGCGGATACAGCTTGAAGCGCGGATCGTTCCGCAGGTCGGGCTCGAGGTCGAGAAGCTTGCGCGTGCCGCTCGGCGAAATCATCGGGCAGAAGATCCGCTGGCTCTTGCCGAACAGCTGCACCACGTCCTCGTAGCTGCGGCTCATCGTCGCGATCTTCGGCGAGTAGCCGCGGCGGCTCGTCGCGCCGGTGTGCTCGGTGTTGTCGACGCCCACAAACGCCGCCGGGTAGATCTCGTGCGTCGCGACCGGGACGCCAATGGAGTGCGCGAACTCCACCATGCGCTTCTGCTGCAGGTCCGGCAGGCGCACGTAGCTCTTGATCAGATCGTGCTGCAGCACCCTCGCGCGCTGCAGTTCCATCTCGAAGTGCGCGATGCTGGAGATGGCGATGCCCATCTTGTAGTAGACACGCTGCCACTCCATCAGGTAGCCGGTGCCGTACACGCGCGGGCCGGGGCGCACGCCCGCTTCGTTGGCCTCGCGATCCTCGACCGCCTCGTACGGCGTATTGCCCGGGCTCCTCACCGTCGTGATCCCGAACGCGAGCCACGCGCGCCCCTGCGACTCGCCGAAGTCCTTCTGCAGATGCGAGTGGAACTCGACGAGCCCCGGCATCACGGTCAGGTTCCCTGCATCGACGACCTGGGCGCCGGCGTGGTTCGCGCCGGCGTGCGCGACGACGCTCGCGATCATGTTGCCGTCGATGACGATGTCGACGTTGGACCGCGTGGTCGGGCTCTTCATGTCCACGAGCTTTCCGGCGTGGACGACGAGGTGGCCCGTGGGCACGGCGGGCGTGAACTTCAAGTCGAGCGGCACCGTGCGCGTGTCGCCGGTCTCGACGTCGACGATGCGCAGCTTGTCGAGCGACTGATACAGGATGTGGCGCGAGTCGCCCGCCCAGCTCGGAGCGTGCGCGCTCTCCGTCGTCACGCGCCGCGGCGGACCGAGCGGCTCGCCGGTGACCGCGACCGGCCAGACGGCGAGCACGCCTTCGTAGATCGCGGCCATCTTCGTGCCGTCGGGCGACCACACCGGGCCGCAGCCGCCTCGCGAATCGATCGAGAGCAGCGGCGCGGGCGCGAACCATTTGTCGTCGGAGCCATCCGTGCGTTGGGCATTTGGGCGATCCTGAGCAGGGCGCCGTGCATCGGCCGCGATCGTCAGCACCTGATTCGTTCCCTCGCGGAACCGGCGCGTGAACGGCGCGACCTCGGCGAGCGCGAGACGCTTCCCGTCGGGCGACCAGGTGGGCGTTCCCGGCTGCGCCAGCGACTCGTGGATCTTCGTGACGGTCCCGCTCGCGATCTCGAGCACCGACATCTGCGCGACGCGCCACATGCCGTCGACGTCGAAGAACGCGATCCGTTTGCCGTCCGGCGACCAGGTGGCTCCCTGCGGCTGCGTGGTGAGGTTGGTGACGCGCCGGCTCTGTCCGCTGCGCATGTCGCGGATCCAGAGCTGCAGGTGTTCGCTGTCCTTGTCCGACGAGTACACGAGCTGCGAGCCGTCGGGCGACCAGGCGGGATCGATGTCGAGCGCCGCGTCTTTCGTGAGGTTGACCGGCTTGCCGCCGACCGGCATCAGGTAGATGTCCCCGACGGCCGCGAAGGCGACCTGCTTGCCATCCGGCGACAGCACCGGCCGCACGATGCCGAGCGCCTGGCGCGGCGCCGCGGATGTGAAATCGCGCCTGCGGCGGACATACGTCGTCGCCGCCCGCGTCACCTGCAGTGTCGCGGCGAACTCGATCGTTTGCGGCGTGCCGTCGGCGCCACGCTTGCGGATCTTGCCGTCGGCCACGTAGAAGAAATCGGCCGCGTCCACCCACGACGCGCGGAACGCGAAGACGTTCTCGCTGCCGGTGAGCGTCCTGCCCCCGATCTCGTAACGTGCCGCCTCGGGGCCCGGCGCTGCGCCGCGCCCGCCGCCCGTTGTGACGTGATAGACGATCTGGCCGCCAAGTCCCCACGACGGCGCGTCGACGCGGCCGCCCGCGGTCGCGACCTTGCGCTCGCTGAGGTCGGCCACGTTCACCGCCCACACCGACTGACCATCGTCGCGCGTGGAGGCGAAGGCGATCTCCTTGTCGTCGGGCGACCACGACGGCATGTAGTCGTCCGCGGGATGTTTCGTCAGCTGCCGGAGCTCGCCCGTCCGCGCCTCCAGGATCCAGATGTTGTAGTCGCTGCCGAGCGGGCTGCCGCGATCGGAGGAGAAGGCGACGCGCGTGCCGTCGTGCGACCAGATGGGTTCGCGATCGTCGAACGGGCCCCACGTCAGCTTGTGCTGATTCGATCCGTCGGGCGCGATCGCCCAGATGTCGTACCCACCGTCGCGGTATGCGAAGAAGGTAATCCACTTGCCGTCGGGCGACCAGGTCGGCTGCCGCGCGTCGTTGAAGAGATCGGTGATACGGGTCGCGGCGCCGCCAGTCGCCGGCAGCGTCCAGATGCTGCCCTGCAGATCGACGGCGAGCGTGCGGCCGTCGGGCGAGACGCCGACCGACATCGACGTCCCTTCGTGGACCGTGACATCGATCAGGGCCGGCCCGGGCGCGGGCGCGCTCCTGAGCGCGACAACCAGAACCAGCACGCCGATTGCGATCCACCTGCGACCCATGGCTGCACTCCAGAGGGGCTGGGGGTTAGGGGCTGGGAGCTCGTGTCTAGGTCGCGCCTTGCCAGAAGAGTGCCGCGCTCCGGAATCCTGGCAAGCTATTTCGCACTCGGGACACGAGGGACTCCTAGACCTTAGTCGCGAAGCTGTAAGACGTGCGCGTATTCTATGCGCGTTCAGCCGCGGCGCGCGATGACTTCGACGATCTTTTCGCCGTGGAACCGGCCGTTCTCGATGAAGATCGTGCCGGTGTCGACGCCGGCAATGGCGCCGCCGGCGACGAACAGTCCCGGCACGTTCGTCTCGAACGTGCTCGGGTCGTGCACGGGCGCGTCACGTTCGTTCAGCGCGACGCCCGCGCGGCAGAGCAGCTCGGCATCCGCCCGGTAGCCGGTGAGGAGATAAACGGCGTCCGCCGGAATCTCCTCTTCGCGACCTGCTTCACCTGGCGCGCACGATTCGCCTGACTCACCCGACTCACTCGACCCACCAGACCTACCCGACGTCCCTGACCCACGCGACCCACCCGACCAAACGACCACCGACGTCGGACGAATCTCCTTCACACAGGCGTTGAACCGCGCGGCGACCGAGCCCTCTTTGATCCGGTTCTCGATGTCGGGCCGCACCCAGTATTTGATCGTGGATTTCAAATCCGGTCCGCGATGAACGAGCGTCACGTGCGCGCCGGCGCGAAACATCTCGAGCGCCGACTCGGCGGCCGAGTTGCCGCCGCCGACGATCACCACGCGCTGCCGATAATGCGGGTGCGGCTCGCCGTAATAATGATGAACGTGCGGCAGATCCTCGCCCGGCACGCCGAGCATCACCGGATGATCGTAGTAGCCGATCGCCAGGACGACGTTGCGCGCGTGGCGCGCGCGCCGGACGCCGCGCGCCGATCGAGTCTCCACCACGAACAAGTGATTTTCCCCACCTGACTCACCTGGCCCACCTGACCCACCTGACCCACCTGACTCACCTGACCTACCTGACCCTCCTGGCCCACCTGACCTACCTGACCCACCTGACCCTCCTGACCCACCTGACCCTCCTGACCCACCTGACCCCCCTGACCCACCTGACCCTCCTGCCCCACTCGCCCCATCTGACCTGGCCCCGCCCGCCTGGTGATCCTCGCGCTCAACCGACAGCACCTTCTCTTCGAAGCAGATCTGAAGGTCGTAGGTATCCACGACCTTGCGGTAGTACTTCAATGCCTCGGGGCGCGTGGGTTTGTCGAACGGCGAGACGAACGGCAGCCCGCCGATCTCGAGCAGCTCGGGTGTCGTGAAGAAGACCATCTGCGGCGGAAAGCGATAAATGGAATTGACCAGCACACCCTGCTCGAGCACTTGGTAGTCGATCTCGCGTTGCTTGCAGGCAATGGCGGCGGACAGACCCGACGGTCCCGCGCCGACGATGATGACGTCTCGCACCGACATGGATCTATTGTAGATTGCAGACTGCAGATTGCGGATTGATTGCAGAGTGTAGATTGGAGCTGTTCATGAGACGCCGTGCATCGCTTGCGCTACTCACCTGCGTCGTCGTGCTCGCCTTTGTGCCGACGAGAGGACAAGGCAAGCGGTTCATCACGGAAAAGGATCTGTTCAAGTTCACGTGGATTGCCGACCCGCAGATCTCGCCCGACGGCGCGACTGTCGCGTTCGTGCGCGTCACCGTGAACGAAAAGGAAAACCGCTACGAGGCGTCGCTGTTCGCCGTGCCGGCGAGTGGCGGCGAAGCGCCTCGGCGGCTCACGTCCGGGATCCGCGACACGACGCCACGCTGGTCGCCGGACGGTCAGCGGCTCGCGTTCGTGCGCGCTGTCGAGAAGGACGGTAAGACGCAGCCGACGCAGGTCCACCTGCTGGACATGGCCGGCGGCGACGCGCGCGCCATCACCGACCTCGCAAGCGGCGCGAGCAACCCGGTCTGGTCGCCGGACGGGAAGACGATCGCGTTCAACAGCTCGACCGGCGTCGACGATGCGAACAAGTCTGACGACCCGAAGCCGTCGCCCGAGCGGAAAAGCGACGTCGTGGTCGTCACCCGCGCGGTGTACCGCACGAATGGCAATCCCGGTTACATCGACAACACCCACCATGCGCATGTTTTTACAATCGCAGTGACGGAAACCGGCGCGGGATCAGACCCTGGTACGGCCCCAAAGCAGAAACAGCTCACCGACGGGGAGTTCGACGAGCGGGGCATGGAATGGGCGCCGGACGGCTCGAAGATCTACTTCGTCTCGACGCGGGTTCCGGAGCCGTACTACGACGAGAGCGCTGCCGAGCTGTTCGCCGTGCCGTCCGGCGGCGGCCCGATCACGAAGGTGGCGAGCATCGCCGGTGAGATCAGCAATCTCTCGGTTTCGCCTGACGGGAAGCGGATCGCGTTCGTCGGCACGCTGCGCGGCAACCCGATCAGGTCCTACAGCCAGCCGGACCTGTGGGTGGTGGACGTGCCGGGGTCAGGCCCCGCCACGAGCGCAAACCGGGGTGTGACCCCGACGCCCAGGAATCTCACCGCGAGCTACGACTTCGACATCGCCGGCGGCATCGGCGGCGATCAGGCTGCGCCGCGCGGCGGCAACCGCAAGCCGATCCTCTGGTCGAAGGATGGCGCGTCGCTCGTCGTCGTCTCTGCCGAAAAAGGCAGCGCGAATCTGAAGCGCGTCTCGATCGCGACCGGCAGCGTCGAGCCGCTCACCGACGGCACCCAGGACGTCGCCGCGTACAGCGCGACGCCCGACGCCTCGAAAATCGCCGCGACCGTGTCGACGCAGACCAACATCGGCGACATCGCCATCGTCGATGCCACGCCGCGCCCTCGCGCCGAAGGCGCGTCGGCGAGCCTCGCCGAAGCTCGCGCGGATCGCGAGCGAGCGGAGGCAGAAAGGCTTCGGCCCGAGGGAGCGCGAAAGCTTCGGCCGAGCGCACCCGCCACGCAGATCACGCACGTCAACGACGATCTCTTCAAGGGCATTCAACAGAGCCAGCCCGAGGAAATCTGGTACAGGACATTCGACGGAAAAAGTATTCAGGGCTGGATCCTCAAGCCGCCGGACTTCAACGCGAGCAGGAAATACCCGCTGATCCTCGAGATCCACGGCGGCCCGCACTCCGCGTACGGCAACACATACACGCACGAGTTCATGTGGATCGCGGCAAAGGGCTACGTCGTGCTGTTCACGAACCCGCGCGGCAGCACGTCTTACGGGCAGGACTTCGGCAACATCATCCAGTATCACTACCCGGGCGACGACTACAGAGATCTGATGGCCGGCGTCGACGAAGTGCTGAAGAAAGGTTACGTGGACGCCAGCCGCCTCGGCGTCACCGGCGGCAGCGGCGGCGGGCTGCTGACGAACTGGACCATCACGCAGACGCAGCGCTTCAAGGCGGCGGTATCACAACGCGACATCGCGGACTGGTACGGCTTCTGGTTCACCGCGGACTTTACGCTGTTCCAGCCCACGTGGTTCCGCAAGGCGCCGTGGGAGGATCCGCAGGACTTCGCGGCGCGGTCGCCGATCGCGCACGTCGCCAACGTGACGACACCGCTGATGCTCGTGAACGGGGACGCCGATTACCGCACGCCGCCCGCTGACGGCGGCGAGATGATGTTCCGCGCGCTCAAATACCGGAAAGTCCCGACGGTGATGGTCCGCTTCCCGCACGAGACCCACGAGCTCTCGCGGTCTGGCGAGCCATGGCACCGCGTCGAGCGCCTGCAGCACATCGTCGGCTGGATGGATGAGTGGCTGCAGGGGAAGAAGAGCGCGGCTTACGCGACGCAGTAGCGGGCGGGTCGGGCAGGTGGGTCGGGTAGGGCGGGAAGGGCCGGACGGGTGTTCCGCGCTCGCGAAATGCGGTTGAAGCCTACAAGTTGACGACCATTCGCCCACAGCTTGAAAACCCTGCCGTTACCCGACCAGGTGTGACCTGCCCTGTCACACCATCGTGATAACAATGCCCTTCCTGCAGGCCTGATGATGCATCAGACCTATTCGCGGTCATTCGCGCCAGAATCGTCCCGAACTCTTGCCTCAAGGAGCATGAAGGCGTGAGCACGAATCCTGCCTTCATCGCCCACTATCGAGAAGCAGATCGCGCAACCCAATCTCTCGCTGATCACCTGCGAGCCGTAGCGGCACAGGCGAGCTGCTTCGCAGAAAAGATCGGCCTGGTCCGTCAGGGAGAACTAATCGGTCTGCTGCACGATGTTGGAAAGTACAGCGACGAGTTCCAGGCCTACCTCAAGTCCGCGGTCGGGCTTCTCAACCAGGACGACGACGAGGAATTCGTCGATGCAAAGGGCCTCAAGGGCAAGGTCGATCACTCAACTGCGGGGGCGCAACTCGCCTACACGGAGTTGGCGAAGCACGGACAATTGGGTGAGATCGTTGGTAAGGCACTCGCCCTATTTCGACTTTGTCAGATTCGTAGTTGGAGTTCGCGTTTCGCTTGTTCCATCCAATGCATGTAGCGTGGTTTGGCCGCAAAGAGCAACGCCGTAAAGATTTCCTGCACGATGGCGTGCGCGGCGGGAAATGTCAGTCCAGC
>WNEY01003457.1_pt1 | contig 11865 bp, 12 predicted proteins | sample 5400531 | NCBI WGS metagenome assembly WNEY01 (sample SAMN13153338, study PRJNA577476) | soil metagenome | isolation source: 200 cm saprolite under Douglas fir tree site 1 | place: USA:California | collected 2015-04-18
ATGCGCTACGGTTCGCTACGCGACCTTGTGCTATGTGCTACAGTTGTGCTGGCAGACGGGCGTGTGATTCGCACGGGACGGCCAGTGATCAAAAACGTAGCGGGGTACGACCTGACCAAAGTCTTTATTGGTTCGAACGGCACCCTCGGACTCATCAGCGATATAACGCTCAAAATCGCTGTCACGCCGCGTGCCCAGCGTACACTATTGGTACCGCTAGATGATCTGAGGCATGGACTGGTCTGGGCAAGAAAGTTGCTACCTCTAGCCTTAATCGCTTCGGCAATTGTACTATGCAAAGGCTGCAACCTCCCAGGTATGCCGCAAAGTAGCTATGCACTGGCCTACACTGCCGAGGGAGTTCCAGAAGATGTGCAGGCCGAACTCGACCAGGTGCGCCAGACCCTGCGAACCAGCGGGGCTCCCGAACCCCTCGAGGTAGAGCGGCCATCGGGTACAGACATGTGGTCCGCATTGTTGGGGAATAACACAGGAAAGTTACAGGTGCGCGTCGGAGTAGCTGCTAAAGACGTGGCATCATACGTGAATGACCAGGCTGGGGTGTTGAATAGGGGAACATTTCTCGCCGATATGAGCAGCGGCCTCGTGTATGCCATGATGCCCTCAGATGACGTGGATGAGGCCAAAAAATGGTTGGAGCGCCTGCGCCAGCTAGCCCTGGCCATTGATGGTTACGCTGTAGTGATGGATATGCCGGACGCATGGCAGGGCGTGATAGACAGATGGGGGTACAGGCCGCAGGCAATTGATTTGATGCGAGGATTGAAGGAGCGGTGGGACCCGAGGGGTGTTTTGAATCCAGGGGTGTTTATTGTGTGAACGGGTAAAGTTTCTACTCTTCCTTAAGAATAAAGGAACTGAGCCGTTCCATCACCTCTTCAAACCACTCCTCTCCAAATCTCACCGCTCCGTACATCAACAGATTCGGCTCGCCTGTTGCTGAGATGTTGCCGTGGTTGGCGAGGACAAAATGCAGCAGGCTTCCTTTTGTGATGTAGAGTGAAAGCAGCTGCTGAATTTCTTTCTCTTCGGGGACACGCCGGTATACTTCTTCCAGGGATATATTGAGGCGTGTAAGAAAACACATTTCAGCGTGGGGTGTGGTCAGGTCGTAGACGACGCCAAGAGAGTATTGCTCTGAGATATCTTTGAGTTGTATCCCGGTTTCTTCGCGTATCTCGCGGCAGATGGCTGCAAACGCGTCGGGCTGCGTTGTAGCCATATCCAGGTCGCGCTCAAAGAAGCCGCCGATGACGTGGTAACGTCCCTCGTAGACGTCCACGCCTTGCCGTTTGTCTAGCAGGATGTAGCCATCATTTGTCTCGATAACAGAGCAGACAGAGAGGGCATTGCCTAATTCCTGGCGGGCGCGTCCGCGGGCGAACTCTGGCTCTCGCGTTGTCACATATTCCTTGTAGCTGGTATTCCCCAGTACCAGGTATAAAGTACTATCCTCTCGCGCTTCAGTACTTACCAGCCGGAAAAGCTGGGAATCGAAAAGAGGAACAGCCTTCTTTTGTGCAGTATCCAGTTTTTGTTGCCAGAGAGTGTCCATCCATTCCTGGATTGCAGGTGAGATGTGCATACGTAACGATGGGTTGTAAGTAATGTCGAGCTGGTCAGGGCGGTAGAGACCACGGGCGAGAATTTCAAATTCGAGCATTGATCTACCTATTCCCATTCAATGGTGGCTGGTGGCTTCGAGGTGATGTCGTAGACGACACGGTTAACGCCGGGTACCTCGTTGACGATGCGGTTGGAGATGCGGCCGAGGAGGTCCGGGGACAGACGTGCCCAGTCGGCGGTCATGAAGTCGCCGGTGGTGACGGCTCGGATGGCCACTACATTGGCATAGGTGCGCCCATCGCCCATTACGCCGACGCTCTGCAATGGCGTCAATACGGCGAAGGCCTGTCCCAGTTCGCGGTAAATGCCAGCACGACGAATCTCTTCTATGACGATGGTGTCGGCTGCCCGCAACGTTTCCAACTGTGCCTCGTCGACTGCTCCGATGATGCGGATGGCCAGGCCGGGACCAGGGAAGGGATGACGCCATACCCAATCTTCCGGCAAGCCAAGGGCCACGCCTATCTCGCGGACCTCGTCTTTAAAGAGCATGCGCAGTGGCTCAACCAGCTTGAGGGACATCTCTGCGGGCAATCCACCGACGTTATGGTGTGTCTTGATGCGTGTTGCGGTCGATGCCGTATCGTGGCTGGTGCTCTCAATGACATCGGGATAGAGCGTTCCCTGGGCCAGGAAAGCAATTGGCTCACCCTGTTCCGCCAGCCGAAGAGCTTCTTCTTCGAATACACGGATGAACTCTTCGCCTATGATCTTACGCTTCTGCTCCGGGTCGATGACGCCTGCAAGTCGAGCCAGGAAACGCTGGCGTGCGTCGACTACGACGAGCGGGATATGCAGGTGGCGGCTGAAGGTATCGACGACCTGTTCTCGCTCGCCAGCACGTAAGCAGCCGGTATCGACAAAGACACAGGTGAGCTGGTTGCCAATGGCTTTGTGAACAAGCAAGGCTGCGACAGCGGAATCGACACCACCGGAGAGTCCACATATGACGCGCTCCTGGCCTACACGCTGGCGTATCTGCTCAAGCGCTTCTTCGATCGCAGAGCTGGCAGTCCAGCCAGGTTCGCAGCCACAGATGCGGAAGAGGAAGTTGCGGATGATCGCTTTTCCCTGTGGTGTATGGGTCACCTCAGGATGAAATTGTAGTCCCACCAGTCCCTGGGGGCTGGCCATGGCGGCCACGGTAGTACTTTCGGTTCGGGCAAGCACGACAAAACCGGGAGGTAGCCTGTCTATGCTATCACCATGGCTCATCCATGCAGGGAGGCGCAGTGGTGTTTCGCTACGTGGAAGGTCGTAGGGACCCGATTTATCGCGGTACTCAGTCTGGGCCGGGGAAATAGCTATGCCTTCAAAAATGCGGAAGTTTTGCTCGTCCTTTGCTGCGCTGTCCAGTACTTCGATAGTGGCGGGGCCGTATTCGCGTTTCCCGCTGGCATAGGCGACATGTCCACCCAGCTGCTGAGCCAGCAATTGCATTCCGTAGCAGATGCCCAGGATGGGCAGGCCGCTTTGCAAGATAGCGGGATCACAGGAGGGAGCCTGTTCGTCGTAGACACTTGATGGTCCACCTGAGAGTATAAAGCCCTTGATGTCAAGGTGTGGATTCTGTTGGAGCTGTGCTAAGGTGGTGGTCGCAGGCACAAGTTCGCTGTAGACATGGCATTCGCGCACGCGCCGGGTGATCAGCCGGCTGTATTGCGATCCAAAATCAAGAACAATAATGGCCTGCCGGCGCTCCGGAGACTGCATAGTTTCCCTTTCTGAGCAATCTAGCCTCGTGGGCCGCCGGCCACGTAAATAACCTGGCCGCTGACAAAACCGGCCTCATCCGAGGAGAGGAAGCAGATGACGTTGGCGACGTCGCGTGGCTGTCCGACACGACGCACGGGTATAATTTTGACCGCCTCAGCTATTCTTTCATCGGGATCAAACCCCATGCGGCGTGCAGTGGTGCGGGTCATCTCAGTATCGATAAAGCCGGGAGCAACGGCATTAACGGTGATGCCGAACTGCCCAAGTTCGACGGCAAGCGTGCGCGTAAAGCCCTGCAAACCGGCCTTGGCAGCAGAATAGTTTGCCTGGCCACGATTACCAAGGGCCGAAGTCGAAGAGAGTGAGACAATCCGGCCATATTTCTGCTGCACCATGTATTTTTGTGCAGCGCGACTACAGAGGAATGCTCCCTTGAGATGGACATTCATGACTGTATCCCAGTCGTCCTCCGACATTTTAAAGAGCAGATTATCGCGAACAACGCCTGCATTATTGACGAGGATGTCCAGCCGCCCGAAATGGTTTGCTGCTTTATCAATGGCGTCTTGTACCATGGCACTATCCGCTACATTGCAAGGAACAACAAGACCCTCTGAGCCAAGGCGGTCCAGTTCCGCGGAGACTTGCTTACATCCCTCTGTATCTATGTCGGCAAGTACAACTTGAGCTCCCTCTTCAGCCATGCGCAGGGCGGTTGCAGCTCCAATGCCTCTGCCCGCTCCGGTGATAAAGGCAACGCGTCCTTCCAGTCGTCCCATGCGTGCTCCATTTCTTTGTGTGGTTTAGGGCCAAAGCGGATCAGCCCGACTATAACAACATGAGTATATCACACGAAAAAACATTCGCCTCAGGGTGCCTGTGAACTCGCCTATGCACGGGTTAGTAGCGTGCAGCCTCCAGGCAGGTGACTCCATGGGGACCAACCTGTGCGCTATGGCGCGTACCTGGCGGTAGAACCATGCGGTCACCAGGTGCGAGATCGATGGCTCCATTATTTCCTATGTGCGGGTGGTCAGGTAGCACGAAACGTATCGAGCCCTGCACGCAATAGAGTACCTTTTCATAGTGATGGCTATGGACGGAGTAGGTGTCGCCGGGTCCATTCGACCATGCATAAGGGGATAGCCCTTCCTCTTGCATGCGTTTACGTAGCTCCTGTTCTTGTGGCGGTGCTGTCTCTTGCCAACGGACAACTTGCATATCTTTACCTCCTGGTCAAACCATAAGATTTCGCGCTCTGCACTCCTGCCTTCCCCTTCAAGGATCAAGAGCCGATTTCGCCAAAAAGAGCGCTAACAAATTATATGATAAAGATGAATTTGATCAACCTGCCTATTGTGGTAAGCATAGCCCTGGGGTACAATAAACATCTAACTCCATCATATAGCAAGCATGTCGTAGGCTCGGAAAGGAGTTCTGTCTGCTCATGAGCATGACACAGATAGCCGCGGCACTTTACCAGCTGCAGCAGCTCGACCTCGAACTAGAACGTGTGGCGGCTGAACAACAAGTAGTAGCGAAATCCTTGCAGGGAAATGCCAGATTACAAGAGTTACGCATAGAACATAACAGCGCACAGCAGCAGTTGCGCTCTCGCCTACAAGCTCAAAAAGAGGCGGAATGGGCTCTTGAGGAACTGACCCGTCGTCTTGGTACGCAGGAACAACGCTTGTACAGTGGCATGGTAAGCAATCCAAAGGAACTGAACGCATTGCAGCAGGAAATACAGCATTTACGAACGCAGCAAGGTCGCCAGGAAGATACTTACCTGGAGGTGATGGAAGCAGCAGAGGCGCTGCAAGAAGAAGCTCGCCGTAAAGCTGAAATGCTACAGCAGATGGAAGAAGCGTGGACACGGGAAAGCGCTACGATGCTAGGCCGCCGCGATCAATTAGAGGTGCGCAAGCAAGAATTACAGGCCAGGCGTACGCAGATGCTCACCAGTATTGATGCCGGGTTCATCAGCCGCTATGAAGCTATGCGCCGGGCGAAACAGGGACGTGCGATCTCCAAAGTTGAGCAAAATTCCTGTCAATGGTGCCGGGTAATTTTAACTCCCAGTGAGTTACAGCATGTGCGCATCAGTTCGCAACTGCAGACATGTTCCAATTGCGGGCGCATCCTGTATTATGATCGATAACTAACTTAAAAGCGCTTAATCTTGACACACATTGTGTCATTGGCTATACTCTTTCGACAGAGACACAGTGAAATATACAGCCTTGTGCGGCGCGACCAGGGTCGCGCCACATTCTTTTAGGTTCAAGCTAAAAGTACCTGGGCAGCCAGATGTTGTATAGTGTGTGTAATAATATTAGGATGTCTGGGATGATGCAGCCAGCGGGGTTCGTAAGAGCGATAGTCGCTAAGTCATTTACCCTGTCTGGGGAACAGGTAATGGAGCAAGCAAGCCAGAGGCTTGCTTGCTTACATATCCCACTTTCCTCCTTTACACCACACCCTACATGCACTGCCTACGAGTAGAGAGGGAACAGATGGAGCGATATCGAACAATGCGAGCTTATTCAGCAGGTGGGGTAGTATTTCGCCTTGTTCCAATGCGCTCTAGCGACCAGGAAACTCTTGTTCCTGCCAGTGATCTGGCTGTGGAAGTAGCACTGGTGGGACGTAGCCATGCCGGTATCTGGACTCTACCGAAGGGAACTCCTCAACCTGGAGAAACCATTGAGCAGGTTGCGGTCCGTGAGGTAGAGGAGGAAACAGGGTTAAAAGTCCGTCTAATTGCTTACATTGGCAGTATCTCTTATTCTTTCGTGCGCGACCAGATACGCTATCAAAAACAAGTACGCCATTTCTTAATGGAAGCTGTAGGTGGCGATACCGCCCTTCACGATCAAGAATATGATCTTGTAGAATGGTTTCCCATATCCGAAGCATGCCGCCGCTTGACCTATCAGAACGAGGTGAATATCCTCTATCAAGCGGAAGATGTTTTGCAGCGTTGGTTAGAGTATCAGCGCAAGGAAGGACAAAAATAGGCATATGCAGAAACCAACCCAACCACGTCATAGACTAATGCGGCGCCTGCTCTTCCCCTATAGTGGGGATGAAGCGCTCTCTTTCAAGCAAGGCCTGCGCGTCTTGTTGGCCTGGATGGTATTAATGCCCTTGCTTATATCGCTTTGCACAGTTGTGCTCGCTGCTATCTTCTCCTATCCTTTGCAAAAGATAGGCCTGTTCTTTCTATTCACATTTCTTTCGGGTTTTTTCATCTTTGGTGGCCTCGGCATGCTAGTTGTCATTACGAACAACAGCTCTGCCCGTATTCGTCAAGCGCGAAAGGCTAGCAATGTTCATAATACACAGGGAGGTAGATATGGATCTTAGCGTTGAAGGTAAATCTGAGCGTATACCGCCCGGCTCGCATATCTGCCAGCTTTATAGTAAAGTGACAGAAATTCCTGGTGTGACGGCCCGTTTAATGCGCGTTGGACTCTCACTTTCCGAAAAGTGTTTATTCGCCGCTGCTCCGGCACAGGTGAAGGAATTACGTGAGGAATTACAAAAGTTACGCATCGATGTGGATGAGTATATCGGGTCGGGGCAGTTACTCTTGTATGAAGAGCGAGAGATGTTCCTGGCAAATGGCAAGCGCTTTGATCCCTATTTTTTGCTCTCGACCCATCAAACATTTATTGCGCAGGCACTGCGTGAAGGGTGGCAAGCGGTACGTATTTCGATTGATATGAACTGGCTTGCCAAAGATATTGCCACACCTGAGCAGATTCTCAAGTACGAGGCTATGTGCGATGCTGTATTTACTTTCCAGAATGCTCCTATCATTGCGCTGATGCACTACGATCACGGTAAATTGTTGCCCAGCCTGGTCGTCGAGATGCTCAAGTTGCACCCTATTTCCGTCGTTGGTAAGTATATCAAACGCAATCCCTACTACCTCAATTCAGAACAGTACATGCTCAAAATTTTGCGTATGAACCGTGAAAGAGATAAGGGTCATCATCAATAAGCATTAGCGAGTCAGGGTGCACCCTGGCTCGCCAATGCTTATTGATGGCCTGAGGAAGACCTGTGGTTACTGATTAAAGAGTTGTCCCAGGTTTACATTACCTTGACCACCTGCCTGTTGCGCTCCTTCGGGCGTAGGTGGGTGGTAGGACATCGACTGGATGCCGATGCGACCAGGCCCGGTGAAGCGATTGAGGATAATAGATGCGCCTGCCACAAGTCCGCCGATAGCGCCCATGAGGCCACCGCCGCGTTGTGAGCCCGCGACGGTTGTAACATCCATGCGTACCCCCGGGTCTTTCCATAACCACCCGCCGGGCTCAACGTCTAGCGTTTCTCCGGGAGCCAGATTCTTCTCAAAAACATTGCCATAGCCGTGTAACAACACCATACCTTCGCTGCCCTGGGCAGTGAACTGGTCGATGAAGAGACCTGTGCGGCTGAAGAGGATGTTGGCGATGCTCTTCATATAGGTAAAGCCGTATTCAACATTGCTGGTGGCAACCAGGAACTGGTGCTCGCGTACCTCAACCATCTGACCGGGCTGCAGGCGTAAGGCAACAATCTGACCTACGGAATCGCGGGAAAAGGCGATGTTACCTGGCCCCTGGGCCTCAGTAAGGAAGATTTGTATTCCTGCAAAGAAGCGTTTGGCCATGCCCCTCATCGACTTGAAGCCGATCTGTACTCCCGGGTGTTTCCAGAGAAGGATATGGTGCTCGAAGTAGATGGGAAGCTGGTTTCCCAGCATAATGTCTACGACCGGCACGAGTTCGCCATCGATGGTGATGGTCATATCAGCTACTCTGAGTGGACCTTTGGGGTTATGGAGTTCTGCTTTTGGCACGGCATTGCCGAACATGCTATTGGCATATTCTTCGTACTGGTTAGGGGGTACATAACCCCCTTGTGGGCCTCCTTGTGGCGGTGGAACGTACTGGCCCGGCGGTGGCGTGCCATAGGGGTTTTGTGGCTGCTGAGGCGGTGGTGTCTGGCTTGCCGGCATAGGTGATCCGCAGACGCCACAGAACTTTATTCCGTCGGCTACCTGGTTTCCACAACGTGGACAATTCATGAATTGACCTCCTGTAAGCTGGTAACTTTCTCCAGGCCTCTGCAATCTTCTCGTAGACGGACAGACATAAGGGCCTGTAACTCAAGTATGTGCAGTATACACCTCGCTGATAATATCAGCAACAAGAAGAATATACAAGAGTCTATTTCACGCCCAAATTGAGGTGCAAAAGAGGCAAAGAGTCACTGTTATTGCCACATCGAGGTAATAACAAAGGCTAACTCTTCAGGTATCCGATACATGACGCCTGCGGCGGCAAGGGAGAAGGAGGGAAGTGATCTGGGAACACTCGGGGGCAGAGCCCCGCAGACCCGGGCAGGAGGACTGTGTCCCCCTGATACCTGTCCCCCAGACAGGGTTCCCCCTGCTCAACTATTACCGCAATTTATAGAACAAAGCTGTCTGCGAGCTGGCTACGAGTATTGCCGTTATCCCGCTTGTCGCCGTTCAAGTTCACTGTCTGCTGGGCGCCAGTTGGACGACTAGTTTGCGCGTAGCCGCCAGTGCCGGAACCAGACTGTGTGTTTTGTAAGTTTTGCAGGCTTTGCAATGCTGCCTGCGACTGTGTATTCATGGTATTAGGCGCGCCCACGTCAGTTGCAAGCTGAATCGTCTTGCCTTCAATGACCACGGCGATACCTATGCCGCGTCGCAAATCGGCAAGCTGACGCCGCAGCTCGCGATTCTCAGACTCCAACGCGTCCATCAATTTTTTCTGCTCAAGTAGCATCTGAGCGATGCCTTCAAAACCTGCGCTAGCAGCACGATCCATAATGGATGCCTCCTGGGTACTCTGCGTACTCAATAATTCTAGAACGAAATTTCCCATCACTGTACCACGTCCTCCCGGTTACATCGTACTCAACAAGGGTACGATCCTATTCCAAATGGCTGTGGCAACGCCTGATTTGGGCATTACTGGCAAGTCTTCCATTTCCCCTGTAGCATGAAAGATGAAAACCTTGTTGGTCTCTGTGCCGAAGCCACTATCAGTCCGGCTGATGTCGTTTGCAACAAGCAAATCGAGATGCTTGGCTACCAATTTGGTACGTGCATAAGTTACGATCTCGTTAGTTTCCGCCGCAAACCCCACACGTACCAGTCGTTTTCTGCGCTTACTACTCTTGCCATTGTCCGTTATTTGCCCGCTTTGCCCACCTTCTACTTGATCCAATGTCTCTGCCAGTTCTCCGAGAATGTCTGGATTGCGCACCAGGTGTAAGGAAAACCCGCCCTGAGCATCGAATTCTTGCGCTTCACCACCATCTTTTTTCAACTTCTGTGCCATTGGTGTGGCCGGACGGAAATCCGCAACAGCGGCACTCATCACGAGCACATCCGCGCCGGTGATGGCGCTATGAACAGCGTTGAGCATTTGTATAGCCGTTTCGACCATCCGGAGTTCCACCCCATAGGGTGCTTCTAGCGCCACGGGGCCCGAGATCAAAATGACATCGGCGCCACGGTCTCTCGCCTCGCTTGCTAAAGCAAACCCCATCTTCCCTGATGAGCGATTCCCTATATAACGTACTGGATCAATCGGTTCTTGCGTGCCACCAGCTGTAACTATGACCTTGCGGCCAGCAAGATCGCCATGGCGTCCCAGTACCTTGCTGATGGCCCCCAGCAAAACCTCCGTATCCGGAAGTCTGCCTGGTCCAATTGCTCCGGAAGCCAGCCGTCCTATTTCTGGCTCTATGATCCATGCTCCACGTTGCTGCAGCAGCGCAAGATTCGCCTGTGTTGCAGGGTGCGTATACATGTCCCGATACATGGCAGGAGCCAAGAGCAGGGGAGCCTTTGTCGCCAAGGCAACAGCGGTAAGCATATTATCCGCTATGCCGTGAGCGAGCCTAGCGATGGTATTGGCCGTTGCCGGCACAATCGCCAGTAGTTCTGCTTCCTCTCCTAACGCAATATGGGTTTCAGCCGCACGTCCTGAAGCTTCCCAGAGGTCGCTGTACACAGGTCGATGGCTCATAGTTGAGAATGTCAGCGGTCGAACAAAATCTTCCGCATGTTCTGTGAGGATTACGTCTACCAGCGCGCCTGCCTGTTGTAGTTTGCTTACCAGGTCAACTGCTTTGTAGGATGCAATCCCTCCACAAATACCGACGATAATGCGCCTGTTAAGTAACACCCTTTGCTTGCTCATTCCTTTTACTGGGCTGCTCTGCCAGGAACAGCGTAACAATAGCATATGCTGATACTTCCAGGCAACCAATAAGCCAAGAAGTACCATTGTACTAGACGTCCTTGCGTTTCAAGAAATAGGCTGTAGCGGCAGCCAATACAACGATCATTACAACGAGGGCAAACCACATGAGCAGTAGATGGGCAGTAGCTGCTAGTTGATCCGCAGCCGTTGGATAGACTTTCGTAAAGAGCGTTCCTTGATACGCAAAGTCTTTGTCATTACCCAACAAGTCAGCATGCAGTCCGACCGATGAACCCAGGGCTGCCATCGACCAGCGGGCCGCGAAGAACGATCCCAGGATTTGCAGCAGAGGACTATTTAGCTGGAAAATGATCCCTGAGAAGATCACCTGGGGTATCAAAATGATCGGGATAAAGCTCGCAGCGCGGTCATTATTAGGGGCCAGCGCGGAGATCGCCAGGCCTAACATTAAACCAGCCAGCGATGTGAGCGCCAGAGAGATGTACATTTCTACCAGTGGTGGTAGAAATGTGCTGTGATCGAAAGGAGCTCTCAATGCTACTATAATGACCAGGACTGCACTTTGCAACAGGCACAATATGCCTAGCACAACAATCTTCGAGAACATATAGGGCATGATCCCCAGGTTCACCGTTCGTTCACGTCGATAGATAGGCTCTTCCTTGACAATTTCGCGCGTCCCATTGATACACCCGAACATAACGGCCGCGAATGCCATAATGAACAGGATTTTCTGGGCGTTTGCGCCCGAATTTAACGGATTAAAAGACTTCTGCAAAGCTTGATCCACAGTCAAGTGCTTTTTAGCAGCGGATATTTGTCCCTGGGGCGTTTTGAGCGCATTTACTACATTTTGGCAGTCAAACTTGTTAGGGACCGTCTGGGGAATCTGGGCATTAGGCGGACAGTTGACTATATTTGTGTGAAAGAACACATCGGGTGCAGCCAGCAGAAACAGGATAAGAGCGATGATCGGTGCTTGCAAGAGCAGGATCGTCAGGTTGCCCCTATCGTTTTTGAGCAATTCAATGTAGCGCATGGAGAGCAACATGAACTGTTTCCAGGGATTGCCGCGCATGGGCTGCTTGAGCGCTACGGTCGCTCCAGAGAGGCTGGCACGGGCGGCAGGTCCCTGGGCAAGCGGCTCTTGCACATACTGCCGGTAGTATGGAGAGGTCTTAAACCTGGCCTCCGCTTCTGCCGGTATGTTTGGATTCTGCTCGGTTGGCTCCAGGGCACT
>WNEY01003829.1_pt1 | contig 11859 bp, 10 predicted proteins | sample 5400531 | NCBI WGS metagenome assembly WNEY01 (sample SAMN13153338, study PRJNA577476) | soil metagenome | isolation source: 200 cm saprolite under Douglas fir tree site 1 | place: USA:California | collected 2015-04-18
GCGGCGGCGGCCCGGGGCGTGTCCTTCCCGTAACGCTTGCCCAGGCTGCGGTATTCCGCCTTCCCCTTCAGCCGCACCAGGTCGTGGTCCGAGCCGGCCACTTCGATCGCCTTGGCGTTCAGTTCGGCGGCCAGGATATCTAACAGGTCTGCCAAGGCCGGGCCGCGCAGCTTCGCCGGGACCACCACCTGAACCTTGGCCACGGGCTGGCGCACGGGGAGCTGCTTGGTCTCCCGGGCGGCCCGCCCCAGGGAGGCGAGCTTCCGCACGGCCGCCATCGCCTGGAGCAGCTCCGGGGCCCGCCGGCCCAAGTCGGTCGGGAAAGGCGCCAGGTGCACCGAGGTGCCCACGAGCGCCCGGTGGATCCAGTCGGCAATGAATGGCGCCGCCGGGGCGAGCAGCCGAGCCGAGGTAACGAGGACCTCGTGCAGCGTCTCCAGCGCCACCGCGTCGGTCGCCCGGTCAGGCGCCCAGAAGCGCGGACGGTTCCGGCGGATGTACCAGCGGGACAGGTCTTCGCCCACGAAGTCCATGACCCCCCGCACGCCGGCGGTCACGTCGTAGTCCGACCACGCTCCACGCACCTCTGCCACCACTTCGTCGAGCCGCGCCAGCAGCCAGCGGTCCGCGGGCGGTCGCCTTTCGAACGGCGTCGCGGCGGCCTCGGCGGGCGGCTTCCAATCCTCGGCGTAGCGCCGGAAGAACTCGTAGGTGCTGCGGAACGCGTTGAGAAACCCGCCCGTCACATCCGGGATCTGGCGGCGATCGAATCGCTTGGGCAGCCACACCTGGCTTTGGCCGAGCAGGTACAGCCGCACCGCGTCGGCCCCGTATTCCTCGATCACCTCCCAGGGGTTCACGACGTTGCCGCGGCTCTTCGACATCTTCTGGCCCTGGGCGTCGAGCACGAGCTCGTTGACGATCACGTTCTTGTAGACCATCGCGTCGAACGCCGTGACCCCGATGGCGAGCAGCGAGTAAAACCACCCCCGCGTCTGATCCACGCCTTCGCAGATGAAGTCGGCCGGGAAGTGCGCCTTGAAGTCGGCCTGGTGCTCGAACGGGTAGTGCCACTGGGCGTACGGCATGGCGCCCGAATCGAACCAGGCGTCGATCACCTCGGGCACGCGGCGCATGGTGCCGCCGCACGCGCGGCAGCGCCAGGTGTACTGATCGATCGCCGGCTTGTGCGGGTCGAAGTCCTTCGGCAACCGCTTCCCCCAGCGCTCCCCGAGGTCGGCATAGGAGCCGATGACTTCGCGGTGCTCCCCATCGGCGTCGCACTCCCACACGTTGAGAGGCGTGCCCCAGTAGCGGTCACGCGACAACGCCCAGTCCACGTTGTTCTCGAGCCACTCGCCGAATCGCCCGCTCCCCACCTCGGGCGGGTGCCACGCGACCTGCGCGTTCACCTCGAGCATGCGGGCTTTCGCGGCGGTGGTGCGGACGAACCAGGAGCTGCGGGCGTAGTAGATCAGCGCCGAGTCGCAGCGCCAGCAGAACGGATAGGTGTGCGTGTACGGCAGCGTCTCGAGCCAACGCCCCTCGTGCTTCAACCGCTCGGTGATCAACCGGTTGGTTTCCTTGTCGGTCACGAGCTTGCCGTTGATCTCGGGCCAGCGCGTGTCCTGGAAGGTGCCGTCGGGGGCGACCGGGTTCACGAACGCGAGCCCGTACTGCTGCGCCACGGCATAGTCGTCGGCGCCGAACGCCGGGGCCATGTGCACCAGTCCGGTTCCCTCTTCCGCCGAGACGAACGCGCCGGCCACGACGAGAGCCCGCTGGCCCTCCGGTGGCAGCGGTACGACCTCGAGCGGCCGCGCGTATTTCTGCCCCACCAGCTCGCGCCCGCGGTAGCCCGCGACCCGTTCCGCCGCGGCCAGCGGCTTGCCGCCCACGTGCACGTGCGCCGCGCGATCGGCAGCCACGACGTAGCGCACCCCGTTCACCTCGTACTCCCCGTACTCGAGGTCCGGGTGCACCGCCACCGCGACGTTCGCGAGCAGCGTCCATGGGGTGGTGGTCCAGATCACCAGCTGCCGGTTGGGATCGCTCGCGAGCGGGAACGTGACGAACACGGAGTTCGTCTGGACTTCCTCGTAGCCGAGCGCGAGCTCGTGCGACGACAGGGCCGTGCCACAGCGTGGGCAGTACGGCAGCACCTTGTGGCCCCGGTACAAGAGCGCCTTGTCGTACAGCCGCTTGAGCAGCCACCACACCGTCTCGATGTAATCGTTGGTGTAGGTGATGTAGGGGTGCTCGTAATCCAGCCAGTAGGCGATCCGCTCCGACAGCGTCTCCCAATCGGCCTTGTACTTGAAGACATTCTCGCGGCACAGCCGGTTGAACTTCTCGATGCCGTACGCTTCGATCTGCTTCTTGCCCGAGATGCCGAGCATCCGCTCGACTTCGATCTCGACCGGGAGGCCGTGGGTGTCCCACCCGGCGATGCGCGTGACCCCCTGCCCCAGCATCGTGTGGTAGCGGCACACCAGATCCTTGATGGTGCGCGCGAACACGTGATGGATGCCCGGGCGCCCGTTGGCCGTCGGCGGCCCCTCGTAAAACACGAACGGCGGTCCGTAGCGCGCGGCCTCCTGCGTCTTCTGGAACAAGCGCTCGTGCTTCCACGCCGCGAGCAGCTGCTTCTCCAGCGCGTCGGCCGAGAGCTTGGGGTCGAAGACCGGGTGGGTCATCAGTTGAGGCGCTCCAGCACGCCGCCCACCAAGGCGGTGAGCGCGGGCTCCGCCGCCCGCGCCACCGCGATGATCTGCTCCACCGACGTCGGCGCGAGCGCGTCCGGGAGGCACTGATCGGTGATAATCGATACCCCGAGCACCTTCATCCCCAGGTGCACTGCCGTGATCACCTCCGGCACGGTGCTCATGCCGACGACGTCCGCGCCGATGGCGCGGAGCATCCGGTACTCCGCGCGGGTCTCGAGATTCGGTCCGGATACGGCGACGTAGACCCCCTCGCGTAGCGTGATGCCCCGCTCCAGGGCCACGCCACGCGCCAGCGCGCGCAGGCCCGAGTCGTACGCTTCCGACATGTCCGGGAACCGGGGTCCCAGACGGTCGTCGTTCGGCCCCACAAGCGGGTTCGATCCCAGGAGGTTGATGTGATCCGCGATCAGCATGAGGTCGCCCGGATTCCACAGGGGATGCATGCCGCCGCACGCATTGGAGACCAGCAGCGTCCGCGCGCCGAGCCGTTCGAGCACCCGCACGGGCAATCCGATTTGCTGCGGCGTGTAGCCCTCATAGACGTGAAACCGTCCCCGCATCGCCACCACCCGCCGTCCCGCCAGGGTCCCGACGAGCAGCTCCCCGGCATGGCTCTCGACGGTGGAGAGGGGGAACCCCGGGATCTCGCCGTACGGGATCCGCGTCTCCACCGCCACCTCGTTCGCGAGCCCCCCGAGCCCGGTGCCCAGGATGATCGCGGCGTCGGGAACGACTTTCGTCCGCGCCCGCACGGCGCGGACCGCCTCGTCGATCATCCGCCCCGCTGGCCGTCCAGTGCGCGCAGCTCGGCCAGCTGGCGCTCGAGCAGCGCGCGAAATCCGGCGACGTACGCCTGGAACTGGCGCTCGACGTCCGCGCTTTGCCGCTGCACCTCGCCCTGGTCGGCCCGCGCTTCTTCCACCACCCGCCGCGCCTCGGCTTCCGCCTCGCGTACGATGACCTGGGCCTCGCGCTGGGCCGTCGTCCGCGTCTCCTCGCGCAGCTGCTGCGCCGCGACCAGCGCCTCGTTCATCGCGCGCTCGCGCTCCCGATACACGGCCAGCTGCTCGCCGAGCGCGGCCAGCCGCTCCTCGAGCACCGACTTCTCGCGCAGGATCCGCTCGAGCTCGTCGGCCACGCGCACGCGGAAGTCCTCGACGCCGAGCGGCTCGTAGCCGCGCAAGCTGCGGCGGAACTCCTGCTTCCGCACGTCATGGGGCGTGAGGTGGAACGCATCACCGGTCACGTCGCCACCTGATCCCGCAGACCGAACAGGACGGTACCCAAGCGGATCACCGTTGCCCCCTCCTCGACCGCTACGCCGTAGTCCGCGGACATCCCCATCGAAAGCGTCGGCAGCCATAAGCCCTCCTCCTGCAAGCCGTCCCGCAGCACGCGCAGCTCCCGGAACGTCCGGCGCTGCACGTCCTGATCGTCGGTGAACGGCGCGATCGTCATCAATCCTTCGAGCGCGAGGTGCGGCTGCGCCGCGATGCGGTGCGCCAACCTCGGCGTGTCGGCCGGCGCGCAGCCGCTCTTCTGCGCCTCGCCCGCCACGTTCACCTGCAGCAGCACGCGCTGCTTCGCGCCGTGTGCCGCCCCCCCCGCACGCTTGTCGAGCTCGTCCGCGAGCTCCGCCGAGTCCAGGGAGTGAATCAGCGCGAAGCGCCCGGCCACGTGCTTTGCCTTGTTGCGCTGCAGGTGCCCCACCAGGTGCCACGTCGCCCGCCGGCCGGTGGGCGTGTCGAGCTTCTCCAGCGCTTCCTGCACCCGGTTCTCCCCTACGTCGGCGAGGCCGGCGGCGAGCGCCGCCTCCACCGCGTCCACCCCGAAGCCCTTGGTGACGGCGACGATCGTGACCGGCTCGGTGCGACCCGCCGTGGCCTGCCGCCGCGCGATCTCGGCCCGCACGTGGGCCAGCCGCCCGGGCAGGGCGCCAAAATTCATAACCGCAAAAACTAGCCCGGAGCCCAGCCTGAAACAATCGGGGGGGTCAGCTGGCTGGTGCCGTAACTCGTTCCCCGCCTTCGAGGTGCGAGATCGCCCCGGACAGGAGATCGCGCACCTGAGGCGCGGTGAGATGGCGGTGCAGGAGCCCGTGGCTCGCGATGGAGATCGTCGACGTTTCTTCTGACACGACGAGCACCGTCGCATCGGTTTCCTCGGAGAGACCGAGCGCCGCGCGGTGACGGGTGCCGAGTGACTTGTCGGCGACCTTGAACTGGGTGAGGGGCAGCACGCAGCCGGCGCCGATGATGCGGTCGCCACGCACCAGCACGGCGCCGTCGTGCAGCGGGGAGTACGGCGTGAAGATCGTCGTCAGCAGATCGGCGGAGACCTTCGCCTCCATCGGCACCCCCGACGAGATGAACTCCTCGAGACCGATGTCGCCTTCCACGGCGATGATGGCGCCCGTGCCCGCCCGCGACAGGCGGTCCATCGCCTCGGCAATCTCCTCGGCCACCGACTGGCGCTCGCTCTGGGAGAAGCGCCGCATCAGGCGGGACTGGCCCAGCCGCGCCAACGCGTTCCGCAGCTCCGGCTGGAACACGACCACGGCCGCGAACGCCCCGAAGGTGAACACATAGGAGAGCAGCGCGCTGATCATGGTGAACTTGGCGAGCAGCGCCCCGAAGTACGCGATCGACAGGATCATCACGCCGACCACGATCGACATCGCCCGCGTCCCGACCAGGAACAGGAGGAAACGATAGATCACGAACGCGACGAGAAGGATCTCGACCACGTCCGGCCAGAACCGGGGGATGAGGAACTGGTAGGCTTCGAGGTTCAATTTGGGCTCGTGGTCGCACCGGCCACCCGCAGCGCCTCGCGCGCAAGCGCCGCGTCGTGCACCCGGAACAGGCGGGCGCCGCGTTCCCACGCGAGGGCGCACGCCACAGCCGTCGCACGATCGCGATCCTCGACCGGCCGCCCCGTGGCGGCCCCGAGGAACCGCTTGCGGGACGGTCCCACCGCTACAGGATAGCCCAAGCCGACGACGGTTGCCAGCTCATCGAGCAGGCGGAAGTTCTGCTCGGGGGTCTTCGCGAACCCGAAACCCGGGTCTACCACGATCCGCTCCCGCGCGACCCCCCCTGCCTCCGCTCGCGCCGCCGCCGCGCAAAGCTCCGCCGCCACCTCCGCCGCCACGTGACGGTACACGGCGAGCGAGTCCATGGTATCCGGCGTGCCGCGCATGTGCATCAGGATCATTCCGGCCCCGGCGACGCCTACCACGCCCGCGAGCGCCGCATCGAACGCGAGGCCCGACACGTCGTTCACCACCGCGGCGCCGGCGGCGAGCGCGGCGCGCGCCACCGCGGCCTTGCGGGTGTCCACCGAGACGGGGCCCAGGCCCCGGCGCGCCAGCTGCTCGATCACCGGCGCGACCCGCCCGATCTCTTCGTCCACCGCCACCGGCGCGGCCCCGGGGCGCGTGGACTCGCCCCCCACGTCCAGCAGCTCGCAGCCGTCCGCTACCAGCCGCTCCGCCTGCGCCACCGCCCGATCGGCAGTCGCGAAGCGGCCGCCGTCGGAGAAGGAGTCCGGCGTCACATTTACGATGCCGATGAGCACGGGATGATCGAGGTTCAGCACGGCGTTCCCGCCCAACGCCCAGCGGCGCGGCGGGTCGGCGTAGCTCGCGAGGAAGCGACCCAGCTCCGGCGCCAGGCGCTCGAGCCCAGGCGGCCGGCGGTCGGGGCGCGCCAGCGGCGCGAGCCGGCTGGCGGGGGCACCCACCAGCGCCCACCCCTCTCCGGTGAGCACGTCGGCGCCCGCCTTCGCCCCCCAATGCACGAGAGCTTCGCGCTCCGCTTCGGTGATCTCTTCGAGAAGGACGACGAGCGCCTGCATGCCGGTTGCGGCGAACCAGGCGGGCTGCGTCTGCCAACCGCGGGCCGCGAGCGCCGCGCGCACCGCTTCCGGGGTGTGCACGGCGAGCGCGGTCAACTTCACGACGCGCGCAGTGCGTTGACGATGTTGAGGCGCGCGGCGCGCACGGCGGGGAGGAACCCGCCGATGACCCCCATCACCACGGCGAAGATCAGGGCGCTCCTGACGATGGCGGGCGACAAGGCGAACCCGAAGCCGATCTCGGAGAAGCTCTGGAAGTTGACGACGGAAATCCGCGCGAACGACAAGAAGGCCGCCAGCGCGACGCCCAGCGCGCCACCGACGAGGGCGAGCACCACCGATTCGATCAGGAACGCGCCCAAGACGCTCCGTCGCCTGAACCCGAGGGCGCGCAGGGTGCCCACTTCGACCGTCCGGTTCGCGACCGCCGCGTACATGGTGATCATCGCGCCGATCATCGCACCGAAGCTGAAGATCGTGGTCACGACAATCCCGAGGGTCCGAATGAACGTGGCGAGTGTCTTGGACTGCTCCTGATAGTAGTCGCGCTCATGCTTCAGCTCCACGTACTGCATGCGGGGATCCGCCTGGAGTCGGGTCTTGAGCTGATCGAACCCGCCCGGATTGGCCAGTCGGAAGCTCAAGGAGGAATACACCGGGCGACCGAACGCCTGCATGAACTGGTCGACGTCACCCCAGATCTCCGAGTCGAACGCCGTGCCGCCCGCGTCCGCGATGCCTACGACAGTCCAGCGATCGCCGCCGAAGGCGAGTTGCGCGCCGAGGGTCACGCCCTTGAACTGCGACGCGATGCTCTTCCCCACGACGACCTCGTGCGTGCCGAACTGAAAAGGCTGTCCCTGCACGATGTGGACCCCGGGTCGGAGCTCCATGGCGCGAGCCGACACACCGCGAATCGACACGTTTCCGAGCGCGTTGCTCTTCTTTTTGTACAGGTCGATGACGAGCACCACTTCTCGTGACAGCAGCGGCCGACCCTCCGTCCCCCGGGCGACGCCGCTCTCGGCTTCGAGCACGTCTGCCGTTCCCCGGTCGACCTGACTCGAGAGCTCGGAGGTGGCCGAACGGCGGAGCACGATCACATTGTCGGGCGAACCCGTCTCGACGAGGGTCGCTTCCAAACCGCGGGCGAGCATCAGCACACCGGCAAACACGAACACCACGAGGGCGACGCCGCCGACGGTGAGCGCCGTGGTGAGGCGGCGGGCCCACAGGCTGCGCCAGATATAGGAAAACGGGATCCGCATCATGGTCGGCTAACCCACCGTCCGCAGGCCGATGACGATCGGCATGCGCACGACCCGGTTTGCCGGGATGGCCGCGGCCGCAAGCCCCGCGAGGAGGGCCGCGCCGATCCCGAGCGCCATGGTGATCGGCGCCACGTTGATCACGGGGAAGAACGTCGGGAGCGCCTTCGCGAACCCTTTCACGATCGGGAACGTGAGGAGCAGCCCGAGCACGCCTCCCGAGAGCGATATCACGAGCGCTTCGGCGAAGACGAACCCCGCGAGCTGGCGCCCCGAGAAGCCGAGCGTCTTGAGAACCGCGTATTCGCGGGTGCGTTCCCGCACCGACATCACGATGGTGTTCGCGAGCACCAGCAGGATGATCGCCACGATCACGACTGAGATGACCTGGAGCGACGTGATGATCGCCGACGACATCTGGACGAAGCTCTGCTGGAATTCCTTTTCGCTCTCGGTCTTAGTCGGGGCGCGCGAGTTCACGAACTGGGAGTCCACGGCCGACGCGACGCGGGCCAGTGCGTCGGGCGACCCGACGCGCAGGACGTAAAACCCGGCGTCCACCGGGCGTCCGGGCTCCCGCTGGCGCACCTGCTCGAAGAGGTAGGCGAACTGGAAGAACATCTGGGTCTCATCCGTCGACGGGTCCCGGCCGGTGTAGATCCCGCGCACCACCCACTGCCACCGTCCGGCATAGATGTCCCCTTCCATCGTGATGACGTCGCCGAGCTTGAAGCCGTGCTGCTGCGCCAGCTTGCGACCGATGACGCAGGCGTTGCGCTCCTTCTTGAAGGCGGCCAGCTGATCCGGCGGCAGCTGGAACTCGGGGTAGAGATCGAAATACGTCTCCGGGTCGACCGCGAACCGTGGCCAGAAGTTCTTGAAATCGTTCGGGTCCCCGTAGACGCCGCCGAACCAGTTGGCCCACGACACGCCCGTGACCCCCGGCACCCGGGCGATCTCGTTCCCGTAGGGGAGCGGGATCGGGAAGATCAGCGATACGCGGTGGCGCGTGATCATGCGATTGGCGGCCGCGCCGGTGACGCCGGCGTTCCACGCGCCGACGATCGTGCGGATCAGGCCGAACGCCATCACCGCCGTCGCGATCCCGAGCATCGTGAGCGCCGTGCGCAGGCGATGCCGGAACAGGTTCTTGAAGACGAGTCGAAGGAGCTTCACGGCCGGGCCCTCATTGCAGTTCGCCCTTGTCCAGGTGGCGCACCGCGTGCGCACGCTCGGCGGCGTGCGGATCGTGCGTCACCATGACGATGGTTTTCTTGAACTCCGTGTTCAGCCGTTCCAGCAACGTGAGAATCTCCTCGGCCGATTTGCGGTCCAGGTCGCCCGTCGGCTCGTCCGCGACGAGGATCGTCGGATCGGTGGCGATGGCGCGGGCGATGGCCACGCGCTGCTCCTGGCCGCCCGAGAGCTGGCGCGGATAGTGACGCGCGCGGTCGGCGAGCCCCACGAGCGATAGCGCCGTATCGACGTGCTTCCGGCGCTCACCCTTGGAGAGCGACGTCAGGAGCAGCGGCAGCTCGACGTTCTCGAACGCCGTGAGGACCGGAATCAGATTGTAGAACTGGAACACGAACCCGATGTGGGTGGACCGCCACCGGGCGAGCTGCGACTCGCTGAGCTTCGTGACGTCGGTGCCCGCGACCGTGATGCTCCCCGCATCCGGCCGATCGATCCCCGCGATCAGGTTCAGCAGCGTGGTCTTGCCGGAGCCCGAGGGGCCCATCAGCCCGAGGAACTCGCCCTCGGGCACCTCGAGCGTGATGTCCCGCAGCACGGGAATCTCCATGCTGTCGCGGCGATATGCCTTCGAGAGGCTGCGAATCTGGACGATCGGTGTGGGCATGAGCTCCTCTACTGCACGGTGACCTTGGCGCCGCCACGCAGGCGGGCGCCGACGCTGTCGACGACCTGAACGCCGGGATGTAATCCTTCGCGAATGGCCAGGGACGACCCCAGCTGCCGGCCCACGACCACCGGCACCTCCACCGCCCGGCCGCTCTGCACGACGAAAACGACGCTGCGACCGTTTCGCTCGGCGACCGCGCTGGCGGGAACGACCAGTACCGGCTGGGTGTCCGCGGCGACGCGCGATGGGCGCGGCAGAAAGTGCACCTTCGCGCTCATCTCTGGCAGGACTCGGGCGTCATAGGAGCGGAACGCCACCTTGACCATCACCGTCGCCTTCGCACGGTCCGCCGTGGGCACAATCATGGCGACGGAGCCTGGATAGCGCACGTCGGGGTATGCGTCCAGCGCGATCTCACACGGTTGGCCCGGACTGACGGCCTCGAGGTTCGACTCGGCCACGTCGGCTTCGACCTGGAGCGAGCGCAGGTCGGCGATGGTGACCACGGCGCTCTTGGAGAATGCGCTCGCGGCGAGCGGCGCCACCACCTCCCCGACGTCCGCGTTCTTTGTCAGCACCGTGCCATCGAACGGCGCGCGGATCACGGTGTTCTCGAGCGCCACCTGGGCGGCGTCCACCGCGGCCTCGGCGGCGGCGATGCCGGCCTTCACGCGCTGGTAGCGAGCCTCCGCCGCGTCCAGGCTCGCCTGCGACGAGGCCCCGCTGTCGCTGAGGAACCGCTCCCGCCCCTGCGACCGCTCGGCATCGTGCAGCTCCGCGCGGCTGAGCTGGAGGTTGGCCTGGGCCTGCGCCAGCTGGGCTTTGACGTCGGCGTCCTCGATGCGGGCGATCACCTGGCCGGCCCGCACGCGATCCCCCTCGACGACGCCGAGATAGACCAATCGACCGGTGCCCTTGGAGGCGACAGCCGCCTTGCGCTGGGCCACGACGTAGCCGCTGGCAACGAGCATCGCCCCGGAGCGGGCCGGCGATACCATTGTTGCGGGCGTCAGGTGCACCGGGAGCGGGGAGCCAAGGGACCCGCCGCGGATCAACGGGACTGCCGCGAGGACCAGGATCCCGGCCGTTGGCAAGCCGATCATGAGCCACCGCCGGGCGCGGCCGGATGAGGGCACCGCGCCAGGGTCGGCTGAGCGGTTGATGCGCAGCGCGGAGAGGTCCGCGTTCTTCGCTTCCATGACGTTCAATCCTAACACCTACCGCAACCGTACGATTTTTGTTGCAGGGGCGGGCCGAAGCGTCACGCGCCGGCGGGCTCGGGGGGCGGGCTGCCCAGCACGGGACCGCGGGCCGGCGTCTTCTCGCGCGTGGTCCCCTCGGCCGACGGTGCGGCGGGTGCGGCCGGGGGCGGCGGCACCGGCGGCAACGGCTTGCCGGCCACGACCAGCTCGACCTCTTCGCGGTCGAGCGTCTCGCGCTCGAGCAACGCGGCGGCGAGGCGGTCGAGCGCGTCGCGGCGCTCGAGCAGTACCGTCTTGGCGCGCTCGTATGCGTCGCCCAGAATGCGCTTCACTTCGGTGTCGACCAGCTCGGCGGTACGCTCCGAGATCTCGCGCCGCTGCACCACCTCGCGGCCCAGGAAGATCTCCGCCTCCCGGTCGCCGATCGCAATCGGCCCGATCGTGTCCCGTAGGCCATGGCGAGGCGCGACAGGATAGACTGCTTGGTGTACTTGTGCAACTCCTCCTCGGCGAGGTACGCCGTAATTCCCAGCGCACGGCCGCGCGGAATGATCGTGACCTTGTGCAGTGGATCCGAACCCGGGACGCTTAGCGACACCAGGGCATGTCCCGCCTCGTGGTAAGCGATGAGGCGCCGCTCTTCGTCGGACAAGACCCGACTGCGGCGCTCCAGGCCGAGCATCACCTTGTCCTTCGCGTCCTCCAGATCCCGCATGTCCACGACGGCCTTGTTGCGGCGGGCGGCGAGCAGCGCGGCCTCGTTCACGATGTTCGCAAGCTCGGCGCCGGCGAGGCCGGCCGTGCCGCGCGCGATGCGCTCCAAGTCCACGCCCGGCGCGAGCGGAATCTTGCGCGTGTGCACGCGCAGGATCTGCTCCCGCCCCTTCACGTCCGGCATGTCGACCACGATCTGGCGGTCGAAGCGCCCCGGCCGCAACAGC
>WNEY01003458.1_pt1 | contig 11858 bp, 9 predicted proteins | sample 5400531 | NCBI WGS metagenome assembly WNEY01 (sample SAMN13153338, study PRJNA577476) | soil metagenome | isolation source: 200 cm saprolite under Douglas fir tree site 1 | place: USA:California | collected 2015-04-18
GCCGATGAAGATGTCACCGCGGAAGCCGCGGCCGAGAGCAAGAGTCTCTCGGCGACACGCGGAGCCTAGGGGCAATGGTATCGGAGGCGCGATGTCGGCACGCAACGCGTTTGCCTGGCTCAGCGGGTTTCCGTCGTCTCTACCTATCCCTCCATCACGCTCCTTGGCATCTCCCATCACGCTATTGGTCGGCGGCCCCCCTCGTGACCCCCGCTGGATTCCGTGACCGAACCGTATAGCGTCGACAGCCACGACGTCCTGGTGATTGGGGCCGGAGGTGCTGGCCTTCGTGCCGCCATCGAAGCTTCGGCGATGGGGGCCGACGTCGCGGTCGTCTGCAAGTCGTTACTGGGCAAGGCGCATACGGTCATGGCTGAGGGCGGGATCGCCGCGGCGCTTGGCAACCTGGACCCGCAAGACAACTGGAGCGTCCACTTCCAGGACACGATGCGGGGCGGCCAGCTGATCAACAACTGGCGCATGGCGGAACTGCATGCGCGCGAGGCCCCCGAGCGGGTCTACGAACTCGAGGCTTGGGGTGCCATCTTCGATCGCACCCCTGACGGCAAGATCAGCCAGCGACCGTTCGGTGCCCATACCTACCGGCGGCTCTGCCACGTCGGTGACCGGACCGGCCTGGAGATGCTCCGAACGCTGCAGGACAGAGCGGTCTCGATGGGGATCCCGGTCTACATGGAAACGACCCTCACCCGCTTGCTCAAGGACGAGGGCCGGATCGCGGGGGCGGTCGGCTATCGCCGGGACGACGGGAGCTTCGTGGTGTTCCGCTGCAAGGCGATCATCATCGCCACCGGCGGCTGGGGGCGACTGTACAAGGTCACCTCGAACTCGTGGGAGAGCACCGGCGACGGGGTGGCGATGGCCTACGAAGCCGGTGCCGAAATTCTCGATCCGGAGATGGTGCAGTTCCATCCGACCGGCATGGTCTGGCCTCCCGGGGTCCGCGGCTTGCTGGTGACGGAAGCGGTCCGCGGCGATGGCGGCTTCCTCACCAACCGGGAGGGCAAACGCTTCATGCTGGAGTACGACCCGGTCAAGAAAGACCTCGCCTCACGAGACGTGGTGGCCCGATCCATCTACAAAGAGGTGCAGGCCGGGCGCGGGAGCGAACACGGCGGTGCTTACCTGGACGTTCGCCATCTGGGGCCCGAGACCATCAAGCGCAAACTCCCCTCGATGTATGAGCAATTCCTCCGGCTGGCCGACGTGGACATCACTCGCCAGCCGATGGAAGTCGCACCGACGATCCATTACGCGATGGGTGGACTTCGAGTCGATGCCGACACCGGCGCCACGACGGTGCCGGGCCTGTTCGCGGCCGGAGAGGCGGCGGCCGGCCTGCATGGGGCGAATCGTTTGGGCGGGAACTCGCTCTCCGACCTGGTGGTGTTCGGTCGACGCGCCGGCGCCGCGGCTGCCGCCCACCAGCGTGGTGTTGCGCTCGGCCAGCTGGACGAAGGCGAGATTGCCGATGAGCAACGCGTCCTGCTCCAACCGCTCCAGGGAGCGGGAACCGAGAACCCCTATCTGCTGCAGCAAGAACTGCAGCAGACCATGCAGGACGGCGCGGGTCTCGCCCGCACCGCAACCGGCCTCGAAGAGTGCCTGAGCCGCATCCTCGGCATCCAGGCACGAGCGGAGCGGATCCACGTCCCGGGGTCCCGGCGATTCAATCCTGGCTGGCATACAGCGCGCGATCTCCGCTTCCTGCTGACCGTTGCCGAGGCGATCGTGCGTGCCGCCTTCATGCGTCCGGAGAGCCGCGGCGCCCACTGGCGGCTCGACTTTCTGGACAGGGATCCGGGCTGGGGGCGCCAGAACATCATCGCCCGCAAGGAGGGCGACGCAATGCAGGTTACCGTGCGTCCGATCCTGGAGTTGCCGGAAGATTTCGCTCGGATGCTTGAGGGACAAGCGGTCGCCCCAAGTGCCGCCCAGCCGGTGGTTGAGAGCAAGCCGAAGTTGCCAATAGGCTGACTTGCCTGTCCGTGAACAGTCCCCAAGGAGCTTCTCGATGCAGCAGCTGCGCCGCTGATGTCAGGAATAACGAAACCCGGGCCCCGCCCAGGGGGCGCTTCGCCCGGGGTCGACGCCAGAGGGTAACGAAACCGTGATCGGAACCCGAAAGCTCTTCGACGAACGAATGCGACAGGCCAAAGCCAACGGCCATAAACCAAAGGGACGGGTCCTGGCGGCTGGTGTCGCCCGCGCGCGATGTCGCTGTGGCCAGACCCTGGTGGTCGGCTACGCAATCGGGCGCCAGGAGCCGCAAGTCATCCTCGATTTCAATGGGCACTGCTCCCGAAGATAGCTCGCTGGGATGGGTCGGGCGTCAACGTAACCGGCTCCTCAGGGCTGCATCATCCAGAAGATCGCGCGACTGGACAAAGTCTTCATCGCCCCTTAACAAGAAACTGTGGCCCTGACGTCGCCGCGAAGACCCCTCGTCACCAAGTGCTGATTGCCGTAAGGTGCGATCGAGGAAAGCGCACCTTGGACATCCGCCTGATCGAAGTCCCGTACATGGCAGGCGACGATCGTCACGGCTCGAGCGAGGGGCCGCGGCGCCTGCTCGAAGCCGGGGCAGAGAGGCTGCTCGCAGCCAACGGCGCGGCTGTCACCGTAGAGACGGTCAATCGCGGCGGGCCATTCCGCGACACGGCTAGCTCGTCGGCGACCGTCAATAGGCAGCTGGCGGCCGTCGTGCGCCGGACGATGTCAGCGGCCCAGCTCCCTCTCGTGATAGCTGGCTCGTGCGCCGCGTCTCACGGAGTTCTTGCCGGCTTCGAACACGCGCAATGCGGCGCCGTCTGGCTCGATGCCCACGCTGATTTCAACACGCCGGATTCGACGGCCAGTGGTTTCTTCCCCGGTATGTCCGTGGCAGTCATCACCGGCCATTGCTTTCGGGACTACTGGGCACAGATCGGCGATAGCAAACCGCTGGCCGAGGAGGCGATCGTTATGTTCGGCGTCCGTGCCCTATCGCCGGAGGCAGAGCGCGACCGTCTTGAGCGATCAGCGATCGAAGTTGTCCCCTGGGGCGATGGGATAGCTGAAGGTGACGTCGAGAAAGCGCTCGACCGGCTGGCGCGGCGCGTGGACGATGTCTACCTGCACGTCGACATGGATGCCTTCGATCCCGAAGTCGCACCGGGCGTTGTCGACGAGCCTGTGCCGGGAGGGTTGTCGCTTGGCGACGCCGAGACGATCATCCGGGCGACCGGCGCGCGGTTTCGTATCCGCGCCGTGACCCTGGCCACGTTCACACCGGAACACGATGAGAATGACAAGACGTTACGCGCCGCCCTGCGCGTCATTGAACTCGTCGGCGAGTGGGCTGGTGCATCGCCCGCGAGATGAGGTCGGGGCCGCTGGCCTCCTTTTGGCCCGAACGGTGACACACGGAACATCTTGACAAAGTCAACTAAATAGTTGACGCTAGCAGTTAGTTGCGGTGTCCCGGCTCCCGGGTCGGAGAACCAATTGCCCCAGACGGAGATCGATCAGCGGATCGCGGCGGTTCGGCGCTTTAACCGCTTCTACACGCCCCTGATCGGGCTCCTAAACGAAGGATATCTCCAGAGCCCCTTTTCCCTGACCCAAGTCCGTGTCCTCTATGAGCTTGCCCACCGGGAAAAGACCACCGCCAGCGAACTCTGCCAGGAGCTGAAACTGGATGCCGGCTACCTGAGTCGCATTCTAGGCGGCTTCAGGAAGCAGATTTTGATCGAACAGAAGCCCTCGAAGGTCGATGGTCGACAGAACATCTTGTCGCTTACCGAGCAGGGTCAGCAGGTGTTTGCACCGCTCGACCGGCGCTCACATGGTCAAATCGGCGCACTGTTGGGCCGCCTCCCGGCGGAGGACCAAATCCGCGTAGTCGAGGCAATGCGGGTCATCGAGGCCCTGCTCGGCGCTTCGCCGCCGGAGCCGAAGGTTCCATACGTCCTGCGCTCACACCGCTCCGGCGACATGGGCTGGGTCGTCCACCGCCACGGTGTGCTCTATGCCCAAGAGTACGGTTGGGATGAGCAGTTCGAGGCACTAGTCGCGAGCATCGTGGCGAAGTTCATCCAAAACTACGACCCGAAACGAGAGTGCTGCTGGATTGCCGAGCGGGACGGCGAGTCCGTCGGCTCCGTGTTTCTCGTCAATGAGTCTGAGACGGTGGCCAGGCTACGCCTTATGCTGGTCGAGCCAAAGGCCCGGGGACTCGGCATCGGCACCCGTCTTGTAGAAGAATGCGTGCACTTCGCACGATCAGCGGGCTACCGCAAGATTGTGCTGTGGACCAATAGCGTACTAGCTGCGGCCCGACACATTTACCAAAAGGCTGGCTTTCGGCTTGTTCATGAAGAAGCGCACCGCAGCTTCGGCCACGACTTGATCGGAGAGACCTGGGAGCTCGACCTGTGATCGTTTTGCGGCCGAATCGCCACCATTCACCCTCTAAGTTCCTACCTGGCGGCGCGTCGGCTGCCACCGCCGTCTTGGTTGGGTCGGCCATCGTGGCAACCCGGTTTGTCATTAGCCAAACCAGTCCGGTCTCGCTCGCGCTCTTGCGCTACCTCATTGGGTTCTGCTGTCTGCTTCCACCCGTCCTCCTATTAGGCCGCGTGCGATTTGTGGCGCGCGATCTTGTTCCGATCGCTCTGCTCGGTATCGTCCAGTTCGGCATCCTGATCGTCTTGCTGAACTTCGCCCTGCAGTTTGTCTCGTCGGCTCGCGCTGCGCTCATCTTCGCCACCATGCCGCTGCTGGCGATGATGCTGGCTTCGGCTCTTCGGCTCGAGTCGCTGACACTGGTGAAAACCCTGGCCGTTCTCCTGACGATCGCCGGGGTTGCTTTCGCACTGGGCGAGCAGGCAGTCGTCCACAGTCCCGCGGGTGCTGAATGGGTTGGTGAGCTGGCGGCCTTCGCGAGCTCATTGAGTGGTGCCATCTGCAGCGTGCTGTACCGACCCTACCTTCGAAAGTATCCGACGCTCTCGGTAAGCGCCTTGGCGATGCTCGCGTCGGTCGGATTTCTCGGCGTGCTCGCTGCTGGCGAAGGGTTCTTCCACTCATTACCGCGGTTCACCGCCGAGGGTTGGCTCGCCGTCCTGTTCATCGGGATCGGCAGCGGCGTCGGGTCTTACCTCTGGCTGTGGGCGCTGAACCACAGCACGCCGACCAAGGTCACGGCTTTTCTGGCGCTCAGCCCCATGACGGCGACCGGCTTAGGCGCCCTGCTCCTGAGAGAAGAGGTGTCGACGATGTTCCTCGTGGGTCTTGCTTGCGTGGCCGCCGGCCTCTGGTTAGCGCAGGCGAGCCCTCAATAAGGATCCCGGACCAATGTCCGACTACCAGCCCTACGACACCGATAGCTACCTGAGGCAGATCGAGGCTACCGTGACGGAGGCGCAGGACGATCGCGTGGTATTGGATCGCACCGTGTTCCATCCGAAAGGCGGTGGCCAGGCGGCCGACCACGGCAAGCTGTTCTGGGCAGGGGGTCAGACCCAGGTGGTCGACGTCCGCTACGAAGGCGACCTCATCTGGCACCTCCTTGAGGGGCCGATTCCCCGACGGGGTGAGCACGTGCGCGGCGAGCTCGACTGGGAACGTCGGTATGCGCTGATGAAGGGACATACCGCGACCCACATCCTCTGCGGCGTGATCTGGCGAGATTACCGTGCCGCCGTCACGGGAGCCGAAATCGACGTGGGTAAGGCTCGCATGGACTTCGAGTTCGAACGGATGAGCGCCGACTTCGCCGCAGAGATCGAGGCGAAAATCAACGCCGAAGTCGAGGCCGACCGTGATGTCCGAATCCATATCCTGCCGCGTGAGGAGGCTTTGGCGATCCCGGATCTCATCCGGAACAAGGTGAGCCTCGTGCCAGAAGGCATCGACCGGATTCGTGTGGTCGAGATCGTTGGGCTGGACGTGGAGGCCGACGGCGGTACCCATGTAGCCCGGACAGGCGAGGTCGGAGCGATCAGAATCGTAGGCCACGAGAGCAAGGGCCGGATCAATAAACGGTTTCGGCTGGCCCTGGGTGGCGCATAGAAACGGTGCGGGTCTCGGCGAAAGCAAGAGGGAGAAGCATTAGTGGGTGATCGCATCAGCGTCGAACTCGATGGCAACGTGCTCATGTTTGGCCTTAACCGGCCAGAGACGCGCAATGCATTCGACCTCGCCATGATCGAGCAGCTCGCGGCAGCTTACGAGCGGCTCGGCGACGATGGCGAGATTCGAGTCGGCGTTCTGTATGCCCACGGCGATCACTTCTCGGCCGGGTTAGATCTCTCGGAAGTGGGGCCGCTGGTAGCCGAGCGGGGCCCCGAAGTCTTGGCGGGCACCGGACGGTACGACCCCTTTGGAGTGTGGAAGGAGCCCGTCCCCAAGCCGGTCGTCATGGCCGTGAATGGCATCGCATTGACGTTGTCGATCGAACTGGCGCTGGCCTCGGACATCGTTGTGGCCAGCGAGGACGTTCGATTCTGCCAACTTGAGATCGGACGCGGCATCATTCCCTTCGGCGGTGCGACGTTTCGGGCGCCGACTCAGCTCGGATGGAGCAATGCAATGCGATTCCTGCTGACAGCTGAGGAGTTCGGCGCCGCGGAGGGGCTGCGGATCGGCCTGGTGCAGGAGGTGGCTCCTGCCGGACAGCACGTTAGACGAGCCGTCGAGATTGCCCAGGGCGTCGCCTGGCAGGCGCCTCTGGGGGTGCAGGGGACCCTTGCGAACGCTCGCATCGCTCGTACCGCCGCGGAACAGGCGGCAGTCGAACACTTGCGGCGACTCTTACCGGGCCTCCTCAAGAGTGAGGACGCCGAAGAAGGTGTCCGCAGTTTCGTCGAGCGTCGAGAGGGCCGGTTCACAGGTCGCTAATTCGAACCTGGAGAAGCCCCATCGGCAACAAAACGAGCGACGTTCCCTTTGCGGATCGCATCGGCATCGGCTTCCACAAAGGTAATCCGATCCTCCTCGACGCCCACGGACCTCGGCCCGCGTCTCGCTTTCCCTGGCGGACCTGATCTTCGAGACTCGCGGTCGGCTGCCTCCTGGACGGAGAGCCGTGCCAGCAGGTAAAGGCCGAAGGCGGGATGGGTGCTCGAGGCAGCCACGCCCGCCACCCGAGCCCCGGTCAGCTGCGGCCATAACGGTTAAACCTTGCGCACGAGAAACCAAGCGATCGGTGCATTGAAGCAGATTTCTGGAGTCATTTGGAGTCATTGGCCATCGCCGATCGTTAGTGAGGCTTGGGTGTCCGAGGCAGCCGCGCCAGCCGCCTCCGACGCTGACCATCGTTGCCGCTGCCGGGTGCTGCTACAAGCTTCCTCAGGACGTTCCAAGAACACGTGCCCAGCCATCACGGTGAACCCTACCGCACGACAAACCCGGCGATCGGTGCGGGGCCAACGATCTCAGATTTCTCGGTTGCACCTGTCCAGATGATGGCGAAGACGAATGCGCCGAAACTTCCCGACGTGGGGCGAGCCGCAAACAGTTAGTTGATGCAGCAGGATCACCTGACCACTCTTGCGATGTGTTACCTGACTCGATACAATCGAATCCCAAGAACCCCGCGGTTTCGTACTTGCAGTGTCGGTTGGAGCGCCTGATTTAGGTCGGCCAGCTCTGGATCAGGTAATCCAGTTCGAATCCTAGCGTCCCAGCCATCGCCTTCACCCTAACCCCTCCTCAAGTAGGGGCCGGCGGTCCGTACCATGACCTGGGTGATTGCAGACTTTGATCTTGATCAGCTAATTCAGCAAGCGGGCCGCACCCACGTGATCCCGCCGAGGGAGGACCCGGCACTGCTAGACAAGGTTCGGGATCCGCGTATACTCGCCCGCGCTCGAGAACTGCTCAACGCAAACGACAAGGACTGGCGAAAGCGAGCAATACTCTGCATCGAGCGGATTGCTTACGCACAACACGACCAGGAAACGGCGGAGCTCCTCCTGCAGCATGCGACGACGGCTGAGGACAAGTACGAGGTGATGACAACGCTCGAGGCGCTGAAAGGCTGCACGCCTCCGCACCCCCTTTCCGCTGAGCCGCTGCTCCGCTTGGCACGGAATAAGCAATGGCAAGTGTGGCTGCCGGCAGTGGAATGCCTCCACCTTGCACCTGCTGAGCAGACCGAGCCGGCGTTGCTAGAACACCTCGACGCCGATCACAACCTTCTCGTTTCGGTTGCCAAGGAGTTGCGCTACATGACTTCGTCTCGCTCGCTCCAAGCGTTAGAGCAGCTGCTCGAGCACAAAAGCGTCGATGTGCGATGCGTAGCGCTCGACTCACTCGGCGAGCGGCTTGGTCCAGACGTGATGCAATTTGCTCGCCGACTGGCCGTTGGCGTCCACCAGGAACAATGGTGGGCCGAGAAGTGGACGGCGCGCTTCGGAGATGTCAACGATGTTCCCTTCATGGCCAAGAGAGCCCGCGCGCTCGTCAGCGCCAAGAGGCAGCAACAGTACGAGCCACCTGAACTCTCCTATCTTCACCCTTTCCTCTCGCGGCATCCGGACATCGGTGATGCGCGGGCGGCATTGGATCTCATTCGGGGAAAGATTGACCGCTTGCCTGAAAACGAGCGTCGCTGGCTACAGAAGCAGGCCTAAGGCCGACGCTGAGTCGGTGAGCGCGTCACTCGTGTCGAGGAGAGTTGCCAAACCTGACCAATTGACCCAGCCATCGCCTTCAAGGGCGGAGCGCCGCAGCTGCCCGGCAGGCCATTCGCCTACGCATCAATGCGACAGGCGGCTCCGTGGGCGGGCGGCACGCGAGAATGTACGGATGATCTCGGTTGGTGACTATCTCCTCTTCTTGGATGAGCTGCTAGATGACATGGTGCGAATCGTCACCGAGCTCGGCGACGAACTCGCGAACCAACGACCTGACGTGCCGGACGGCAACTCGCCCTACGCGATCCTGACCCACTGCCTTGGCGTGATGGAGTACTGGGGTGGATACATGGTCGCCGGGCGGAGCATCCAGCGTGACCGAGCCGCCGAGTTCCGTGCTGCCGGGCCAGTTGGAGAGCTCGTCGAGCGAACCCGTCAAGCTCGACGACAACTGCAGTCAGATCTCGCCAACCTTGAGCCCTACGCACCGCCTCGAGGACATCCAAAGCATCAGGAAGATGCGGGCCTGCCCACGAACAAGACCCAGGGTGGTGCGCTGATCCACGCGTACGAAGACCTGGGACGCCACCGAGGCCAGATGGAGATCACCCGGGACATGATCCGCGTTTCGGTCCGGAAGTCAGGCCGAGGTTGAGGCCGCCAGAACGCGGTTCAACAGGGATAGGTTGCTGAATTCACCGAACATCGTTGCCAACCCCGACCAGTTGACCCAGCCACTTCCCGATCGTTGCACCTGTCGTCACGTGCAGCCGCTGCGATTAGAAATCCTTGGCTGAGTCGGCCCGTGTTTGACGACGGCATACGCGAGGGCTAGTATCAACTCTGATCTAGAGGGCAGGCGCTCCGAAAGGGCGACCAATAGGTAGGGAGGAAGCTCATGAATAGCTCCAGGTTGGGGCCTGTTTTGTCTGTCGCTGTCCTGGTTTCGTTGCTGGCAGCCTGCGGTGGAAGTAGCACGGCCTCGAGCAAGCCGCTCGCCGGAAAGAAGGTCGAGGTGGCCGCGGTCTGGTCGAAGGACGAGCAAAAGAATTTCGAGGCGGTCCTCAAGGGCTTCTCGGACAAGACCGGCGCGACCGCCACTTTCACATCGACTGGCGATCAGATCGGAACGGTGCTCGGTTCGCGGATCGCGTCCAACAGCCCGCCTGACGTCGCCGTGCTGCCGCAGCCCGGTCTGTTGAAGGACCTGGCGACCAAGGGGTCGCTGAAAGAGCTCGACAGTGACACCGCCAACGTCGTCGGCCAGAACTATGCCCCGGTCTGGAAAGAGCTCGGCACGGTCAACGGCAAGTTCTATGGCGTCTTCTTCAAGGCCGCCAACAAGTCGACCGTCTGGTACAACGTCAACGCCTTCAAGCAGGCGGGCGTGCAGCCTCCGAAGTCGATGGCCGACCTGGCCCAGGTCTTCGCGACGCTGTCCGCGTCGGGCGTGAAGCCGGTGTCCGTGGGTGGCGCCGATGGCTGGACCTTGACCGATTGGTTCGAGAACGCCTACCTCAACATCGCGGGCCGGGACAACTATGTCAAGCTCACCAACCACACCCTCAAGTGGACCGACCAGACCGTCAAGGACACCCTCAAGGCGCTGGCCCAGGTCCTGCAGGACAAGTACGTCGCCGGCGGTCTTTCGGGCGCGCTGCAGACGGACTTTCCGACCTCGGTATCGAACATCGCCGGCAATCCCCCGAAAGCCGCGATCGTCTACGAGGGTGACTTCGTCGAAGGGATTTTGAAGGACACCTCCCACCTCACGCCGGGGACCGATTTCAACTTCTTCCCCTTCCCCGGGGCGACCGGCGCTTCGAATTCCGTCATGGGTGGTGGCGACGTGGCGGTCCGCTTGACCGACAATGCCGCGGGCGTCGAGCTGATCAAATACCTCGCCAGCCCGGAGGCGGCGCAGATCTGGGCCGCGAAAGGCGGATTCGCATCGGCCAATAAGAAGGTCGATCCCTCGGTCTATCCCGACCCGGTCGCGAAGGCCTCCGCCCAAGCGCTGGCCAGCGCCCAAAACTTCGTCTTCGACATGTCGGACCAGGCGCCCGCCGCGTTCGGTGGCACCAAGGGGTCCGGTGAGTGGGCCGACCTGCAGACATGGTTGAAAACTCCCACCAATATCGACGCCGCCACCGCTCAGCTCGAGAAGGACGCGGCCGCCGCGTACGGTAGTTAGCGAGACGTAGCCGTGAGTACGATCGTCCCGGCGGTCGCACCACCGGTCGTTGAACTGGAGCGCCCGAGCCGCGAGGCTCGGGCGCCGGCCCCGCGCTTCAGTCGCGCCGCCATCGGCTTCCTGGCCCCGGCGGCGATCTTCGTCGGGGTCTTCATCGTGTACCCGGTCATCGCCACCATCATCCGCAGCTTGTTCAACCGGACCGGGGACAGCTTCGTCGGATTCGACAACTATGTGAGGGTTTTCACCGACAGCCGGACGCTCCATGCGATCCAGAACAACATCATCTGGCTGCTCGTCTTCCCCGTCGCCGTCACCGGATTCGGCGTCCTCTTTGCCGTGTTGCTCGAGCGCGTTCCCTACCGCCTCGTGGTCCGGACCATCCTGTTCACGCCCATGGCGGTGTCTCTGCTGGCCAGCGGCGTCATCTGGCGGATCATGTACCAGCAGAGCCCGGAGACCGGCGCGATGAATGCGGTGATCGCGTCAGTGGCCAACGCCATCACCCATCCCGGCCACTACCAGGGCGCGCGGCCGTCGCAGCCCGACCTCATCCAGCCGGCGGGTGACGGCTATCAGCTGGTGCAGACGGTTGCTCCCGGCGACGTCGTCCACATGGGGTTCATCGGGTTTCCGGTTTCTGAGATTCCCGCCGCCGCGCAGGACGCCAAGGACCCATCCGGCCAGCCCAGCCGGATCGTGGGTGTCGTCTGGCGGGATTTCATCCCCGGCGGAGGCGGCCAGGTCGGCCAGGTCGACCCGGGAAAGAAAGGGCTCCCCGACATGACGGTGCAGCTGGTCGACGGCAAGGGTGCCGTCGCAGCCCAGACGCAGAGCGATGCCTCGGGCGACTTTTCCTTCGCCAGCGTCGGGAACGGCACCTACCACGTGGTGCTGCCGGCGCAGAACTTCCACCCACCCTTCGGTGGCGTTCAGTGGCTCGGCTCCAGCCTCGTCACGCCCGCCATCATCCTCGCCGCCATCTGGGTCTGGGTCGGTTTTGCCACCGTCACCATCGGCGC
>WNEY01003999.1_pt1 | contig 11858 bp, 10 predicted proteins | sample 5400531 | NCBI WGS metagenome assembly WNEY01 (sample SAMN13153338, study PRJNA577476) | soil metagenome | isolation source: 200 cm saprolite under Douglas fir tree site 1 | place: USA:California | collected 2015-04-18
ATGGCGTGTCCGCCGTTTCCACGCGAATGTGAACCTGCCGGCAGACGAACCGCATCCCGGCGTTGCGAACGAGCACGCCTGGCAGCAAGCCCGCCTCGCAAAGAATCTGAAAGCCGTTGCAGATGCCGAGGACAAGTCCTCCGGCGCGCGCGAATTTCTCAACCGCGCGCATTACGGGAGAAAACCGGGCAATCGCGCCCGTGCGCAAGTAATCGCCATACGAAAAACCGCCGGGCAAAATAATCGCGTCAAAACCAGCAACCTGTTCGGATTGATGCCAGAGGAATTCAACCGGTTGGTGAAGGACCTGGCCCAGGGCGTGATAGGCATCGTGGTCGCAGTTCGAGCCGGGAAACACGACCACACCGAATTTCATCGCGCGAGTTCTCCCCTCATCCGCGCATTTTAACACAGTCGCGACGCACACTCCCGCCAATGCTGCATTCGGCGGTGGCCTAGTTTGCCAGTAGCACAGTCACTCTTGGCTGTGCGCCGCGTCGAATACTTTACGAAAGGACCGCACAGGCAAGAGTGCCTGTGCTACTTAAGCCCACATTCAACGCCAAACTAGCCCGCTACCCTGTATTCAACTGAATTGCTTCAGAAATCCATTACCATGTGTCGCAGTTATTTAACGCCTGAAACTTCTTCCGCCGCCGCGCGATAGGTCCCAAATTTCTTCGCGACCTCTTTCAACGTGGGATAAAACTGCACGAAGCTGTGTTCCACTGCGGCATGATCCTCGTGACACTGCCAGCATGCGGCTTTCGGGTTTGCTTCCGCTGTTTTTGTGTCTGCCTTGAAGTTGAAGTACGCCCACTTTTCCGGAAAGCGGGTCTCGTCCTTCACTTCCACGCCCATGCCCATGAGATCGGTCTGGAAATGGCCCGTCTTGTTGATGGAGCCCTTGCTCTGCGATTCCCGATCCTCCACAACGAACGTGGTTTTGTCCGGCCAGTTTCCGCTGGCCAGAAATTGGCGGTAAGCCCATTGTGGAACGAAGACGTTCGTGAACATTTCGTGGTTACCGGGAGCCGGGTTGTAGTTCATTCCCAGGCCGGAAGAAAGAAAGATCCATTCCCGGTAGTTTTCAGGCCGGATCAGGTTCTGGCCGGCGTATCGGGGCATTGGGGGATTAGAGTCTTGAGGCGCCGCGTGCAGCGCTGCGAAACACACCGTAAACGTCAGGCTCCACAGAATAGCGTGCTTCATGATTTGCCTCGCGCCGCGGCAGGGCGCCGCGGCCAACACTACCTTAGACTCCAGAGAATATATAACGAGAGCAGGCCGGGAGGAAGCTCATCCGGCCTTGCTCGGAAGAAACTATCTCCGGCGGGAAGCCTTGCGTGGCCTGACTCGATGGGATCGCGTCTTGCTGCGTCGAGCAGGCGCCCGGCGCTTGGATTTTTTGCGCGGGCGCGATTTTGCGGGTTTGGCCGCTGCCGCCATTTGTCGTCGGCGGGTGGCGGCCCAGCCGGGCATGTTCACTTGGCGTCCGCGCGCGAGGCCGAGCGCGTCGGCGGGCACGTTTTCGGTGATGACGGAGCCCGCGCCAACGTACGCGCCGTCTCCCACGCGCACCGGGGCAACCAGCGCTGTATCGCTGCCGATGAAGACGCGCTTGCCGATCGTGGTTGGATTCTTGTTCACGCCATCGTAATTGCAGGTGATGGTGCCTGCGCCGATGTTCGTGCCTGCACCGATACGTGCGTCGCCCAGGTACGTCAGGTGCATGGACTTGACGCCTTCGCCGAGCACGCTCTTCTTCACTTCCACGAAATTTCCCACGCGCGCATTTTCTTCCAGGCGCGCGCCGTCGCGGAGATGCGCGAACGGTCCGACCTGCGTTCCGCGCGAGAGATGGCTCGCAATCACCATCGTGTGCGGCTTGACGAGCACGTTGTCTTCGAGCACCGCGTCGGCCAGCACGCTGCCGGTGCGAATCGTGCAGTTCGAGCCGATGCGCGTTTTGCCGAGCAGTTGCACGCACGGCTCGATGCGCGAGTCCGCGCCGACGGTGACTTCCGGATCGATCAACACTGTCTCCGGCATCTCAATCGTCACGCCCCCATCCATCACGGCAGCGCGCTTGCGACGTCGAAACACCGCATCCACAGCGGCCAGATCGGCGCGCGTGTTGCATCCAAGGACTTCGTCCGGGTCGGCGGCGAGGACAGCCTGCACGTTCTCGCCTTTCTCTCGCAACACGGCGATCGCGTCCGTCAGGTAGAGCTCTTTGTGCACGTTCTGCGGTTTCAGCGATCCAAGACACGGCCACAATTTTTCGAGAGTGAAGCAGTAGATGCTGGAATTGATTTCGCGGATCGCGCGCTGATCGTCGGTGAGCGCCGAATCCTCAACAATGGCGGACACGGAACCGCCGTCGCTCCTGAGAATGCGCCCGTAGCCCGCGGGATTCTCAATTTCAGCGGAAAGAATGGTTGCAGCCGCGTTGGTCTCCTTGTGCGCGCGTGCGAGCGCCGCAAGAGTTTCCGTGCGAATCAACGGCGCATCGCCCGGCAGCAGGATAGCGAACTTCGCGCGCGACGGGATCGCGCGCCGCGCCACGAGCATTGCGTGTCCCGTGCCGCGCTGCGGTTGCTGCAACGCCGTCTTCACGCCGAGCGGCGCGAGCGTGCCGGTCACGTCCTCGGCCTGATGACCCACGACCGCAATAATCTCACGCGCCTTGAGCGGCTGGCACGCGCGCACGACGTGCTCGACCAGAGAGCGCCCGCCCGCGCGGTGCAGCACTTTCGCCCGAGCGGATTTCAACCGCGTGCCCTTGCCCGCAGCCAGGATCACAACCACGAAGTCGGAAGTTGCCATACCCACATTGTCAGTGGTTCATGCCCGTTTGACAACGAACGGCGATGCCGGACGGTGCGAATGGGACACCTGTGCGGCGCTTTTCGTCATGATGCCAATATTGATTTCTTCGATAAGAGGAGTAATGTGCGGGGTAACATCTTTCCTCAACGAGGCATGCCATGAATCACTGTACCTCCTGCGGTCACGAGATCCAACAAAGCAACGTCATGTTCTGCCCCCGCTGCGGATTGCGAGTGGCTCCCGCCGGGTCTCCTTCCCCAGAGTGGGCTGTCCCGGCAAGCCCCTCCCCCGTTGCACCGATTGCCCCCGAAACGAGCGGCCTGGCGATCGGCAGCCTCGTTTGTGGAATCCTGTTCTTTTTCCTGCCGACCGCTATCGCCGCGGTCGTGATGGGGCACATCTCCCGCGCTGAGATCCGCCGCAGCGAGGGGCGAAAATCCGGAGCGGGCATGGCCCTGGCTGGCCTTGTTCTTGGCTATGTCGGAATCTCGATCATTCCTATTTTGATCATCTCGGCGATTGCCATCCCCAATTTGTTGCGGTCGAGAATGATCGCGAATGAGGCCTCGGCTGTTGGATCGTTGCGCACCCTCAATGTCGCTTGTCTCTCATATTCGGAGTCCTATGCCAGATTCCCGCCGACTTTGGCCAATCTGGGTCCGCCCGCGACCGGTGTCAGTCCCAGCGCTGACGCGGCTGACTTGATCGATTTAGCTCTGACCAATGGAATCAAGTCGGGGTACGTTTTTGATTACGCCGTATATCGAGGGTTTGAGCGAGACGGCAAGGAAAGGCCTCAAACCTACGCCATCACTGCAACGCCGAGGACGCCAGGCACAACAGGCGGGCGGTATTTCTTCACCGACCAGACAGGTGTAATCCGCGCAGAAACAGGCCGAGTCGCCACGGCCGATAGTCCGCCGATCAATTGATTTGATTGACGATTTCGAAGTAACTCCAGGGCGAGGAATGAATATTGTGTGGCAAGAGGGAAGATCGCTTAGTTGCCGGCGGGAACCGTGGCAGCCGCGCGGAGTGGGCGGCGTTCCGAGGGAGCCTCGTCGAACGTTTCGGTCCAGAGCGTGGAATCCGCCAGCAGGCGCGTGACGAGTTGCGTGTGTAGCGCGTGCCCAGCCTTGTAGGCTTCGACGCGCGCCAGCAGCGGGTGCCCGACCAGCGCTAGGTCCCCAATCAAATCAAGCGCCTTGTGCCGCCCGAATTCGTCTGGGAAGCGCAAGGGGCCGTTCATGACGCCGCATTCGTTAAGCACGATGGCATTGTCGAGCGAGCCGCCGCGAATGAGTCCCATTCGGCGCAGCCCTTCGAAATCCTGCACGAAGCCGAACGTCCGCGCGGGCGCCAGCATCCGGCTGAAGGATTCCCGGCCGACGCGCATCTCGACTTCCTGCGCCCCCACCGCCGGGTGCGCGTATTCCACAAAACAGCGAACCTGGAAATCATTGGCGGGATAAATCCCGATGCGCCGGCCGCCTTCTGAAACTTCCAGAGGTTTCACCACTCTCAGGTAGCGCCGCCGCTTTCTCAACCGGCGAATCCCGGCCTGTGCGAGCATCTCGATAAACGGCTGCGCGGAGCCGTCCAGGATCGGCAGTTCGAGCGCGTCCAGTTCGATGTACACGTTGTCCACGCCGCAGGAATAGAGAGCCGCGAGCACGTGCTCGGTCGTGGAGAGCAGCACGCCTTTTTTCATCAGGCTCGTTGCGTAGCTCACTCGGGCGACGTTGCGCACGTGCGCTTCGATCTCAAAATTGTCAAGATCCACGCGCCGGAAGACAATTCCGGTATTGGCCGGCGCAGGCACGAAACGCAGGTGGGATTTTACGGCGGTATGCAGCCCTAATCCCTTTGTCGAAACCGGCCGTTCAATGGTAGTCTGATAGGTCATGAGTGAGCCGGCATTGTAGCATTTGATGGTCCCTGCTGCCATTTGGTTACTTCATTAAAATCAATAAGTTGCGACCAAATGGTAAACCATGTGTGGTAAAAAGGACACAAAAGACTCCGTTTAGCGTGGTCGATCCGCACCAATTGCCCGCTTCGACCCGCCTGAATTTCCAAAGAGTTACGACAGACCCGTCCGTACCAGGCGCTTGTATCCCCTTGATGGTGCGCTTAGAATGGGAGATTGAGGCTGCACGGGTACGGGCTCTACTTTTATGTTGAACGCCCCGACCTCGCCGGGGCGTCGAGCCCGCCAAAAAATTAATGGCCACTCCACTCCACATAATTTCGAATTCTGTTCCGGCTCCGGCTTCGAACGTTTCGCTCGATTCTGCAGGACATCCGCGGCCGGAATGGCTGCGCGTCAAGTTTTTCAACGGACCAAACTATCAGGACCTGAAGCGGATCATGCGGACGCTGGGTCTCAACACAGTGTGCGAAAGTGCGCGCTGCCCGAACATGGGCGAATGCTGGGAACACCGCACGGCGACATTCATGATCCTGGGCAATATCTGCACACGCGCCTGCGGCTTCTGCGCCGTGCCCTCGGGCAGACCGGCTGGGCCTCCGGACGAGCAGGAGCCGGAGCGCGTCGCCGAAGCGGCGCAACTCATGGGCCTGCGGTATGCGGTGGTGACTTCGGTCAACCGCGACGACCAGCCCGATGGCGGCGCGGCCATTTTTGCCCGCACCATCGCCGAAATTCGCGGACGCCTCCCGGGCTGCAAGGTCGAAGTGCTGATCCCGGATTTTCGCGGAGACTGGCAAGCGCTTGAGACGGTCGTGCGCGCCCGGCCGGACGTGCTCAACCACAACACGGAAACGGTTCCGCGCCTCTATCGCGAGGTGCGCAAGGGCGCGATTTACGAGCGTTCGCTCGAACTCCTGCGCCGCGCGAAATTCCTGGCTCCGCAGATGCCCACGAAAACAGGGCTCATGCTGGGCCTCGGCGAGACGCGCGAGGAAGTGCTTGCCGCGATGCAGGATCTCGCCGGGCAAGGCACTGACATCCTCACGTTGGGGCAGTACCTGCAGCCCACGCGCGAGCATCTGCCCGTCGTGCGCTTCGTGCATCCCGACGAATTCGCCGAGTACAAGAAACTTGGCGAGCAAATGGGTTTCGCGCACGTGGAATCAGGGCCGCTGGTGCGCTCCTCCTACCACGCGTTTGAGCAGGAAGCCGCCGCCCACGTTTAGCGCTGACGGATTCGCGCGCCGGCAGTTGGCAATGGGAACGGTTGAACTCCCACAATGTGCGTGGTAGCGCCGGCATCTTGCCGGCGGTTTTAGAGTTCAAAAAAAACAAGGAGCCGGCGGGACGCCGGCGCTACTGAAACCATCGCGCCAACGCATTGGAACTTTCGGGGTATTGAGCATTACCCACAATCGAATTCCGCAAAGGATAAATCCTAATGAGAAATGCATGGACTTTCGCCACCCTGTTGTTCCGGATGGCCGTCTGCGTTCTGTTCCTTTCGGCAATCCCGGCAGCCTCGGCTCAGAACGCCGCACCCATCTCCGGTGCGGACGTCTATCAAAAACGTTGCTCCACCTGCCACGAGCAAGCGGGGAACCGGGCGCCGTCACGCGACTCATTGCAGAAAATGCCGGCAGTGCGAATCCTCCGGACGCTCGACTTCGGATTGATGATGGGCGTGGCCTACCCGATGAAACGCGAAGAACGCGAGGCTGTAGCCAACTATCTAGGGACTCCAGGCGGAGAGCCCCCGCCTCCAGCGAGCAGTTTCTGTGCCTCGGGAATACGTCCCATGGCAGGGTCCGCTAAGGAAAGTTGGGCCGGTTGGAGTCCCTCGCCATCGAACACCCGGTACCAGACCGTCGAGCAGGCCGGTCTTACGATGCGACAGGTCCGGCACCTCAAGTTGAAATGGGCTCTTGGCTTTCCGGGCGACGTTACAGCGTTCGCGGCGCCAACCGTTTTGAACGGGACTCTCTTCGTGGGCAGCGCCGGCGGCGCGGTCCAGGCTGTGGACGCCAAGACAGGCTGTTTGCATTGGGTGTTTCAGGCGAATGGGCCCGTCCGCGCGGCGATCCTCCCCGTTCGAAATGGTGCAACCTACTCGCTGGTGTTTGGCGATCTGATCGGTTGGGTCTATTCACTCGACGCAAAAACAGGTAAACAACTTTGGAAGCTGCGGGTGGAAGATCACGAAGCCGCCCGCTTGACAGGCTCACCTGTGGCACAAGACGGCGTCGTTTTCATTCCAGCCGCCTCCTGGGAAGAGACGCGCTCGGTCGATCCCCAGTACACGTGCTGTACGTTTCGAGGCAGTCTGACCGCGCTTCGAGTCAGCGATGGCTCCCTGGTCTGGAAGACCTACACGGTGGACGCGCCCAAGAAAACCGGTGTGAACAGTATGGGAGGCGAACAGTGGGGGCCTTCCGGCGCTCCGATCTGGTCGAGTCCAACGATCGATACGAAACGCGGACTTCTCTATGTCACCACGGGCGACAATTATTCCTCCCCCTCAACGGCCACCAGCGATGCCGTGATGGCGCTCGAAATAAAAACGGGACGCGTAGTATGGTCTCAGCAGACAATCTCGAATGATGCGTACACATCCGCTTGCCGCTCCAAAGGCGTCAATTGTCCTGCGGAGAACGGGCCCGATTACGATTTCGGATCATCAGCTCTCTTGGTCCACGCGCCGAATGGCCGGGAAATCCTGGTTGCCGGGCAAAAATCCGGTGTCGTTTACGCTCTTAATCCTAATGCAAAGGGAAAAATTCTTTGGCAGACTCGCGTCGGGACAGGGGGCCTCAACGGGGGCGTGCAGTGGGGCATGGCCAGCGACGGGCAAAAAGTGTACGCCGCTGTTTCCGACGTGACTGCCGTGATGAATACCGCAGGGCCTGTTGGTGGAGCAACCTTTGATCCCGTGAAAGGCGGCGGACTGACCGCATTGCATCTCGAAGACGGCGGGAAAGCCTGGTTCGCGCCGAGCCATCCGTGCAATCCTCCGCGCCCCGGCTGTAGTCCCGCCCAGTCGGCGGCGCTCTCGCTGATCCCCGGCGTCGTCTTCTCCGGCTCGCTCGACGGCCATATGAGAGCGTTCGCGACGGAAGACGGCGAAGTTCTTTGGGATTTCGACACCGCGAAGGAATACACCACCGTAAATGGAATCCAGGCCAAGGGCGGTTCGCTCGACGGAGCCGGCCCAGTCATCGTTGGCGGCATGATTTTCGTCAATTCCGGATATCCCCGGAATGGCGGCATGCCCGGCAACGTGTTGCTGGCGTTTGCGCCCGAGGATTAATCTGGATTTTCAGCGATCCTGCAATAAGCCGCCAGACTTCTCGGCGATAAATCGTATTAATCCGTATTGACATATCAAATCAAACCAAATATAAGTATACTTTCTGGAGGTGTCCATGCGCTCGGAGGAACTACTCAACCCGCGCGACGCGGCGCGGGCGCTGGGGATCAGCTATCCCACGCTCAAGCAGTGGATCTACAAGAAGAAACTGCGCAGCGTCCAGACGGCCGGAGGGCACCACCGCATTCCCGCGTCCGAAATCGAGCGGTTCCTGCCGCGCACCGAGGAAAGAGATGCGCTGGCCGGACGCCGCGGCTTCCGGCGCATCAGCGGGCGAAATCAACTGGTGGGCCGGATCGTTGAAGTGCGCTACAGCGGCTTGTTGGCCCAGGTAAAACTTTCGATCGGGGGACAGCGCATTTCGTCCATCATCACGGCGGACGCGGCGCGCGAAATGCGCCTGGAAAAGGGCCAGACCGCGGCGGCGCTTATCAAATCCACTGAAGTCATGATCGTACGAGTTTGAATCCCGGCGGCCGACACGTGAAACGGATTCACATCATGTTATTGCTAGGGCTCGCCGCGCTCGCATCGTCTGCGCTGATTCTTCCCCGGCCTTTCACCGCGAACGCGGCCGATTCTACCTCTCCGCCGCAAGCTGCGCCGAAGTCATGCGGCACGGTCACGGTGGCCGCCGCGGCGGACCTGATGTATGCGATGAACGAAATCGCCGCGAATTTTGAGAAGCCGACTGGTTGCTCGGTCCGCGTGAGCACGGGATCCTCGGGAAATTTCCTTTCACAGATCGAAAATGGCGCGCCCTTCGACGTGTTTTTCTCCGCGGACATCGAGTATCCGAGAAAGCTCGAAGCCGAAGGACTCGCCGTGCCGGGAAGCACCTATCTTTATGCGCTTGGAAAAATTGTGCTGTGGGTAAGAAATGATTCACGCGTGGATATTAGCAAGGGGTTTGCGGCGCTGCGCGATCCATCCTTTCAAAAACTCGCCATCGCGAATCCGCAGCACGCGCCCTACGGCCGCGCGGCCGAGGAGGCACTGCGGAAAGCTGGCGTCTATGACGCGGTCAAGAACCGCCTCGTGCTCGGCGAAAATATTTCGCAGGCGGCGCAATTTGTTGAATCGGGAAATGCGGACGCGGGAATCCTCGCGCTTTCTCTGGCCCTTTCACCGGGGCTGAAAGAGAAAGGCCGCTTCTGGCGCGTTCCTGAGAATTTGTACGCGCCCATCCAGCAGGGCCTCGTGTTAGTTCGCGCCTCGCAGAATCCGCAAGGCGCCCAAGCGTTCCTCGAGTACGTGAAATCACCCATGACGACTGCGTTGCTCGAGCGGTACGGATTTATCCTGCCCGGAAAGGTGAAGCCTTGAACTGGCAGGCCATTGCACTCTCGCTGAAGCTGGCGGTTTCCGTCGCGGGAATTCTGCTCGTTGTGGGTTTGCCCATCGCGTACTGGGTGACGTTCTCGCGGTGGCGCTGGAAATTTCTCATCGAAGCCGTTGTCGCTCTCCCACTCGTTCTTCCCCCCACCGTGCTCGGCTACTACATTCTTGTGGGTCTCGGTCCGCGAGCGTATGCCGGGAAATTGTGGCAGTCATGGTTCGGCCACACGCTGCCGTTCACCTTCGGAGGCCTCCTGGTCGCTTCCGTGCTCTACAGCCTGCCGTTCGCGGTGCAACCGTTTTCCGCCGGGTTTGAAACAGTGGACCGCAAATTGATCGAGGCCTCGTGGACGCTGGGCGCATCGCGGCTGGGAACATTTTTTCGCGTGATCCTGCCGCTCTCCGCGGCCGGCACGATCACCGGAACCGTGCTGAGTTTTGCGCACACGATTGGCGAATTCGGCGTCGTGCTGATGGTTGGTGGAAATATCCCCGGCGTGACGCGAACTGTCTCCATCGATATCTACGATCAGGTGCAGGCCGCCAATTACGATGTGGCGAATCGCACGGCCCTGGTTCTGCTGCTGTTTTCCTTCCTGGTTCTTTCCGTCATTTACGGGACAAATCGCAGGGCGATGAGCCTCTGGCGGAAACCATAGAACCAGGCACGCGGGAAACGGGTGCGGGCTCTAGATGTTTACCCAGAGTTCCGTTCGCGGAGAACGCTCTCGGTGAACCGAATGGGAGCCTGCCGGGAAAAGAATCATGTCGCTCGAAGTCGCGATCGAAAAACAAGTATCGGGTTTCCGGCTTGACATCGAGTTCACGGCAAACAGTACGCCGCTGGGCCTGCTCGGCCCTTCCGGCTCGGGCAAGACGATGACGCTCCGCACCATCGCCGGACTGGATAAGCCGGACCGGGGCCGCATCGTGCTGCATGGGCGCGTGCTGTTCGATTCCGCGCACGGGATCAACGTGCCGGCTCGCGAGCGGCGCATTGGTTTGCTTTTTCAGAATTACGCGCTGTTTCCGCACCTGACCGTCGCGCAAAATATCGCATTTGGATTGCGTCGCGTGCCGGAACCCGAACGGGCTCTCCGCGTCGAGAAGCAACTTGCCGCCGTGCACCTGGATCATCTCGCGCGCCGTTATCCCGCTTCACTTTCGGGCGGCGAACAGCAGCGTGTGGCCCTGGCGCGCGCCCTGGCAGTGGAACCGGCGGCGTTGCTGCTCGATGAACCATTTTCAGCGCTCGACACTCATCTGCGCAGCGCGGTCGAACGGCAACTCCGCGAGACGCTGGAGACGTATCGAGGATCGACGCTCTTCGTGAGCCACAATCTCGAAGAGGCCTACCGCGTGTGTGGGGAACTTGTGGTGCTTGCGGGCGGAAGAGTGGCGGCGCGGGGACCCAAGGAAGAAATATTCCGCCAACCGCCGACGCTGGAAGTCGCGCGTCTCACGGGATGCAAGAATTTCTCCCGCGCGCGCCGGAGTGTGGATGGATTTGTCGAAGCGCTCGACTGGGGCTGCGCGCTCCGCGTGACCCAGGAGTTCGCAAAGCCGCCCGCGCGCGTGGCGATTCGCGCGCACCATATTCGCGTGCGCGCATCCGGAACTCCGGCGCAACGCCGCGACAACATTTTCCAATGCTGGCTCGCCGCCATGACCGAGACGCCCTTCCGCGTCCCTGGCAAGTCGAACTCGCGCCCGACCGGATATTTCTTCTGCCGGATTGAAAATTTTAATGCAGGCGGAGTTTTGCGTAGCACAGGCTTCAGCCTGTGTTCCGTTCCGAACCGACGAAAATCGAAACCACACAGGCCGAAGCCTGTGCTACGGGACCCGTAATCAATTTTGCGTGTTCAATTGCTGCGTCGAAGGCGTGCAGCCCGACAACGCGCCAGCGCACGTGTCTCTCAGAAAGATTCCAGAAGAGTTGGGCGAAAAAGAGGGATCGAGATTTGTCGCCGTCGAACGGAAGGTGATGTAGCGTCCGGTGGCGCTAATCGTCCCTGAAGTGCTCGCATCGTTGCCCTGCGTTCCGTCAGTAGCGACGGAAACGCGCTGCGTCGTTGGTGTGCAACCGGACGGCGCCCCTGCGCAGGTATCCCGCACGAATACATCGGCCACGCCGTTGGTGTCGCTATCGACCAGATTCGCAGCTGAAGACACGAACGTCACATACCGTCCGTCCGCGCTGATCGATGGAGAAATGCTGTCCCCATCGGCGGGGTTGCTATTGAACCCGAGTGATTCGAGTGACGTCGACGGCGTGCAGCCTGCCGGAGCGCCCGCGCAGGTGTCGCGCACAAAAACTTTCTGGGTCGTGCCTACTGTCTCCGTGATGCCGTCGGTCGAAGCCAGCACAAAGACGGCGTAGCGATT
>WNEY01006806.1_pt1 | contig 11857 bp, 14 predicted proteins | sample 5400531 | NCBI WGS metagenome assembly WNEY01 (sample SAMN13153338, study PRJNA577476) | soil metagenome | isolation source: 200 cm saprolite under Douglas fir tree site 1 | place: USA:California | collected 2015-04-18
GCAGCTCCTCCAACGGAATCAGTCGCTGCCCTTTGCCTCGCTTGATCGCCATCGCACGGCGGCGCTCATCGGCCATAAAATGTTTGAGCGACACCAGCAGATAAGAACGAAGTCGGCCCTTTTCTTTCCGGACAGTGTTTAGATCTCGGCGTTCGAGCAGCAGCGCAAAAAACCCCTGCGTCATATCCTCCGCTTCCTCGGGCCCAACACCCTGTCGCCGAACGAAGCTATAAATCGGTCGCCAATAAGTGCGGCAAAGCTTCTCCAGCGCTTCTTGTGCTGCCGCTGATTGACCTTGTGCAGTTAGCACCACGCTCCAATGCGTAGTGGCAAATGCGACCGCTCCGTTTTCCCGCCTCAGGCCGGTTGGGCCCATCCCACTTCCTGAACCGCCATCCTCATCAGCAGACACAGTTGCAATCCAAGTGAAAAGTCACCACAAAATCAAGATTGCATCGGGGAAGCGCAAATCCAAATCAAGCTTACGCCACGGCTAGGGCTCAAAAAGGTAGCCGTGCAATTCAATTTGCTTGGCAAAAGCCCGGGAGACGAGGAGGACATGTGCAGACCTACGCTCTCCTCGGCGATGCTGATCACATGATTCCCATTCTCAAACGCCTTCTGCCCATACGCTACCTAACACCGCTCGCTCCGGCGCTGCTGCAAATTGATCCGATCTGGGATGTGATCCGGAACGATCCTCGTTTTCAGGAATTGGCCGCAGAAAAGAAACCCTGAATCTAAAGAGGCTCCCAGACCAAACGTAGAGGCGCGCGTGTCTCACCCGCAGGAGATTTTGCGGCCAGGGACAGTCGCCGCTACAGCTGCCTTTTAATTCAGCGTTGGACGTTCAGCATTCGGCATTCGACGTTTCCTGACTTCGATGTTTCAGAAATCCGACAGTGCGCTCCTCATTGTTGCTCATGGCTCGACGATAAACCCGGACTCGAGCGCGCCGACGCTGGCGCACGCGGCGGAGATTCGGCGTCGAAAAGTTTTTGTCGATGTTGAATGCGCCTTTTGGAAAGAGGAGCCAAGCCTGCGTGACGCTCTCTTTTTCTTTGATCCTGAGGAAATTCGCGAGGTTTACGTTGTGCCAAATTTCATCAGCGAAGGTTATTTCACGGAGACGGTGATTCCGCGCGAATTGGATTTGAGCGGTCGAATGACAAAACGGGCGAACGGACAAATCTGGAAATATTGCGAACCGGTTGGAAATCATTCTATGATGACGAACTTATTGTTGCAGCGCGCGCACGAGGTTGCGCCCGGCATTCGGGAATTAGAAACGAGTTTACTGATTGTCGCGCACGGGACCGATCTGAACGAAAACAGCGCGGCGGCGGCGAAACGGGAGGCGGAGAAAATCCGCGCGCTGGGCAAATACGCGTCGGTTCTCAACGTTTACATGGAAGAACCGCCGCTGGTGGCCGATTGGAAGAAATTGACCAGCAGTCCGAATGTGGTTGTTGTCCCATTTTTTATCTCGGACGGGTTGCACAGTTACGAAGATATTCCGGTCTTGCTTGGGATCACGGAGGAAAGATCGACCTCTAAAAAGTTGAAATCCTGCTCGCGCTTGTTTTGTTTTGAACCAGATTACTCTCCCACATGATGAAGACGGCCACGTGCAAAGACTTGCAGGCGATCGGGGCGTTTGTTTTGGCGGGCGGTTGCACGAAGAGCCGAATCAAGCAGGTGGCGGAAATGATCCGCGCCGCCCGCAACTACCGGTGGGTCGGCATTTACAAAATCGTGAAAAAGGAATTTGCCATCGTGTCCGAAACCGGGGACGAGCCGCCGGCATATCCGCGATTCCCGATCACGCAAGGACTTTGCGGCGCGGTCTTGGAAACGGGCAAACCGATCATCGTGGGCGATGTGCGCAATGACCCACGGTATTTGCCGACGTTTCACACCACGCGCTCGGAGATTATCGTGCCGATGACGAACAATCATAAGCACATCGTCGGCATGCTGGACGCCGAGAGCGACAAGGTGAACGCCTTCGGAGAGGAAGATCGACAATTCCTCGAACGCGCTGCCGGTTTGATTGCCCATTGCCTGGTGTAACCAATCGAAACGGCGCGATGCCCGATCTCATCGAGCGAAGTCTCGAAGCTGCGCTGACTAACTGCTGTCGAGTTGGTAAAATTTCGATTCGAAGAATAAACGGCGGCGGTTTTGTTCTTTCACATTGCGATGATGGCGGCCGCGATGACTTGCAACGCTTCCAAAATCCGGAAGAGGCAGCTGAAATTGCACGCTACGACGATGCGGGAAATTATCGGCCACTGAAGACGGCGCCGAATTTGCGGCACGGCTGGCAACTGGAGCTTGTCGATCTAAGAGAGTTACGCCGTGCTCTTGATTATTTCTATCCGGGCAGATTCGCGCTGTTCAGTGCGTGGAAAGCAAATCTGCTCGTCACCACGACGCTGCGCGACACTTTAAATCGACAATCGGGCATGTATCGCGTCGCAGCGAAAATTTCCGACGAGCAAGTCAACCAGGTCGTGGGAGATTTCTGTCGCTCGAGCGACGGGTGTTTGCGGACGATTTTGTGGAAACGCGATGCAACCGGCGCGCCAGCATCGACCCAGCTTCCACCGGAGAAATTTGATACGTCGCACGACCAGACCGGCGACGGCGAGCCAGTGATTCCGCTGCTTTGCCAGGAACCGTGCAATCTGCTGGTGGCGGAATGCCGCAAGGCAGTCAAACTGGAGGGTGCTGCGCCGTCAGCGCCGGAATAATGGGACACGAGTCGCCGCGGCGACCGTGTCCCTCCAAATTTGAGAGAAGATGATTTATCGCGCGCGCGTCGTCGTGACAATGGATGGACCGCCGATCGAGAATGGCGCGGTCGCGATTTCCGAGAATCGCATTTTTGATGTTGGATCATTCGGCAAAATCAAAGCGCGCAACTCCGGTGAGATTGTCGATCTTGGCGAGCGAGCGCTGCTTCCCGGGCTGATCAACACGCATTGCCACCTCGATTACACTTGTTTGCGCGGCAAGATTGCCCCGCAAAAATCTTTCACGGATTGGATTCGCGCGATCAACGCAGCGAAGGCGAGTCTGTCAGAGGAGGATTATGTTCCGTCGATCAACGAAGGTTTTGATCGATATTCGCTCGCCGGATCGCGCAAATGAAATTGTCGATCTTGCGATTGAGTCACTGAAATCCAAAAAGAATTGGGGATTGGCGCCGCATGCACTTTTCACAGCTTCGCCAAACTTGTTTCATCGCTGCGAAGAGATCGCGCGCCGTGAGAACATCTTGCTGACGACGCATCTGGCGGAGTCGCGCGAGGAAATGTCGATGTTTTGCGACGGGACGGGATCACTTTTTGAATTTATGAAAGAGATCGGCAGACCGATAGACGACTGCGGTCAAGCAACCCCGCTCGAAGTTTTTGTCGGCACGCTCAGCGGTAGCGCCCTACCACAAAAATGGATCATCGCGCATTTGAACGAGCTGAGCGAAAGCGATTTCGATCTGCTCGCAAGATCGACAAGGAAGTTTCACCTCGTGCATTCGCCGCGCAGCCACGGTTATTTCGCACATTCGCCCTTTCCTTTCGAAAGATTGCACGCGCTTGGTTTCAATATATGCCTCGGCACTGACAGCCTCGCGAGCAACGAGAACTTGAGTTTGTTCGCGGAGATGCGCGCCTTTCAGCGGAACGAGCCAAACGTTTCGCCACGTAAAATCTTCGAGATGGTGACGGTGAATGCCGCGCGGGCGCTAAATCAACAGAACGCGCTCGGCCGGATCCGGCCGGGCTTTCATGTCGATCTTACGAGCATTCCGTGTAGTGGGTCGACCAACCTATTCGAAGAAATCGTGGCATTCGATCAGCCAGTACAATCTGGATAGATGGCAAGCGGTGTCGGCGCGAAGGTGCGGGAAGCGACATTCTCATTTCCGCTTTCCTTTTCTCAAAAGTAAAATATTCTCAGCGCTGAGATTCATGGCGAAGATCATAATCATCGATGACGAGCCGGCGATGGTAGAGGTCATCGTGACGCTTTGTCGCGAAAAAGGGCATCAAGTCTTCCCGTTTAATTCGGCTTCGAAAGCGGTCGAGCAACTGGATACTATTCAGCCGCAGGTGGTGATCGCGGACATCAAGATGGAGACGATGACGGGCTTCGACGTCTTGCAGCACGTGCGGGAGCATCATCGACACACTGCAGTTATTTTGATCACGGCCTACGCGTCGGTGGAGACAGCGGTCGAAGCGATGAAGATGGGGGCGTATGATTACGTGACCAAGCCGTTCAAGATCGACGAGCTGCAACTGACGGTCCAACGCGCGCTCGATTATCAAGCGGCGCTGCGGGAGAACGTTTATCTCCGGAAAGAGCTGAAGAATCGTTATCGTTTCGAGAACATCGTCGGCACCAGCCCGAAAATGCAGCAGGTTTACAATCTCGTTAACAAAGTAGCCGACACTGACAGCACCGTGCTAATCGTGGGTGAAAGCGGCACGGGCAAGGAGCTGATCGCGCGCGGCCTGCATTTCAACAGCAATCGACAGCACCATCCGTTCGTGGCTATCAACTGCAGCGCGCTGCCGGAGAACTTGCTGGAGTCGGAGTTGTTTGGTCACAAAAAGGGTTCATTCACCGGTGCGGTGGCGGACAAGCGTGGATTGTTCGAAGAGGCGAATCTGGGCACGATTTTTCTCGATGAGGTAAACTCGATGGCGCCGCCGTTGCAGACGAAGCTGCTTCGCGTTCTGCAAGAGCGCGAAGTGCGACGCGTGGGCGATAACAAGAGCGCGCCGGTGAATGTGCGTGTAGTGGGCGCGACTAATGAGCGATTGCAACCAAAACTCAGGGACGGGACATTTCGTGAAGATCTGTACTATCGGCTCGCGGTTATCCCGGTGGAGATCCCGCCTTTACGCGAACGCCTCGAAGACGTGCCGCTGCTGGTGAATCATTTCCTTCAAAAACAAGCGAGCGCGGCCGGGGGCGAACCGAAGAAAATCGATCCGGCGGCAGTGGATATTTTGTGTCACTACGATTATCCGGGCAATGTGCGCGAACTGGAAAATGCAATCGAGCGCGCCTGGGCGTTGTGTGAGGACAATCTGATTTTGCCGAGCGATTTGCCGCCGCACATCGTGAGCGAGGCGCAAGGCGGAAAAGCCGATCAGGCGCTGGCCGCGATGCCGATTGGACAAAGTCTCGATGAATTCATTCAGCAACAGGAGCGCGGCTACATCGAAGCGACATTGTCGCATTGCAAAGGCTCTCGCGAGAAAGCCGCCAGGTTGTTGGACATCAGCATGGCCACGCTCTATCGCAAAGTAGAACCCAAGAGCAGAAAGTAGATTTCTTGGAACGGCGGTCTCCAAACCGCTTCGCCAAATTGGAAATTCGACTTCCTTTGATTCCCGTAAGATCGACATGAATGAAGCGGAGCAAACCGGCCCGAGCACGCGCGAAATGGAGCGCATTAACTGGATGGAATTTCGCGAATGGGTCCCGGCAAAGATCGACATCGTGCTGCTTCCGCTCGGAACGATCGAAGCACATGGTGTCACCGCCAATGGAACCGACATCATTGCACCGGTCGCGATGGCGAAGGAAATTGCCCCGCGCGTGAACGCGATGATTGCGCCGGCGATTCCGTACGGATTCACTGGAATTCTCGACGCCTATCCCGGCGGCTTTACTGTTCCGGAAGACGTTTATCGCGCCTACGTGCGCGCCGTGCTGTTCGGCCTGGCGAAAAACAAATTCAAAAACATCATCTTGCTCAACGGTCACGGCGGCGGCCAGACCGCGATCTTGAGCGGGCTCGCGCAAGAAGTCGGCCGCGAAACAACGACGCGGACTTTGGTGGTGAACTGGTGGTCGTTTTGCAGCGACGTCACACTCGAAGTTTATGGAGAAGATGGCGGACACGCTGGCGAAAATGAAACTGCCTACATGATGGCGGTTGATCCCTCGCTCGTTTGGAAAGAGCGCTATAAGTCAGATATGGCGACGGCGATCCCGACGCCGAATACATGGAGCGCCTATCCCTTTCCCTCGAGCATTTTGCTTTACAAAGAGGGACAGGGTTATCCGAAGTTTGATTTGGCAAAGGCGAAAACTTATTTCGCCAAAGTGAATGATAAAGTCGCGCGCTTAATCGAGGAAACGATCAGGAAATGGGACATGGCGAGATTGTGAGCCGCCCCCGTCAGCCGCGCTTGCTGAAGATCTTGACTTCGTCCGCGGCCTTCTGAAGCTCGTCCAGTTGCTGCAAGGTGGCTTCCTGTTTCTTCAGCATTTCCTCATTAGCTGTTTTCATTTCCTGGAGCATTTTGATCGTGAGTGGCAGCGAATCGGAGTCGGTCACGGGTGCTGGGGCTGCTGTCGATGAAACGGCGGCTGGTGAAGCTGCCTGTACAACGATCGGGGTGGGCGACTGCGCTTTTGCGACAAAGATCGACGTCGCCGCGAAAATAGAGATGGAAAAAAGTTGTCGTCTTATTCTGTGCATTAGCGGCTCCGGCTGGAGAAAATTCGCGCAACGCGCAGGGTTTCGGCCAGGTCCGCCAGTTTCGCGTCGATTTTGGTTTGGTTCGCGACGATTTGCGATTGCTGCGCCTGCACTTCTTTGACCAGAGTCAGGAGTTTTTCCTGGTCGTCTTTTGGATCCGGTGTTTGCGCAGCGCTCGAGAACATGGCGAACAATATCAGGAAAAGAATGGTGAGAGAGCTGCGTTTCATGGCCAAAAGTCGACTGGCCGTATTGAGGAGCAAGTCGTGTTCCGCAGTGCATTGTTGGCTCGGCAAGACAGGTTTAGATCGACATCTACGGCGCGCAAATTGTTTGCTTCTCGTCGGCGAAGTCGGTAAGCTCCGCACATGGCCAGCCAGGGCATGCACCAATCGCAGAATCTTTCTCTGCAGCAGGTGCTTGCGCCGCAACTCCAGCAGAGTCTCCTGATTCTGCAAGCGCCGCTGCTCGAACTGCGCAATCTGGTGCAACAGGAGATGGAAACGAATCCTGTGCTGGAAGAGCTTCCGGATGAGCCGATTTCCGACGAGCGCAATGATGCCGAGACTGCTTCGGACGAAAAATTCAAAGAAGAATTCGATAAGCTGGCGAAACTCGATGACGAGTGGCGCGATTACATGGCGCAGTCGGGCAGCTATACGGGCCGTTCCCAGGAAGCGGATGATAAACGGCAATTCTTTTTCGATTCCATTGCCACGCAGGAGACGCTTCAGCAGCATCTCATGGGGCAGTTGAACCAAACCGTGCTTAGCACCAACGACCGCAAGACGGCCGAGCTGACCATTGGCAACATCGACGACAACGGATTCCTCCAAACGACCCCGGAAGAGATGGCGCTCAACACCGGCATTCCTCAGGAAGACTTTGAGAATATGCTCACCCTCATCCAAAGCTTTTACCCCCCGGGCGTGGGGGCGCGCGATCTGCGCGAATGTTTGCTCATTCAATTAAAGCGCGAGGGAAAACAAAACAGCCTCGAGTACAAAATCATTTCCGAGCACATGCAGGATCTCGGCAAACGGCGCTTCCCCGAGATTGCGCGGCGAATGGGGATCAGCGTCGAGCAAGTCCAAAAATGCGCCAACAATATCGCGCAGCTCGACCCGCGGCCGGGCCAGATTTTCGCCGCCTTGCCTCAAAATTATGTTTTACCGGACGTGACCGTCGAAAAAGTGAACGAAGATTACCAGGTCATATTAAACGGCGAGCAAATCCCACACTTGCGCATCAGCAACACTTACAAAGACATCATGGCGCAGGATGGCAATGGCAACGAAGTCAAAGATTACATTCGCGATAAAATCCGGAGCGGAAAATTTTTGATCAAGTCGATCCACCAGCGCCAGCAAACGATTTCCAATATCGCGCACCAGATCGTGAAGCGGCAGCGCGATTTTTTCGAGCACGGATCGGCCCATTTGAAGCCGATGACCATGGTGCAAATCGCCGACGCGGTGGGCGTGCACGAGACCACGGTTAGCCGCGCGATCTCGGGGAAATACATCTCCACGCCGCAGGGCGTGTTTGAGATGAAATATTTCTTCACGCCTGGTTATCAGACCGCCACCGGTGAATCGATGAGCAATACCAGCGTCAAAGAAGGGATTCTGGACCTGGTGAAAAGCGAAGAGGGCAATTCGCCGTTGAGCGACAAGGAGATTGTCGAGATTTTGAGCCAGCGCGGAATCCCGATCGCACGCCGCACAGTCGCGAAATATCGCACTGAATTGAATATTCTTCCCAGCAACATGCGGCGGAAGTACTAGGATCATTCTTTGTAGCGGCGGTCTATGACCGCCGTTTGACGGAAATTACCCACAATGGTGCGACGCTCACAGAGCGCCGCTAGAGTCAAAATGAACGCCGCACTTCGAGCCTCCACAATCGTCGAATGGCGCGGTCTTCCGGAAAACAAATCTCGCCCGGACCGCTGGCAGGCGACTGCCGAGTTGCTTCCAAAGGTCATGCAACGGCTCGGCCTGAAGGAACGTCTGCACGAAACAGAAGTCATCGATGCCTGGAGCAAGATTGTCGGCGATTTTATCGCGGCCCATTCGTCGCCGGTCGTCTTGCGAGAAGGCATTCTTTATGTCCGTGTGCTCCAGCCGGCCTTGCATTACGAACTCGAGCAGGTTTCGAAGATCGACATCTTGCGAAAGTTGAAACGGCGTTTCGGCGCAAAAGTAATTCGCGACGTTCGCTTTCGCGTCGGCTGATCTGACGTTGGAAGCTCCGGGCCTCGCCATCGGCGTCTGGCCAAATCGATAATTTTTTAGGCTTTTTCGAAAACTTCACCGCGCAGATCCCGTAGACGCCGGTGAAGTGGGTTATTGTCTAAAACCGTTTCGCGAATCGGCGGCCAATCATTACTGCCGTGTTTTCGCGCCGTCGCGACTTCCGGCCGATCAGGATCGCTATCGCGAGGCGCTTATGGCACTCGGCAGCGCGATGATCGATGACGGTTCACGCGTTTCCGACGACCGCCCAGAGATCCTGGTGGATTGCGGTTACACATATTTTGGTCAATTCGTCGCGCACGATTTAACCAAAGACGTTAGTTCCGTCGATGAGGCGTGGGTAAAAGAGCCGGAGGAGTTGGAGAATTTACAAACACCGAAGCTCGACCTTGGCGTGTTGTACGGCGACGGCCCCGAAAGTTCGGGCGAGCTCTATGAAGAGGACCGGGTGCGGCTTAAGGTTGGATTGTCGCGGCTTGGTGGAAGGTCCTTCGACATTTGCGTTGGCGCAGACGGAGGGAGAGTTTTAGCCGACGATCGAGGCGCGGAAAACTTGATTCTGCGGCAGATGACGGCAGTCTTTGCCCGGCTCCACAATTTTGCGGTGGAGCAATTCCGGGGTGAGATCGCTGAGGAAAAGGCGCTTTTCGAGCGCGCCCGGCTGCAAACACAATGGCAGTTTCAATGGCTGGTGTGCAGAGATTATCTCCAGACCCTTCTCGACCTGAAAGTTTACAAAAAAGTGTTTGGAGAGAGTCGATCGACGATACGCTGGGACACTTTTTCTATTCCGATCGAGTTCTCCGCGGCAGCCATGCGTTTCGGACACGCGATGGTGCGCCCCAATTATCTTTTTTCCTTTGGGCAGGAGATGCGCTTGCCGAAAATTTTCGGACGGACGCCGGACCGCGGGGCGCTCGACGATAAACTGGAAATCAAATGGGGATTTTTTTTTCAAGGCGCCAGTCCTGAGGGCGCGCTGACGAGCCGGCCGATCGATACGCGACTATCGGAACCGTTTCATGAATTGCCGGCGGATTTGATCGGCACTCCCGAGGTTGCATGTCCCCATTTTCGCATCGCGAAGAATCCGGCCCAGCTGGCCGTGCGCACCTTGCTTCGGGGCGCTGGCTTGCGATTGGCCTCGGGTCAAATCGTAGCACGCGCGTTCGGCGAACGTGTCATGAGCGCGAGAGAGCTGAGTCAAAACTGTGACAGCGAAGAAACGGAAAAGGGGCGTATCCTTCGTGAAGCGGGTTTTCTTCAAGAAACTCCGCTCTGGTACTACATTCTGAAAGAATCAGAATTGATAGAAAACGGGAACCGGGTCGGACCTACTGGAAGTCATCTCGTTGCTGAAACGATCCACGCGGCCCTACGCTCAGACCCGAGTTCTTATCTCAATCAGCCGAGCGCAAACAACTCTCCGCCCATCTGGAAATTTCCAAATGGGAACCTGCGAATTTACGGACTTTCGGAACTTTTTCGCCTGGCTCCGCTACTGTAAGCTCGGCACGGCGATTTCGGATTCCCTTTGCCTGTGCGACAGAAGAGAAGTTATCGGCTCGTTGTACGGCACCCAGGTGCCAATCCAATACTTGAATGCATCGATGTGTTCCGGCGACGTGTCTTCTGGCGGAAGGACAAACACTATCAGTCTGTCTCTTTCTTGCGTGCTTGGTCCGACACAAATCACTTCGATGTCGTCGGGAATGTTTATGTCACCCGCCTTTTCAAACTGCCGGTGTGCCGCTTTCCGGTCCTTGAGCACGGCGGAGCGCACATCCGGGTCGGTTATTGTTTTTTGAAGAAACGCGACAGCAGCGTCTCTTCTATCTTTTTTTGATTTCCAGGTTCTTTCCATTTTGTTTTTCCTCAGTTTAATTGTGAGTCGCCGCTGTAAGTACGGCCGGCGATTGCCGTCCGAGTCTCGCCACATGCGCGGCCAGTTCGGAGAGAATGGTTTGAAATTCCGGGATCGTGGAGACGGCATCAAAGCGTGGATCGAGTCGAGTCGATCGGTAGTCGATCCACCCTGCGTTGATCGCGGTCCTGAGATCTTTTAAAGAATCCGCAGGTTTATCGAGCATCGCTTCTACCGCCGAAAGGCGATACAAGGTTTCAGCATCGTTCGGGGCTGAAACCAGCTTCTGCTTCGTTGTGGTTAAAACGTCGAGCAACAGTGCCCGCACTCCGACCTCGTCGCCAAACTCAATTCTAATACGCGCCTTCGCGGAGCGAAAATCGACTGCGCCGCCATAGGCACCATCTCTTCCACCGCCGAGCGGGTCGTTGTTCTCAAGCTCGGTGTAAAGTCGTTCGGCCTCGCCATAGTTGCGCGCGAAGAATTCCACCAACGCGGCGAACTGCTTTGCGATGGGAGCATCGGGATAGTGCAGAAGTTGGGACCGGCAAATGTCGCGGGCGCCGTCAGCGTCTCCGGCAAGCAATCTTAGGCGAGCCAACCCTAGCCAACCTTCGGGTTGATCGGGCCGAAATGTCGTGGCGGACTTGTATGCTTGCTGTGCTTCTTGATCAGCACCCAAATCGGCCAAACAATCGCCTAAAAGAGCGTCGTAATCTGCTGGTTGATGCTGACTAAGTTTGGCTTTTTTGTACCAAAGGATCGCACGGTCGGGGCGACCGAGCGCTTTCCATGTGTAGGCAATTTGTCCAAACGCCCTCTCGCTGCGATCGCCGAATTCAATCGATTGAAATCCGTGCTCAAGCGCCTCGCGGTAGCTTCCGTAACTCACGAGAACGGCGCATAACGCGCGTTGGGCGGTGGGATTGCGCGGCGCCAGCCGGACCGCCTCGCGACCCACTTCTGAAGCTCTTTGCGCCAATTCAGGCTTGGCCGAAAGAAGGTCCCTGCCCATGCACGCCATGGCAAGAAACGATCGTGCGCTGATCGACCGCGGTTCTTCGCGAATCGCGCCTTCAAAGCAGGCGATGGCTCGATCCATCTCGGAGATGGTGCGGCGATTCATCAAGTCGCGACCTGCTGTAAAAAACGCGCGGGCACGATCGTTCAACATGGCTGGGTCCTCACCCGGGAATGCCACAGCTGTGCTTTGGTCAAGCAACTTGT
>WNEY01003459.1_pt1 | contig 11855 bp, 12 predicted proteins | sample 5400531 | NCBI WGS metagenome assembly WNEY01 (sample SAMN13153338, study PRJNA577476) | soil metagenome | isolation source: 200 cm saprolite under Douglas fir tree site 1 | place: USA:California | collected 2015-04-18
ACCTCTATGGCGACGCCGCCAAGATCTTCAAGAAGAACATCCTGAGCAAGCATCCCGTGATCCTCGGCCTGTTCTCGGGAGCCGGCGGGAGGTTCATCCTCTATCGGCCCGGAATGGCGCCGCTCGAGGCGCCGTCGGTGCCGATCGTCTATCAATTGCTCAAGTCCGTCGGCCACAGCACGATGGCGCTGGCCGAGGTCGTGGGCCCCTATGTGGATAATCCGGCCGATCAATCCTGGCGCGCTTCGATGCTCGCTTTTCGCAGCCGGATGAAGTCCGCTTTGGACGGCCTCGATCAGACGGCGATACCCGCGGACTGGCGGGCCAACAATCGCACCATCCTCGAGAACAACATCGCGTTCATGGGCGAATGCCTGGCGAAGGGCGCCATCCCCTTCGCCGCGTTGCAGGCGTTCTCCAAGAAGCAGGGCCCCTACCTGAAGAAGAACGTTGCCTGGGCGGCTCAGACCCAGGTCGCCCATTGGATGAACGTGATCGGCGAATGGAAGAAGACCCTCGGCAGCGACTGGGACAAGACCTACGCCGCCAGTAACACCATCTACGTCGCGCGCCAGAACAACGTGCTGTTCAGCGTGCTGGCGCAGTTCTTCGGGCCCGAGGCGATCAACGACCGGCTGATCCTGATCGAGACGATCTCGTTCACCACTACGCCCGACGACATGCTGGAATCCTTGACTCGCATCATCGCCGACCGCTCGGTCGGAGCGCTGTTCTTCGGCAACTACCACCTGATGGACTACGAGCTGATGGGCGGCGATGCGCGCGCGGCGATCATCGCTGAGACCGCCAGGCGCGGGACCAAGCCGTTCCTGCCTCCCGCCGTGCCGTTCGGCTCCAAGCAGTGGCCGACGCTGGTCACGCCCGGACAAGGCCCGACCTCCATCGCCGAGCTTCCATAGACGGGCGATCTCCCGGGGGGCGGGCGGAGATTCTCGGCCTTGCCTTGAACCAGCACTCGAGGAGCGCAGGATGAACCTCAACACCGTCACCGAGGTGATGCGCCCGACCTCGGCGGATCAGGTCACGCAATGGCGCGACGGCTACGCGTGGCTCGCCGGCGGAACATGGCTGTTCTCGGAGCCGCAGGTCGCAACCGACACGCTCATCGATCTCGACCAGTTGGGATGGCAGGCGCTCACGTCCTCCCCTGCCGGGCTCGATATTGCGGCGACCTGCCGGATCGCGGAGCTCCTGGCGTTCGCGGGGCCGGCTGAATGGCGCGCGACGCCGCTCATTCGCGACTGCTGCAACGCCTTCCTCGCCTCGTTCAAGATCTGGAACGCGGCCACCATCGGCGGCAATATCTGCATGTCGCTGCCGGCCGGCCCAATGATCTCGCTCACCGTCGCGCTCGATGCCACCTACACCTTGTGGCCGCGCAACGCGCCGCCGCGCAACGTCCGGGCCGTCGACTTCGTCACCGGCAACCACGCCAACGTTCTTGCACCGGGCGAGCTGCTCCGCAGCATCCATGTGCCCGCGTCCGCGCTGTCGAAGCGGTTCGCGTTCCGCCAGGCCTCGCTCACCCATCTCGGCCGTTCGGCGGCGCTGCTGATCGGCACGCAAAGCGCCGCCGGCGACGATCTCCTGCTCACGATCACCGCGGCGACGCCGCGCCCGGTGCAGTTTCGCTTCAAGCATGCCCCGTCCGCGACGGATTTGCGGCGCGTGATCGACGAGCAAATCGCGCCCGAGGGCTACTTCAACGACGTCCACGGCTCGGCCGCCTACAAGCGCCACCTCACCACCTATTTCGCCGAGCAGATTCGCGCCGAGCTGGCGCCAAGGGGATGAAGAGGAGCGGGCGCATGAAGCACGCCGTGATCGCCCATGCGCATCCGGTCGGCGCGGCCGACGATCGCATGACCTACAAGGTCGACGGCAAGCTGTTCTCGGCCGAGCCCTCGGCCGGACAATGCCTGCGCACCTTCCTGCGCGAGCGCGGGGTGTTCGGCGTCAAGAAAGGCTGTGATGCGGGCGATTGCGGCGCCTGCACGGTCTGGCTCGACGGCGTGCCCGTCCATTCCTGCCTGATGCCGGCGTTTCGCGCGGCCGGGCGCGAGATCACGACCATCGAAGGGCTCGCGCAAGACGGCGCGCTGCATCCCATGCAGCAGGCCTTCCTCGCTGCGCAGGCGTTCCAATGCGGCTATTGCACGGCCGGCATGATCATGACCGCGGCCGCGCTCGATGACAGGCAGCGCGCCGACCTGCCCCATGCCCTCAAGGGCAATCTCTGCCGCTGCACCGGCTACCGCGCGATCGGCGATGCCTTGGCCGGCCTCGCCGCGGTCGAGGACGACGTGGCCGGCCGCGCCTGTGGCGCGAGCCTGCCCAACCCGTTCGCCGGAAGCATCGTCACCGGCCGCGCCCGCTACACGATGGACGTGGCGATGGAGGGGCTGTTGCACATCAAGGTGTTGCGCTCGCCCCACGCCCATGCCCGCATCCTCGCGATCGGCCGCGACAGGGCCATGGCGGTGCCGGGCGTGGTCGAGATCTTCACCTGGGAGGACGTCCCGCGCCGGCTCTACAGCACCGCGACCCACGAGGACCACCTGGTCGATCCGGACGACACCTACGTGCTCGACAACGTCGTGCGCTTCGTCGGCCAGCGCATCGCCGCGGTGGTCGCCGAGAGCGAGGCCGCCGCCGAGCAGGCCTGCCGGCTGCTCGACGTCAGCTACGAGATCCTGCCCGCGGTATTCGATCCGGTGACGGCAATGGCACCGGACGCGCCGGTGCTGCACGACAAGGGCGACGCGGAGAAGGGCAACATCTACGTCGACATCGGCGGCGAGGTCGGCAGCGTCGCCGACGGTCTCAAGGCCGCCGACGCCGTGCACGAGATGACCTACTCCACCTCGCGCGCCCAGCACGTGCACCTCGAGACCCATGGATCGATCGCCTGGCGCGGCGAGGACGGGCGGCTGCATGTGCGCACCAGCTCGCAGGCGCCCTTCATCGCGCAGCAGAAGCTCTGCCACATCTTCGGCTTGCGGCCGCGCGATCTGCACGTCTTCACCGAGCGCGTCGGCGGCGGCTTCGGCGGCAAGCAGGAGATGATCTCAGAGGATCTCTGCCTGCTCGCCACGCTCAAGACCGGCAAGCCGGTGAAGTGGGAGTTCACCCGCGAGGAGCAGTTCATCGGCGCCACCACCCGCCACCAGATGACCACCCGGGTGAAGCTCGGCGCCAAGCGCGACGGAACGTTGACCGCGATCGACGTTCAGGTGATTTCCAACACCGGCGCCTATGGCGGCCATGCGAGCGAGACGCTCGCGGCCTCGCTCGGCAACCCGCTCACGGCCTATCGTTGCGCCAACAAGAAGGCGGTGGGCTACGCCGTCTATACCAACATGGTTCCGGGCGGCGGCTTCCGCGGCTACGGCTCATCGCAGACCACCTTCGCCATCGAGTGCGCGATCGACGAGCTGGCGCGGCTCCTCGGGATCGACCCGTTCGAGATCCGCCGCAAGAACATGGTCCGGCCCGGCGACTGGATGGAGTCGGTGTGGAAGGATCCCTCCGACGTCGACTTCGGCAGCTACGGGCTCGATCAATGCCTCAACCTGGTCGAGGACGCGTTGGCCTCCGGGCGCGGCGAGCCCAAGCCCGCCGGCGACGACTGGGCCGAGGGCACTGGCATTGCGCTGGCAATGCTCGACTGCGGTCCGCCGACCGAGCATCGCGCCGGCGCGCAGATGTCGCTCCTGCCGGACGGCAGCTATCATCTCGCGGTCGGCTCGACCGAGATGGGCAACGGATCGGTGACGTCGCACCGGCAGATCGCGGCCGAGCTGCTCGGCTCGCGCGCGGACGCCATCGCCATCATCAACGCCGACACCGATCGCGCTCCCTATGACACCGGCACCTTCGCCAGCACCGGCACGGTCGTCGCCGGTCAGGCCGTCGCGCTCGCCGCCGCCGCGTTGCGGACCAATATCCTCGACTTCGCGCGCCGCCACACCGGCACCGAGGCCGCCGCCTGCCGCCTCGACGGCGACGCGGTGGTCTGCGGCAATGCGCGTATCGCGCTGGCGGAGCTCCACGCCGCCGGCAGCAAGGCCGGCCACCGTTTCGACGCCAAGCGCAAGGCCTATCTCTCGCCGCGCACGGTCGCGTTCAATGTCCAGGGCATCCGGCTCGTGGTGCATCGCGTGACCGCAGAGATCCGCATCCTGCACAGCGTGCACGCCGCCGACATCGGCCGCCTGATCAATCCGATGCAGTGCCGCGGCCAGATCGACGGCGCGATCGCCATGGGGTTCGGCTGGGCGCTGACGGAGAACATGGCCTACGACGGCGGCACCATGGCGAACCCTTCGCTGCGAAACTACCGCATCCCCGCCTTCGCCGACGTGCCGCGCAGCGAGGTGCTCTTCGCCGACACCTACGACAAGATCGGCCCGCTCGGAGCCAAGTCGCAGGGCGAGTGCGCGATCAATCCCGTCGCCCCTGCCATCGCCAATGCGCTGACGGCTGCAACCGGCGTGCGTTTCCCGCATCTGCCGTTCACGCCGGACCGCATCTTCAGCAAGCTCGGCGGGGAGCCATGAGCGGCATGGCGCGCGCATCCGCAGGGGGGCTCGTCAAAGATACGGTCACGATCGTCACGCAGACCCGCGTGCGGCCGGAACGCGCCGATGCCTTCGCCCGCTGGCAGGAGGAGACCAGCCGGATCGTCGCGGCCGTTCCCGGCTTCATCAAGCAGACGGTGATGCCGCCGAGCCCGCCGGCCCAGGTCGACTGGGTCATCCTGCAGCGCTTTGCCGATACCGAGTCCGCGGTCGCTTGGCTCAATTCGGATGCGCGGCTAAAGCGCATCCAAGGCGCGGGGGACATGCTCGTCGGCCGCGACGACGTCCACATCGTCAACGACGGCGGCACCGGCGTGCTGCCCTCGCCGGTTTCGGCGGTGATCTCGACCCGCATCAAGCCGGGCCAGGAGGCGGCCTATCGCGCGTGGGAGCAGCGCATCGCCGCCGCCCAGTCGAAGGCGCCGGGCTTCCAGGGTTACCGCTTCGAGCCACCGGTGCCCGGCGTGCAGGACGATTGGCTCGCCATCCTGCGCTTCGACACCGAGGCGAACCTGCAGGCCTGGCTCGACTCGCCGGTGCGCCGGCAGCTCCTTGCGGAAGCAAGCGCCTTCACCCAGGAGTTCCACGCCCGCATCGCCCGCACCGGATTCGATCAGTGGTTCCCGCTGCCCGCGGCGGGCGCGCCGGCGCCCGCGGTCTGGAAGCAGAACATGCTGGTTCTGCTGTTGCTCTACCCGGTGGTCTTCTTGTTCGGCACCTTCGTGCAGGCGCCCTACCTGACCGGCCGCGCGGGCTTGCCGTTCGCGATCGCGTTGTTCATCGGCAATGTCGCGAGCGTGCTCATTTTGAATTACCTCGTGCCGTGGGCCAGCAACCATTTCGCTTGGTGGCTGCAGCCGGCCGCAGCGAAAGCGCGCTGGATCGATGTTGCCGGTACCGCGCTGGTGGTCGCGCTCTACGGACTGTTGGTGCTGGCGTTCTGGCGACTGTTTTAGAGCATTTTTCGAGCCGAGTTAGGCCCTGTTAACGCTCTATTAACCACGGCGCGCGCTAATCGGATTAACCCGCCGGTAAGAATCGAAAATCCTCGAGGTTAGTCGTGAATAGCGCGATTGCCGTCCGACCGCAGCCATCGATGCGTTTCCGTGGCCGCTCGTTCATGGCCTTCGTCCTCACCCCGTCGCTGCCGATCGCCAATTGGCTGGCAGAGCTCGACAAATGGAGCCGGAATTCGCCCGACTTCTTCGTCGGCAGGCCGATCATTCTCGACCTCGCCGGCGTCCCGCTGAGCGATTCCGGGATCAGCCAGCTGGTCACCGTCCTGGGCGAGCGCGGCATCAGGGTCATGGGCCTCGAGGGCGCCGATCCGGAGCAGCTCGGCCCGTCGCTGCCGCCGCTGCTCAAGGGCGGGCGCGCGGCCGGCGAGACGAACGCGCCCGCCGGTTTCGATGCACCCAAAGGCGCGCAGGCGGCGGGCGCGCCGGCACGGGCGGAACCGACCTCGCTCCTGCTCGAGAGCCCGATCCGCTCGGGGCAATCGGTGATTTTCCCCTACGGCGACATCACCGTGCTCGGCTCGGTCGCCTCCGGCGCCGAGGTCGTCGCCGGCGGTTCGATCCACGTCTACGGGGCGCTGCGCGGGCGGGCGATGGCCGGCTCCATGGGCAATGCCAGCGCGCGGATCTTCTGCAGCAAGAACGAAGCCGAGCTGATCTCGATCGACGGCTATTACCGGACCGCGGAGGAGATGGACGCAAACCTCCGCACCCGCCCGGTGCAATGTTGGCTCGAAGACCGCGTCCTCGCGATAGCCGCCTTGGATTGAAAGGTGCAAGAAATGGCAGACATGGCCAAGGTCCTCGTGGTCACATCGGGTAAGGGCGGCGTCGGCAAGACGACGACCACCGCCTCGCTCGGCGCCGCGCTGGCACAAGCCGGACAAAAGGTCGCGGTCATCGATTTCGACGTCGGCCTGCGCAACCTCGATCTGGTCCTGGGGGCGGAGCGCCGCGTGGTGTTCGACCTGATCAACGTGGTGCAAGGCGTCGCCAAGCTTTCGCAAGCCCTCATTCGCGACAAACGTCTCGAGACGCTGTGGCTGTTGCCGGCCTCGCAGACCCGGGACAAGGACGCACTGACCGAGCACGGCGTCGCCAGCGTCATCAAGGAGATGCGCGGCAAGTTCGATTGGGTGATCTGCGACAGCCCGGCCGGGATCGAGCGCGGCGCCACGCTCGCCATGCGCTTCGCCGATGCCGCCGTCATCGTCACCAATCCGGAAGTGTCCTCGGTGCGCGATTCCGATCGCATCATCGGGCTGCTCGATTCCAAGACCGAGAAGGCCGAGAAGGGCCAGCGCATCGAGAAGCACATCCTCATCACGCGCTACGACGCTCAACGCGCGGCGCGCGGCGAGATGCTCAATATCGACGATATCCTCGACATCCTCTCGACCCCGCTGCTCGGCATCATCCCGGAAAGCGAGGACGTGCTGCGCGCCTCCAACGTCGGCTCGCCGGTCACGCTCAGCAGCGCGATGAGCGCGGCGGCGCGCGCCTATGTCGACGCAGCGCGCCGGCTGCGGGGCGACCAGATTCCGATGACCGTTCCGACCGACCGCAAGCGCTTCTTCGACAGACTGTTCGGACGGAGAGCGGCATGAGCGTGCTCAGCTTGTTCCGGCGCCGGCGTTCCGCGCCAGTGGCGCGGGAGCGGCTTCAAATCCTATTGTCCCACGAGCGGGCGGCGCGCGGCCAGCGCGATCTGCTCGCCATTCTGCGGGAGGAAATCCTGGCCGCGATCGCCAAGCACGTCACGGTCGAGAACGACAACGTCCATGTGCGCATGGATCGCGGCGACACCATCTCCACGCTCGAGATCGACGTCGAAATCCCGCATTCCGCGGGAATGCTGCTCGCCGCCGGATCGTAATTCCGCGCCGCCGCCGAACCGGCGTGACGCCACTGCAACAGGCCGAACATCTTCGTCGCGACGCGCGAAAATTTTGCGGGGTCCGCCGAAGAGTGTGCTACAACTCCTCACCTGACACCCGACATCACTGGGCGAGACGGTAACGGAGTGAGTGGCAATGAGTAGCTATGCCCCCGACAAGGGTAGCTATGCGCCCGACAAGGCAAGTACGATTGTTCCCTTTGCACCTACGCCGAAGGGCCAGGCGGACGCAAATGTCGTGGCCGACGATTCCGGCCGCACGATCGTGGCCTTGCTGCAGAAGGCCGCCGACATGGCCAAGGAGGACTGCGCGCGCGCCATGGACCTGGCGCACAAGCTTTCGTTCCAACTGCGCGCCTCCGAAGAGCGGCTGAGGGAAGCGGAAGCCGAGGCTGCGCATTTCCGCGATCGGGCCGCCCGCGCCGAACAATGGCTGCTGCGCATCCACAACGAGGTCGAGCAGACGTTTTTCCAGAAGAAAGAGCGGGATCCGCGCAACAACCCGCGGCAATGAGCGGCAAGACCGGGGCAAAAATGTGCTAGGATTTTGCGTCGATCAAGCAGACGCATGCAGACCCCGTTGTCTTCTCCCACCCATCGCTTGAGGCGCCGGCGCCGCGAATGGCTGCGCGCGCTCTTTACGCTCGCCGGGTTAACCCTCGGGACGGTTTCGGCGGCCGCCCTGGTCGGCGGCGCGCCCGCGGCCGACCAGTCGCTGGCGCGGCACGTGGTGCTGATCGTGGGCGGGCACAGCCTGTGCAGCGGGGTCGCGATCGCGCCCGATCTCGTGCTGACGGCCGCGCATTGCGTCATGGCCAACGGCAAGTATCGGCTGGTGGCGTTCGAGGGCCGCCGCTCCATCGTCAAGGACGTGGCGAGCGTCGTCCCTCATCCGCAGTTCTCGCCGCGCAGCGACTCCCCGGACCTCGCTTTGGTCAAGCTTGCGGCGCAGCCGCCGGCGAAGCTCGCGCCGGCGGCGTTCAGCGACCGGCGGGTCCCGCCGTCGGTCGGCGACCGGTTCATCGTTGCCGGCTTCGGCGTCGCGGTGCAGGGCGACCGCAAGACCGCGGGCCGGTTGCGGGCGGCGACGCTGGTCGCGACCGACCGGCCGAGCTCGCAGCAGCTCAGCCTGATCGATCCGCAAAAACTCGGCGAAAGCGCGGGGCTGGGCGTCTGCAACGGCGATTCGGGCGGGCCGGCCTTCGACGCGCAGGACCTTTCCCTGATCGGGATCGTAAGCTGGTCGGCGCGCACCGACGGCGAGCCGGTCTGCGGCTTTCTCAGCGGCGTCATCCCGCTCGCGCGCTATCGCTACTGGATTCTGGAGACGGCGGCGAAGCTGGGGTCGCCGCTGGATCCGTGATGCGCATGGCGGCGGCCCGCGTGCGACTCCTTGCTCAGTCCCTCGTTTGCGCGCTCGCTTGCACGCTCGTTTGCGCGCGCACACTTCCCGCGATGGTCGGCGGCGCGCCGCCCGCGGGCGACGGCGTTGGGCGTGCGGTGGTGATGCTCACCGGCTCGCACGGGACGTTCTGCTCCGGCGTCGCGCTCGCGCGCGATCTCGTGCTCACGGCCGCCCACTGCGTGTTGCCGGGCGCCGACTACAAGTTGGTCGAGTTCGATACCGCGCGTCGGCCGCTGCTGAAAGACATCGCAACCATCGCGCGCCACCCCGACTTCGACGTGAATGCGGTATTGCGCCATCGCGTTACCGCCGACGTGGCGCTCGCCAAGCTCGCCGCCGCTCTCAAGGTCGATCCGGCCTTGCTGGCGCAGCCCGCCGGCGCGGTCGTCCCCGGCGATCGTTTCGTAGTCGCAGGCTATGGCCTCGCCGTGCGCGGGGACGGCAAGAGCGGCGGCACGGCGCGCGCCGCCACGCTCGTCGCCACCGGAACGCCCGGCACGCTGCAAATCAGGCTCGCCGATCCCGCGACCAAGGGCGAGCGCGCCGGGCTCGGCGCCTGCACCGGCGATTCCGGCGCGCCGGTCTATCGCGACGTCGGCGGCACGTTCGCTGTCGTGGGCGTGGTGAGCTGGTCCACCGGCCCCGCGCTCAGCGACGGCTGCGGCGGCCTCACCGGCGTGACGCCGCTCGCGCGATACCGGGCATGGATCGTGGAGCAAGCCCTGAAGCTCGGCTCGCCGCTCGCTCCCTAAGCCGCCCCTCAATTCGGCCGCACGGAAGCCGCGATGGCGTGGATGTCGGCGGCCACCGCCGGATATTTCGCCGCCATCTCCTCGAGATTGCCGATCTCGACGTCGGCCGGCACCACCCCCGGCCACTCGGTGCTGGCACCGAGGAACCAGCGCCGCCGTCCGATCAGGCGCGCGGTGTGGAAGGTGTTGCCGGGAATGAGGAGCTGCACGCGCTCGCCGGCGCGCAGGTCGCCCCCGACCACGACCCGCTCGGTCGTGCCGTCGGCGCGCAGCATGAAGACCTCGAGCGGATCGCCGAGATAATAGTGATAGAGCTGGTCGTTGCGGATGCGATGCAGCCGCACCGGGGCGGTGGGCGTCACCATGAAGTAGAGCGCCGACCCCATCGGCCGGGCGTCCGCGAACGGCGCCGGCAGCCCTCCGCGCGCGATCTCCAGCTTGCTCAGATAGGTGATCCGCACGAAACCGCAGGTGGCGTTGGGCTCGAGCTGCAGCAAGCTGCGAATCTCGTCGGCGGTGAGCTCATCGGCCATGCGCGCATCCTTCGTTTGTGCAGCCACCTGTGCGTTGCCCGCAAGCTGCGGCATCAGCGAAGCCGCGCCGACGAGCGTCGCCGCCTTGAGCAAGCTGCGCCGACCGACGAGATCGCGGCGTTTCGACATGGCGGTCCCCGCCGATTGCTTGCGGCCTCGGATGATATCGACGAAAGCGTGAGGTAATGAGAGGACTCTCGCGCCGCCCGCCGCTGCAGTCAAGACGGCGCCGCGCTGGCGAGCGAAGCAAGCGGCCAGGTGCGCGCCTCATTCGCGTTCGCGATGCGTTGTTCCGTATCGGATTCCAATGCATAGTAGCGCGTCGCAAACATCGTCATCCCAAAAGGAACGCCCCCGATGACCCGCACCATCCGTCTCCAGAGCGACAGCAATGCCCATGACCGACCCTGGCGGGTCGCGGTCGAGCAGGGCTTCTTCGCCGACGAGGGCCTCGACGTCGTCTACCACGAGGACAATCCCAAGGGCGCCGACGGGCGCGTGAAGAACTTCGCCCACCGCTGGAAGGAGACCCAGCTCCAGCACGGCGCGCTCGAAGTCTATCCGGTCTGCGAATGGGGCGCGATCGAGCGCGTGCAGCAGCTGGGCAAAGGCAAGATCATCGGGCTCGACACCACGGTGCGCACCGGCGCGATCATGGTGAGGAAGGATTCGCGCGTTGTCACGCTTGTCGATCTGCGCAACGTCCCTATTGCCGTCACCTGGCATGCGGGCACATTCTATGCCGCGATCGAGGCGATGGAAGCGGCCGGCGTGCCGTTCGACGAGATCAAGCTCGAGCATGCCAACGAGCGGCTCGATGCCCTGCTCAGCGGCAGCTGCGAGGCTGCGGCGTTGATGGAGCCGCTGGTGAGCCGCGCCGCCGAGGCCGGCTGCCGCAAGATCGCCGACCTGCGCTGGCGCGGCGGCATCGTGGCCGGCGAGGACGTGGACGAGGAGACCGCGGCGAAGCTGCGGCGCGCGCTCAACCGCGCGATCGAATGGCTGGCCGAGAACGAAGAGCGCTCGCGGACAGAGCTCTTACGCGACCTGAAGCCCGAGCTGCGCAAGGATGGCCTCCTCCCCGAGCTGACCGGAGTGAAGAGCTACCGCTCGGCGGAGTTTCAGGAGAAGGTCGACTGGATGATCGAGCGCGGCTTCCTCGACAAAGCGCCCGCTTACGAGGATATCGTGCGCAGCAAGTAACGCAGCGCACCACGCAAGGCGGACAAAGCCCGGCGCGACCGCCGGGCTTTGCCTTTGGAATCGGCTGTGATGGTTAGTCCGGCCATCCCGAATGGGAATGGCGCATGATTTCATTTCGAATCCAAGGGTCCGGATCACGCCCGATGACACGGCCCTTGTCCATGACCGCGCCGGGCTCTCTCATTGACGGGCCGAAGGCGCGCCCACCGGGCGCCGCAGTAGGATTCTCCGGATTCACCGCCGGCCGATCGACCGTCTGCGCAAAGGCCGGGCCGGCGACGACCGCGGCCAAGGCGATTGTTGCGAGTAGCTTCTTCATGGCACTGCTCCGTGACGAGTATCCCCCTTCGGCAGTCGACATAGGGGCCTGCGGCATTGCGGGAACCCCTGCCCTCGCATGGCTTGCATGCCGGCCGCGATACTCACGAAAAATTTGATGGAACCGAAC